>WNFW01002469.1_pt2 | contig 20159 bp, 14 predicted proteins | sample 5400131 | NCBI WGS metagenome assembly WNFW01 (sample SAMN13153362, study PRJNA577476) | soil metagenome | isolation source: 20 cm soil or saprolite under grassland replicate 1 | place: USA:California | collected 2016-06-15 | reverse complement strand
GATCCTCATAGCTGTAACTTCGCATCGAATCGATTCTCGGCTCGGTCTCGACTCCTCTCCAACGATCTGACGGCAACGCAGCTTGCAGTTCGTCGATAAGCTCTATGAAGCGATGGTCGGCTTTTTCTTTGCTCCCAATCGCTGAGCCGTAGCACGAGACATAACTAACGATCCGATCAATAGCGCAATCCATGCCCGGAATCGCGGGATCGAGCCGGTCTTTCCCCTCTTTATGCTCAATGGCTGAACCACGAAAAGAGCTCAACGCCTCACCGCCTGCCGCGAGCGCAACTGCAAGTTCCCGTAACACGTTACGTTCTTGACTCGTTTCGCTTGATGGTGGCGCAATTCTCGTGTTCGCGCCTACAGAGGAAGTCTCTTCGGATGCGAAAGACGCCTTGCCAGCGCTCAAACTGCCGACGAAGAACAAAGCTGTCATAATTGATGTTGCACGGTTCATTTGCCTGTGCTCCCTTCCTGAGGTTATGGAAAGGCAACGATCATGCCAGGTCCCATGCAATGATTAAACGTGAATTGAAGTGTTAAAAGCTACAACATTCGTCACTTCTTGAATCATACCCAACTTGCATTCGATCTTACCGGGCGCCGGTACGACTGAGAATCCGTCGAATTTAGCTTCTCGACAGTTTCTTCTTGAGCTCACACGACGCTATGGCGTCGTCTGCCGGTAGTTCGTCACAGTTTTTTCGTCACGGTCCATTTCAACTTTGAGGTGACGACCTTTAACTTCCCTGATTCTCACCATTTCTACATTTTTCTAAACTTCGATGTGGTTTGGCACAGGCCTTGCCATATTTGTCACAGAGAAGAAGGTGAGAACTATGAAGATTGCGACATCATTTTTGGCAGGCTCGCTTTTCATCGGCTCCCTGGGAGCGATTAACGGTGCAATGGCTGCGGACGGTATTCTCTCGAAAGATGAGTTCACTGCAGGCAGTTACTGTCACATGAAGTTCCCAGCAATAGATGAAGAGACTCTAGGTGATGATCGTCCGGTCTTAACACAGACTGACATCATCGACTTTTATGGGCCGTGTGACGAGAATCCTGTTGGGGAAGATCAAGTCCAAGCCCAAATGTTAGAAAACCAGCATCGTTGGGCGTCGGAGTACGCGCACTGATTGGTGGTAAACGGTGTAAAGAGAGGGTGAACGTATCCAATGAATGAGTTTTTATTATTTGCGCTTGCTGTCGTCTATCTAGCTATCACTTATGGCGCGGGCACGAACTGATCGCCAAAGCAGATATAACGAGCCGTCTTCCCATATAGCGTCGGGAACGGATGCTAAGTGAGATTTTGGCTATTGCCCGAAAGCGCTACCGACCAAGCCTCGGAGTCGGCTTAAGTGGTCAGTGAGAATCTAACAGGAACCGATGGAAGCCATGGTTGATTTATGGAGTTGAGAAATGAAATGCCAGAGATGTTCAAGCGGTGAAGCCGCATACCGTGTTCATACTGATGCGATAGATATGAAGGTATGTGCGGCGTGCGGCGCGGAAGCCCGGAGACTTGGGATTGCCGTTGAAGTTCTTATTGGCGGTGAGGGGAAAGTCAATGGGGGAAGGGTGAGTCTAAACTTCAGGATTACCGGTCAGAACTCTTGCCTTATTGCCGGTAGTGACGGCGATAAAACTTCTCTCCCGTAAACATTCACTGTCATTTTTCTTTCAAGGAGTTGAGAGATGACAAAAAATAACGACGCGAAATCTGACTTGTTGACGACAGAAAACGGCGCACCTATCGCTGAGCAACAGGCGCTCACGGCAGGTCCGCAGGGTCCTGTGCTGCTGCAGGATGTTCAGCTCATCCATTTCTTCCGCGCTGACGAGGACTATGGGCGCCGCGTTGCGGCAAACCTTGGCATCGACGTCAACGAGTTCATGCAGCAGTCTGGCCGAGCGGCTGCGACGATTTCAACATGAGGAGGTTTTCCACTGGCTTCTCGCTTGTGCCATTACTACTGGTTGACGAGGACATTTCAGCCGACGTGCGACAAGCTTTGCGTGAGCACCGCCTGCGGGATGCCGCGCGGCTGCTCATGCGGCAGTACGCGCTGAGCTGTATCGAAGCCGGTAACCTTCTGAATGTCACCGCATGTGAGGACAACAACGCAGAGTCCATTTAGAGAACTTCCGAGCGCGACCTATTTTGTTTCCGCGTAAATATGTTTCGACTGGGCTCACCATGAACGGGAATTTTTACAACTATTTCTTTCGTTCCCGTTCGTCCTGAGCGGTGTTGACGGCGAACGGGAAGTTTTTCAGCAAGAACTACCAGATTCACAACGAGTAACTGCAACAGTCTCAACACCGCATCAAGTCGGTATGTCGACGATTGCCGGTAATTTGGCACGCTCTTCTCGCCCTATAACCGCCGCTCAACCTTGGCGATCTACAACTTTGCAGATTTTCAGCACTTGAGTTCTTGCCCAATCAGATATGGTCTGGCATGGCGCTTGCGGAGATTCTCTTGCGTAAACAACAGAGAGTGGGTGAACATTATGCGTAGTGCTGCATTATTGTTGGCGACGCTTGTTTTAGTCTCGAGTCTTATCACGGGGTGCAGTTGTTTAGCCGCTGCCAATTACGATCAACCGGCGTGCCAAAAGTACCACACTAATTGGCCGTTCGACCCGGGCGAAGACGACTAAGGGCAGTAGGAACGGCATTGTCTCGACGGCGATTTCCGAGAGTGGCGATTTCGACCCTCTGGAAAAGAAGACCGACCCTGAGCAACACAAAGAGCAATCGTCTATCTATTTAACGGCGATTAGTAACCGTGTCGGCCATTACAAGATTAAGGTTCGACGCCCGTCGGAAACCGGACCAATCCACAGTCGGCACGAAGTTGCCCTTCTGACGAGCAGAAGCAAAGAGAAAGAAAACATATGCAAAGTTGCAACTCGGATGTTGCAACGAGGAGTCGTGTTATGGAGACAGGTGTCAAATTAAATGTGACCAAAACTATTCGGTCATCAAAATCAGGTATGTTACTGCCGAGAGAAGGCACGCTCGTTTCTGTGACCGAAAATCTTGGACGCACTCTTTTGCTCGTTGAATTTGAAGGGGGCCAATACGAGTACCTGTTTGACTACGAGGTCGAATTCGAGAACGGCAATCGATCGCGGCAGAAGTACGGTGCCGGCGCCAACGCACACATTTGAAGTGACCACAGAAAGGCCGGTCGATTATTGGGACATTTACGATAAACAAACCTATTTCGAACTCTGGGAACTCTGCGTCTCTGCCGTGAAGTAAGGCTTGCTGCTTTGGTTGCGGCTCTGCCGTGCCGGGTAGACGCCCCTAGTTCGGCATCTGTCGATAAATCGGCACTGCCTTTTCGTCACTATCCCCAAGTGTAGGAGTGTAACTCCTTTGAATTTAGCGTTTCTAGACATTCATCGACTTTGGCATATCGATTGCCAATACACTCATTATCAAGAAAAAGGGAGATCTGATTCTAGAAATGAAGCTTCGCTTCCGCTCGCTTTGGTTTCTCCCGCCAATCAATCATTGTTAAGGTGACCGCAATATGTGGATAGTTAGACTCGCTCTCAATCGTCCATATACTTTTATCGTGCTCGCGCTGTTGATCCTGTTGGCGAGCCCAGTGGTGATCATGCGCACGCCGACGGACATCTTTCCGAATATCAACATTCCGGTGATCGCCGTCGCCTGGCAGTTCACCGGGCTCAATCCGGAAGAGATGGAAGGCCGCTTCACGACCGGCTTCGAACGCATTCTCACCACGACCGTCGACAACATCGAGCACATCGAATCGACCACCATCAATGGGCAATCGATCATCAAAATTTTTCTCCAGCCCAACGCGAGCCTTGATACGGCCAACGCCCAGATAACGGCCGTATCTCAGGTAGCTCTGCGTCAGTTGCCCGCCGGCGCCCAGCCCCCGATCATCCTCAACTTCAGTGCTTCGAGCGTGCCGATCATCCAGCTTGCGCTTTCAGGGGAAGGTCTCTCCGAACAGCAGTTGAACGATCTTGGCTTGAATTTTCTGCGAACCCAACTCGTCACGGTGCCCGGCGCGGCGATTCCTTATCCTTACGGTGGCAAGCAAACCCAAGTGATGATCGACTTAAATCCCGCATTGCTCCAATCGAAAGGCCTGTCGGCCACCGACGTGGTGAACGCGGTGAATCTGCAGAACCTGGTATTGCCTTCCGGCACCACCAAGATCGGCGAGTTCGAGTATGACGTCGATCTTAACGGCGCGCCGAGGACAGTGCAGGAACTGAACGACTTGCCGGTCAAGCAGGTCGGCAACTCCACGATTTACCTACGCGATGTCGCCCATGTGCGCGAGGGCTTCGCGCCGCAGACAAACGTCGTCCGCCACGATGGCCTGCGCGGCGTACTCATCACCGTGATCAAGGCGGGGAGCGCGTCCACACTTGACGTCGTCAACGGCATTCGCAAGATTCTTCCGCGCGTCACTGCCACACTGCCGCAGGCATTGAAAGTCCAGCCGCTGGCGGATCAATCGATCTTCGTGCGCTCCGCTGTGAGCGGCGTAATTCGCGAAGCAGTCATCGCCGCCTGTCTCACCGGTTTGATGATCCTGATCTTCCTGGGGAGCTGGCGCAGCACCGTGATTATTGCAGTTTCAATTCCGCTGTCTATTCTGACCTCGATCATCGTTCTCAGCTTCCTAGGAGAAACCATCAACATTATGACGCTCGGCGGGCTCGCGCTCGCGGTGGGCATGCTGGTGGATGACGCCACCGTGGAGATCGAGAACACCAACCGGAATCTGGATCAGGGCAAGGAAATTAAACAGGCGATTCTGGACGGCGCGTCGCAAATCGCCGTTCCCGCTCTCGTGTCGACCTTGTGCATCTGCATCGTGTTCTTGCCGATGTTCTTTTTGAGCGGCGTCGCCCGTTATCTCTTCGTGCCGCTGGCCGAGGCGGTGGTTTTCGCCATGCTCGCGTCGTATTTCCTGTCGCGGACGCTGGTGCCCACGATGGCGCTGTACCTGCTCAAAGCAAAAGATCATCATGCTGCTGCTTCGCGCAATCCATTCATCCGGTTTCAGGATTCGTTCGAGCGTGGATTTGAGCGTCTTCGTCTCGGCTATCAGCGTCTGCTCACGACCCTGGTTCATCGGCGGTTCATGTTTGTCCCTGTGTTTCTTCTGCTCTGTCTTTCCGCCTGGGCCCTCGCGCCGTGGCTGGGTGAAAATTTCTTTCCCGACACCGACAGCGGCCAGTTTACCCTCCATTTGCGTGCCAAGACCGGCACGCGCATTGAAGAAACCGCGCGGCTTGCCGATCTCGTCGAAAACTCGATCCGCCGTGTCATTCCGGCCCAGGAAGTGGACAACATTCTCGACAACATCGGTCTGCCTTACAGCACCATTAATTACATGCACAGCACGTCCGGCCTCATTGGCGCGGCCGACGCGGACATCCTGGTGTCCCTCAAAGAGAATCATCGCCCCACGGCCGAATATGTCCGAGAGTTGCGTAAGAAGCTGGCGGCTGAGTTCCCCGGTAACACCTTTTATTTCTTACCCGCGGATATCGTCACTCAAATTCTGAACTTTGGCTTGCCGGCACCGATCGATATTCAGATCGAAGGAGCGGACGTCCAGGGCAACCGGCAGATCGCCGACAAGATACTGAGCGAGATTCGCCATGTGCCCGGTATCGCCGACCCGCGCATCCAGCAAAACTTCGATTACCCGAAATTTCATATTGACGTGGATCGCACGAAGGCGGCCGGCGGAGGCTTCACCCAGCGAGACGTCGCGACCAGCCTGTTGGTGTCGCTGAGCGGTAGCTTTCAGACGACGCCGACCTTTTTCCTGAATTGGCAAAATGGCGTCAACTACAACCTCGCGACCCAGACGCCCCAATACCGGATTCAATCGCTGCAGGACCTGCAGAACATGCCAATTACTTCGACGACGGCGAGGACTCCGGAAATCCTGGCGGACGTCGCCTCGATCACGCGGTCGAATGAAATGGCCGTGTTGAATCACTACAACATCCGTCGCGTCGTGGACGTTTACGCCTCCGTCCAGGATCGGGACCTCGGAGCCGTCGGTCGTGAAATCACGCGGATCGTCGATGCCAACCGGAAGCTGTTGCCGCGCGGCAGCTTCATCACGATTCGCGGACAACTCGACACGATGCGGACATCCTATATCGGCTTGCTGGCTGGTCTCGGCTTTGCTATCGTGCTGGTCTATCTCCTGATCGTTGTAAATTTTCAGTCCTGGCTCGATCCCTTTATCATCATTACCGCTCTGCCTGCCGCCCTGGCCGGCATTATCATCTTCCTGTTTCTCACCCACACCACGCTCAGTGTCCCGGCGTTGATGGGCTCGATCATGTGTATGGGCGTCGCCACCGCCAATAGCATCCTCATCGTGTCATTCGCCAAAGAACGGCTCGCCGAACATGCCAACGCTGTGGAGGCGGCCATCGAGTCCGGCGTTACCCGCTTTCGCCCCGTGCTCATGACCGCCCTCGCCATGATCATCGGCATGATTCCCATGGCGCTTGGGATGGGTGACGGCGGCGAGCAGAACGCGCCGCTCGGACGGGCCGTCATCGGTGGTTTGCTGTGTGCCACAGTTGCTACGCTTATTTTCGTGCCGGCGGTGTTTAGCATTTTCCACGGCAGACGTCGCGCCGCTCAAGCGGTACGTCAATGACAAAACAATGGGCGAACGGCAGCGATTTGACTCATGGAGCAATACGATGACAACTAACGAGAAGAAAGAACCCGAAACGCAATTCGAAGATAGAGCGCGAGATGAAAGCCACGGTGCGGGCATCGGACTCGGCACTTATGTGATTCTAAGCGCGGTGGCGGTGATTTTTGTCATTGTCATTAGCCTTGGTTTCATCAGTCGCAAAAAGGCGGAGGCGGATCTAACACAGGCAACGGCTACGGCGGCGATAGCCACCGTGAACGTGGTCTATCCGAAAGCGGACGATCCCACTGATGAAATTGTTCTGCCGGGAAATACGCAGGCTTTTACCGACGCGCCGATCTTTGCGCGGACGAACGGTTATGTCAAAAGCTGGCACGTCGACATCGGGACCCGTGTGAAGAAGGGCCAGTTGCTGGCTGTCATAGAAACCCCCGAGATCGACCAGCAGTTGCAACAAGCTCGGGCAGATCTCCAAACCGCGCAGGCCAACCTGCGCCAGGCTGAAATTACGGCGGACCGGTGGCAAGCTCTCTGGAAAACGGACTCCGTGTCAAAGCAGGAAACCGATCAGAATGTCAGCAACTTTCATGCGATGAAAGCTACGGTTGATTCGAACATCGCCAACGTCCGCCGCTTGGAGGAACTCCAGGGGTTCCAGAAGATTTATGCTCCTTTCGACGGCGTGATCACCGCGCGCAACACGGATATCGGCGCGCTCATCAATTCGGGGGCCAGCACGCCGGGGCAAGAACTCTTCCACCTCGCGGCAATCAACACCTTGCGGGTCTTTGTCGCGGTGCCGCAACTCTATTCGCAAGCGGTGCGCCCTGCCGCAAACGGTCAGCTCCGTCACGATTCCGGCCAACACGCTTCTGTTCCGCTCCGAGGGCTTGCGCGTCGGCGTGGTTCGCAACGGCCGCGCAGAGCTCGTGCCCGTGACCATCGGCCGCGACTACGGGAGTAGCGTGGAGGTTGTGTCCGGGCTCCAGCCTACGGATCGGGTCATCCTCAATCCAAGCGACTCTCTCATCAGCGGGACGACGGTTCAAGTGAATGCTCCGCCCGCTCAGGCCGCCGCGCGATGAAGTCGTTTTTCCTCGGTCTTACCACTATTGTGGTGTTGCTGTGCGCGGGTTGCATGGTGGGACCAGATTATTTCAAGCCATCGGTGCCGATGACGCCGGCCTACAAGGAAGACCAGGGCTGGAAGCTCGCGCGACCGCTTGACGACATTCCCCGAGGTAAGTGGTGGGAGATTTTCGGCGATCCGCAGCTGAACGCGCTGCAAGAGCAGGTGAGCGAGGCCAATCAGAACGTGAAGGTGGCCGAGGCGCGATTCCGCCAGGCGCGGGCGTTAATCGGTTTTGCCCGCGCGGGACTTTTCCCGACGGTTTCGGCCGGGGTTAGCGCGAGCTCCCTGCGCAATTCGACCACTACGCAATCGCCGTCGAGCGGCGCGTCCACACGGGACTTTCTGTTGACCGGTGATGTTTCTTACGAATTGGACCTCTGGGGCCGCATCCGGCGCGGTGTCACCGCGGCGCGTGAAGAAGCTCAGGCGAGCGCCGCCGACCTGGAGACCGCCAGGCTAAGCCTTCAGGCGGAGCTGGCGTTTGATTATTTCGAGCTGCGCAGCGCCGATGCACAACAGCGGCTGTTTAATGACACGGTTAAAGCCTTCGACGAAGCCTTGCAGCTTACGACCAGGCGATTCGAAGGCGGCGCTGCGCCGAAGTCGGATGTGGCACAGGCACGGACTCAACTGGAGACGACGCAAGTGCAGGCCACCGATATCGCCGTGCAACGGGCGCAGTTCGAGCATGCCATTGCCATCCTGATCGGCAAACCTCCCGCTGACTTCAGTCTTCCAGCCATACCGCTGGATCTACAGCCACCCGACATCCCAGCGGGTCTTCCGTCGGAGCTTTTGGAGCGACGGCCGGACATCGCGGCGGCAGAGCGCCGCGTCGCCGAGGCGAACGAACAGATCGGCATCGCCAAGGCGGCATACTTTCCAACGGTGACGCTCAATGCTTTGCTTGGGTTCGAAAGCAGCTCGATCAATAAGTGGATGGGTTGGCAAAGCTTTTTGTGGGCGGTCGGGAGTTCCTTGGCGCAAACGATCTTCGATGGCGGGCGGCGCCGCGCCACCTCCGAGGCAGCGCTCGCCAACTATGATGCCACCGTCGCCAGCTACCGTCAGGCCACCTTGGATGCCTTCCAACAGGTGGAAGACAATCTCGCCGCGTTGCGCATCCTCGAACAGGAAGCAGAGCAGCAACAGCGCGCGGTGGCGTCGGCGCGGGAGTCCCTGCAGCTGTTTAGCAATCGTTACAAAGGCGGAGTCGATACCTATCTCCAAGTTATCACTGCGCAGACCGTGACGCTCTCCAACGAACGCAACCAGGTCGACATCCTGCGCCGGCGCATGGACGCCAGCGTGTTGCTGGTCAAAGCGGTCGGTGGCGGGTGGAACGTTACGGATTTGCCGAACCTCTAATCGGACGCTCAGACGCGCACCATACACTATACTAAAGTATAATAGATTCTATTCGGACAACTCTGTTAAGTATTCTCCTGAAAGTGCGATGGGCGGCAGAAGCGAACAAGTTAAGGTTCCGCCACGCGGTTGTTTATGCGCGGTGTGACGTTTGAATAAAATGCTGTAAATCGCACGTAAAGTTATGTCGAAGTTTGAACGGTCGACGCGGCCTAGCACGGCGTTTGTTCTCAGGTACGGGCTGGCGGTCCTATCTGTCGCCGCCGCACTTTCTATCACACAGTTACTTAGGGCCTACTTTGAAACCACCGCCAACTCGTTGTTTTTTTGCGCAATCGTAATCAGCAGTTGGTTCGGCGGCCTCGGGCCGGGATTGCTCGCGGGATTACTTTCTGTAGGGGTCATCGATTATTTCCACACTCTAGGGGTAAACGCGGAAGACGTGCCGCGCCTGGCGGTTTTTTTAGTCTCGGCGGCTTCGATCAGTTGGTTGAGCGGCGAGCAGAGACGGGCGAAGGAATCGCTCCGCCAGGCACGTGACGAACTGGAATTGAAGGTGCAGGAGCGCACGGCGGAGCTTCGGCAGATCAACGAAGAGTTGCGGGCGGAGATCGCCGAACGGAAGAACGCGGAGGGGGCACTCCTGTCAAGCGAAGCTCAGCTCAAACAGGCACAGGCGGTTGCCCACCTGGGGAGCTACGAAGTCGATGCGCTCACAGGCCATACTCGTTGGTCCGATGAAGTATTCCGCATTCTAGGACTTGATCCAGCGAGCGGCTCGTTGTCTCGCCAGGAGTTCGTCGAGCGCCTCGTTCATCCCGAAGATCGGGAATACGCAATGCAAGGTTACGACCGAGTCGTCCACGAGGGAAAGCTTTACGATCTCGAATACCGTGTCATCCGTCCTGATGGTTCCGTGCGGTTTGTGCAGAGCATGGGTGAACCGATCAGGACCCCGGACGGCGGCGCCGTGGTGAGGTTGGTCGGTGCTCTGCTCGATACCACCGAGCGCAAACAGTCCGAAGACAGCCTGGCCCGACTCAACCGAACGCTGCAGACTCTCTATCAATGCAACCAGGCCCTGGTTCGCGCCAGCGACGAATACGAACTTTTGCAGACCGTCTGCCGCATTCTCGTTGAGGTCGGCAGAGTCCGGATGGCGTGGGTCGGTTACCGCGAGCTTGATCGAGAAAAGTCGATTCGGCCGGTGGCGCAAGCGGGATACGACGAAGGCTACGTGGAAAGTGTGAAAGCTACCTGGGAAGATACCGAAAGAGGTCATGGGCCGACCGGTACCGCGATTCGAACCGGCAAACCTTCGTGGACCCAAAATATTCAAACCGATTCGAGTATCGCTCCTTGGCGCACCGAGGCGCTTAAGCGCGGCTATGGTTCGAACATCTCACTACCGTTGATGTCCGATGGCGCAACGTTTGGCGCCCTCACTCTTTACGATCAACAGCCCAATGCTTTCAACGAACGTACGGTCGAGCAATTCACAGAGCTGGCGGATAATTTGGCGTATGGTGTGATCGCGCTGCGCACGCGCGCGGAACGCAGCCGCGCGGAACACGCCCTGCGCGAGGCACAGGCAGAGCTGGCGCACGTAACTCGGGTCATGACCATGGGAGAACTCGCGGCCTCGATCGCTCACGAAATCAATCAACCACTCGCAGCCGTGGTAACCAATGCCAACGCCTGTCTGCGCTGGCTCACGGGCCCCACTCCAAACCTGGATGAGGCACAGGCGGCGGTAGCGCGCATTGCCAGGGACGGAAATCGAGCCAGTGATGTGATCGGGCGGATTCGCGCCCTGGTCAAGAAAAGTGCTACCGAGCAGGCTCATCTAGACATTAATGAAGTCATTCAAGAGGTTCTTGGTTTGATACAAACTGAGATACGAAAAAACGAAGTCGTGCTGCGGATGAAACTGGCTCCTGATCTTCCGCGCATTTTGGGCGATCGGGTGCAGTTGCAACAAGTGATCCTGAATCTGATGATGAACGGCATCGAAGCGATGAGCGCCGTCACGGACCGATCGCGAGACTTACTCATTCGGTCCTGTCGATATGAATCCGACAAAGTGCTCATCGCAGTGCAAGACTCCGGGACCGGGCTGGAGACCGAAAGCCTCGATCATCTTTTCACGGCCTTCTTTACGACCAAGCCGAAAGGAATGGGCATGGGACTGGCGATCAGCCGCTCGATTATCGAGGCGCACGGCGGAAAGCTCTGGGCCTCGCCGAACGATGGCCCGGGCGCAACATTTCAATTCACGCTGCATGTTGGTAGCAAAGAAGAAGAGGCGCGATAGCTCGCGGTGGTGTCGCCCGTGGCGGCGTGCTCCGCCGGCGGCGACGATGCCGCCAAATAACCAACTTCCGTCCGGGGGCGTCTCACGATCCCCGTAAGTTCTAGGTCGGCCCCTATCCTCTACTATCTACTATGGAGGTGAGATATGGAAACCAATGACCGTTTGGTGCAGTTTGCCGGAGGCACTCTCGGGCGTGACCGTCACATCTGCGCTTTCTTCAACAGCATCGGCGAGCAGCACCGGGTGCTTCGCTCGTTCATCAAAGAAGGCTTTGACCGGGGGGAGAAAGCCCTCCACTTCGTGGACCCCAAGCTACGGGAAGAACATCTGAAGCGGCTCGCGGAAGCAGGTATCGATGTGGAGCGGGCAATGGGTTCGGGCCAGCTGGAGGTGCGCTTGTGGCAGGACGCTCAGCTCCGCGGAGATCGATTCGACCAGGACGCCTGGCTGGCCTCAATCGAAGAAGTGCTCCAGTCGGGTAGAGCAGCAGGCTACCCGCTCACGAGGTTTCTGGCGCATATGGAATGGGCGCTGCAGGACAAACCAGGCCTCGATTACCTGAGCTTTGTCGAATTCGAGACACGTGTCAACTACGTGTCTCCCAAGTACGACGATCCACTGATCTGTGCGTACGATCTGTCGAAATTTAGCTCTAGTATGATAATCGACATCATGCGGACGCACCCGGTCGTCATTATCGGCGGGGTGCTGCAGGAGAACCCGTTCTTCGTTCCTCCTGACCAGTTCCTCCTTGAGATCCGGGAGCGACGGCCGGAACGCAAGAGCGCAACCATGGGCGACTAAATGGCCATAGATCCCCATGCTGAGATCCCCCGGCTGCGAACAGCGCTTAGGGACCTCGTGGCACTTTCGACGATCCCGGCGGCGTGGGTTGGGAGAGAACCGCCTGCCGTCGCCGCCGGGCTTGCCGACGTGCTGGTCGGATCGTTGCACCTCGATTTCGCTTTTGTGCGCTTGTGCGATCCCGACGGGGGTGCCGCAGTCGAAGTGACGCGGGGGAACGCATGGAAAGCATTTCCGGAATGGCTGCAACGTCACCTCGCTGCCGTCGGCCAATGTTCGCGCAAGGAAATCATCCCGGACGTCGGCGGCGGTATGGAGCGGTGCCGCGGTCTCCTCATTCCCATCGGTGTCAATGCCGAGGGTGGTCTAGTTGCTGTCGCGTGTGATCGCACCGACTTTCCCACCGAGACTGACCAGCTGCTCCTCTCCGTGGCTGCGAATCACGCCGCGACGGCATTCCAGAGTGCGCGCCTCATCCATGAGCGCCGCCGCGCGGAGGAAGAGCTCCGCCAAGCCCGCGACGAACTCGAGATGAAGGTGGCGGAGCGGACCGCCGAATTGCGGCGGAGCGAGGTCTATTCGGCTGAAGCACAGAGGCTGAGCCACACGGGCAGTTTCGGTTGGAAGGTGTCCAGCGGAGAAATCTACTGGTCAGAGGAAACCTTTCGAATCTTTCAATACGACCGAACGACGAAACCGACCATTGAACTTGTTCTCCAACGGGTTCATCCGAAAGACGCGGCCTTCGTGAAACAGACAATCGAGCGCGCGTCGCAGGATGGGAAGGATTTTGATTTTGAATATCGGTTGCTGATGCCGGATGGTTCCGTCACATATGTCCATGTTGTGGCTCATGCCTTGAGCGATGAATCGGGCAACCTGGAGTACGTTGGGTCTGCGATGGACATTACTGCAGAGCGGCGAGCGGAGGACGAACTGCGCAAAAGCGAAGAGAAGTATCGAGACCTCGTCGATCTTTCTCCTGATGCGATTTACGTGGTGGACAAAGAGGGCAAATTCGTCTCCGCGAATCCCGCTGGCCTCGAACTGTTGAGATGCACAGCACAAGACGTTGCCGGCATGCCGGTCGTCGAAACCTATCTGCCCGAAGAGCGAGCCGTCTACCGAGCGCGGCTAGAGCAACTGAACGCAGGGACCTGCCTGCGGTTCGAGCGAATCTTCGTGCACAAGGACGGCACCCAAGTGCCCGTCGAAGTTCTAACATCTGCGATGCGCCATGGATATTCTCAGGTTGTAGTAAGAGATATCAGTGAGCGAAAACGCGCCGAGACGAATTTGCGACGTAGCGAGGCATATTTAGCTGAAGCGCAGAAGCTGAGCCGTACCGGCAGTTGGGCCGGCACTGCGGATCTTCTGAAGTCGACTTACTGGTCGGCAGAGATGTTTCGGATAATGGGACTTCCCAGACGAGACAATCCCCCTACAACAGAAGAGATGAGCAAGCACATTGCTCCAGAGGCCTGGGCGGGAATATTGGAGCTGTTCGAAACTGCACGCCGGAAGAAAACCACGTGCGACGGCGAATTCCCTATGGTCTTACGGGACGGATCAAACCGAGTGATTCGCATCGTGGGGCATCCTGTGCTCGATGCGGCGGGCGATATCGTCGAATTCGTCGGTACAACGATAGATATTACGGAGCAACGCCAGGCGAGAGCTGCCTTGGAGAAGGCATTGGCCGAGATCAAGAAATCGGAAGATCGACTTCGAGTCATTGTCGACACGATCCCTGCGCTAGCGTGGAGCACTCTACCGGATGGCTCTGCCGAATTTCTTAATCAACGCTGGCTTGACTATACCGGTCTCTCGGCGCAGGAAGCGCAAGGCTGGGGCTGGACGGTCGCAATTCATCCCGAAGACTCGACAAAGTTAGTCGAGACGTGGCGCGCAATACTGGCTTCTGGGACGCCGGGGGAATTGGAAGCGCGCATGCGCCGCTTCGACGGAGAATATCGCTGGTTCCTGTTCCGCGCCGTGCCGCTGTGCGACGATCTGGGAAACATCGTTAAATGGTATGGAACGAATACCGATATCGAACATCGGAAGCAGGCGGAGAAAATCCGAACCGCGCAGGCACGTCAGGCGGGTGTTCGCGCTGATGTGAGCGCCGCTCTTTCCAAGCCAGTCGACTCGGGTGAGATCTTGCGCGGATGCGCAGAGGCGATCGTTCGGCACCTCGACGCGGCCTTCGCTCGAATCTGGACGCTGAACAAAGAGAAAAACATGTTGGAACTGCAGGCCAGTGCCGGGATGTACACGCATCTCGATGGTCCACACAGCCGCATCCAGGTCGGGGAACTAAAGATTGGCCTGATTGCTGAAGAGAAGAAACCGCATTTGACCAATGACGTCGTAAACGATCCACGGGTTAGTGACAAGGCCTGGGCACAAAATCAGGGAATGGTTTCGTTCGCCGGCTATCCGCTCATTGTCCAGGATCGCGTGGTTGGAGTGATGGCGATGTTCGCTCGCCAGCGGCTTTCAGCGGCCACACTCGACACACTCGCATCGGTCGCCGACTCTATCGCGCAGGGCATCGAGCGCAAGCGGACCGAAGAGGCCTTGCGGAAGGCGCAGGGAGAGCTGGCTCATGTCACACGGGTAATGACCATGGGAGAATTGACGGCCTCCATTGCTCATGAAGTCAATCAGCCGCTCACCGCCGTGATCGCAAACGCCAATGCCTCTCTGCGCTGGCTTGCGGCGGCGACCCCAAACCTCGATGAAGCGCGGGACGCCGTGAGTCGCATTCTCCGCGATGGCAATCGCGCGGGTGAGGTGATCGCGCGCATTCGAGCTCTCATACAAAAAACCGATACAGAGAAAGTTCGGCTCGACATTAACCAAACCGTTCAAGAGGTCGTCATTCTGATACAAAACGAAGCAGGGCGAAAAGGAGTGGCGCTACGAATGGACTTGGCCGCCGATGTCCCGCCCGTGTTGGGGGATCGGGTGCAGTTGCAACAGGTCATTCTCAACCTGGCTATGAACGGTGTCGAAGCTATGGCATCGGTGGCCGATCGGCCGCGAGAGTTACTCATCCGTTCTCGTCAACACGAATCGGACAAAGTGCTTGTCGCCGTGCAAGACCGCGGTATTGGGATCGATTCACAGAATCTCGAAAAGATCTTCGATACTTTCTTCACTACCAAGTCGCAGGGCATGGGCATGGGGCTGGCGATCAGCCGCTCCATTGTTGAGAATCACGGCGGGCAGCTATGGGCCAGACCGAATGACGGTCCCGGTGTGACATTCGAGTTTGCGCTACCCATTGAAATTGCCGGCGCGACATAACCGATCTGCCGAAGACGGCCTGGAATGACGGCGATGCATGGTTTGAAAGGAAGCTTCGTCTTGTAGCAGGAGAAGTCTATGGATAATCAGAGCGAACGACCAATTCGGTTTGCCGGCTCAGTGCTTGGCGCGCAACGTCATGTCTGCGCCTTCTTTCACAGCCCTGACGAGGAGTATCGGGTGCTGCTGCCGTTCATCAAGGAGGGATTCGAGTGTGGTCAGAAGGCCTTTCATATCGTCGATCCCAAGCTACGTGAGCGCCACGTACAGCGGTTAGCCTCCGTCGGCATCGATGTGGCCGCAGCAGATCGGAGCGGGCAGTTCGAGCTGCGCAACTGGGCTGATGCATATCTGCGCGATGGCCACTTCGATCAGGACAGGATGCTTGCTTTGATCCAAGAAGTCCTTGAGGGCGGTAGGCAGCAGGGCTTCCCGCTGACTCGTCTGGTCGCCCATATGGAATGGGCTCTGGAAGACCGACCCGGTGTCGATGACCTGGTGGAGTATGAGACAAGGCTGAACTATATTTTACCCCGGTATAAAGACCCGGTCATATGAATATACGATCTCGCCAAGTTTGGCGGGGGTATCGTCGTTGACATTATGCGCACCCATCCGATGATCATCATCAGCGGAATACTCCAGGAGAACCCGTTCTTTGTTCCGCCGGATGAGTTCTTACGGGAGCTGCGCGAACGCCGCGGTATGCAGAATGATAAGCTAGGGCCCTAAGCCCTCCGACGATGAAAGTGGAGATGGAACATACGGACGGTGAGATTAAGCGTCTCAAGGCGTGTATCAATGATCTGATCAGCGTTCTAGCCCTTCCCGCCATCTGGAGTGGCCAGGAGCCATCCCAGATTGTTAAGACTCTGCTCGACGTGCTGCTAGGTATGCTGCGCCTGAACTTCGCCTATGCTCGGTTGAGCGACTCGATTAGCGGCGGCACGCCAATCGCGATGGTCCGGTCGGCTCAGCCCCTAACTTTGAATGCCCAGCTGCAGGAGATTGGCCAAATACTCAACCCGTGGCTGACAGGTGATCCACATACATCGCCTTTAGTGATACCGAATCCGACCGGAGAAGGTAAAGTATCGATCGCGACCTTGCGGCTGGGATTTCAGGATGAATTCGGGGTCTTAGTAGTCGGGTCTCAGCGGGCCGATTTTCCGACGGACATCGAAATGCTGCTACTACGAGTAGCAGCGAATCAAGCGGGGATTGGGTTGCAAGAGGCTCATCTCTCGAGCGAGCAAAGGCGAACCGCAGAGAAACTCGATCAACGGATCGTTCGACGGACCAGACAACTGATAGCCGTCAACGAAGAGCTGAGAAAGGAAATTATCGAGCACAAGCGCGCCGACGCGGAACTGCGCGAGAGTGAGCAAAGATATAGGCATATCTTCCAGACGGCAGGAGTGTCTATTTGGGAAGAAGATTTTTCTCAAGTCACAGCTGCCATTGATGATCTGAAAGCCCAGGGAGTCAGGAACTTCAGCCAGTATATCGCCGCGCACCCGGAATTTATCCAGCAAGCCATTTCAATGGTGAAGATCATTGATGTGAACGACGCAACCGTCAAGCTGTTCGAAGCTCAGAGCAAGGATGAGCTTCTGGTCTCGCTGCATAAGATATTCCTGCCGAAGACTGAGGAAGTGTTTGCGGGGGAACTGATCGCCATCGCTGAAGGGCGAACCAATTTTGAATCCGAAACCGTTCTTCAGACCCTGAAGGGAGACAAACTAGCCGTATTGTTTACCATTGCGTTCCCGCGGCAGCCCGCCAAGCTTAACAGCGTGCTGGTGAGCATCATGGATATCACCGAGCGCAAGCGGGCCGATGAAGCGCTGCACAAGACGCAGGCGGAGCTCGCGCACGTCACGCGCGTGGCGACTCTGGGAGAGCTGACTGCCTCGATTGCCCATGAAGTCAACCAGCCCCTCGCGGCCATCGTGACCAACGGCAATGCCTGCCTGCGCTGGCTGGCCGGCGATTCACCCAACCTCGACGAAGCGCGGGAAACTGCCCGGCGCATTATCCGCGATGGAAATCGGGCGGGTGACGTGATCGGGCGGATTCGGACCCTCTTGAGGAAAACTGGCACAGAGAAGGAATTGCTGGACATGAACCAGGCCATTCGAGAGGTTGTTGCGCTTGCGGAAGGTGAAGTGCGAAGGAATGGGGTGGCACTACGGACGGAACTCACGGGTGATCTTCCGCCCATACTGGGAGATCGAGTTGAGCTAGAGCAGGTGGTGCTTAATCTGATCATGAATGCGATCGAAGCCATGAGCGCGATTGGAGACCGACCGCGAGAGCTGGTCGTCAGAACGCAAAGCGGTGAGGTCGATCAGGTGTGTGTTACAGTGCAAGACTCAGGCATTGGCCTGGACCCGCAGAGCATGGGACGGATCTTTGATGCTTTCTACACTACCAAGTCGCAGGGAATGGGTATGGGACTGGCGATCAGTCGCTCCATTGTTGAGAATCACGGCGGGCAGCTTTGGGCCGTACCGAATGAGGGCCCGGGCGCAACATTTCAATTCACGTTGCAGGCTTGTAGTAAGCAAGAATAGGCTTTGTCGTAAGGAGAATAGGCTGTTGAATACGCTGAGATGCGCGACCACACCAATCGGCTAAAATTTGGTGGGATGTTATCTCCCGCCACACTCCGTGAGATGGTGAGGGCCGTCCTTAAACGAAGAGGTTTTGACTAAAAGAAGGAGCCTTTATGAGTCTGGCAGCACAGAGAACTCCGCTCATCGCCGCACTCGAACAACTCGGTCCACACGACCATCTCTGCTCGATATACGAAAGCCCTCAAGAGCATTACGCAGTCGCTGTTCCATTCATACGGATCGGGCTCGATCGTGGCGAAAAATGCATTTACATAGCCGACGATGGAACGGTTGGCGACGTTCGCCAAGCCATGCAGTCGGAAGGCATTGACGTAGAGCGTGCGACCGCATCCAAGGCCCTCGTTCTGGCGACCAAAGAGCAGGCATACCTGAAGCATGGATCCTTTCATCCCGATTGGATGTTCACCTTCTGGAAGAAAGCCACGCAGTTGGCGATGAGCGAAGGGTTTTCTGCGGTCCGAGCCACCGGCGAAACAGAATGGGTTCTGAGAGGGGGCCGTGGGCTTGAGCGTTGGATGGAATACGAAAGCCGATTGACTCACACGCTCTCGGAAAGTAACTGTTCCGCGCTTTGCCAATACAACCGACGCCTTTTTCCACCGGAACTCCTTCTTGACGTCATCCGCACGCACCCCATGGTCGTTTACGGCGGCACGGTCTGCCGAAATCTATATCATGTGCCACCGGACGAATTTCTGGGAACTAACCAAACGGCGCGTGAGGTGGAGCGGCTGTTGACCAATATCCGGGAACGCGAGCGTGTGGAGGACGCTCTCCGAGAACAGCTCACGGAACGCAAGCGGGCTGACGAGGCCTTGCGCGAGGCGCAGGTGGAACTGGCGCATGTAACCCGAGTCACGACCATAGGAGGACTGGCGGCCGCAATCGCTCACGAAATCAATCAGCCGCTCGCGGCCGTCATAACCAACGGCAGTGCCTGTCTGCGCTGGCTTGCGGGCACAACTCCAAACCTAGATGAGGCACGGCAAGCGGTAGGGCGTATTATCAGGGACGGGAACCGGGCGAGCGATGTGATCGCCAAGATTCGCGCTTTGTTGAGGAAAACTGGCACAGAGAAAGAGCGGTTGGACATGAACGACGTCATTCGAGAAGTTGTTGCCCTTGCGCAGAGTGAAATACGAAGGAATGGGGTGGCACTACGCGCGCAACTGGAGGGTAATATCCCACCTGTGCTGGGCGATCGAGTGCAGCTACAGCAAGTCGTGCTTAACCTGATCATGAACGGGATCGAAGCCATGAGCGCGATTGGAGATCGACCGCGAGAGCTGATTATCAGTACCCAAAGCGGTGAGATCGATCAGGTGCATGTGACAGTGCAAGACTCAGGCATCGGCCTTGACCCAAAGAGCATGGAACGGATCTTTGATGCTTTCTACACAACGAAGTCTGAGGGAATGGGGATGGGGCTGGCGATCAGTCGCTCAATCGTTGAGAATCACGACGGGCGGCTATGGGCCGTGCCGAATGACGGTCCCGGCGCAACCTTTCAGTTTACTCTTCTGAAGCACCCCTAGCTGGGAGCGCTATGGCCGAAGGAAAAGCAATTGTCTTTGTCGTTGACGACGATGCGTCAGTGCGAGAGGGTTTGGGAAGTCTTATTCGGTCGGCGGGATTGAGAGTTGAGACCTTTGCCTCTGCGCAGGAGTTTTTGGCGCGCTCGCGGGCGGATGTGCCGAGCTGTCTGGTGTTGGATGTACGGCTGCCGGGCCTGAGCGGGCTCGACCTGCAGAAGCGGATGGCCGAGGTCAACATTGAGATTCCCATTGTTTTTATCACCGGCCATGGCGATGTTCCTACGTCGGTGCAGGCGATGAAAGCGGGAGCCGTTGAGTTTCTTACCAAGCCGTTCGCTGACCGGGA
>WNFW01002589.1_pt1 | contig 20167 bp, 18 predicted proteins | sample 5400131 | NCBI WGS metagenome assembly WNFW01 (sample SAMN13153362, study PRJNA577476) | soil metagenome | isolation source: 20 cm soil or saprolite under grassland replicate 1 | place: USA:California | collected 2016-06-15 | reverse complement strand
CCGCTCGAGAAGCCTCAGGGATCCTGGCCGGGATGATGTGGTGCGACTTGCCGGCCGTGTACTTCGCGTCGTAGTCGTACACCGGGTTCTCGCTGACGATCTCGAGCGTCGGCAGGATTTGGAGGTTGGGCGTCGCCAGCACCCCGATGGTGATTTCCGTTCCGACCGCGAAGCGCTGGGCCAGCACCCGGCGGTCGTAGCGTGCCGCGAGGACGAGCCCGGACGCGACGGCGTCGGCGTCCTGGGCGATGGTCAGGCCGATGGTCGACCCCTCGCGGACCGGCTTGATCACGAGCGGCAAACCCAACGTCGCAACAAGACGCTCGACGACATCGGCCGCGACCCCCTCCTTGATCTCGAGCTCTTCGAACTCGGGCACGTGCAAGCCGACGCCGGCCATGACCTTGCCGGCGCGCGACTTGTCCATGCAGAGCGCGGAAGCGAGCACTCCCGAGCCGGTGTAGGGCAAGCCGAGCAGCTCGAGCATCCCCTGCACCGTGCCGTCCTCTCCCAGCCGGCCGTGAAGCGCGTTGAACACGCAGGCGAAATGACCATCGCGCAGTGTGTCCCACGTGTTGCCGTCGAGGTCGACGAGCGTGACGTCGTGTCCGCGACCGCGCAAGGCATTCGCCACCTGCTCTCCCGAGCGCATCGACACCTCGCGCTCGGCCGACTTCCCGCCTCTCAGCACCGCGAGCCTCACGACATCATTGCCATTGCCCGACCATCTCGACCTCGGGCTCGAGCTGGACGCCGAAGCGACGTTTGACCTCCACCATCACGCGTTCGATCAACCGCCTCACGTCGGCTGCGGTGGCGCCGCCCTCATTGATGATGAAGTTGCCGTGCAGCTCCGAGACAACCGCCGCGCCCTCCCGCGTGCCTTTCAGTCCGGCGGCCTGGACAAGCCTGCCCGCCGAATCGCCCTGCGGGTTCTTGAACACGCTGCCGCAGTTCTTGGTCTTGATCGGCTGTGTCTCGTTGCGCTCCCTTGTGAGCTTGGACATGAGCTGTTTCGCCTCTTCCCCATCACCGCGCGTCAGCTGCACGGTGGCGGAGATGACGAGCGCGCCTTTCAGATCTCCATCGCGCAGCGCGGACGTGCGGTAGCCGAACTTCAGCGCCGACGGCTTCCAAGTCTGCTTGCCCGTGCCCGGCATGAAGCCCTCGACCTCGACGAGCACCTCGCGGATGTCCTTGCCCCAGCAACCGGCGTCCTGGTAGACGGCTCCGCCCACGGTGCCGGGGACGCCGATCGCGAACTCGAAGCCGCGAAGGTTGGCGTCGGCGACGATCCGCGCGAGCCGCATCATCTTCAACCCGGCGCCGGCGCGGACGCGGGTGCCGTCGACCTGGTGCTCACGATTCACCACGCGCACGACCAATCCTTCGACGCCGCGGTCGGCAACGAGGAGGTTGGTCCCAGCGCCCAGCAATAGATAAGGAATGTCGCGCTCGCGGCACCCCTCGATCGCCTTCTCGATGGCCTCGGGCCGCGCAAGCTCAACGAAAAACTCGGCTGGGCCTCCGATGCCGAACGAAGTCCGCGAAGCGAGCGCCTCATTCTCGCTCACGCCGGGCAGCTCGCGAAGCCAGGCGAGCCTAGACTTTGTGCGCCAGCTCATCGCCCAACTGTTTGATGTCGCCCGCGCCCATCAGCAGCACCAGGTCGTCCGGGCCGACGATCTCCTGCAGAGCTTCCTTCGCTCTTGTGAAGTCGCCGACGTAAATCGCCTGTGGGACCTGGTGCGCGAGGTCCGCAGCCTGCACGCCTGAGACGTTCTGCTCGCCGGCGCTGTATACGTCGAGCACATAGACGCGGTCCGCACCCACGAACGAGCGCGCGAAGTCGTGCATCAGGGCGCTCAGTCGGGAGTAACGATGCGGCTGAAAGACGACGAGAAGCCGGCGGTGACGGAGCTCGCGCGCCGCCTCGATCGTCGCACGCACCTTGGTCGGGTGGTGCGCGTAGTCGTCGTACACGGCCGCGCCCTGGAAAGTGCCCAGGAACTCCATTCGCCGATGGGCGCCTGGAAAGGTCTGGAGCGCGCCCGCGACGTCAGCGAACGGGACCCCGATCTCGAGGGCCATGGCCGCGGCGGCGGTCGCATTCTGAATGTTGTGCCGGCCCGGCTGGCGCAGGTCGATGTGGCCGAGAAGGTCCGCTCCACGATAGATCGGAAAAGGACGAGTCGGCTCGCAGCGGTAGGTCGCGCCCTGCCGGAAACCGTAGGTGACCTTGCGAGCCTTGGGCTTGAGCTCGCGCGCCAGCTCGTCGTCCGCGCAAAGCACGGCGAGGCCCGTCTCGGGGATGGCCTCAATGAACCACTGGAAGAGGTCGCGCACCGCGGACACGTCGCGGAAGTGGTCGGGATGGTCGAGCTCGATATTGGTCACGACTGCCCGCTGCGGGTGATGCAACGTGAGCGTGCCGTCGGACTCGTCCGTCTCCGCGACCAGCCACTCCCCTTGTCCCGCCCTGGCGCTGGAGCCGTCGCCGACCAGCACGGTCGGGTCGTAACCCGCCATGACGAGGATGTGGCCGATCATGTGCGTGACGGTGGTCTTGCCGGCCGTCCCGGCGACGGCGATCGAGTTCGTCTCGCTGATGAGCCTGGCGAGCATCTCGGCGCGGCTCACGACCTTGACGCCCATGGCCCTCGCGGCCTCGAGCTCCGGCGATCTCTTGATCGCGCCGCTGTAGACGAGCAAGTCCTTTCCCAGGACGTGCTCGGGGTCGTGACCCACGCTCATCCGGACGCCCGCTTCTTCGAGCTCGGCCGTCGTCTCCGATTCTTTGATATCGCAACCGGTGACGTCATCCCCTCGGGCGAGGAAGACGCGCGCCAGCGCCGATACACCGGCCCCGCCGGCCCCCATCAGGTGAACCCTCACTGGAGGTGGGCCCGGGGGGCCGGCGGAGAGATTTGGAGATCCAGGTGGTCCCAGCGCAAGGCAGGGGTGGCCCGAGGAGGAGCGCATACCTGCTGGGGTCCCCGCGCCGTGGATAGCGGGGGCAGCGACGAAGGGACGGGCCCCCTAACGCGGCGATGGGGCCGCATGGGCTCCAAAGATCCCGTTGGCATCCCCGGGCTCACCTCCTTACCACTTCGTGAAGCACTCGTAGAACGCGCTGCGCGGCATCCCGACGCCCGGTCGCCGCGGATGCCTTCGCCATCGCCCGCAGGCGGTTGGCGTCGAGGCTTGCAATCGTGCGTATGAGGCTTTCGCCCGTGAGCTCTTCGTCGGCGATCCGGACGGCCGCACCGGCCGCGACCATCGCGGCCGCGTTCTCCTCCTGGTGCCCGCCGCCAAAGGTCCCCGGCACGAGGATCATCGGCAGGCCGACCGCGGCGGCCTCGGAGATCGTGCTCACGCCGGCTCGGCTGACCATGAGATCGGCCCGTGCCATCAGCGCGGGCATGTCATCGGCGAAAGCCATCCCGCCGTAACGCTCGCGGGCGTGTCGCTCCACTCCATCCTTGCCCTGCTGCCCGGCGACGTGGATGACCTCTTCATACCTCGCGCACAGCTCATCGAGCACCGCCCACGTGGCCTCGTTCAAACGCCGCGCGCCCTGGCTGCCCCCGGTCACCAGCAGGCGGCGCGGAGGAATATCGGGAATGCGCGCCTCGAAACCTTCGCGCAGAGGGACGCCGGTGAGCACGGTCCTGACGTTGCGCAACCGCTCGTCGGTGCCCGGCAGCGTCGTGCAGACCGCGGCGGCGTTCGCCGCGAAGTATCTCGTCGCCAGCCCGGGCCGGACGTCCTTCTCGTGCAGGACATAAGGAATGTGGCGGATGCGCGCCGCGGCCACCGCAGGAGCCATCACGTAGCCGCCCATGCCGAGCACGACGTCGGGCCGAAACCTGTCCACGATGCGGAGCGCGGACCGGAGCGCCAGGGGGACGAGAACGGGAAGAGCGATGTTCTTCCAGGGCGCGTCGCGGTCGAGTCCACGAACCCTGATTGTCTGCAGCTCGAAACCCGCCGCGGGCACAAGCCTCTCTTCCGGGCCACCGGAGCGCCCGACCAGAAGCAAGGCACCATGCGGCTCCTCAGCGTGAAACGCTCGCGCGACCGCGAGGGCCGGAAACAGGTGACCTCCGGTTCCGCCGCCAGCGATCAAAAGTCTCATCTGATGACCGATTGTTCCGCAACGCCGAACCCGACCCGTGGCGGGCGATGCTCAGCAGAAGGCCAACCGCGGCGAGTGTCGTGGCGAGCGCCGTGCCGCCATAGCTGAAAAACGGCAGCGGGACTCCCGTGATGGGCAGCGTGTTGGTGACGGTCCCCATGTTCAGAAGCGCCTCGAACGTGATCCAGGTGGTGATCGACGCCGCGAGCGCCATGCCAAATCGGTCCGGTGCCCGCAGCGACGCGCGATAACCGCGGATCCCGAAAACCAGGAAGCCCAGCATCACGAGTGTCGTCCCGATCAGACCGGTTTCCTCGCCGACGATTGCGAAGATGAAGTCGGTATGGGCCTCGGGCAGCCAGCCGTACTTCTCGATGGAGTGGCCGATTCCCACCCCAAACCAGCCCCCCGAAGCAAGCCCATAGAGGGATTGGGTGGCCTGGAAGCCGGCGCCAAGCGGGTCTGCCCACGGATTCTTGAACGCGACGAGCCGGGACATTCGGTACGGCTCGAGCAGGGTGACGGCGACAAACGCGAGGGCGAGGGCGCCCGCGATCAGGATCAGGTGACGCAGCCGGCCCCCGCCCGCCCAGTAGGCGCTGACGAAGATGCCGACCATGACGATCGAGGTGCCCAGGTCCGGCTCCAGCAAAAGGAGAACGAGCACGCCCGCCAGCATCGCCGCGAAAGGGATGAAGACCTGGTTGAAGTCGCCCATGCGTTGCGCGTTGCGGTCGACCCAGTGCGCCGCGAAGACGGCGAAGGCGAGCTTGCCGATCTCTGAGGGCTGAAACGTCCCGAGCTGCCCCGCTTCGAACCACCGCCGCGCGCCGTTGACGCTTACGCCCACGTGCGGGACCAGGACCAGGAGCATGAGCAACCCGGCCGCGACCGCTCCGGCGGGCGCGAGCCGTCGGATCCTCCGGTAGTCGAGGCGGCCGAGGACGAAGAGCGCGACGAAGCCGATCAGCAACCATGCCGCCTGACGTTCCGCGTAGTACAGGGTTGACTGGTGCTGGTTGTAGGCGAACGCGACGCTCGCGCTCGTGACCATGACGAGGCCGGCCCCGCACAGGGCGACGGTCGTGAACAGGAGCAGCCGGTCGGGCTGCGGCCGAGTTGCAGACGTCGGGCTCACGCCGCGAACCGCTGCCGGACAAGCTCTTTGAACCGGTTGCCGCGGTCCTCGAAGTCTTTGAACATGTCGTAGCTCTTGTAGGCGGGGCTGAGCAGGACGACGCTCCCCTGCCGAGCCATGCCGGCCGCTATGGACACGGCCTGTTCGAGTGTTTCGGCCCGGATGACATTCGGATGCACGCGCAGCGCCTCGGCCAGCTCGCCGGCAGAAGCGCCGATGAGAATCACCGCCTCCGTATTCGCGAGTACGTCCTGGACCCATTCCCGAAGGTCGAAGCCGCTGCCGTACCCGCCGGCGATCAGGATCACAGGTGCACCCGGAAACGCGCTCAACGCGACGCGGCCCGCGTCGGGGTTGGTCGCCTTCGAGTCGTTGTACCAACGGACGCCTGCCCACTCCCCGACGAGCTCCAGCCGGTGCTCGACGCCCTTGAAGCCGCGGATCGCCTCGTTGATCGCCTCATCGCCGAGTCCCGCGATGCGCCCCACCGCGGCCGCGGCGAGGGCGTTTTCCATGTTGTGCCGCCCCGGCAGAGGCATCGGCGGGAGCGGCTGGTGCTGGTCGAACCAGATGACCTCGCCCTTCGCGCGTGCGGATAGGCCGCTGACAACCGGGTCGCGGCTGTTCAGCACCGCGTAGGCCGCGTCCTCGATGGCTCGCGCCTTGAGCTCGGTGTAGCGCTCCAGCGTGCCGTGACGATCGAGATGGTCGGGAGTGATGTTGAGGATCACACCGACGTGCAGCTTCGGTCTTTCGATCGACTCGAGCTGGAAGCTTGAGAGCTCGAGCACGACCCACGTTTCCGGACCGATCTCGGGCAGGCGGTCGAGGACTGTATCGCCGATATTGCCGCCGACCACGACATCGAGGCCGCCTGCTTTCAGAACGTCGCCTGCGAGTGCGGTGGTCGTCGTCTTGCCATTGGTCCCGGTGATTCCGACGACGATCCCGCCACTCATCTCGAGGAATTGCTCGATCTCGCTGGAAACAGGAATGCCTCTGGCGCGCGCTTCGTTGAGCAGCTCCGAATCCCACGGCACGCCAGGACTGGCGAACACGATGGATATCCCATCCAGCACACGGGCGTCATAGCCGCCCAGCTGAAACGTGACCCCTTGCTTGGGCATCTGAGCGATGGAGTCCCGCAACTCGGACTGAGGCTTGCGGTCGACCACCAGAACGTTGGTACCGAAACGAGTGAGGTGCTGCGCGAGCGCGACGCCGCTTCGCGCCGCGCCGACCACGAGAGCGGTTCTTAGGGGTCCCCGCGAACTCACGGCGAAGCCTCTGAGTTCGTGGGGATTCTCAATCCATGAGCCGCACGAGAGCGATCGCCGCTAGAGCTGAAACCAGCCCCGCGCCCCAGAACGTGAGCGCGATGCGGTTCTCAGACCATCCCTCGTGGTGGAACGTGTAGTGGATCGGGGTCATGGTGAACACGCGGCGTCCGCCGCTGGCTTTGAAATAAGCCACCTGAATGATGACAGACAGCGTCTCGAGTACAAACACGAGACCGACGACGGGCAGCAACAAGAGGAGGCCTTGCTGGATCGCCATCGCGGAGAGCGCGAAGCCGAGCGCCAGCGCGCCCGTGTCGCCCATGAAGACGCGCGCCGGGTAGCGATTGAAGACGAGAAATGCAGCGAGCCCGCCGCACAGCGCCATCGCGACCGCTTTCTCGCCGGCCGGCGCGCCGGTCATGAACAGCGCCGTGGCGCCGATGGCGATCACCGAGAGGCCGCCCGCGAGACCGTCCATGCCGTCGGTGATGTTCACCGCGTTCGCGGTGGCGACGATCGCAATCACCGCCAGCGGAAACACGAGCCAGGGCGATACAGGTAGCAAGAGCTGAGGACCACCCTGCACCGTCGCGAGCCAGGCCACCGGCACCGCGAGGAGAAGTTGCAGCGGAAACTTGAGCCGCGCCGGGATGCCACGTGTGCCGACGCGGAGCTTGCTCCGGTCGTCGGCGAAGCCGATCAGCGCCCCTGCGAGGAGCCCACCTACGGCGGGCAGCGCGCCGGGATGTCCGGCGATCGTTGCCAGCACGCCTCCGAGAATCGCGACGGCGACAAAGAGGATCCCGCCGCCGGTCGGCGTGCCCGCCTTTTTCTGGTGCGTGTCGGGCAGCTCATCCTGGATGACCTGCCCAGAGCGGAGCCGGCGCAGCGCGCGGATGGTAGGCGGATAAAGGACGAAAGCGACCGCAAACGCGACAGCGAATGTCGCTGCGTCGAAGATCAAGCGGAGGTCAGTTCCCTGACGAGCTCGTCCAGCCGGATGCCGTGCGAGGCCTTGACCAGCACGCGGTCGCCGCTCGCCGCGTTCCTCCGGACCCACTCCGCCGCGCCCGCACGGTCGGGAACCAGCTCGGCCCCGGCTGCCTGCGCCATCGGCTTGGCCCGCTCGCCGTCGACCACGCAAACCGCGTCGAAGACCTCCGCGGCCCTCTGGCCAACTCGCCGGTGCGCCTCCTCGGACAGCGATCCGAGCTCGCGCATCTCGCCGAGCACCGCCAGCAGTCGCCCGTTACGCGCCGTCTCGGCGAGCGCGTCGAAGGCGGCGAGCATCGATTCCGGACTCGCGTTGTATGCGTCGTCGATGACCCAATAGCCGCCCGGCGTACTCATCTCCTGCAGGCGGTGCTCAACGTTCACACCCGCCAGCGCGGTGGCCCCTGCCTCCACCGAGACCCCGGCGAAATCGCCCGCCGCGAGCGCCGCGGCGGCGTTGAGGGCCTGGTGGCGGCCCGCCATCGTGAGGCGTACCTCGACCCCACGCACCGTGAACTGCGATCCGCCACCCTCGAGCGGCTGGAATCCCTCGACCCGGTAATCGCCGTGCTCGTTGCCGAAGCCGGCAACACGGGCGGACGTCATCTGAGCAAGCAAGGGATAGAACTCGTTGTCGGCGTTGAGGACGGCGAGGCCTTCTTCAGGCAACGTCGCCACCAGCTCGCCCTTGGCGCGCGCGAGCTCTTCGCGCGAGTTGAAGAACTCGATGTGCACTATGCCGACGTTCGTGACGACCCCGATCACCGGTTTCGCGAGGCCGGCCAGGCGCCCGATGTCCCCCGGACGCTGCATGCCCATCTCCAGGACGAGCGCGGAATGGTGGGACTCGAGGCTGAGGATCGTGAGCGGCACGCCGGTCTCGGTGTTGAGGTTGCCTTCGGTCTTTTTGACATTGAAGTGCTGGCCCAGGATCGCGGCGATCATCTCCTTGGTCGACGTCTTGCCGTTGCTGCCCGTCACCGCGACCACGAGCGGCTGCACCCGGCGGAGCGCGTGTGAGGCGAGCGCGTAAAGCGCCGACCACGTGTCCTGGACGAGGACTTCGACAATGCCGGTCGGAATGTCCGTCTTTCGCTCCACGACCACCGCCGCGGCCCCTCGCGCGATCGCGTCACTGACGAACTCGGCGCCGTCCATCTCCTGGCCGCGCAGCGCGAAGAAGACACCGCCCGACTTCACCTCGCGCGAGTCGGTGTGAAAGGTCGAGAACGTCTCGCCGACCTGGGTGCCGCCTACCTCGCCACCACCGGTAGCCTCGAGGATCTCGAGGAGACTCAGTCTCATTCTTGCTTCACGGTCCTACAAACACTAAGTGGAGCGGTAGCCCGGATTCACCCCGGGCGTCCCCAGACGCGGCGCTGCGCGCAACAGGACGTGACCCGTGGAAACCCAGAGGGGGTTCCGCGGGGGAGATCCACAGATCTCACCCGCGATCGTTAGGGCTTGTCTGGTGTGATGTGCCAGCTGACGACGAGCGTCTGCGCGATCTGCTTCCAGATCGGCTCGGCCGTCATGTAGCCGTCGTTCAGCGTCCAGTCGTTCTCGCTCCCCGGGTAGTGCGGCTTGCGCACGACGACCAGCATCGTGAACCTCGGCTTCTTGGCGGGCAGGAACCCGACGAATGACGACCACACGTCCTGCGTGTACTTCCCGTTGACCGGGATCTGCGACGTTCCGGTCTTGCCACACTGGTCGAGCTGAAAGCCTGGGATGCGAGAGGTCCAACCGGATCCGTGCTGGACGACCATCTGCATCATGGTCGTCATCTTGGCCGCGGTGGCGGCGCTGATCACCTGACGCTGGGGCTGCAGCAGCAGCGGGTTGAGGTTTCTTCCGACGCGCTCGACGACGTGGGGCGGCGCGTACTTGCCTCCGTTCGCAACGACATTGATGGCGGCGAGCATTTGAACCATGTTCACGTCGATGCCCTGGCCGAACGCTGTCGTCGCGTATTGCGAGTCCTGCATCTTCGCCGCTGAAGGCGGCGCGATGTGGTTCTCGCCCGCGACGTCGATGCCGCTTGGTGTGGTGAGCCCGAAAGCCTCGAGGTTCTTGTAGAAGGCGGGGTGGCCCTCGGCCAGCATCGCCTTCATCGCGCCGACATTGAGGGAGTGCTCGAGCACGTATGTGTAGTTGACGTTGCCGTGGTTGCGCCGGTCCCAGTCGTAGATCCGGTAACCGCCGACATTGAGCACGCCCGGGTCGTTGATGACTGTGCCGGGTTCGATCGCTCCCGCGTTGATCGCCCCGGCCAGGGTCACGACCTTCATCACCGAGCCCGGCTCGTAGACGTAGCTGAGAACGTTGTCTTTGAACAGCGCCGTGTTGGTGCGGTTGAAGCTGTTGGCGTTGTAGCTCGGGTAGTCACCCCACGCGACGATCCCTCCGGTGGTGGGATCCATGATCAGGACGCTGCCGCTTTCCGCACGGTCTCGCTTGACCCCTTCCATCAGCGCCTGTTCGGCCGCGTACTGGATGTTCGCGTCGAGCGAAAGCACAAGGTTCTGTCCATTGACGGGGTCCTGGTGGGTGTGGGTGCCGAGCACGATCTCGCGGTTGGCGAGGTCGCGGTAGCTGGAGATGTAGCCGGGTGTGCCGCCGAGGGCCTTCTGGTAGTTCGCTTCCAGGCCATAGTTGCCGTCGCCGTTCCAGTCGACAAAGCCAAGGAGGTTGGCGGCCAGCGTGCTGCCTGAGCTGGTCCCGGGCAGGTAGGAACGTTGGGTTTCTTCTTGCAGTCCGACGCCAGGCAGCTTGAGCGTGCGCAGCTGGTCTGCTTTCGCCTTGGCGAATCGCCGCGCGATGTAGGCGAACTTCACGTTGGACTCGAGCGTTGCCATCACCTTTGGCCTGTCGGCGCCGAGCACGGTCGCCAGCCCTGTCGCCACGGCGTCTCGCTGCGTGGCGGCGATCTGATCCGGCGACACGAAGGCGGAGTAAACCGTGGTGTTGACGACGAGCTGAGTCAGGTTGCGGTCAAAGATCGCACCGCGCAGCGCCGGCAGCTCGACAAGCTCGCGGTACTGAGCCTGCGCCTGGAGTGTGAGCTGGCCGTGCTGGACCACCTGCCAGTAGGCGAGCCGTGCCCAGACCATTCCGGCGAGCACTACCGCAACGAGGAGCATGGAGACGACACGCAGCCGCGCCGAACCGACACGCTCAACCCGTCCGGGGCGTCGCGAGGCGAGCGCCCTCGTGCTCAAGCTATTTCTTGGTCGACGCCATGACGTCGCGTGTCCCCGCGACGGTGTTGGCGATCACCGCCACAGCGCGCAACCACAACGGAGTCGCATCGACGGGCGATGCGCCGACCGCCGCCGACAGGTCGACCGCAACCTCCTGCCCCGTGACGAAACGCGACGGGATGACGCGCTGCATGCCGCTCTGAGCGGCGTGCTGCTGCACCTGCGCGGGTGCATGCATGGTGACCTCTTGATAGCGGAGCTGGTCCTGTTCGGCGATCAGCTGACGCTGTTGGTCCTGCAGGCGGGCGATGTCATATGACGACTGCGTGATCTGCGCGGCGATCGCCAGGTAGAAGAGCACGACGATGACGACCGCGCCGACACCGACGTAGGCATGGCCGAACACGTTCAGCCGCAGCCTTTCGGCGGCGACTGAGCCTGCGACCTGCACGAAGCCGCGCGTGCGCCGTCTCCGCCTTGGCGGGGCGGTGACGTGGGGCGCAGCACCGGTCGCGCCGAGGCGCCGTCTGGCCAGTATTCGGGTCGATGTCACGACGTGAACTTCATCCTTTGGTGTGTTGTTTGGCCTGTGGTTTGTTGGCTGTCCCATCCGGCGCTGTGTTGTTCGACCTGTGGTTTGGCGGTTGCCCCCATCCGGCCGGTCGCTTCGCGACCGGCCACCTTCCCCGGCGAGCGGGGAAGGGAAATTTGCCTGGTGGCCGGAGGGGTTAGGCCGGCCACCAGGACTTTGTGGTTTCAGATTTTTTCCGCTACCCGGAGGCGGGCGGACCGGGCGCGGGGGTTGGCGGCCACCTCTTCTTCGGAGGGCCGCACCGGATGCCGGGTGAGGACGCGTAGGGTGGCCCGGTGGCCGCAGGTGCAGACTGGCTGCTGGGGTGGGCAGATGCAGTCTTTGGACTCGACGTTGAAGAATGACTTGACCAAGCGGTCTTCCAGGGAGTGGAAGCTGATCGTCGCCATACGGCCACCGGGTTTGAGTGTTGAAAGAGCTGCTCCGAGTCCTGATTCGATCTCGCCGAGCTCGTCATTGACCGCGATTCGAATTCCCTGAAAAGTCCGCGTCGCGACGTGGATGTCGCGGGGCCAGGCCCTCCGGGGTATCGCGGCCTCGACTGCTTGCGCCAGGTCGCGTGTGGTGTGGAGCGGGCGCCGCGCCACCACAAATTGTGCGATCCGGCGGGCCCATCGTTCCTCCCCGTACTCGCGGAGGATGCGCTCTAGCTCGGCCATGTCGTAGTCGTTGACAATCCGCGCCGCCGTGAGCTTCGAGCTCGGGTCCATGCGCATGTCGAGCGGTCCCTCGGCGCGAAAGCTGAATCCGCGCTCCGGGTCGTCGACCTGATTGCGGGATCGCGGTCGATCCCGAGCAGCCGGCCGCCGGGGGTGATCCTCTCCAGGATCTGGCGGGCGTGGCCCGCCTGCCCGAGGGTGCAGTCGATCGCGACCGCCCCCTCTCGGGGCTGGAGCAGCTCTATTACCTCTTGTGAAAGTGCTGGAACGTGCGGACTAATGTCCGGAGATCACCCTGTCAGCGAACTCGGTGAAGCGTCCTTGCGCGTCGGCGCTGTAGTTGTCCCATCGGGCCTCGGGCCAGATTTCCACCCTCGAGCCGGCCCCGATCACGACCACCGTCGATGGGGTCTCGATCCCCGCCAGGCGACGCTGCTCCGGGAGAAGGCTGATCCGTCCCTGGCCATCCGGCTCGAACGGATCCGAGAGTGGGTAGAGAGTCCGCGACAGAGCGCGATGATCCGGGCCTGGAAGTGGGCTCCGCAGCTCGTCGCCGAGCGCCGCCCACAGGTCCGGCGGATAGATCGCCAGTACCTGGTCCTGGCCGACCGAGACGAAGCTGCCGTCCTTGAGCTGCTTGCGAAATGAGGCTGGGATCGCCAGCCGCCCTTTGTCGTCCACCCTCACCCGATGCGCTCCAGTAAACACTCATCGGGCCTCCCAATAGCTGAGCCGGCGCCGCTGGCTGCGGGCGCAGAGGCTGCAGCCGCAACCATGGAGCTCGAGTGGGAGGCGGTTGCCATGCTTGTCGAATCGATGGTTGATACCCACATCGATCAAGTGGTCGCCTTGCCCATCGCGGCTGCGGGGAGAAGTGGCATAGAGAAGGTGTATGGCGTGCCTTACTTGGACGTAGGGTGCGACGTATGGTTCCATGTCTGCCGGATTCACCACTTCTCCCCACTGATCACCGCGATTCGCCGCAGACAGTAACAACGCCGGTTAAGCCTGTCAATACCTTTACCACAAGATCTAGAAGGCCCAAACAGGCCATAGGCGGCCTTCGCCCCGACATATTGGGTCAGGCCCACCGGGTGCCGCTAGATGCAGTAGTGGATTGTGATATCGACGAACATTAGTTTGGTATGACCCCGAGACGGCAGCCCAAAGTTGCTTACTTCCCTTTACCCGCTTCGCTTCAGCAAGCCGAGCGCCTTGGCACGCCTTTCCGCCCAGGTGAAGACCGCAAAACCGAGCGGTATGAGGACGACGCCCATGCCCAGCAGGATGCCCACGGTTGCGAGCTGGTCGGCCGCGGTGGCGCCTTCGAGCAGGCTGCGCCGCATGCCCGCTAGCGCATAGGTCAAGGGGCTGATGAAGCCGGCGGCCTGAAGCGGCCAGGGCAGGACCGTCAGCGGGTAGTAGACGCCCGACACCAGGAGCATGAAGCCCTGCACCGCAAACGACATCTGCTCTCCCTTTTGCGGCGACAGCAGTGGCAGCACCGAGGTGAGGATCGCCAGGCCGACCAGCGGCGCCAGCGAGGCGGCGAGCACGACGAGAGCGCCGGCGACATCGGCGTGCGAGAAGTCGATGTCGAAGATCGCAACCGCGACCAGGAGCACGATGAAAGTGCGCGCGAGACCGTAGACGATCGCGAAGAGGCAGATGCCCATGAGATGGGTTATCCGGCGCACCGGCGCCATGAACGTGTACTCGATGGTGCCCTCCCAGCGTTCCCAGGCGATGGCGTATGCGGCCTCCATGAAGACGAGCGACAGGTAGCCCCAGAGCAGCGCGCCGATCAGCAGGTACAGCTGCGCTTTGCGGAGGTCGAACGAGCCACCCGAGACGCCCAGCGACCCCAGCCCCGAGGCGAGGAAGCCGATCGACAGCACGCTGACGATGCTGTAGAAGAGCCATACGACCTCCCAGACCCAGTAGCGCTTGTAGACGTAGAGCTGCCGCTCGGCAAAGCCGAACAGGGCGCTCATCTCGGATCCGCGCACTCCGATCATGTGCCGACCTCCTCGGCTTCTTCTGCCTCGAGCGTCTTGCCGGTCAGGTCCATGAAGACGTCCTCGAGCGTGGCCGCGCCATGCCGTGTGCGCAGCTCGAGAGGTGATCCGTCGGCCAAGACGCGACCGCCGTCCAGCATCAGCACGCGGTCGCACAGAGCGGCCGCCTCGTCCATATCGTGCGTACAGAGCAGGACCGTGATCTCGCGCTCGGCGCGGAGAGTCTCCAGCACGGCCTGGACCTCCTTCTTGGAACGCGGGTCAAGCCCCGTCGTCGGCTCATCCATCAGAAGCAGCGACGGTGCCGTAAGGAAGCTCCGCGCGATGGCGACCTTCTGCTGCTGCCCGCGGGACAGCTGTTTCATGGGCTGGTCGATCACGTCCTTCGGCAACCCCAGCAGCTCTAGGATCTCGACCACGCGCCGCCGTGTTCCCCGTGACGTGTTGCCGTACAGCCGCGACGCGTAGACCATGTTCTCCCAGGGGCTGAGCTCCTTGAAGAACGCGGCCTCGACCGACACCCGGTTGACGTGGCGCCGGACCTGCAGCGCATCCGTCACTACATCCCAGCCGAACACGCGAGCACGGCCCGTGTCCGGCGTCAGCAGCGTGCCGAGGATGCGAATGAGCGTTGACTTCCCACTCCCGTTCGGCCCGAGGATGCCGGTAACCCCACCTGCCTCGACCATCAGGTCGAGCTCGTACAACGCCACCTTCTCTTTCTGCTCGCGTCGCCACCAGGGTGCGCCGGCATCGCGCTCGCGCCGCTTGAACGCTTTCCGGACTCCCTTGATGTCGATCGCTGGAACGCTCATTGCTGTCTCCTGAAACCCGAAATGGACAAAAGAAAAGGACCGTGGCGGTGCCCAACAACCGCACGGTCCTGACTTGACTTTCTGGTTTCTAGGTTTCGGCTACGAGACCAGCGTCAATGGGTGCCGGCGGCAGGCAGACCTCGCCGCTTTGCGGCGAAGACGACCAATCCAATGCCTGCCATAAAAGACCGCACCTCTCAGAAATGGACACACCCGGACGGGTGTGCAACCCGGGACAGACTAACCCGGCCCGGGCTCAGCCGTCAAGACCAAGTTGCGAGATCACAAACGCCGTCACGAACGCTTCCTCGCGCCAGGACTCGTAACGGCCCGACGGCCCCATGTGCCCTGAGCCCATCTGCGTCTTGAGGAGGATCGGCCCATCCGCCTGGTTGGCGCTGCGCAGCCTGGCCACCCACTTCGCCGGCTCCCAATACGAGACGCGCGGGTCGTTGAGGGCTCCGGTCGCAAGGATCGCGGGGTATGCGGCCGGCCGGATCTGGTCGTAGGGCGAGTAGCTCTTGATGTAGCGGTAGAACTCCGGCTCTTGCGGGTTGCCCCATTCGTCGTACTCGTTGACGGTCAGCGGGAGCTTGTCATCGAGCATGGTGGTCAGGGCGTCGACGAACGGCACCTGCGCGACTGCGCACGCGAACAGCCCCGGGCGCATGTTGAGCACCGCTCCCATCAGGAGCCCGCCCGCGCTGCGGCCCCGAATTGCGAGCGTCTCGGCCGTCGTGTAACCCTGTGCGATGAGCTGCTCCGCGCACGCGACGAAGTCTTCGAACGTGTTGCGTTTGTGCAGGAGCCTCCCTTGCTCGTACCACTCCCTCCCCATCTCGCCGCCGCCACGCACGTGCGCGATCGCGAAGACGAAACCTCTGTCCAGCAGGCTCAAGCGAGCCGGGTCGAACATCGGATCGCTCGAGTGCTCATACGCGCCGTAGCCATTGAGCAGCAGCGGAGCGTGCTCGCGATGCATGTCGCGGCGGAACACGACTGAGATCGGTACCTGCACACCGTCGTGCGAGCTTGCCCACAGACGCTCCGTGACGTAATCGTTGCGGTCATAGCCGCCGCGCACCGGCTGCTCCTTCACCACGGTCCGCTCTCGCGTCTCCATGTCGTAGTCAACCGCCGACCACGGCGCCGTCAGCGACGTGTAGAAGAACCGCATGACCCGGCTCGAGTAATCGGGGTTGGAGCCCGGAAACGCGGTGTATGCGACGTCCGGCTGGTCCACGACGTGCAGCTCACCACTTTCCATGTCCAGCACCTCGAGCCGCTCCAGGCCGTCCGAGCGCTGGCCCAGCACCACGTGGTGTTGGTGGACGTCTGTGAAGTTCAGGCGCACGCTCGGGCGCTCCGGGACGACCTCGGTCCAGGATGGCCGAGCCGGGCTTGTCGTGGGCGCGGCCATCAGCCTGAAGTTCGTCGCGCCATCGTTGGTGAGGAACAGGAATCGGTCTTCCTGGTCGTCGACGGAGTACTCGATGTTGCTGCGACGCGGCTCGATCAGAACCGGCGTCTCCTCTGGCGCGTCGCTGCGCAGGAAGTGCGTCTCGCTCGAGACCTGGCTCGAGGTCGTGATGAAGATGTAGCGCTCGCTCTTCGATGACTCGACGCCGACCTCGAACCGCTCGTCGTCTTCCTGGAAGACGAGCACGTCCTGCCCGCTCGCGGCGCCCAGCCGATGGCGCCAGACCTGGTAGGGACGCATTGCCGAGTCCGGCCGGACGTAGAAGAAGGTCGTGTTGTCGGCGGCCCAGGCCGCGCCGTAGTAAACGCCATGGATGATGTCCCCGAGGTCCTGGCCGGTGTTGAGGTCCCGGAAGCGGAGCTCGTGGAGCTCCGATCCGTTGATGTCGACCGTATAGGCAAGGAGACTTTCGTCCGGGCTCCGCTCGACGTAGCCGAGCTCGAAGTAGTCGTGGCCTTTCGCCAGCTCGTTGGCGTCGAGAATGACCTCTTCGGTAGCGTCCATCGTCCCGCGACGCCGGCAGTAGATCTCATAGTCGAGGCCCTCCACCGTCCGCGTGTAGGTCCACCAACCCTTGAACAAGGTCGCCGCTGAGGAATCCGTCTCCTGGACCCGCCCGACGATCTCGTGGTACAGGCGTTCCTGGAGCTCGCCGGCGCCCGCCATCACCGCGTCGGTGTAGGCGTTCTCGGCTTCGAGGTAGGCGATCACCTCCGGGTCGTGCCGGTCGCGCAGCCAGTAGTACGGGTCGACGCGCCGGTCCCCATCGGCCTCGAGGACCTGAATACGCACGGCGGCGACCGGAGGGCGGGCGGGGCTGACCTTCACCCGGTCCACTCTAGAGACGGTCTAGCGCGGGCCGCCCACCTTGAAGGCGTTACGGATCAGCCGCCTGACCTCGGGCCGTTCAGCGTCGGACGCCGAGCGCAGGGTGACGAACCGGGAGTCCTTTCCGCTGCCCTGCAGGAGCCCGCTACCGTCGTCAAGCTCGCGTCCACGGTAGAAGAACAGCGTCGAGTGATCCCCGAATGTGCCTACCCCGACGACGTTGGCACCACCGATTGCGTAGCGGGCGAGCTTCCACATCATGCGGCTCGAGCGGGGCTGCTCCATCGCGTACGGGATCTCCTTCGCGTTCGGGGCGGCGTCCTTGACCGCACGGATCGCCGCTCGCACGATCGGGCGCACGCGAGCGGGAACCTTGTTCACCTGCGCCGATACGCTCGGCGTGACCTGTGCCGTGCTTGCCATGGGAGCAGATTAGTCTGAGGCGGTGAAGACGCGTCGCTACGGCGCGATCAAGCTCGGCTCGCAGACCAACGTCGCTCTGCTCGGATTGCTTGCGGTCGCGTTTCTCACCGGCTGGCTCGCGTTTGCGTTCGGCACCGCGCCGGCACGACTCTCCCTGCTCGTCCACGCGACCGGCGGTGTTGCGATTCTGCTTCTCCTGCCCTGGAAGTCGATGATCGCGCGCCGCGGCTTGGCCCGGCCCAGAGGGGGACGTTGGGCATCGATTGGGCTCGGCGTCCTCGTCCTGATATCGATCGTGGCGGGCCTCGGCCACTCCACCGGTCTCGTCCTGGCCTGGGGACCGCTCACCTCGATGGAGGTCCATGTCGGAGCTGCGATCGCGGCGGCTCCGCTTGCAATTTGGCACGTGATCGCTCGCCGGGTCAAGGTGCCGCCGGCGGATCTGTCGCGGCGCACCTTCATGAAAGGTTCGGTCGCGGTTGGTGCGGCGGCGGCCACGTACGCGGTGAGCGAGATCGTGGTTCGCGCCGCCGCGCTGCCTGGAGCGGCACGCCGCTTTACGGGCTCGTATGAAGCCGGCTCGTTTCAGCCGGCCGCCATGCCGGTGAGCTCATGGATGTTCGACGCGATCCCCCTCCACTCTCCGGAGAAGTGGACGCTGCGCACGCCTGGCCGTGTGTGGACTCTGGACGAGCTGGTCGCGTTCGACGATCGCCTGACCGCGACGCTCGACTGCACGGGCGGCTTCTACTCGACGCAGGAATGGTCCGGCGTCCGACTCGACCGGCTCCTCCCCCGCGCGAACAGGTCGAGCATCCGCGTCATCTCGAGCACGGGCTATGACCGCCGGTTTCCCGCGGTGGAAGCCTCCTCCTTACTGCTCGCGACGCGCTTTGGCGACACCCCGTTGGATCCGGGTCACGGAAGCCCGGCGCGCCTGGTCGCGCCTGATCGACGCGGGTTCTGGTGGGTCAAGTGGGTCGTTGCGATCGAGCTCGATGACCTGCCGTACTGGTGGCAGTCGCCCTTCCCCTTGCAGTAAGACTGCCTGTGCTCGAACTGCCTGCGCAGGTGGACGCCTTCCTGAAGAAGCCAAACGCGGCGGTCATCGGCGTTGTCCGTCCCGACGGATTTCCGATGACCGTGGTCACCTGGTACGACTGGGAGGACGGGCGCGTCTTGGTCAACATGAACGAGTCTCGGAAGCGCCTGCACTGGATTCGCCGCGATCCCAAGGTGAGTCTCACGGTCTTTGACGACGACTGGTATCGCCACGTCAGCCTGTGGGGTGAGGTCGTCGAGATCAAGGAGGACTCGGATCTTGCCGATATCGACCGGCTGGCCCGCCGCTACACCGGCAGGGCTTTCGGAAATCGAACGGGAAGGCGAGTCAGCGCCTGGGTCGAGCCACGCGGCTGGCACGGATGGGACGACTCAGGCGAGCTGGCAAGCCCACACGCTTAGTTCGTCAGGCGCGCGCTCGATATCCGCGGATCGCCCGAATCTCAGCGCGAGCTGAAGCGGCGGTGGCCGGCCGGCCGGGACCGTCGGGCCTGGTGGGGTGCGGAGTCGCCTCTGACCACCGAGCGGATGTGTGCCTCATCGTGCAGATACGACCATCCCCCGTCACGCGCGAGGAGCGCGGAGTCAAGCGTCCGGAGCGCCGGCGCGCCCTGACGGCGAAGCTTGTTCCATTTCTCGTGGTCCAGCGAGGTGATGAACGTCAGCGCGCGGCCGGTGTTTCCATTACGTGCCGTTCGCCCGACCCGGTGGGTCATGGCCTCAGCGGTTTCCGGCAGCTCGTAGTTGACAACCAGACCCACGTGACTCAGGTCGAGGCCGCGGGCCGCGACATTGGTGGCCACGAGGACGTCGGCCCGACGGTTGCGAAATGTATCCATGACGCGATCTCTGGCGAGCTGCGCCATGTTGCCCTGCAGCTCGACCGAGCGATGGCCGAGACGCAGCAGGTCGCGGTTCAATTTATGAACACCGTGCTTGGTGCGGCCGAACACGATGGCGCCGCGGTGCTTCCTCAGGATGTCGCTGAGCAAGTTCAGCTTGGCTCCAGACTCAGTCCGGATCAGGCCGTGCTCCAGGAGGGACTCTCCCTCGGTGATGAGCTTCACGCGAAGCGGATCTTGAAGGTGTTTCTGGATCATGCGCGAAACCCATTCGGGCATCGTCGCGGATGCCAGCACCGTCTGCGGCGAGTAGGTGAATCCGATGATTCGTTCGACGTCGCGCGAAAAGCCGGCGTCAAACATCTGGTCCGCCTCGTCGAGGACCATGTACTCGACGCGGCTCAGCGAGAACGACTTCTTTTCGAACAGATCGAGGATCCGACCCGGCGTGCCGATGAGCACGTCCGCGCCGCCTCGCAGGGCCAGCATCTGAGTTCGGTACCCGACGCCGCCGTACAGAAGCGCCGTGCGCAGGCCCGAATCGAGCTCTTTGAACACGGAGTCGACCTGGATGGCCAGTTCCCGGGTCGGAGTCACGATCAGGGCCTGCGGCCCCGGCCTGCCGGGCTTGAACCGCTCGACTAGCGGAACCAGGAAGGCGAGCGTCTTACCGCTGCCCGTCGGCGACTGAATGAC
>WNFW01000840.1_pt1 | contig 20186 bp, 17 predicted proteins | sample 5400131 | NCBI WGS metagenome assembly WNFW01 (sample SAMN13153362, study PRJNA577476) | soil metagenome | isolation source: 20 cm soil or saprolite under grassland replicate 1 | place: USA:California | collected 2016-06-15 | reverse complement strand
GGGCGAGCCGCCGTTGACCCCGGTGTTCCCGAGGTTAACTTGACGCCTGAGATGAGCCGGCCCGAACGGACCACCATCCTGGACGCCCGCGCTTTGTCGCGGGCGCTTCAGCGTATGGCGGTCGAAGTGCTCGAGCTGGCGCACGGGACCGAGGACCTGGTCCTGATCGGCATCCAGCGGCGCGGCGTCGAGCTGGCGGAGCGGATCGCCAAGCAGATCGAGACGCAAGAGGGTGCGGTCGTCCCCCGCGGCGCCCTCGACATCACCCTGTACCGCGACGACCTCCAGACCGTGGGCCCGAAGCCCGTGATCGGGGAAACCCGCATTCCGGGCGATCTCACCGGCAAGCACGTCGTGATCGTGGACGACGTGCTCTACACCGGCCGGACCGTGCGGGCCGCGCTCGACGAGCTCGCGGACTTCGGGCGCCCCAAGCGCATCTCCTTGTGCGTGCTGGTCGATCGCGGCGGCCGGGAGCTGCCGATCCAGCCAGACATCGTGGGGAAGCAGGTGAAAGTGAACAGCGGGGAACGGGTGGACGTCCTCGTGGAAGAGGTCGACGGGAAGGATCAGGTGGATCTCGTCGCGGCTGCAGCCGCGGGAGCCCGTGGATGACCGCCGTCCTGGGAAAAGACCTGGTCGGCCTCGAGCACCTCTCCTCCGAGCAGATCCGGCACATCCTCGACACCTCCGAGCCGTTCAAGGAGGTATCCGAGCGACCCATCAAGAAGGTGCCCGCCTTGCGCGGCAAGACCATCGTCAACCTGTTCTTCGAGGCCTCGACCCGCACCCGCATTTCCTTCGAGTTCGCCGAAAAGCGACTCTCCGCCGACACGGTCAACGTCGCCGCGTCGGGCAGCTCGGTGCAGAAAGGCGAGACGCTGGTCGACACCGCGAAAAACCTCGAAGCGATGCGGATCGACATGGTGGTGATCCGGCATCCGTCATCGGGAGCCGCGCAGTTCCTGGGCGACCGCATCCGCTCCAACGTCGTCAACGCGGGCGACGGCCAGCACGAGCACCCTACGCAGGCGCTGCTCGATCTGCTCACCATCCGCGACCGGCACGGGAAGATCGCCGGGCTCAAGGTCTGTCTGGTGGGCGATATCCTGCACTCGCGCGTGGCCCGCTCCAACATCTGGGGGCTGTTGAAGCTCGGCGCCGAAGTGGGCGTGTGCGGCCCCGACACGCTGATGCCGCGCGGCATCGAGCAGCTCGGCGTGTGCCGGTTCCGGCGCATCGAGGAAGCGATCGAGTGGGCCGACGTGCTGAACGTGCTGCGACTGCAGCTCGAGCGCATGGAGCGGGGGTTCATCCCGTCCCTGCGCGAGTACTACCGGGTCTTCGGTGTCACGGTCGAGCGACTCGACCGGGCGCCCCGCGAGGTCACCATCATGCACCCCGGACCTATGAACCGCGGCGTCGAGATCGACTCGCGCGTCGCCGACGGATCGCACAGCGTCATTCTCGCTCAGGTGACGAACGGCGTGGCGGTGCGGATGGCCGTGCTGTACCTGCTGGCCGGCGGGCGACCCGAGCTCGCCGACGCGGCCAACCGCGCGGCGGCGCCCGAGTGATGCGGCCGCTCCTGCTCCAGGGCGGCCGGGTGATCGACCCCAGCCGGGACTTGGACCGCACGGCCGACCTGCTGGTCCAGGACGGCAAGGTCGCGGCCACGGGCGCCGGACTCGGCTCCCCGGACGGGGTGGAGGTACGGGACGTGCGCGGCAAGGTCGTTGCCCCGGGCCTCGTGGACCTGCACGTGCACCTGCGGGAGCCGGGGAACGAGGACGTCGAAACCATCGCGAGCGGCACGCGAGCGGCCGTGGCCGGCGGATTCACGGCCGTGTGCGCCATGCCGAACACCGATCCCGTTACGGACAACCAGGCCGCGGTCGGGTTCATCGTGCGTCAGGCGGCCCGCGCCGGGCTGGCGCGGGTGTATCCGATCGGGGCGATTTCGGTGGGACAGCGCGGCGAGCACCTGTCGGAGTTCGGCGAGATGGTGGCCGCCGGCGCGGTCGCTGTGTCGGACGACGGCAAGCCCGTCGTGTCGAGTCACCTGATGCGCACGGCCCTCGAGTACGCCCGGACCTTCGGCGTTCCGGTCGCGGACCATTGTGAAGAGCCCACGCTCGCGACGGGTGGCGTCATGCACGAGGGCCTGGTCTCCACCCGGCTCGGCTTGAAGGGGATCCCGGCCGCGGCGGAGGAGATCATGGTGGGGCGGGACCTCCTGCTCGCGGAGCTCACCGGCGGCCACGTGCATCTGTGCCACATGTCGACGCGCGGCTCGGTGGAGCTGATCCGCCGCGCCAAGGAGCAGGGCCTGCGCGTGACGGCGGAGGTGACGCCGCACCACCTGACCCTGACCGATCACGCGTGCGAAGGCTACGACACGCACGCCAAGATGAATCCGCCGCTGCGGGAAGCAGCCGACGTGGCGGCGCTGCGCGCCGGGTTGCAGCAGGGCGTGATCGACTGCATCGCTTCCGATCACGCGCCGCACGCCTACGACGCTAAGGAGGCGGCGTTCGACGACGCGCCCTTCGGCATCCTGGGTCTCGAGACGGCGTTCGCGGTGGCCTACACCGAGCTCGTCCTGGGCGGTGTGCTCACCCTCCCCGAGCTGATCGCGCGGATGAGCACCGCGCCGGCGGCAGCATTCCGGCTGCCCGGCGGCTCGCTCGCCCCCGGCGCGCCGGCGGACATCGTCGTGCTCGACGTCACCGCGCATTGGACGGTCGACCCCGCACATTTCCACTCCAAGAGCCGCAACACTCCGTTCGCCGGGCGCACCCTCACCGGGCGGCCGGTGCTGACCCTGGTGGGGGGCGCGCCCGTGCACGAGGCGGATGGCTCAACGCCTTGAAGGACTTCGAGTTACCGGGACAGACCGATCATTTGCTAGATTGGTGGCATGGCTAAGGGAGCTTCCAAGAGCACGGTCATCATCCAGCAGCTGCTGGACGAGCGGCGCCAGTACGAGGCCTGGATCGTGCGCCTGAACGATTCGGCGGACGCGACGCCGGGGCATGTGCGGGCACGGGTTCGCTCCGATTACGAGGCGCGGCTCGCGGCGGTCACCGAGGAGCTCAAGGCCCACGCCGAAAGCGCCCGGCAGGCGATAGAGGAAAAGCGTTACCTGCGCGGCGAGCTTCAGAAGAAGGAAGCCCGTGCGACGGAGAAGCTCACGGAAACCGAGCTGCGCCACGCCGTCGGAGAGTACGACGAGACGCAGTGGGAACAGGTGCACAAGGACGTCCTCGCCGAGCTGGTGTCGGTGCGGGAAGATCTCCAGTCGGTCGAGGCAGACATCCACAAGCTGCAGGAGTTGGACGCGCTGGTGAGCCACCGACCGGCTCCTCCACACAAGGCCGCCCCTGCAGCGCCGCCACCACCGCCCTTGTCCCAGCCGGAGGCGGAGCCGGAGAAGGTGATTGCGGAGGACGAGCTGGCGTTCATCAAGTCCGTGACGGAGGACGATCGGGGGGCGCCGTCGGCGCGGCGCGCCAGCGGCGCCCAATTCCAGCCGGTGATTCCGGGTGATCCGCCGCGCACCCCCATGCCCCGTGCCGCCAATCCCGTCCCGGCGCCGATCGTGCCGGAGCCCACCGAGGCAGACCTCGACGAAGAAGCGGCGAAGACGCTGCGCTGCAAGGAATGCGGGACGATGAACCTGCCGACAGAATGGTACTGCGCGCAATGCGGGGCTGAACTCGCCGCTGTCTAAAAACAAAACGACGTCGAGCAGAAACGTTGCACGGAACCGTCGCGCAGAGACGTCACGCGACACCGTCAACGCCCACGACGTTGCGCGACGGTGTCGCGAGACGCTGTCGTGAAACGACTTATGGCTTGACGAGTTTTTTTACTGCGGCTGCGAGGCGGGACTTGTGTCTCGCGGCGGTATTGCGATGAATGAGGTTTTTGCGGGCTGCGCGATCGAGCAGCTGCACCGCCGCCCGGTACGCCTGGGTCGCCTGGTCGGCGGAGGTCGCGCTGCGCACGCGCTTGAGCGCGGTTCGCAACGCGGAGCGCTGGGCGCGGTTGTGCAGGGTATGCGCCCGCGCCTGGCGCATCGCCTTCTTGGCGGACTTGATTCGTGGCACTGAGGGTCTCCGGGTTCGGCGCGGAAGATAGAGGGTAAGTGCTGGTCGGTCAAGGCGCTACGCCGTTGACCCGGGCCCCGCGCATTCGCTATCTTAGTCGGTCACTGACTCCGAGCGTCGGCCATCTCGTTCGAATTTCTGGTGTGGGCGCCGGTGCTGCTGTTTTCCATGGTGGCCCACGAATACGCTCATGCGGAAGCCGCGTACCGCCAGGGCGATGACACCGCCTACATGCTGGGGCGGCTCACGTTGAATCCCTTGAAGCACATCGACCCCCTGATGACCGTGATCGTCCCGTTCCTGTTGTGGCGGATCGGGGCGCCGCCGTTCGGGGCCGCCAAGCCCGTCCCCGTCAATCCCCGCAAGTATCGCCAATTCCGCCGGGGGGACATCATCGTGTCGCTGGCGGGGATCGCCGTCAACCTGGGTCTGTTCGTGGCCTGCACGCTCCTCTTCGCGATCGTCGGAGTGCTGGGCGGCGCCGTGCCGGCCCTCACCGGGACGCTCGAGATCGTGCAGCGGATGCTGTGGTGGGGGATGTGGCTCAACGTCGTGCTCGCGTTCTTCAACCTGATTCCCGTGCCACCGCTGGACGGCAGCCACGTGTTCTACTACCTGTTGCCGCCGGGGGCGGGATTGAAGTACCGCCAGCTGCAGGCGTTCGGGTTCCTGCCGGTGATGGTCTTGGTGTGGGCGATGCCGGGGGTGCTGCAGGTGTTGTTGTGGCCCGCCTATCACCTCATGGGGGTTGGCGTCGCGCTCGTCGGTGGCTTTGCGGTATCACCGGGAGCGCTTCCCCTGTGAGCGCTCCCCCCTTCCCGAATCCCGTGGTGGGCGAACAGGCCGGCTTCATCGTCGAGCTCGAGCAGTTCTCGGGCCCGCTCGACTTGTTGCTGCACCTGATCAACGAGGACGAGCTCGACATCACCGACCTCCCGATCGCACGGATCGCCGATCAGTTCCTCGCCGTGATCAGCGAGCTGCGGTTGAACCAGGCGGCCGACTACCTCGAAATGGCGGCGCGGCTGCTGCGCATCAAGGCGCAACTGTTGCTGCCGCGCCGGCTGGGAGACGACGAGTGGGAGGATCCACGCGCCGAGTTGGTGCGCCGGCTGCTCGAGTACCAGCAAATCCGGGAGCTGGTGGACTGGCTGGGACAGGCCGCGGCGCGCCGCGCCGAGCAGTTCGGGCGCGGGTTCCGGCCGGAACCGACCGAGGCGCCGCCGGCGCCGCTGGTGATCGAGCTGAACGACCTGCTGGCGGCGGCGGAGCGGGTGATCGCGCTCATCCCGGAGCCGGTGCTGCACCGCGTGGTGCCACGCCCGCTCGACGTGGAGGGCGCCACCGCGCGGATCGAGGGGCTGCTGGCCACGCGAGAGCGCTGCGGCTGGCTCGACATCGTGGGAGACCGTCCCACGATCGTGGACGTCCTGTCCGCGTTCATCGCGCTGCTCGAGCTCGCCAAGCGCGGCGCCCTGCGCGTGTCGCAGGAGGGGCCGTTCACCCCGATCGTGATCCAGCGTGAGTCCCCTCGCGAAGCTGCTTGAGGCGGCGCTGTTCGCGTCGTCGCGCCCGCTCACCGACGGGGAATTGCGCACGCTCGAGCCACAGGCCGGCGAAGCGGCGGTCCGCGCCGCGCTCGCCGAGATCCGGGACGCCTACGCCGCCCAGGACCACGGGGTCGAGCTGGTGGAGATCGCGCAGGGATGGCAGGTCCTCACCCGCCGCGAGTATGCGGAGGCCATCGATCGCGCCCAGTTCGCGTTGCGCCCGCGCCGGCTCTCGCCGGCGGCGCTCGAGACGCTCGCCATCATCGCCTATCGCCAGCCGGTGGGACGCGTGGAAGTGGACGAGATCCGGGGCGTCGATTCGGGCGCCGTGATCGACAAACTGGTCGAGCGCGGGCTGGTGGACGTGGTGACCCGGGGCGAGGGGCTCGGCCGGCCGCTGTTGTACGGCACTACCCCGCAATTTCTGGAGATCCTGGGACTCAAGGATCTGGACGAGCTGCCTCGGCTGGAAGAGTTGTCCGTGGCGCTCCGGCCGCCCGCGCCCACCGAGCCGGAATGACGCTCATGCGCCTGCAGCGCGCCCTGGCGCGCGCGGGCGTGACGTCGCGGCGCAAGGCCGAGGAGCTGATTCGCGCGGGCCGCGTGCGCGTGGGCGGTCAGGTCGCGACGCTCGGCATGAGCGTCGACCCGGAAGGGCAGCGCATCACCGTGGACGGCCGGGCCGTGCGCGCCGGCCCGATCGCCTGGCTCGCGCTCAACAAGCCGGTCGGCTATGTAGTCAGCCGCCGCGACCCGGAGGGGCGACGCACCGTGTACGAGCTCCTCCCCGAGGTGCCGGGCCTCACGTACGTGGGACGGCTGGACGTGATGACCTCGGGGTTGCTGTTGCTCACGACGGACGGGGCGGCGGCGCACCGCCTCATGCACCCGCGCTTCGCCGTGCCGCGCACCTACTGGCTGCGGGCGCACGGCCGCTCGTCGTCCGAGCTCGCGGCGGCGCTCGGGAGCCCGGTTACGATCGACGGTCGCGCGGTGCGGGTCACGCAGTTCCGCGTGCGGCCGGTGGGACGCAGCGTCGAGGTCGAGCTCACGCTCGCCGAGGGGCGCCAGCGCATCGTGCGCCGGCTCGCCGAAGCGCTCGGGCTCAAGGTGGAGTGGCTGCACCGCGTGGCGTACGGGCCGGTGCGGCTGGGGCGGCTGCAGGAGGGGACGTACCGCCGGCTCGCGGCGGGCGAGATCCACGCCATCGAGCGACTGCATGGACCTGCGTGACCGGACGACGATGATTCTCGGCGGCTCGGGCCTGGTGGGCCACGCCGTGGCGCGCCGGCTGCTCGCGGCCGCGCCGCGGCGGCTCGTGCTGGTCGCGTTGTTCGAGGACGAGGTGCGGGCGACGGCGCAGGCGCTCGAGCCGTACCGCGGGCGCGTCACGATCGAGGTCGAGTGGGGCAATGTGTTCCTCCCTGCCAGCCTCGCCCAATTGGAGCGCGGCGCGGTCGTGGCGAACCCGGACCAGCGCCGCCTGGTGCTCCAGGACCTGCTGGGCGAGCTCACCGACGACGTCCTGCAGCGCAGCTTCCTGTACCAGCTCCTCCTCAAGTACAAACCCGACGCCGTCGTGGACTCGATCAACACCGCGACGGCGTTCGCCTATCAGGACCCGATCGAAAGCGCAAAGCAGCTGCTCACCCTCGCGACGGAGGGGCAGATCGACCGGGCGGCGGTGGAGCGGCACGTGCTGCTGCTCACGCTACCCCAGCTGATCCGCCACGTGCAGATCCTGGTCGAGGCGCTGCGGCGCGCCGAAACCACGGCGTACGTGAAGATCGGCACCAGCGGCACGGGAGGGATGGGCTTCAACATTCCCTACACGCACTCCGAGGAGCGCCCCAGCCGGCCGCTCCTCACGAAGTCCGCCGTGGCGGGCGCGCAGTCGCTGCTCTTGTTCCTGCTGGGCCGCACGCCCGGCGCCCCCGCGGCGATCGAGATCAAGCCGACCGCCACCATCGCCTGGCGCGAGATCGGCTTCGGGCCGATCCGGCGCAAAGGGAAGCCGATCCCGCTGGTCGATTGCCCCGAGCCGGTGCCGGTGAGCGAAGCGTTTCGGCCCGGCGCCCACCCGTGGTGCGACCTCGGCAAGCCGCTCGAGGGCGTGTACATCGACGTCGGGGAGAACGGCCTCTTCTCCTCCGACGAGTTCGAGACCGTCAGCGCGCTCGGTCAGATGGAATTCATCACACCCGAGGAGGTGGCGGAATACGCCGTGCTGGAGCTCGAGGGTCGGCCGACGGGACGGGACGTGGTCGCCGCGCTGGATGGCGCGACCGCCGGGCCGACCTACCGCGCGGGGCTGCTGCGGGCCCACGCGCTGGACCGGCTGCGCGCGCTCGAGCGGCAGTTCAAGACCCGCACGGTCGCCTACGAGATGCTCGGTCCCCCACGGCTCACCAAACTGTTGTTCGAGTCCTACATCTGCGGCCAGCTGCGGCCCAGCGTGCGGGCGCTCGCGGAATCAGACGCGGGAGACCTGGCTCAGGCGGCGCTCGCCCTGGTGGAGCGGGATGGCGCGCTCCGGAGCCATATTCTTTCGGTGGGCATCGCGATCCTGACGCCGGACGGCGAGCGGCTGTACCGGGGGAGCACGGTGGCCGTTCCAGGAAGCGGGGGGCAGCGCGCCGGCGCCGATCCACGCGATGCGGCACTGCGCGGCTGGGTGGACCTGCGGCCGGAGCAGTTCGGGATGTGGATCGCGCGCGCCCGCGAGATGCTCGCCCAGGCCGAGCGGCGTCGCCGCCGCGCGGCGGATTCCGGCAGCGACGTCGACTGGACCGCGCTCGGCGCCGACGACCCGATCGAGCCCGCGCGCTTCGCGACGTGGGTGTTCCGCTACGAGGACCGAGGAGAGCGCATCAAGCGCTGACACCATGGCCGTGGACACCGCAGGAGTCGACCGCGCCCTGGGCGCCATCGGGACGACGTTCCGGCTGACCCGGCTCTACCCGCCGAGTCATCCCGCGGTGATGGAGGCGCTGCGACAGATCGGCGAGGCGCTCCCGGTGCTCGCGGCGCTCGGTACGGTGGAATGGAAGATCGGCGCGACCGGCCTGCACTGGCACGGCCAGCAGCTGCTGCCGCGCAACTCGCAGGTCGCCGAGCTCGCCGGGCTGCTGTACGCGCGGGGCGTGCGCGTGATCACGTTGAATCCCGGCATGACCGCGGATCACGTGCTGGCGCTGTTCGGGGTCGCCATGGGGACGATCCCGCCCGACGACGCCGCGCTGGGGCGCATCGCCCTCGCGCTGGGGCGCCGCGGCTCGCACCGGCTGGAACGCCTCCGCACGGCGACGCCGGCCGCGGGCGTCCCGGCCGTGCCGCTGCCCGGGCCGCCCGCGGCGTCGGCGCCGGCCACGCCCGCCGTCGCCGCGGCCTCACCGCCCGCGGCGGCTCCCGGCGCCCACGAGCCAGCCGTGCGCCGGTCGGGCGCGGTGTTTCGTCCCGACGTGCTTCCGATCGACGTCGAGGCAAAGCGCGCGGTCGCGGGCCTCGGGAGTGCGGCGACGCCGGAGGAGCAGCGCGCGGCCGTCGAGAAGCTGCGCGCGCTCGCGCCGCAGCTGCTCGGGTTGCACGACACGGGTCCCGTCGCCGACGCGATCGCCGCCCTCGATCACCTGCTGACCACGGCGCGTGAGCCGGCGGTGCTCGCGGCGATCGACCAGACGGCGCTGGCGCTCTCCGACCGAGCCCTAGTCGAGCGGATGGTGCGGCGATTGGGAGAGCCGCGGGTACCGCCGGAGCAGCGGGAGGCGCTGGTCGCGGCGGTGGGGGCGCTCGCCGCGGTCTCGGTGCCGCTCGTGCTCGACGCGTTCCTCGCCGCCGCCGCCGAGTTACGTCCCCCGTACCGGGCGGCCATCCGGAAGGCGGCCGACCGGGCCCTGGAGCCGTTGCAGGGACGCCTCGCGGACGAGCAGGCTCCCGTCGTCGCCGCCGCCGCGGAATTGGTCGGGCTCACCGGGAGCCCGCAGGCGGTGGCGTTGTTGCTGCCGCTGGTGCACCATCAGTCCGAGTTCGTCCGCGAGGCCGCCCTGATCGGGCTCGCGGAAGCGGGTGGGCGCGAGATCTCGCGTCCGGCGATGCCGGCCTTGAAAGACGAGAGCGTGCCGGTGCGGGTGGCGGCGGCGCGGGCGATCGCGGCCGGCGGCGACCCGGCGGCGAGCACGGTTCTGATCCGGCGGCTGGAGCAGGAGCCGGACGAAGGGGTACTGGCAGAGTTGCTGCGGGCGATCGGCCGGCTCGGCGCGCTCGACGCACTCGAGGTCCTGGCGCGGTACGCCGAGCCGGGGGGAATGCGCCACCGGCGCAACGCGACGGTGCGGGCGGCGGCGGTCGAGGGGTTGCGGCACATCGCGCGGCCGGAAGCGCGCGGGCTACTCGAACTCTACAGCAAAGACAAGGAGCCGGCGGTGCGCAAGGCGGCGGAGGCGGCGTTGCGATGACGACCCGGGCGGCGAAGACCCCGACGGGGGACGCGGTGCTGAGCCAGTCGATCACCCGCGAAGTGGCCAAACGGGTGGTGGGCCAGGAGGTCATGGTCGAGCGGCTGCTGGTGGGGCTGCTCACGGGGGGGCACGTGCTGCTCGAGGGAGTGCCCGGACTCGCGAAGACGCTCGCCGTGCGCACGGTCGCCGAGTGCCTGCGGATCGCGTTCTCGCGCATCCAGTTCACGCCCGACCTGCTCCCGGCCGACGTGATCGGCACGATGGTGTTCGACCAGAAGACCCAGGAGTTCTATCCCAAGAAGGGCCCGTTGTTCTCGAACCTGGTGCTCGCGGACGAGATCAATCGGGCGCCTGCGAAAGTGCAGTCGGCCTTGCTCGAGGCGATGCAGGAAAAGCAGGTGACGATCGGCGGCGAGACGTTCTTTCTGGGAGAGCCGTTCCTGGTGCTGGCGACGCAGAACCCGATCGAGCAGGAAGGCACCTACCCGCTTCCGGAGGCGCAGCTCGACCGCTTCATGCTGAAGGTGCGCGTCGGCTATCCGACGCGCGATGCGGAGAAGGAGATCGTGGCGCGCATGGCGTCGGGGCGGCCGATCGAGGTCCAGCGGATCGCCGAAGCCGACGACATCCTGGCGGCGCGCAGCGCCATCGCCGAGCTGTTCATGGACCAGAAGGTCGTGGACTACATCGTGGACGTGGTGCGCAGTACGCGCGAGCCGCACACGATCGGGCTGGCGGAGCTGAAGCCGCTGATCGCGTTCGGGGCGTCGCCCCGGGCGTCGATCTATCTGGCGCAGGCGGCCCGGGCGCACGCCTACCTCCGGGGCCGCGCGTACGTCGTGCCCGAGGACGTCAAGGCGATGGCCCTGGACGTGCTGCGGCACCGCGTGCTGCTGACCTTCGAGGCGGAGGCCGAAGACATGGACGCCGACCGGGTGATCGCTCGGATCCTGGAGGCCGTGGGCGTGCCGTGACGTACGCGGGCAAGGACCGTCGGAGCGGCGCGACGTCCCCGGTCCGCGCCCGCCGGCGCGCCGTCACCGCCGAGGTGCTGCGGCAGGTCAAGGGGATCGAGCTCCGCACCCGGACCCTCGTCAACACACTGTTCACCGGTGAATACCGCTCGGTCTTCCGCGGCCAGGGGATCGAGTTCGCCGAGGTGCGCGAGTACCAGCAAGGAGACGATTTCCGCGCGATCGACTGGAACGTGTCGGCGCGGATGGGGCATCCCTTCGTGAAGACGTTCCACGAGGAGCGCGAAATCACGCTGCTGCTCGTGGTGGATCAGTCCGGCTCGTGCCAGTTCGGGCGGCCCTACACCAAAGCGGGCCTGGCCGTCGAGGTGGCGGCGGTGCTGGCGCTCGCCGCCGCGCGCCACAACGATCGCGTGGGCGCGCTGATGTTCGCCGACAAGGTCGAGTTCGTCGTGCGCCCGGCGAAGGGGCGACCGCACGCACTGCGGGTGATCCGCGATCTCGTCGCGTTCCAGCCGCGCGGCCGGGGCACCAATCTGGCGGAGGCGCTGCGCTACGCCGCCAAGCTGCCGCGGCATCGCGCCATCGTGGTGGTGCTGTCCGATTTCCGGGCCGACGGCTGGGAGGAGGCGCTGGCGCAGCTGGCCGCCGGTCACGACGTCGTCGCGATCACGATCGACGACCCGCGCGAGCGCGAGCTCCCGGACGCGGGGTGGGTCGACATGGAAGACGCCGAGACCGGCCAGCGGGTGCTGCTCGACACGAGCCATGGCCCGACCCGCACGCGCGTGCGCGTCGCGGCCGAACGGCAGCTGCAGGAGCGGACCCGGAAGTTGATCCAGGCGGGCGTGGACCGCGTGGCGCTGCAGACCAGCGTGCCGTACGCCGCGCCGTTGCGCCGCGCGTTCGCGGAGCGGGCGCGGCGCTTGCTGCGATGACGGCGCTCGTCGGCCTGTGGCTGGTGCTGCAGGGAGCGAGTGGGGGGTGGACCGCCACGCCCGCGCGTCCCACAGTCGGCGACACGGTGTGGCTGGAACGGCAGGTCGTGGTGCCCGCGGGCTGGCGGGTGCGCGCCGGCCGGCTCGAGGCGACGGAGGTGGTGGAGGCGCTGGGCGAGCCGTCGGTGCGGCGCGGGCGCGAGGGGTGGCTGGTCCGCTATCCCATCGTCGCGTGGACGCCGGGGGCGCACACCCTGGCGCTGCCCCCCATCTGGGAGCTCCGCCCCGATGGCCGTGCAGACTCCGTGTCGGGCGGGGCCGCCGGCTTCTTCGTCCAGAGCGTGATCCCCGACAGCGTGCTTGGCCCCGAGCCGCGCGGGGCTCTCGCGCCGGTGCGGTTGGCGCGATACCACGACCTGCCGCCGGCCGCCGCGCTGCTGATCGCGGGCGTGAGCCTCGCGCTCGGGCTCCGCTGGCGCCGCCGCGCGCCGCAGGAGGTGCCACCGCCACCGCCACTTCCCCGGGACGCCGAGGTTCCGGATGCGCGCTGGCTCGTCGCCGGCGAGCCGAAAGCCGTGGCGGCGCGCGCCACGTTTCGTCTCCGCCTGGCGGTGGCGCGGGCGATTCCGGAAGCGCGGCCCGCGCTCAGCACGGCGGAATGCCTCGCCGTGGTCGAGCGCGCCCGGCCGCACTTTCCGGTGCGTGAGCTCCGGGAGTTGCTGGAGCAACTCGACCGGGTCGCGTTTGCCTCGGCTCACGGGACCGACGTAGCGGCCTTGGCCCAGATGGCGCGCCGCTTCGCCCAGGAGATGACGCCGTGACCTTCGCCCGGCCGCTCTTGCTCGCGGCGCTGCTCGCGCTGCCGTTCTGGTGGTGGCTCCGGGCCCGCCGGCTGAGCCGGTTGCGGGGGACCCGCATGAGTGACGTGCGCCCCTCGGCCGGGGCGGGCGAGCGGCTGTGGGTCGCGCGCCTGCCCGTCACGCTGCGCAGCCTGTGTCTCGCCGCGTGGATCGTGGCGGCCGCGGGGCCGCGGGTCGGCGCGGCCCGCGCCGAGATGCGGAGCGAAGGGATCTCGATCGTGCTCGCGATCGACCTCTCGAGCAGCATGCTGGCGGAGGACTTCGCGCCGGCCAACCGCATCGACGTCGCCAAGCAGACCGCGATCGAGTTCGTGCGGGCGCGGCGCACCGACCGCATCGGGCTGGTTGCATTCGCGGCGCAGGCGTTGACCCAGGTTCCCATCACCACCGACTACGCGGTGCTGGAGCAGGCGCTGCGCGATCTGCGCATCGGCATGCTCGAGGACGGCACCGCGATCGGCACCGGGATCGCGACCGCGGCCAACCGGTTGCGGCGCGCCCCCGGCAAGAGTCGCGTCATCGTGCTGCTCACGGACGGCGTGAACAACCGCGGCACCGTGGATCCGCGGACCGCGGCGCAGGCGGCGGCGACGTTCGGGATCAAGATCTACGTGATCGGCGTGGGCAGGCGGGGCGAGGCCCCCGTGCCGACGGGCCAGGGGCTCGAGGGATTGCGCTACCAGATGATGCCGGTGGAGATCGATGAGCCGCTCATGACCGAGATCGCGCGGATGACCGGCGGCCGGTATTTCCGCGCCACCGACACGCAGTCGCTGCGGCACGTGTTCGACGAGATCAACCGGCTCGAGAAGGAGACCGTGGAGCAGGTGGTGTACCGGCGGTTCGATGAGGCGTATCGGGTGCCGCTCGCGCTCGGCTTGGTGGCGCTGGGGCTCGAGATCGTGCTGGCGGCGACCCTCGCGGTGCGGGTGCCCTGATGAGCTTCGACGCGCCCGTGGTGCTCGCGCTCGCGCCGCTCCTGGGCGGCGCGGTGTGGTTCGGGGCCGCGTGGGCGCGCCGCGCCCGGGTCCGTCGCGCCGGCTTGTGGTCTCAGGAGACGGTGCGGGCCGCGCTCACGGCCGGACGGTTCGGGCCCACCGCACTCTCCATCTCCGCCTTTCTGGGCGTCGTCGCGCTCGCCGGACCCCGCTGGGGGGAAGAGAACATCGTGGCGGAGACGCGCGGCCTCTCGCTGGCGCTCGCGATCGACATCTCGCGCTCGATGCTCGCCGAGGACGTGAGCCCGAACCGGCTGGGCCGCGCCGTGCGCGAGGCCCGCCGGTTGGTGCAGGACCTGAACGGCGATCATCTCGGGCTCGTGGTGTTCGCCGGGTCGAGCTACATCCTGTCGCCCCTCTCGGTCGACGGCTCCGCGCTGGGCCTGTACCTCGATGCGCTCGACCCGGGCGTCGCCTCCGAGGGGGGGACCGGACTGACGGGGGCGCTGCGGCAGGGTGGGGAGTTGGTGAGCGCGGGGTCCGAGCTCGCCGATCGCGTCGTCGTCGTGTTCACCGACGGCGAGGCGCACGACACCCTCCCCGACATCGTGGCGCAGGCGGAGCGTCTGCGGGCGCTCGGCGTCCGCTTGATCGTCGTCGCCGAGGGCACGCGCACGCCGACCCGCATCCCGGTGCGCGACGAGCGGGGTGCGCTCCAGTCATGGCAGCGCGACGAGGTCGGCAGCGCGATTCAGACGTTGCGCCGTGACGACATCCTCAGCGCCGTCGCGGACGCGGCGCAGGGCGCGATCGTCGCCGCGGAGCTGCCGGACCAGGCGGGCGCGGTGCGCGATCTCGTCGCCGCGTACAAGCGGGCCCGGGCCAGTGAATCGCACACCGAGCGAGGCCGGCCGCGGGCCTGGGTGCCGGTGCTGCTCGCCGTGCTGGTGCTGGTGGGGCAGGCGGCGTCACGCCGCACGGCCGCGCTGATCGCGATCGCCCTGTGCTGCGGCGCGCCGCGCTCGGCCGGCGCACAGGACTCGACGCGGCCGCGCAGCGCGGCCGAGAAAGCGTGGGATCGCGGCGATGTGACGCGCGCCCGCGCGGCGTACCTGGCCGAGCTCACCCACCGTCGTCAGGATGACACCGCCTGGTACAATGCCGGCACCGCCGCGCTGGCCGGCGGAGACTTGGAGACCGCGCAGCAGGCGCTGGCGCGCGCCGCCGCGTCGCTCGAGCCCGATATCCGGTTCCGCGCCTTGTATAACCTTGGCTTGCTGGCGTTGCGGGTGGCCGGCGCCGACACCGTAAACCGTGACGCGCACCTGGCCGAGGCCGAGCGCGCTTATCGCGAAGCCTTGCTACTCAACCCCCATCATCTCCCCGCCAAGTGGAACCTCGAGCTGGCGGTGCGGCGGCGCGGCGGCGGCAGCTCCCGGAACACGCCGCCCTCCGGAGGGGGCGGCGGCGGCGCGCCGCCGGGACAGAGTGGGCAGGGGGGGAGTAGCGCGCCCAGCACTCCCGCGGCCGGAGCGTTGAGCCAGGCTCAGGCCGAACAGATTCTCCGCTCGATCGGACAGCAGGAGGTGCAGACCCGGCGCGATCGCGCGGGCCGGCAGCGTCGCGTCGTAGAGCCGGGAGTGAAGGACTGGTGACGAGCGCCCTCTGGGTGCTCATGGTCCTGCAAGGCCCGGCGCTGCTGTTGGAAGCGCGCGTCGACCGCAGTCGCCTCCCGGCGGGCGAACAGCTGACCCTCACGGTCCGCGCACGCTCGCGCACGGCCGAGCCGGTGGGCCTCACGCTGCCGGCCCTCACGGGCTTCACCATCGTCGGCTCCCGGGAGATCACCGAAGTGTCGCTCGACGGCACGGTGGGACAGTTGCGCACGACCACGCGGGAGCTGCGGCTGCGGACCGAGCGGGCGGGGACGCTCGTCATCGGCGCGGTGCGGGCCCGTCAGGGCGCGCGCGCGGTGGCGACGGAGCCGATCACGATCGTCGTGGACAGCGCGGCCCTGGGCCCGGCCGCGGCGCTCAGCCCCCGGGCGCGCGGGCTGCTCGCCGTGGCACCGCCCCCGGCGCGAAGCGATCGCGTCGCGCTGTCCGTGATCCTGCCCTCCGACACGGTGCTCGTGGGCGCGCAGCTCGACGTGATCGCCGCGGCGTGGTTCCCGCGCGAGCTGCGCACGCGCCTGCGGCGCATGCCGATCCTGACGATGCAGACCCCGGAAGGCGTGTGGTCGTATCCCGGTGCCTCACCCAGCGAGCCGGCTGCGTCGCGGCTCGTGCGGGGTGGCTGGATGGACCTGTTCGTGGCCCACCAGATCGTGTTCCCGCTCGCCGTGGGGCGCGTGACCATCCCCCCTGCCACGGTGGAGTACGCGGTGCCGGTGAGTTTCTCGTTCTTCAGCCGTGAGGAGCGCTACTCTTTGAGGAGCGACTCGGTGCTCGTCAGCGTGCTGCCGCTCCCCGTGGCCGGCCGGACCGCCGATGCCCCACGCCTGGTGGCCCACGGACTCACGCTCGATCTCGCCATCGAGCCGGCCGAGGCCCGCGTCGGGGAGCCGTTGGACGTGAACGTCACCGTGTCGGGGATTGGTAACGTAGCGCTGTGGCCGGAGCCTGCGATCCACTGGCCCGCGGGCTTCCGCACCTATCCGGGAGAGGCGACGGTGCGGGTCGAGTCGCAGGGCGGTCAGATCGGGGGAAGCAAGACGTTCCATTACCTCGCGGTGCCCGACTCGGCCGGTGCCTTTCCAATCCCTGAGGTGCGCTATGCCTATTACGACATCGCCGCAGGCGACGCCGCGGTGGCGCGCGCCGCGCCGCGCTCGCTCGCTGTGGGGCAGGGTGCCGAGCCGCGGGCCGCGCGCCCGCTCCCGCCGCTCGATCGCTCCGCCCGCGAGGCGTGGACCACAGCGCTCGCCACGGGGCTCATGCCGTGGGGCTGGTTGGCACTGCTCGTCGCCCCGCCGGTCGTCGCGTGGTTGTGGCGGCGGCGGGCGGCGTCCGACCCGGACCTGGCGCCGGATGCCGAGCCCGAGGCCACCCCGCTCTCACGCCTGGGGCGCCTGGAGCACGCCTTTCAGGCGGTGCTGGTCAGCCACGTACCGGATCCCGAGGCGCGCGACGGCGACGGGCTCGCCCGGGCGCTGCGCGCGGGAGGCGTGGAGAGCGCCGTCGCCGATCACGTGATGCGGCTGCGCGACCGGCTGCGCGCGGCGCGCTACGGCCCGCGCGGGCTGGGCGACGCGGCCGAGCTGGCCGCGGAGCTCACACAGGTGCTCAAGGTGCTGGACGCGGAACCCGCCGGCGGGCGGGGTCGGCGCTGGCTGGTGGCGGTGTGCTGCGGGGCGCTGGTCGGGGCCGCCGCGTCCCCCGGGCGCGCGGCGGCGCAGGCGCCGGGCGCCGAAGCGCTGTACGACATCGGGGCGCTGCGGGCCGCCGCCGATTCCTTCGCGGCTCGCGCCGCGGCGCGGCCGGGCGTGGCGGCGCACTGGTACAACCTCGGCGCCACACTGTATCGCGCCGGGGCGGACGGCAAGGCCGCCGCGGCCTGGGCGATCGCCGCGCGCCTGACTCCGCGGGCGCCGCTGGTGCGCCGCGCCCGGCGGTTCCTGCCGCCCCCCGACGCGGCGAGCGAGCCGCTGCTCGCGACGGGCCTCGCCACGCCGGGCGAGTGGGCGCTCGCGGCAGCGGCCGGATGGCTGGCCGTGTGGCTGGCCGTGGCGACGCGCCGCCGCGGCGTCGTGCTGATCCTGCTGGGGCTCGTCACCGCGGCGTGCGGCGGGATGGCCGCGCGCGAGGGGTGGCACCGAGCCCGGCCCGTCGCGGTGATCGCGAGCGCGGGCACGCCGGTGCGGGTGGCCCCGTACGGCGCGGCGAGCGCCGCCATCACGCTCGACGCCGGCGCGGCCCTCTATGTCGAGCGCCACGCCGGCGCCTGGCTCCGCGTGGAGCGGCAGGACGGCGTGCGTGGCTGGGTGCTGGCGGCCGAAGTCGTGCCGCTGTGACGGCCAAGATCGCGGTCCTGGCCCCCCAGGTCGCCGACCAGATCGCGGCAGGCGAGGTGGTCGAGCGGCCGGCCTCGGTCGTCAAGGAGCTGGTCGAGAACGCGCTCGATGCTGGCGCGGGCGCGATCCGCGTGGCGATCGAAAACGGCGGCAAGACGCTCATCCGGGTGAGCGACGACGGCGAGGGGATGAGTCGCGAGGATGCGGAGCTGGCGCTGGCGCGCCACGCCACCAGCAAGATCCGCGATCCGGCGGACTTGATCGGCGTGGCGACGTTCGGGTTCCGGGGTGAGGCGCTTCCCGCGATCGCGTCGGTGGCCCGTTTCGAGCTCGAGACCTCGCCCGACGGGCGCACCGGCACGCGCATCGGCGTCGGCGGGGGCAAGCGTGACGCGGTGGCGGACGTGGTTCGGCAGCGGGGCACGACGGTGACGGTGCGGGCGCTGTTCTTCAATACGCCCGCCCGCCGCAAGTTCCTGCGCGCCCAGGCGACGGAGACCCGGGCGGTCGTGGAAGTGCTCACGGTGCTCGCGTTGACGCGTCCCGACGTGGCGTTCACACTCACGAGCGACGACCGTGCCCTCGTCGACGTGCCGCCCGCCGCGGGGCAGATCGAGCGGGTGCGCGCCCTGTGGGGCGCCGAGCTGGCGGACACGCTGCTTCCCGTCGCGCACTGCGAGGGGCCGCTCGAGGTGCGCGGCTTCGCCCAGCGCCCGGCTCAGGCGCGGCCGGCGGGCCGCAAGGGATACGTCTTCGTGCGCGGCCGACCGATCCGCGATCCGTTCATCCTGCGCGCGGCGGAAGCAGGGTACCGCTCGACCATTGCGCCCGGCGACCGGCCGTCCCTGATCCTGTTCCTCGATCTCCCGGGTAATGCGGTGGACGTCAACGTCCATCCGGCCAAGCTGGAAGTGCGGTTCCGGGAGAAGTTCTTCGTGGAAAAGGTCGTCGGCGAGGCGGTGCGGCTGGCGCTGGAACCCCTCACCGCCGCCGCCCCGCTCGGGGCTGGGGGCTCGGGGCTCGGGGATCGGGTGTCGTGGAATGGCGTGGCAGTGCCCCTCGACTTTTTTCCGACGGATTCCCAAGCCCCGAGCCCCGAGCCCCGAGCCCCGCAGCTGCTTCAAGTCTTCGACACCTATCTGCTCTTCCAGACCGACTCCGGCGTCGCGATCGTGGACCAACACTCGGCGCACGAGCGCGTGCTCTACGAGACGGTGATGCGTCAGCTCGCCGGTGACGGCGCACCGGCGCAGCGGCTGCTCCTGCCCCTCACCGCCGAGTTCACGCCCCTCGAGCTCGACGCCATCGAGTCCCACCGGGAGCTGTTGCGACGCGTGGGCTACGAGATCGAGCCGTTTTCGGGCCGGACCGTGGTCGTGCACACCGCCCCCAACCCGCACCCGCGGTTCGACGCCACGCGCTGTCTCCAGGAACTTGTGGCGGATCTCGCCGGCGGCCGGTTCGGCGGTTGGGCGAACCGGCTCGAGCGCTTCGCCGCCAGCTTCGCGTGCCGGGCCGCGATCAAAGCGGGCCAGCGGCTCGAGCTCGAGGAGATGCGGGAGCTGGTGGGCCGGCTGCTCGGCGCGACGCTCCCGGCGCACGACGTGCACGGGCGGCCCACCATCGTACAGCTGCCGAAGGACGAGCTGGAGCGACGATTTGGGCGGAGCTGACCGCCCCTTGGTTCCCGTGCTCGTCGGCCCCACCGGCGTCGGCAAGACCGCGGTCACCGTCGCGTGGGGGGAGCTCGAAGCCATCCTAGCCATCTCCGCAGACGCGCGGCAGGTGTACCGGCACCTCGATATCGGCACCGCGAAGCCCGACCAGGCGCAGCTCGGCCGCGTGCCGCATCTCGGAATCGATCTGATCGAGCCGGGGGAGCGCTACAGTGCGGGACAGTTCGCCCGGGACGCGAGCGTCTGGCTCGCCGGTGTGTGGGCCGCGGGGCGCCAGCCGGTCGTGGTCGGCGGAACGGGATTTTACGTGCGCGCCCTGGCCGAGGGTCTGTTCCACGAGCCGCCGCTCGACGCCGCGGCGCGCGAGCGGTTGCGGGCCTGGACGGGAAAGCTGGGCGCGGCGCGGCTGGCGCATTGGGCGGCGCGGCTCGATCGGCACTTCGCCGGCGGGGGCCGCCAACGCGCCGCCCGGGTGATCGAGGTGGCGTTGCTCACGGGCCGGTCCCTCTCGTGGTGGCAGCGCGAGGCGCGCGCGGCCGGCGTGATGCGGCCGTGGTACATTCATCTGACCCTGCCGCGGGAGGCGCTGCACCGCCGCATCGCCCAGCGGGTGGATCGCATGCTCGCCGCGGGATTGGTGGAGGAGGTGCGCGCGGCGCTGGCGGCCGG
>WNFW01001084.1_pt1 | contig 20191 bp, 23 predicted proteins | sample 5400131 | NCBI WGS metagenome assembly WNFW01 (sample SAMN13153362, study PRJNA577476) | soil metagenome | isolation source: 20 cm soil or saprolite under grassland replicate 1 | place: USA:California | collected 2016-06-15 | reverse complement strand
CCCGCTCCGCATCGACAGCCGAGTTCTTCAGACCACGCCCTATCCGGGTGGTTTTCTCACACCCAGCCAAGACCGAAGCAAATGAAACAATTTGGATTCATGAGGCCTGTGGAAAATCCCCTCCCGCTTGGGTTTAACGAACGACCGCGTTGAAAACTTCGCGATTCCACGAAGAGTGAAGTCCACAATGACGTCATGGTGCTTCAGGCCCTTGCCGCCCTTCAGCGGGCCTAGGTCTCGCACCAAGCAATAATGACCATCGCTCATTCGAGCCAGTCGGTATTTTTCATAACGGTGAGGATCCATCGGGATTCCGTCAAAAATTAAACAGCGCGCCTTTGCAAGAGGATGCTCCCAGCGTACGGACCCCTTCCACGATCGCCGGCACTGCCGCGCAACCATATCCGTCACCAGAAATCACCAGTCCAGCTGGCAGTCTCGTCGCACTGTCAACCCCATATTAATGAGCATATGGCTCCTTCAATGATTGGCAATATGCTGCCTCTCCGCGCTGAATTGGCGAAAGCAACTCGAAGAACTACATCAAAGCCACTCGCTCCTCGTTCCAGCTGACCTCGCCTCGTGAAAAGATACGTGTTCATTTTTCTCCTGCTGATAGTCACGCCAATAGCCGTTTCCGCTCTGAACTACCTGTTCGGAGATCGGCGTGAGAACTGGCAAACAGCAGACCGCTCCAGTGCTGGCCTGCTCGCAAAGGCCTCCAACCATCCGGACGCGCTGATCCGGGTTTTTGCTGCGCGAACCGTGCGCTGGCGCGGAATATTCGCGGTTCACACCTGGATCGTCGTGAAGGAGCGCGGCGCGGCACGCTACAGCCGCTACGATTACACCGCGTGGGGCGAGCCTATCCGGATCGACGGATTTGCCGCAGATGGCCAGTGGTTTGGCGCGCTGCCCGAAACGGTGGTTAGTGTTGACGGTGAACGAGCCGAACAGCTGATTCCCAAAATTCGTTCGGTGATCGAAAGCTATAAATTCCGGGCCTATGGCGACTACAGCCCATGGCCTGGGCCGAACTCGAACACGTTTATCCAAGCGATACTGGACGCTGTCCCCGAGCTGAAAGCCGTGTTGCCGCCGACGGCCATCGGCAAAGATTATCCGTACCGCGACGAGTGGTACGGTCTGACGCCCTTAGGAACAGGTGTATTCGTCTCGCTCGGCGGTTACCTCGGGCTGACGGTCGGGTGGATCGAAGGAATCGAGCTCAACTTTTTCGGCGGAGTGCTCGGAATAGACATCCGCCGGCCTGCGCTAAAATTCCCCGGCATCGGCCGGCTCGGCGTGCCGCTCGTTCAGTAATTTCGCCGATCCGGTGTTATGGAATAAGTCAGTCTTTACGAGAGTTTCGGTCTTGCCAACGGGGTCTTAGTCCAATCACATTGGAAAACTCTCTTTTGCTCGTCTCGAATGTCTTCCTCCGATTTCAGGCCAAGATCCTCGTACAGGACCGCGTCGAGCGATGGCATTCCAGAGCCGGTGTTGACGACTATAACTGGCAAGAGCGGAAGTTTCGCTTCGAAGCACCGAATTGCGATACCATTACGAGTTGACACTTACCCCAAATCAGATTCACAAAAGCGAACGGCGGCAGATGGGCTCTGCCGCCGTCGCCCCTACGAAGAATTACTTCTTCTTAGGTTTCGGTGTGGGCTTGATAGTGCGCACAATCGCAGTCCTCTTATTGGCAGGGGACTGCGCTGCTTTCACAGACATGAATCTGCCCGTTATCGCGCTTTCACCTATCTTTCGTGGTGCCACGCTAACCACCTCCTTTCCCGGGCTGTTGCCCGCCTCTATCAGGCAAGCAGCGCAGTACTTGGAGATCGGTGCGAATCATCGCGAAAGCCACCGAACTATATAATTTGACTCAGTTTTTTGGAGTCATTTTTTGCAGGCAGCCGCGCCAAAAATCGCCGTTTCATCGCCCCCAGACATACCAACACGTCTGAAAGTTCGTTCTTAATCTTCAAGCGCGGCATCTATCAGCACTGCAAAGAGAAGCATCTGCACCGTTGCCTTATCGACTTGGAGCGGTGTCCGCATTCTATCGTCGCCAAGATCCCAATTGCGATCACCCGGTATTCTGAACTGCGCCCGCACCGGCCCCACACCGCCAGGCTCGGTGAATGTCACGGCTTCTTCAAGCACAATTCCACGGTCGGTGCAGTGCCACAGTTCGCACCATCCGAACCTCCGCCACTGGGATAGAACACTGACACCAACACTTCATTCGATTCGCAGCTTACAGAGCCATTGACTTGCACGGCCCGAACGTTGGACGTCCCCGGGTCACCCTTTTCGCCCTTGTCGCCTTTCTGACCCTTTTCACCGGGAGCTCCCTTGGGGCGTTTTGCAAGTCAGGACACCAACTGAAACGTTCCATGAAACGATGGAATGAAACGATGAAATGTGGAACGGAACATGGACCGGGAGAGTCTCTAAAGACCAACGGCACGCCACATGCCTATCCCGATCGCATAGTCCGGATGCGTCCAAATGTAGGTCGCGATCTCGCGGGTCGGCCAGCTGGCGCGCCCGTCGCGGCGCGTTACGCCCCGCCCTAGCCTTCCATCCGGATCATTGATCTTCTCGGTCGTCGTCGCGCTTCCTTATTTCCCCTCTTGTTTGCCACCCGTTCCGAAGGGGTGGGGTACGGGTGGAGAACTGGTCCCCTCTGGTGGGTTCACGCTGGTGACTTGGTACTCAACTGCTGCTGTTTTGCGAGTGCAACAATCGCTTTCGTTGTGAGCGGCAACCGCCCCATCGGGCTCGGCGCCGTGGCTAAAACCGATCACCTGCTATCTATAGGCACAATCCAATGGTCGCTATAGTACCGTTGCCAAAACCAATGCCGAGATCTTTCACCTGATGACGATTGAAGAGCGCCGAAGCACCGCGATTCATGAAGCTGGGCATGTCGTTGTGGCGTGGACGTTGGAACTTCCCGTAGGCGCTATGGAAATCAGCGTGAACGGCGACGATACCGCGGGTAAGTCGGAAATCGACGACACAGCGCGCGCGCTCTCGTTGATCGATCGCATTGCTCTTTGCGCGGCTGGCGTGGTGGCACAGAGATTGTTCGGATGCGAAGCTACGCACCTTCACGCCGGATGGTCCGATTTCGCCAAGATGCTCGACATCTTGGATAACCGCCCGGACGAGGACGCCGATAACATTCGATTTGCGGGTTACGACAGGGCATTCCAAATCCTGGACCGACGCCGGGCGCTGATCCAGCATCTTGCCGAGCCGCTGGCGATAAGCGGCAGGCTAGAAAAGGACGATGTTGGCTCGCTTCTCGGTGCTGCTTAGTCCTGGTAATGGGCGCAAGCGGGAGAGCTGGGGCTCGAAACCGCGACGTTCGGCGTGACAGGTCGGAAAAGGTTAGTCTTCTCAATCACCTGCCATACTTTAGCGGTCTGGAATGGCCCCTAAAGGGCCAAAAGCATTCCGCTTGGAAGGTCGAATAAGCGCTTCGCATCTCCGCCTTCTTGTCAGGCAGGTACGCCATCTTGCCGCCGAAAGCAGTGCGGCGGGCCTTTTCGATAGCTTCGTGATTTAGAAATTATTTGAGGGCATCAGCGTCGATATCGATGCCCTGATCGCCACAACTTCAAAAACATTTCATCTGGCGGATGTTGTCGCCGCCAACGTTTCCGCCTCAACATTGAGGACCTACCTTGAGCGAGCCACCCACTTCTTTTCTGTACTGTTGGAGAAACGGCACAATTTTCCATGGGATTATTTAAAGGTTTGGGAGGCGGGCGATTCAGAGGGAGCGAAAGCTGCGGGCTTCGACGTCGATAGGCTTTGGCCGCGCGTTCGACGCCCGACATAAATTTGTTCACGAAACAAACATTCTGGACGGAAATGACCAAGCAGAGATGTCCGATGACGATCTGCTGGGGGCCATGCAAGACGCTCTTTTTCTGATTTCGCAGTTTCAGCGACAATTCGAACATCTCGTTATAGGTCCTAAATTTTCGATCATAAAAGAAACCGAGAGCCTCGATGCTGCCGTGACCAGAAATCTAGCCGAGATCGATGCTGCGTTCGAGGCGATAAAGTCTGAATGCGAAGACAGGCAATTCGAAAGTCTGGAAAAATTCAAAGATGCCTTCGTGAGTTACCTTTGGGCACGGAGCGATTTCCACGCGTCAGTTTTTCTGCCCCAACTCAACTACGAGACCGCAGTCAGCGAGTTTCTCGACCTAGCGCCTGAGCATCACCAAACACTGATCGGCATCGCTCAAAACAGAAATACGTGCTGTCGCAGTGGCCGCTCGCAAAGCAGCATAAAGAATTCGGTATCGAACCTTATTAATTGGGCGTCTGTTAGGTTTGGCCCAAGCCTATGAGATAGCAATTCATCGACTACCTGTGTGTGATATTAGCGCGAATGACCATCTTCCCACCCCGCATGTTGGAGGCGCGTCACGACGTACCGGACGGCCATCGGTGCGACTGTCGTTGCAATGCTGCTGCCGGGAAGGCGCGCGTGCAATCAGACGCCCCCGCGTTACCAACAGGTGACCGGAAAGCCGTTCAAAGACTTTTTTGGCCGATCTTGTCGGCTACCGGACAAAAAAATGCAAATCGGAGCGGTAAGATGGATCTGCAGGGAAACCCCGGACGCTTACCGGTCGTTTGGGTGTGGTGATCAGATCGATCCTATCAGTTCGGAGGATAAGCTACCTTGCTTAGGCGGAAGACCGTTTTCGTCGTCGATGACGATCCGTCCATGCTGACGAGCATTGGGCGGCTACTGACGCAACTGCGTTTTGATCCCGTACTGTTCAACTCGGCAGAGGCCCTTCGACGCCACGAAAAACTGGACCAAGCTTTCTGCATCGTCCTCGATATTAACCTGGGTGATGGTGTCTCCGGCATCGAGTTGCGCCGTTGGCTGGCTTCGCGGGTCACGTTGCCAGTCATTTTTGTCACCGGGAACGACGAACATGCCACACATAAAGCTGCGCTCCAGTCGGGGTGTATTGCCTACTTGAGAAAGCCGTTCTCGACAAAATCGTTGATCGAAGCGATCCAAAGCGCATCGACCGGTCCAGCGACCCAGCATGCCACTTGGCGCGATAATTCGCGACTTGATGCAGACTAAAGCCGGTCTGTCATAAATCTGGCATCCATTTTTGAATAGACAGGTGCGCAACAGTTACATAGCTTGTCATATCGGGGCTGCTTGTTGTAGTGGAAGCTATTGATGGCCCCTCCGAGCGCCGTGCTTGCGCCACCGTCACCCGACGCCGCCATCTTGTACGGTACTGTTCACGTCGTTGATGATGACGCATCGTTCAGAACCGCGCTGGACCGCCGCCTAAGATTAGCGGGTTATGCGGTCGCAACTTATCCTAACGCCGAGCAATTTCTGAATGAATTACCGGTCCAAACTGGGTTTGGCTGCATCCTTCTGGATGTTCGATTGCCGGGCTTGAGCGGACCGGGACTGCAAACCCGGTTAGCTGAATGTGGATGCACGCTCCCGATCGTGTTCCTCACAGGCTATCCCGACACTCCCATCACCGTGACCACGCTCAAAGCCGGTGCGGAAGATTTCTTGATCAAGCCGGTAACCTCCGAACAGCTGCTTCGCACCGTCGAACGAGCGATTGCCCACCATAGGACTTCGAGCGAGTTGAAGATTAAGGCCGATGTGTTCCACGCCCGCCTTTTGACGTTGACGCCGCGCCAGCGACAAGTTTTTGCGCTTGTGGTTCAAGGGCAGCGAAACAAGCAAATCGCGCGACAACTCGCAACGACAGAACGCACCATCAAGGCCCATCGTCGAGAGGTAATGGAAAAGATGGGGGCACAGACTTTGGTGGAACTCGTGACCGCGGCGCTTGAGCCTTATGAGCGCAAGTTGCCGGAAGCGATGGATTAGCATTTTCGCGTGCATAGTTCCGCCCCATATTTGCTTTAAGCTTCAAGCATCTAGGAGATTGAAAACGTGGGTAGGCCGATAGGCTCCTCGAACCGCGAACGGCCGTTCGCCGATGCGCTCCGTGTGGCGCTTCGGAGCGGCAATCCCCATCGGCTGCGAGCTATCGCCGAAAAGCTGATCCAGAAAGCGTTGGATGGCGATCTGCCGGCCATTCGTGACCTTGCGGATCGGCTAGATGGAAAACCGGCACAGGCAATCGAACGGAGCGATGTCATGGTGGAAATGCTGACAGACGCTGAACTCCTGCTGATTGCCGCTGGCGGATTGCCCGAAGCGTTGTCGGAAACGAGCTATCCGAAAATTTGCGCGCCAACTGGGGACTGATTTGGGGACTGGATCGGCTTTCGTGTAAGATAAGTAAAAATTATCAACATCTTAATAGCCATTGCTGGCGGAGAGAGTGGGATTCTAACCCGTTATCTCTTTGCTAGATCGCTCTTGGGCCCGAAAGCATCGATGTAGGTATCTTAATTGGTCTCGAAATTGATGCTCAATGCTCCGGCCAGGCCACTCTCGTAACTCATTGCAAGATATTGGACAGCGATCTCGGCCCATCATTCTCGATGGGCTTAGTCCGCTGCAGGTAGTCGGACGATTTTCGCTCGACCTCGCGTTCCCCAGAAAAGACAGACCGTCCCGACGGTTAGATCGGGACGGTGAGTGAGTTATAATAAAAGTGGTTGCGGGGAGGCGCAACCACCGATACCGACATTCATTGATGGTGGCTATCTGAAGTTAGGTGTTAGTTCCGAAGCAACCCAGCAGGATAATCCTGCTGCACAAAGATCCCACTCGATACCCCACTTGCACGATTGGTTACTGCCGATCCCGGAAGCGAAATGATCGTGCATGATCTTTTGCTTCTGCATAAATCGGAGCGATTGAGCCTACAAGTGCGACCTGGCGCGCCACCGTCTCGATATAGAGGGGCGCGGTGCTAACTTGAAGATAACTCCTGATGATTACCGTTCCGATTTCTTGGCCCTCTTTTTCCTCGCGACCTTTTTCGAACCCTTCACTTTCTTGACGGCCTTTTTCACCGGCTTTTTAACAGCCTTCTTGGCTCTCTTTTTCGGAGCCTTGGCAGCCTTCGCAACGGTCTTAGCCGTTTTCCTCAACGGGACAGGCCCGCTCTTAGCAACCGCCTTCTTTGCTCCCTTAGCTACCGCTTTCACAGCCGTCTCGGCCAACGTTCCCGCAGCCTCAGCCGCTAAGTCAGTCATGTGGTCGATGATTGGTTTCTTCTCTTGCTCGGTCTTCTCGGTGTCCACGGCGTCCTCCATTTGAGCCTCAGCCGGATAGTTATGACTTCGGGTATGAGGGTGACTCGGCTTTCGCCGCTGTCGAAGATGAGGACGTTGCGGCGATAACAGTCAAGTATAGGGCCGCCGTCAACCCCGCCGGCCCCTCCGCCGATGATCAGACAGCCCAGATCATGCGTTTGCATCCTAGCGTGCGCTTTGCAATATTCGAAAAATCAAGCGTTCCGCTGTCTGATTCGTCAGGCAGCTTCGAAGAAGCTATCCGCGGTGTTCGCAGCGCCTGAGCAAATCAAACTTTTGCTCTTGCCTATCATGATTTGGTCGAGGTCACCCGCTCGGAAACGCCCTTGCCCGCCGCATCGACGATGCGGCCGACTTTTGTCGAGAAATCTCCGGCCGCCGATTTCGCGCCCTCTATGGTGAGGCCCTGTTTGCGGGCTTCCTCAGTGACGGTGCCCATCACGCCTTCTGAAAGCGTCGTCGCGCGAGCGGTTTGTTCAGTGGCGAACTCGGCGGCCTTCGCTTTAACGGTCTCGCTGGTATCGCCGAGATAGGCGGCTTCAACTTCACTCGAAGGCAGGGCGGCTGCAATGCCCGCGCCGATCGCGAGCCCGATCGCGCCCAACGCCAATGGCTGGGTCCTGATTAGCTCGGTCAAGTTGGAGCGGGCCGCGTCGAACATCTCTGCACCGGCACCAGGAATAGATCTGGCATAATCGGAAGCAGCGTCGGCATAATCCCGTCCGAAGCGAGTTGCGCTATCGAGAGCGTCGGCGCCGCCGTCTCGCAGCGCGTCCTTTGCTGATGTGACGTGCTCGCCGATGGAATCGGCGCCAGACCTAAAGGTCGAACGGGCGGCTTCGAAAGCATTGCCGGCCGAATCCGGAATACGGTCAAAGCGAGCAGTGCGCCGGACAATCTCCTCGGCCCGTTCAACAGGTCGGCTGCCGGTGAAGAGCCACAACACACCCATTCCGATCAGCGCGGTAGATAAGGGGTTCTTGCGCGCGGCATTGCCCAGATCCCGAAGGAAGTCCGATCCTTTTTCGGAAATATCACTCATCGTACCATCTCCTTCGCCGCGGCCTTGTCGCGTTGCACCTGATCAAGAGTGACCGAGGGCTTGAGGGCACCGTCGGAAAGCCGACTCAATCCGATTCCTATCAACGCTCCCGAAACCAGCGCCGCGCCCGCTCCTGTGAACAGATAGGCGACGGGCTCAGAAAACCCGCCCCGAATCAATGCCGCCGAAAGCGCAAATAACAGCAGCACCAGCGCCGGCATCAGGATGACCGCGCCCGCGCCGATCATGGCGGCAGCCCGGCCGACCTGGCTTGCCTTTTCCGACAGCTCCACCCGAGCGAGTTCGAACTCGTTGCCGACGAGTTTGGCAAGCTGTGCGACAGCGTCGCTGAAAAGCTCGGGTATCGACCGGCTACTTTGTGAACTCATCGCGATATCCTCTGTTATCTGCATTCGATTGACTCGCACTGTTTCGCGCAACGGTGTTTCCGTCGCTCAAGCCAGACCAACCGCCTTCGGAAGTCTCAGCTGAGCTCTTTAAGAACCGGACGACGCCGAACCCGGCGAGCACAGCCATTCCGAGGAGCGCTGTCGGCTGCCGACGCGCAAAGGACTGAGCGCCTCGTATCAGGTCGTTGAAGCTACCAGTCCTGATGGTATCGGCGACCCCTTCGACCTGAGCTGCGGCCTTCCGGATGTAGGTGCCGGCAATCGGGAGGTCACTGTCAAATTCTCGCGCGGCGCGGCGGATCGTCTCAGCTAGGCTTCCGACGTATTCCGCGCCGGCATTCTTCTGACCGTCGACCGTCTGCTTAAGCTTGTCGGTTGCCTGCGATGCGACATCCTTCGCCGCATCAACGAATTCCGAGGCCTGATCCTTGATCGCGTCCGAGGACGAGCCCGCCAGGCCGATCGCCTTGTCCTTGAGATCGCGCCCTACAGAAGGTGCCTGGTCGGTCACGGCCTTTGCCGCGGTGGCGGGTGTTTCGAAGCCATGAGGTGCGGTGCCCGATCCCGTTTGATCCGTGCTCCTGAATTTTTGGTCAGCCATGGTCGGTCCCTCCGTGATTGCTTGGTTGATGATCGTCTTGTGTCGGTTCGAAAGCGGTCGTTACCGCAGTTTCCGCAACACGCCGCACCCGCTGTCCGACGTCCTGTGCGGCCTTACCTATGCCGTCGGGCGTAAGGCCTTCCTCTTGAGCCTGCCGGGTCGCTTCGTCGACGACTTCACCGACGGCGTTCTTAGCGATGTCGAAACCTCGCGATGCGGCGGTTTGGCCGCGTCGCTTCACCGCGGTGCTGGCGTCGCCAACCAGGTCATCCTCGATCTCGGAGCGGGGCAGCGCGCTCGCGATCAGACCGCCGACCAGCAGGCCGACGCCCGCCACCAGCAGTGGATTTTGTTCGATCGTCTCGAAGATCGCCTTTCCCGCGCGCTCGGTGAGATCGGAGGACTTGTCACGGAACGCCCTTGCAGCATCCTGCCCGGCATCTGTGGTGGTGCCGATCGCCCTTTGACCGGCGGATGTTGCGCCGGACGCAATGTCCTCGACCGTCGCGGCGGCCGAACTGGCTGTACGGTTGCCTTCGTCCCTGAGAGCGGTCGCACGATTGGAAACCGAGGCTCCGAACGACGCCGCTTTCTCTTGAAGCTTCTGTGAATTCGAGGCGAGCGTAGCCCCCGCTGCATCGGCCGCTCGGCTCACCTGATCGGTTCCGCCGGATACAGCGGCGCCCGCGCGATCAAGCTGGTCGGACGCGTACGCCTTCGCGGCGGATGCTGACTCTCCAACTTGATTTCCGAAATCGCCGGCCCGACGTGCGACCTCATCCGAAATGTCGGAAGCGATTTCACCGGCCTTTCGTGTAGCGGACTGTCCCGTCTTGGAGCCGGCAAAAAGCAGACCAGCCCCCACCATCAGCACCGGCAAGGGTATGGTTCGCGCCAGCCGCAGGAGCGGATATGCGACGCTGGCGCCGACCGCCACAGCCTGCATCGGATTCCTGCGGGCAGCGGCGGTGAGGTCGTTCATCAACCGCTCACCCCTGCTTTTGATGTAGTCGGACACCTCGGCCTTGATGGCGTCGGGACTGATACGCTGGCGGATGTCGCTCGCAGTCTCCGCCACGCTGGTACGGAGCAGCTCGACGGTATCGGTCAGGCCGGCACGCGTTTGCTCTGTTTCGCGTTTGATCTGGTGCAGCGAACGGGTGTCGGTCTGTGGCATGACGCAATCCTCCTTCACGAACTGTTTGAATTGAAGCCTGAACTCCAATGATGGCATTAGTTCCCGACTCTTCCGGAGCGACACTGGCCGCGGCCGAATCGCCCCCGATCGCCGTGGTAGCGTCGGCTGCGCGGGCATCGATGCCTTCGCGCTTAAGTGCGTCCGCGACGACAAGGCCCCCTCGTCCAGCCGGCCCAATCCGGGAACGCAAAAGACCGGCTTTCCGAAATCGCCGCGCCTGAGGTAAGAACGGGCCCCGCAATTCCACAAGTTTAGAAAATACTAGAAGAATTGGTGCTTTGAGACTGCCTCACTTCGCGCGTCGTTTCCTTTTGAGGACTCTATTGCGCGTAAACATTGGCTCGGTCTTTGCCAAACACCTCGACGCACCGTTAAGGTGGACATGGCCTGACATTGACTCGCTTTGCTGAAGGCAAACTAGCATCCACGCCGATTGTCCAAGACGTTGAATCCCTACGCATCTGACGGGCACGACCCGCTTGACTACGGCGATCTATTTGGCTCGCTACCGTCGAAAAAATAGCGTGACGGAAAATGGCGGCAGTCGCCGCTTCCCTCATTCCCGAACGCCAAAACTATCCAGTATTTGCGGAAGGTATTGGGTGCGAGACACGCTGCGGGTTTGCGGACGCCGGCCGAAACATATGGTGTATCGATCGGCCATCGTCGCGTGTACCAACTAGATCTGACAAGTCACAGTTTCGGCGCCACTGCAGGCGGCGTTGAGATCCAAGCGAGGCGCGCGCTCCTCGCGACCTGCGGTCGCGTCTTAGATCGTTATCCGTTGATGTGCACAGTTGATCCAATGGCGGCGCGGAAAGATATCGCGCGAGGAGAACGCGAAGTGAAACAGCTAAGCCCTGGAAACATCGTCAGACTCAGCGCGGTCGGAATACGCTTTAGTGAATTCAGCGCCGAGCAAAAAAATCTGAGCTGAGTAATACACCCAGAGCAACATGGCGATCAGTGCCCCTGCGGCACCATAAGCAGAAGCCACCGCGCTGCTGCCGATGTACCAGCCAATTAGCGACTTTCCAGCGGTGAACAAGAACGACGTCACGATGGCTCCAACGATCACGTCACGCCATTCGATATGTTTGTCCGGCAGAACTTTGTAAATTGCTGCGAACAAGATCGAAATCAGCAGAAGAGATACTGCCCCGTTCACAATCGTGAGGAGGACCTGACCAAACGCAAAAACCGAGTTCAGGTAATCGCCAAATGCGGACAGGCCCGCGCTTATCGCCAACGATACCATCAAGAGAAATCCCAACGAGACCACGAGCCCTAAGCCGGCCGCGCGTGCTCTAATCAAACGGGATATCGGTGTGCCCGTCGGGTCTGCTTTCCAGATGACGTTAAGCGCCGTTTGCATTTCACCGAATACGCCTGAAGCGGTAACGATAACCATGACCACGCCAATAACAGTGGCGATTTTGCCGGAGGTCTTATCCTGCGCGCTCGCGACAGCGGTCTGCAGAAGTTCGGCACTTTGTTGGCCGATCAGGCCACTTAGCTGAGCAATAATTCCATTTTGCGCAGCCTCCCGCCCGAAAACCATGCCTGCGATCGCGACGACGATTAGTAGAACCGGAGCAATAGACGTCACCGTGTAAAAGGCTATTGCCGCGCCCCTTCCAAGCGCCTCGTCATTGAAGAATGCAGTAACCGTGGTCTTCAACAGACGCCAGGCTTTTTGCACGAGTCATACCCGCCGGGTCATTTTTCGATGATTACCAACGTTTGTCGGCAGCGTTCAGCACGCCTTCTCCATCCACGATCGATTTCCTCAGCTCATCTTCGCAATCCGGCATCCAAAGGCGATTGTTGCGCATCATACGTCCTCGATGAAAGCAAAAACGCGCTGCTCTTTTAATATGCAAGATTTTACTATCATGACGGCATTTCTGCCCATGGCGATGCCACTATTTCTCGAGCTCTTTCTTCACGGCCGCAGCCGAGTTTCCGACCTTGTCGACGACGCGCTGCAGCTCCTCCTTTGAAACTCCAAGATGTTTGGTCCAGTAACGGACCTCAAAAGCCTCATTCATCGCAATCTTCGATCGGTCCGACTGGCCTCTCTTTGAGAAATTGTCTGGCATCGCATCCTCCTGTTCCACGCCTTCGACGGCTTTTTGGCACCATCGATCTTTTGGTCATAATCAAAGCGATTTCTTTCTAGTTCGCGTAACCAAAGATCAAGCTCGGCGATGCGTTTCCGAAGCTGGGCTGGTGTTTGGTCAGCATTGAAACTGCCGGCGCGATTTTTGGATAGGTTCTTTCTCCGGCCCTTCAACTCCCCTTTGATAGGACCACGCGGATTCTTCGCGCGCGCTTCCTTCGGATCCAGGGGTGGTCGTTTTTCGTACGCTCGGACTCCTTTTCCTCATGCCGATCAACAACGTTCCCAGCAATCCGATGCGCGCGAACACCATCCATGGCTCGCCTCCTCGGCTGCGCGGCGAGCATCAGCGGATCAGAGACTACGGTGCGAGCTGCCGTAATAATCGTCGATCTGACGAACGTAACTGTGATCCGCCCAGTTCGGCTCCTGGCCTTGCGCAAAGGTGGGCGCCTTCTCCAGCATCTCCTTGTTAACATCGACGACGTACCCGCTTTGGGATTCGTCGTAGTCAAGCATGTTCCAGGGAACCGGATGGTAACTCTTGCCAATGCCCAGGAACCCGCCGAACGACATCACCGCATAGGCAACATCGCCGGACCGCTTGTCGATCATCACGTCATAGACGGAGCCGAGAGCTTCACCTTGACGGTTATAGACCGCTGTCCCCTCGACCTTGCTGGCTGCGATAAGAGTTCGTATCTCACTCCGAGAAGCGTCGCCTTCGCGTCCGCGATTTGTACTTTGCAAAACTGCCTCCTCTTGATCCCTAGTGTGGAGGACGAAAATGAGTTCGTCGTCCTGATTAAGGCTATTTAAGATGCCGGCACCCTGGATGTCACTGGCAAGAAAGGACTAAGCTAAGTGGTAAAAACAACCCTTTCCCTAGGGAGCCCGGCGGCGATGCTTCGTCCCTAACGAGCAAACGTGAACTGTGGAGCTTGCAGATGCGCCCAGTCAGCCCGCGTCGTGACCGCAGCCAGTTGCAGCAGATCATATCTGGAGTGAGCGAAGGGATAATCATCATAGATCCGGATCGGACCATCGTCTGGGCTAATGATGCGGCACTTGCCATGCATGGTGCCGATAAGCTGGCAGATCTCGGCAAGAACGTTGAAACGTACCGAAAACGGTTCCGGCTACGGTACCGTAACAATCATCCTCTCAGCCGTGGCGAGTACCCTATCGAGCGTGTGATCGCCGGCGAGCGCTTCGACGATGTCACCGTCCAAGTGACCCGCGTTCGAAACCAAGATCAAGCATGGGTCCACCGAATTCGAAGCCTTGTCATCACAGAAAGGTCAGGTGAACCGGACTGCTTTATTCTGATCACCCGTGATGTCACGGAGCAGTATGAGGCGGAGAAGAGGTTCGAAGCAGCGTTCAACGCAAACCCTGCTCCCGCGATCATTTGCCGTCTTGCCGACCTTCGGTACGTGAAAGTCAATCAAGGCTTCACCGAGATGACAGGGTACCCGAGTGAAAAGGTCATTGGCCGTTCAATTAACGATATCGATGTTTTGGCCGACGCGGAGCAAAGACAGCTAGCGCTCGAGCGCCTCAAGGAAGGCCGAACGATTCCCCAAATGGAGGCTCACATTCCGCTACCTGGAAGGGCTCAAAAATTCGTCATCGTCGCCGGCCAGCCGATCGAGATGGACGACGAGAACTGCATGCTCTTTACCTTTGCGGATATCGATTCGCGCAAGAAGGCAGAGACCGCGCTGCGCCAAAGCGAAGAGCGTTTCGCGACATCCTTTCGGCTCGCGCCCGTGCCGGCCACAATCGCCAACCTTGCAGGATTCAAGATTCTTGAAGTGAACGAGGCGTTTCGACAGATCACCGGTTATACGGAGGAGGAGGTTATCGACCATGGTGCGACTGAGATACACCTGTGGGTTGACAGGGTTGCCCAGCAGCAATTCGAGAAAGCCCTGGAAGAGACGGGTAGCATTCGCAACCTAGACCTTCAAATGAAAGCCAAGGATGGAACGATCTTGGATTGTCTTGTCTCATCCGAAATCGTGAGGATCAATGATCAGCGGTGCGTTCTTTGCGTGATGCTTGACATCACAGAACGCAAGCGATCCGAGGAAGAGCTGATCGAAGCGATTGAGGCGGTCATGCAAGATACTTCGTGGCTCAGTCGAACCATTGTCGAAAAGCTTGCCGCGCTTCGTCAATCGTCACGCGCTTCACGTTCCACCGCAGATCTGGACGACCTGACCGATCGTGAGCGTGAGATCTTAGGGTTGATTTGTGAGGGTATGACGGACGCGCAAATGAGCGCGACGTTGAGCCTCTCGAAAAACACGGTTCGAAATCACGTTGCCTCGCTTTACCGTAAGCTCGGAGTCAATCGGCGCGGCGCGGCTATTATTTGGGGACGCGAACGCGGAATTACGCGCAACAGAGTCGTCAAAAGGAAACGACGCGAGAAGTGAGGCAGTCTCAAAGCATCAACTCTTCTAGTATTTTCTAAACTTGTGGAATTGCATTGCCCGTCGTTATCTCGGGGCAAGCCCGGACAGGCGCAGAGCCGGCCGCGGAGAGATAGGTGAACCGCTTACGTCACCGCCTTCGAGATGGTGGCTTACCAGACACACCCAATGGGGTTGCGTGTTTCGGGCCAGCGTTGCACCGCGGACTTTCGGCTGTCGACAGGATGACTCGGGTTAGCACAAAGGAGTGAGCAATGGCTGCCAGACCAAAGACTCGGAAGACGCTCGAAGATCTATTTTACGAAACACTCAAGGATATCCATTTCGCTGAAAAGCAGATCCTGCGGGCCTTGCCGAAGATGGCGAAAGCTGCTGATTCTGAAGATCTGAGGAAGGCGTTTGAAACGCACCGCGATGAAACAGAAGGACAGATAGAGCGTCTAGTCCAGATTTTCGAATTGATCGAAAAGCCCGCGCGGACGAAGACCTGTGATGCTGTCCTCGGCATTGTCGAGGAAGGCAAAGAGGTAATGGAGGATTTCGATGGGTCGGAGGCCCTGGATGCCGGCCTTCTGGCCGGTGCTCAGGCCGTCGAGCATTACGAGATCTCGCGCTATGGAACACTTAAAACCTGGGCCTCGCAGCTTGGGCTGCGGGATGTTGCAGAGCTGCTCGATAAAACGCTGCAAGAAGAAAAGAAGACGGATGATCTGCTCAGCCAGCTTGCAAAACAAGCGATCAATCGGAAAGCCGCCTGAGCTATCTCAGAAACCCCGCTGCCCGTTTCAGGGCTCCACCCAGGAGGAACATCATGGGCCGTAGCGTACTTCTTTGGCTAATCGGAGTTCCCATCCCGGTGATTATCCTGCTGTGGTTCTTGATGCGCTGAGGCGTCAAAATCCTCGGAGCCTGCTGCAGTACGGAGGAGTGGAAGGAGTGCGGGTCCTAAATGCAGGAAGAGAGCTCAATGCATTCACGATCACAAGACGTTTTGGACAACAAGCTCCTCGCGGCACTCCCACACGAACGGATCGCGCATGACCTGCCCCTTACAACTCGCCGGCAAAAGGGCATCTGTGTCATCGAATAGCCGGGACGAACTTCCCTACCGCCTGCGTCAGCAATCTCTTCTCGGCGAGTTTGGCCGCTCTGCTTTGCAGACGCGTGATTTCCGACAAATTCTGCAGCGCGCGACCGAACTCTCTGCTCAAGGACTTGAGGCTCCTTTTGCCAAGGTCTTGGAATATCTACCGGATGAAAACCGTCTTCTCGTGCGCTCAGGCGTCGGCTGGGCCCCGGGCGCGACCGATAATACCGCACTGGGAGCCGACGTCGAATCGCCGGCTGGCTTCGCATACCATACCGGTAAAGCGGTTATCTCGAACCATCTACATGAAGAAACGCGGTTTCGCACGCCTCAGCTCCTAGCCGACCATGGCGTCAGGCGCGCGATCAACGTCCTTATCGAGCGAGGCGGGAAGGCAACCGCCCGTTCGGTGTGCTCGAGGTCGACAGTCCGGACCCCGGTCAGTTCGACCGAGCGGACGCCGACTTCCTTGCGGGCTTCGCAGGACTTCTCGGCATCGCTATCGAGCGTCAGCAGGCCGATGCCCGGCTTCAAGAGGCGCTTGACTATCAGGCCCTGCTAACGCGGGAGATGAGTCACCGTGTCAAGAACAGTCTTGCTGTTGTCGTTGGGCTACTTCGCGTTCAGGCGCTCAGCGCGCAGTCAGAGGACGCGCAAAGCGCACTAGCGGACGCCGGCTCGCGTGTCGCAACCATAGCCCAAGTTCATGATCACCTATGGCGCGGCACGCAAATCGGTTTCGTCGAGCTTGCCGACTTTATGGGCGAGCTTTGCAACAAACTCCAGGAAACAACACCTGGACACACCGTACTCTGCCATGCTGACCGGACGGGGCTTTCGGCCGACCAGGCCATTCCGCTGGGGCTTCTGGTCAATGAACTCGTGACCAACGCGGTCAAGTACGCCTACCCTGATCGCGCCGGCACAATCCAAGTATCTTCTTTTCAGCGTCATACACTCCGACCTGAAGCATCGGAAATTCGGCTTTCAGATCCCGGGTTCTTTTTTGCGCCGCTGCTAGCGTAGGAAACACCGTCTTCATCCGGCCATCAACTTCCAAACCAAACCCTTCGGCCAGGACAAGGTCGGCACGCGTGATATTCCGAGGCTGCGCCTCCTCAGGCATTATCAGAGGTTTTTTCATGTTCGCTCCTTGGTTCCTTCGTATCTAATCACTGCCCTCCTCAAAAGAAGAGCAATGGCAGATTGCTGCCGTTTCGTGGGTCCGATAGAGGCCATCATCGATCACACGAAACGAACGCACTTGGTCTAAATCGCGGCGACAACGGATGCGACGAGGATTGATATCGATTCGGAATCCGTGATTTGATCGGTTCGTCGATTGCTGACAAAGACTTTGCGTGCAGGATAGGGTTTGTCACGATTGAGCATGAGAAACCTACCCCCAACCCATACCCCAGTGACTCTGGACCACCGCTGGCGATCTCGCGCTGCTCGGCGTGGAGATCATGCGGGCATTGCGGGGCGATGTTTCCAAACTCGCTCTCGCGCCGGAGACGGTGAGCGGCATGCTTCGTCCTCAGCTGCCGAACCAAGAGCTGGGCCAGGAGTTCGTAGGCCTTGGCTGGTTTTGCGCGGGCAAAGGAGAGAGCTTTCGGTTTTTCCACGAGGGCTGGAATGATGGGTACGTGGCCACCATGCTGATGCTGCCAGCGATCGGCAAAGGCGCGGTTGTGATGCTCAATTCCCAACAGGGCTGGATGTTCCGGGGCTAGATCACGGCTGCATTAGGCCGTGAATACGGCTGGCCTGCGCTCAAAGATATTCCTGAGATCAGCGATATCGTACAAGACGTAGCGTATGACGGAACTTACGAGAGCGTGAACGGTTGCGTACGCTTTCCTTGTGTACATGCTGCCGCCACTACCCCGGCGCAGCGGCTGGGCGTACTGCTTCGCTCATTCACCCCAGCCGTATCAGCCTTCCCCGAAAGGGTTGTCGGGTCGGCCTGCGCATCGTCCTTTTCGAGGCTTGCTCGGCGTTTACTCGCGTTACGGCCTGCACACTCGCGCTGTCACCGTATATCGTGACACGCTAACCAGAGGCTTCAGCCACTTCGTTACCTCCATGACTGCTCCGGTTGCTTCCGAGCGTTTGCCGGGTGGGACTTACACCCACTGGAAAGCGCCGCCTTGTCACGGCGCACACCCAGCGCGGACATTGGTCCAATTAGCGCGTCCGCTTTTCGGGGGGTAGACGCGGATCCAGTCGCGCTGCCAATCCCGATTTATCGCGTGCATGGCCGGAGGCGGTCTGCCCGAGGGACGGGGGGTAGACGCGGATCCAGTCGCGCTGCCAATCCCGATTTATCGCGTGCATGGCCGGAGGCGGTCTGCCCGAGGGACAAATCAGAAAGCGTGGCCCGGATGAGCGAAGCGACATCCGGGCTCTTATCCCCGCTTCGCGGAGCCTGTCATCGGACACGCATTCGCGCGACCCGTTGGCTCATGCGGGCTACTGCTAAAACAACTCAGCACGAAAGAACGTTGTCATGCGCTCGATCGCATCGGTCGCGGCCGCTTGGCTCCAGGCCGAGAGTGCGTGCGGCTGACCGGGGTAGACGACGAGTTCGGCACGCCCGCCGCGCGCAAGCGCGTAGTCGACCAACTCCCGGCCGGCCTTCAACGGCACGACACTGTCGTTGTCGCCGTGCAGCACCAATAACGGCGCCAGGCGTTCGGCCTTCGCACGCCAGCCGCCAGGTATGAAGCCGTAGAAAACGACGACGGCGCCGATTCGCGGGTCGCCCGCGCCTGCAAACGCGACAGCACCGCCAAGCGAGAACCCGAGCAGACCAACACGACCCGAGGCCTCTGGACGCTGCAGGATTGCGGTCGTCACATGCGCAATGGTTTCCGCCCAGCCGTCGAAGCGGCGAGCGGCCGTATTCTCGTGCGGTTCATAATATGTCACCAGATATGCGTCGATGCCGCGCTCGGCGAGCGTTATTGCCGAGCGCGCATAGGCCTGGCGTCCGACATCGAAGCCTCTTGACCCGTGCAGCATGAGCACGGCAGGTCGCGCCGTCGCACTCGCCGCCGCGTACCGCGTCACCGTCAGCGCACGTCCCTGCACATCCAGAGCGAGGTCTTCGACCCGCACCTCGGAAGCCGCGCAGGAGGCGCTGAGCGCGACCATGCACACAAGAGCCGAGATGCCGTGAGACAACCGAGAGAGCATGGCGTCAGCGTAACGCATCACACGATGGTCGAACAATGCCGCTCAGGGTCAAAGGCCTCGATTTTGATGTATCAGGAGCCGCCAACGGGTCCGCGCAAAGCTCGGCCCGCTGATAAACTCCTAGAGGGATGGCCACTAGCCTTTAATCAGGCAACCCTGCGAGCCGCAGGCCTTCCGCGACCTTGCTCCACACGCGTTCGTCTATGCCCACGAGGCGCGAACGCAATTTCGCCAGCGTCAGTTTTGGCTCGATCTTATTATTGGCCTGAGCGGCGTCCCGAACGAGAACGAGAGATCGTTGTTCGTGCTGAATGGAAGTGCGAATGTCGCCTTCTGGCACCTTTGAGACATGCCGACCACTACTAAGAACGTCTGCTTATCAGGGTAAACCGGAAGTGGTCGTCCCAGGGTCAGAACGACGCGATTGACCCAAACCGGAAGTCGGGCTCCGCTGCATCAGATGAGATGCCACGGCTCAAAACCCGCTCAACCATCGGCTTACATTTTTCATACCAGCAGCTTATTCTTTGGGTGTGCGAAGATGCCTTCCTCCGAAGGGAGGCCATTGTGAGGGGTTGGCAACTTGCGCTATCGCTTCGAGGAGTTCGCCTTTGACACCGACCGGCGTGAACTGCATCGCGGGGCAGAGGTCGTTTCCATTACACCACAGGTGTTCGATCTGCTCGAATACCTGATCCGAAACAGGGAGCGCGTCGTCAGCAAGGACGACCTCATCAACGCCATTTGGAACGGCCGCATCGTTTCCGATGCTGCGCTTACAACGCGCCTGAATTCCGCACGGGCTGCCCTTGGCGATTCCGGC
>WNFW01000839.1_pt1 | contig 20223 bp, 14 predicted proteins | sample 5400131 | NCBI WGS metagenome assembly WNFW01 (sample SAMN13153362, study PRJNA577476) | soil metagenome | isolation source: 20 cm soil or saprolite under grassland replicate 1 | place: USA:California | collected 2016-06-15 | reverse complement strand
GAGTTGTCCTGCCAACCGAGGCTGATCGCCCCCGGCAGGGGGTTGGCGACGAGGCCCGAGGGCCCTTTCTGGGCGGCGGCCAGCAGCGACGGCTGATCGGCTGGGGGGTCGAGCGGGTGCTTCGCGTCGCAGCCGCCCAACAGCACGAAAGCGGTGCCGAGAGCGAACAGGCGTGCCATTGGGGCGTGCATCGGTCGTCTCCTGAGGCTGTTGGTTGACATGCCGTCAGCGTTCTTCCTGCCGGACTCGCACGAAGCGCTTCCCTGTTGCGGTGACGCTTCAGTGAGACGGACGGCCGGAGACGGTTTGCTCGACCCTGTGAGACCTGAGGGAACAGCGTGAAGGAATGGTGAGAGGCAGCGCGAGCCCTACGGCTGCGCCACTCTGATTGGGAAACTGCTATTGATGGTCGTGCCGTCGCCGAGCTGACCGGCCGAATTATCGCCCCAACAGTAGGCGGCACCGGACGTGGTTACCGCACAGGTGTGGCCGGCGCCGGCGAACAGGGCTCTGAATTGCACGCCTCCGACGACGGGGACCGGAGTTCCCGCATCCGTCGTCGTGCCGTCGCCGAGCTGCCCCGATCCGTTGGCCCCCCAGCAGTAGGCCCCACCGGAGGTCCAGAGGGCGCAGCTGTGCACGTTACCGCCGGTGAGGCCCATTACGCTCGATGCCCCGGACACGGGACCCGGCGCCGGTCGCTGACCGGGGGGCGAGCCGTCGCCGAGCTCGCTCACGTGATTATCGCCCCAACAGTAAGCGGCTCCGGATTGTGTGAGGCCGCAGGTGTGAAAGAAGCCGGTGACCAGGGCGTTGAAGGTCAAGCTCCCCGAGACGAGTACCGGTGTCGAGCCGTCGTCGAACGAGCCATTGCCCAGCTCGCCGGAAGAATTGTGTCCCCAGCAGTATGCCGCTCCCGTGCTGGTGAGCGCACACGTGTGCCAGCCGAGGCCCACTGCCAGGGCAGTGAAGCGTTGTCCGCCGAGCACGGCGACCGGAACCGCGCTGCTCGTGAAGAAGGAGCCGTTGCCGAGCTGGCCCCAGTCCCCCCAACCCCAGCAGTAGCCAGCGCCCGAGCTCGTGAGCCCGCAAGTGTGATAGGCGCCGGTGCCGAGGGTGCTGAAGGTCAAGCCTCCGGCCACGGCAACGGGAATGGGGCTGCTGGTAAACGAGCCGTTCCCGAGCTCGCCGTCCGGGTTGCCGCCCCAACAGTAGGCCGTCCCGGTGCTGGTGAGGCCGCAGCTGTGATCGACGCCCGCCACGAGCGACGCGAAGCGGTGGCTCCCTGAGACCGCGACCGGCGTCGAGCTACTCATGTACGAGCCGTTGCCGAGTTGACCGACGCCGTTTTCCCCCCAGCAGTAGGCCGTCCCGTCGCTGGTGAGCCCGCACGTGTGAAGGTTGCCCGGAGCCATGGCCGCCAGGACAAAGGGAGGTGGAGGAACGGGGACCGTGATGAAGGCCGTGTCGCCGACTCCCTCGCTTATCGCGATTACAGCCGTTGATCCCGGGCCCGTCGCCCGGACCAGTCCGTTGGTATCCACGGTCGCCACGGCTTGAGCGGTGCTGGTCCAGCCGATCCGACGTCGACCGAAGACAGCTGCGCCTGTAGAGTCTCGCAAGACCGCGGACAACTGTACTGTCCGGTCCACCGCCACCGTGGCTGACTCCGGAGTCAAGGTTAGGGAAGCGACAGGTAGCAAAGTGAGTCCCGTCGCGGTGAACGTCACCCGCGGCGCGCCCGGCAGCCGGGAGGCTGTGACTGTCACGGTTTGTGTACCGCCGGCCGAGCCGAGCGTGCTCCGGGCCCGGGCGTAGCCCGCCGGCGCTGTCGTCACGGTATCCCGTGACGGGGCGATCGATCCTCCACCGGCGGTGACCGCCCAATCGATCGCCACGCCCGCCACGCCGTTGCCGTAAGCGTCCGTGGCTTGAACGACGTAATCGGCCTCGAGCGGCGTGGCGACCGTGTCGATCTGATCATTGCCGGAGACGTAGTGGAGCTGTCTCGGCTTACCGGGATTCGCCGTGGCGGCGAAGCACAGTCCCGATCCACACGGCGCGTCTGAAAACAAGAAGATAGGGCCCGGTTGGATGACGCCTGGGACGCTCGCACGGAGCATGTACGGACCCGCCACGCGGCCGAGCGTCAGTCTGAACGGCGACACCGCGATACCCGCGGCATCCGTGACGGTCGTGCCTCTGAGGTCGGGGACGCCGAGGATCGTGTCGCCAGGGATCTCCCACAGCACCGTGACGTCGCGCGCGGGAGCGTCGCCGCGCCGGACGAGGACGCGGAAGGGCAGCGCGAGGGTCGCGAGGACCGTATCTGACTGGCCGTCCCCGCTATTCGTCGGAGCTTTCAGGTAGTACAGCGGGAGGGGTAGTGGCGGGGTGATGCCATCGTCGCCGCAGGCCCAGCATATCGCGGCCAGGGTGATGAGTGCGACATGCGCTCGCGTTACGCACCGGGAGATCGTCATAGCGGATTGAAGCCGATCACCACTACCGGCCAGTACATGTCGCAGCGCGTGGTCGAGTTGGAGGCGCACGCCGAAAGTTCGGCAGTTTCCTGCGCCGGGAGGACACCGATGATGCCGGTAAAGGTCCAGTGGACGGTCACCAACCCATCCAAACCCGACCTGGTCGTATCTGGGTCTGCTCTTCCGACCGACCCGCGGAATCGGACCAGGGCGCGCTCGATCCCCGTTCCGTTCCCGTCTATGACGCGCACGGTCTGGATCACCAATACCGAGTCGCCGAGCTGATGCGCCGACGACTCCAAGTACGCGTCCACGAAGTATTCCTCGTAACCCACGGCGCTCGCGGCGGTGGTGAATTGTGCGGTGAACGCGCTCTCGAGGCCGTCGCCCTCGAGGTCGCGTATACCATCCGTGACCACAACTGTGTAGAGCGTCGAGGGAGCGAGCGGCGTGGCGGGGACGAACACCACGGCCACGTGCTCCGCGTCGGAGAACTCGAGCGTGCCTGAGATGGGCGTCGAGCCGCGTTGGACCTGCACCGTCGAGGCGGTCACGGTCCCGGGGTCGATCGGCTCGCTAAAGACGACGACGATAGTCGAGTTGAGCGGGACGTCCCGCCTGCCGGACGACGGGTACGTGCGAACGACTGTCGGCGAATGCTTGAGCGGCACCATCTGGATGAAGTGCCGCGGATTCTCCCCGCCGCTCAGCGTGACGGTGATATCCAGCGTGTCGCCCGCGCTGGCGGGCATCGCCACCGGGTCGAAGCCGCCAGCGCCGACCGGCACCGAGAGGTTGTCGCCCGTTCTGGTGTTTCGTATCTGGGCCAAGAGGCCGCCCGGAGCAGTGCCCGGCGTGAGTGAGACATAGGTGATCCCACTGCCTGACGCGCCGCTGACCGAAAATGTCCCTCGCCGCGCGGCGGGCGAGGCCGGCGGCAAGGGGTCCGAAACGATGGCCCCGGGGGGTGGAGGCGGGGGCGGAACGAACGGTGCGGGTGGTCCCACGTTGTCGCGGCAGCCGCTGTCCCAGACCACCGCGCCCAAGGCGAGACACGCCGCGGCGAGCAGGCGTCGCAAGGTCGGGAACTTCATCGTCTATCGTCTGTGCCGCCGCTTCGGACGGACGCCCGGCGGGAGGGGCAACGGGCCCGGCTCCGACAGGCGCTTCAGGACCGCCGGATCCGCCTCTCGGGCGGGCGCACTGAGGCGGAGGGAGGCGGCACTCGCCGCTCCTGGCTGACCAATGACACGCAGCGGTGTGGTGGCACATGGGTACTCTGCGCAGGACTCGCTCGACGCTGCGCCGAGCTGGCCGTTTGCGTTCATCCCCCAGCAGACCACGATGGCGGCGGGTGTTACGCCACAAGAGTGGGCCCAGCCGTCACTGATTGTGCTGAAGGTAAGTCCGCCAGAAACCGGAACGGGGGCCAACTCGTAACCGCCGATCGAGCCCTCGCCAAGCTGACCTCTGTGGTTCAACCCCCAACAGTACGCTGCGCCAGCGGTCACCAGCGCGCAGGAGTGCTCGCCGCCCGCTCCTAAACTGACGTCGCCCGTCCCGAACGACAAACCGCCAGCGACACGCGCCGGAGCAGGATTGTCCGAGCCCGAGCTATCGCCGAGCCCGCCAGTCTGATTGTAGCCCCAACAGTATGCCATGCCATCGGGCGAGACCGCGCACGAGTGGAAGAACCCACTTGCCACCGCGGAGAAGGTGTGGCTGCCTCCCACCGCAACCGGCGTGAGACGGTTCGTGTAGGTGCTGTCGCCCAACTGGCCGTATTCGTTGTTGCCCCAGCAGAAGGCCGCGCCCCCGGCCGTAATCCCACACGTATGGTACGAACCGGCGCGAACCGTCTGGAACAGCAACCCACCGGCGACGGGCACTGGCGAGGTAGTGGAGATGCCGGAGCCGTCGCCCAGCTGGCCCGAGAGGTTGTCGCCCCAGCAGTACACAGCGTTTCCGGTCGTGCGACCGCAGCTGTGAGACGTCCCTGCCGCCACACTTGCGAACTGCAGTCCGCCGCTTACCGGCACAGGCAGGAGACTATTCGTGTTCGAGCCGTCCCCGAGTTGGCCGCTAGAATTGTCCCCCCAACAGTACGCCTCGCTCGCGGCGGTGACTCCGCAACTGTGTTGAGCGCCTGCCGCTACCGCGGCGAACACATGCCCGCCTACCACCGCGACGGGCGTCTCAGCCGCCGCCAGCGGTGCCGGGCCGGGGCGTCGGAATCCTGTGCCGAGCTCCCCGTTACCCGCCCAACCCCAGCAGTACGCCGCTCCGGCCGGCGTCAGTGCGCAGGTGTGGTTCACGCCGGTGCTCACTGCGGTGAAGGTGACGCCATCAGCCGTGACATTCGCCGTCCCGCTCGTGCCCTCGCTGGTCGCGGTGATGCGCGCCGACCCGACGGCGCGAGGAGTGACGAGGCCAGTCCCAGAGACGGGGAACATACCGGGGTCGTCACTTGCCCATTGCACGGATCGGCTGAGTACGTGTCCTGCGGCGTCCAGCGCCACCGCGGCCAGCTGAACGGCTCCCCCCACGACCGTCCGGACGTCCCAGCGCACCACGACGGCCGCCACCGGCGCTCCACCGGGCGTTGCCGCCCACGTGCCCGTGAAGTTGGGGTAGCACGCAAGCGTGCCCGACAGCTTCGGCGTCGGCTGCGTGGTCACGCCTCCTTCGTAGGCGCAGGTGGACCCGACGCCGAAGGTGATGTGCGCACTCGAGAGCCGTCCGCCCGAAACCGAATCGTCCAAGTGCGTATTGTCTGACGACGACCAGTACCCCTCACCGATGCACGTCCCGATCTGGGCGCTACTGCCGCCGATATCGCCGCGTGTTTGCGTGAATCGATAGGATCCCGTGTCGTCACACGTTACGACACCTGTTATGTGCTCGGTGAAGTTCCATTCCCCCGTGAGGTCGGTGACCACGACGAGCCGGGCGCTCGCACTCTTTCCCTCACTCGTCCCGGTAATCAGCACCGTATCCGAGAGAGCGAGAGCCTGGACCAGTCCGGCCGCGGAGACAGTGGCCCGGGTCTCGGCGTTGCTCCTCCAGGTGACGGGGCGGTCTAGCAGCTCACTTCCCGCCGAATCCCGCACCTTTGCTGTGAGCTGCAGCGTCTGGCCCATCACCACGGTCGCCGCGGCAGGTGTCACCTCGACGTAGGACACGGGCGTGAGCGGCCGGAGCGGTGCCGTGGCATCGCCGCATGCAGCCGCAACCAACGTCATGCTGCACACGCGCAGAAACTTGCGGCGGCTACGGCTGACCCGCGACTCGAACGGGCGCATTGCTCTCCTTGGTCGATCCGCTGCCGAGTTGTCCCGCGCCGTTACTCCCCCAGCAGTAAACGACGCCAGCCGACGTCAGTCCGCAGGAGTGATCCCCACCTGCGCTGACCGTGACGAACGCCAACCCGCCACTCACCGCAACGGGGGTTGGGAACCATGAACCACTCGAGCCGTTGCCGAGCTGAGACGCCCAATCCGACCCCCAACAGTAGGCGGTCCCGGTCGCGGTGACGGCGCACGTGTGCTGTCCGCCGGCGCTGATCTGCCTGAAGCGCAGGCCGCCCGTCACCTGCACCGGTATCGTGCTGCAGTTGCCCGGCCCCCGACCTGGTGCCACTGGACTGATGCAGGGGCTCTCTGGACCAGTGGTGCTCCCCACCCCCAGCTGCCCGTCGTCGTTGTCACCCCAGCAGTAGGCGCTGCCGTCAGACGTGAGGCCGCACGTGTGGGCAGCTCCCGCACTGAGTGCCACGAATACGGGTCCAAGGGCGAGGACCGGGGCGGACTGGTCGAACCGGCTCCCGTTTCCCATCGTGCCGGCGTCGCCCCGGCCCCAGCAGTACGTGAAGCCGCTCGCTGTCAGGCCGCACGTGTGCGAGTCGCCGACTGCGAGGCTGGTGAACGTCAGGCCTCCGGTGACCGGGACCGGCACGGTGCTGCACGCTTCACCGTCGCAACTGTTCGGACCAGCGGCCGTGCCGACGCCTAATTGGCCCAGCCCGTTGTCTCCCCAGCAATAGGCCGCGCCACCCGAGGTCAGTGCGCAGCGATGGTCGCCGCGCCCGTCGATCGAGGAGAACGGCCGGGCTCCTGACACGGGCACTGGGACTAGTGATCCAGCGCTGCCGCCGTTACCGAGCTGGCCCACGTAGTTGACGCCCCAACAGTACGCGAGACCATCAGACTTCAGCGCGCAGGTCGACCCCACCTGCGAAAAGCGCAGGCTGCCTGCGACAGCCACCGGCACGAGTGCGTTAAGTTCCGTCCCATTGCCGAGGTCCCCGCCTCCCCAACACGACGCGGAGGCGTCGGCCGCCAGGGCGCACGTGTGATCCGCTGCCAGGACTTGCGTATAGGGCCCGACGGTTCCCGTCGTGATCGTGGCCGTTCCGCGGTGACCTTCGGTCGATGCAGTGATGGTCGCGGTGCCGGCGGCTACGTCGGTCACGATGGCCGTACTCCCCGTCCCGGCACTCACGGTGGCCACTGTAGGATTGCTGCTCTGCCACGTGATCGCTCGGAACGGGAGGAGATTTCCGGCCGCGTCCCGCGGCTCGGCGCTAACTTCCACGAAGCCCCCGACCACGAGCTTCGCGGACCCGGGCGCAACCGCCACGGAGGCGACCGGAGCCAACGCCACGGAGACTTGAATCGTGGCCAGAGCACTCGGCCCGTCCATTTCGGCCTGCACATGCGCCACACCTCCGGCGAGCGCCGTTACGAGGCCACCGGCCGACACCGTGGCCACTACCGGGTTGTCACTCGTCCAGTTGAAGGGCCGGCCCACAATCAGGGTGCCGATGGTGTCCCGCGCTACAGCGGTCAACTGTCCCTGCCAGGCAATCCCGAGTGCGGACGTGTCGGGCGAGACTGTCACCGTGCTCGCCGGCAAGACCATGGTGGTGCCAGTCGTAAAGGTGACGGCGATGCCCGCGTCGAGGCTGCCACCGGTGATGTCTTCGACCCCGGTCGTCACGACCAGGCGGTAGTCCGTGTTCTGGTCGAGCGGCTGGGACGGGCTGAACACCGCCGTCGTCGGGCTTCCAGCCAGGAGGCTCACGGTGCCCGCGATCGGCGTCGTCCCGTTGAAGAGTTGTACTGACGCAGCGAGCGTCGCGACGTCGACAGGGCCGCTGAAGACGATCACGATGTTTGCGTTGAGCGGCTGATCCCGCTTACCGGACCCAGGATCGGTGCGGATGACGCTGATCCGCCGGATGGGCGTCACGGCAGCCGCCGCTCGGAACAGCACCGAGTCGGTCCCGTCGACGACCACGGTCGTAACGCTATCGCCGACTTTCGCCGTTAGGGCTACCGGGTCGAAGCCGCCATCCTGAATTGCCGTGGTCACCGTCGCCCCAGACGTGAGCGCACGCACTGTGGCCGTCACGCCCGTCGGGACCGTCTTGGGAACGAGCGACGCGTACACCACGCTGTCGCCGCTGGCACTTGCGGCAGCTGCGGCCGCGCGGCCCCCTCGCGGGCTGAGCGCCGGCGGCGGTACGGGATGAGATACGATCATCCCCTCCCGGGCGACTCCGTCGGGGCCCATGATCGTGTGGTCGCCGGCGCATCCGACCAGGACCGAAAGCAAACCGACCAGCGCCGCCCGTGTCGCGTGCGGCGGTGCCGTCAGTGGAATGGCACAAACGGATCTCACGGCGCCGCGGGGTGACGGGCTCACCGCGTCCGGTCCTCTGCAGGTGCGCCGCCTATACTCACGAACCCCGCCCAATAGAAAGGATGCGCCGTCGCGGGTGCCGCGAGGAGGGCTCGTTGCGCGAGCGCCAGCGCACGCGCGGCATCATCCTGTGCCTGGTAGCCCTCATAGAACCGCTCCATCAACGCCGCGCTCGCCCAGTCGTCCACCGGCCACAGCGTGGCCACCACGCGCGCGGCTCCAGCGTGGAGGAACGCGCGGGTCAGCCCGACCCAATCGTCGCCCGCGGGCACGTCCGCCAGCGCGCCGGAGCCGAGCCCCGTCTGGCACGCCGACAGCACGACGAGATCGGCCACGAGGTGGAGCCCGAACACTTCGTGCACCTCGAGCCGCCCGTCCTGCTCGCCTCCGGCAGCCAGGTCCATGTACGAGAACAGGGGATTCTGCTTGTTGAGGACCCCGTAGGTCGCGAGGTGGAGGATGCGCCGTCCCGGTGCGTCGCGCCGGAACGCGGCCTCGGTCGCGGCCTGGTCGATCAGGACCTGCGGATCCGCGCCACCCAGCCGTGCCACCGCCGCCACCTCCCGCCGCGAGGCGGGCAACGCGTCGGTTCTCGGCGCGAGGGCGAGCACGCCGGCGGCGCCTCCCGTGCGTCGATCGCCCAGCGCGAGCCACACCGACGCGGATGGCGTCAGCGCGACGTCGTACCGCTCGATCAGAAACCGTCCCCGACCGGCACCGCTCACGAGCGCGGCGAACGGCAGGTAGTGCAGCTCCGCATGGGGAACGAGGATCAGTCGTGTCATGTGCGCGAGGAGACCGGTCTCTTCGAGCGGCGCGACGAGATACTGGTGCAGCTGCCGCAGCGGAGCGCGCCACAGCGAGTCCTCACCCCCGGTCCCCCTCTCCGCTGCGCGGAGAGGGGGGACGAGGCGGTAAGGCAGCAATGTGCCCCGCGCGAACTCGACCAAACGAGCGAGGTCATGGCGCCTGACGCCCAGGTCCACGGCCGCGACGGTGTCGCGAGTGATGACGAACGCCAGGGAGCCCGAGTCGCCGACCAGGTACTCGACGAACGCGGCGTCGGGCGCGAGGCGCCGGGCGACGTCGCGCCAGGCGGCCGTCGGGGACGCGACGAGCATGGCGTGCCGCGAGCTGCGCTCCCGGATCTCGAGCAGCAACTCGGCGTACGCCTCCTGATTGCGAGCCAGCGCTTCGCGGGTGGCCGTACCGGTCGTCACGGCGCCAGGGTCGCGCAGCGCCGCTGCGTCCGCAGCGTCGAGATCGTGCGTCAACTCGGCGATGTGGCGTCGCAGATCCTGCTCCCGGACGACCAAATCGCCGGCCGTATCGGTGGGGGACGCCACCCGGCCGCGCTGCAACAGCTCGAGCATTTCGCGCGCGCGCAGCCGCTCGCTCGCCTCAAACGCGGCCGCCGGCAGCGCACGGGAGCGCTCGACGACGGCGAGCTGGGCGTACACGTCCCATTTATCGGCGAGAAACGCCGAGCGGCGCTCCGGCAGGGCGAGCGATCCGCCGGGCCGCTCGATGTCGGCGAGGGCGGCCCGCAGCTCACGCGCGGCTTGGTCATCGAGGCCCCGCGCATGCCATGCTCGCCCCAGTCCCGCGTGCAGCCGCCAGGCGATCTCCGGTGCGACGTGCTCACCGAGCCGGTCGAGCCCCGCCCGGTACAGCGACTCGGCAATGACGGGGAGGCCCGCTCCGGCGTCCAGATCTGCTCGCTCGCCGAGCGCGGCCGCGGCGCCGACGGGATCGCCCAGGCGCTCGAGGTCGGCGGTCGCCTGGGCCAGCAGGCGTCGGGCGAGGGCCGTGTCCCCACGTATTGCGGCGAGCTGACCGAGCGACACGCGCGTCAGTGCGGCGGCGCGCTGGTTCCCGGAGGCGACCTCGGCACGCAACGCCCCCTCGAGCATCGTCCCGGCCCGCGCGTAGTCGTCGCGCGCCAGAAACAGCAGGCCGCGCCCCTGGCGCGCCTCGGCCTCGCCCGCTTGATCGCCGGCCCGCCGGTACAGCAGCTCCGCCTGGCTGTACAGCCGGTCGCCCTCGGCGACGGTGTTCAGCTGGGCGGCCAGGTCGGCCCGCGCGAGCGCGATGCCCGCCTGTACGCCGGGTGGCGCGCGCGCCGAGTCCGCGAGGCGTTGGGCACGGCGCAGCTGGTCCAGCGCCGCCTGGAGCTCGCCTGCCGCTGCGAGCGCGCCGGCGAGCTCGCGCCGCACCGCGAGCGCGTCGGCCAGTGGCCCGGTTCGCCCATAGATGGCCACCGCCTCCTGCAGGGCGGTCCGCGCGGCGGGATAGTCGCCGCGTCGCAGCTCGAGCTCGCCGAGACCGCGCACCGCGTCCGCGGCGTCGGCCCATTGCTCGCGGACGCGCCACGTCGCCAAGGCGTCGCGGTACAACGCCTCCGCGTGCGCGAAATCGCCGGTCGCGGCCGCGAGCGCGGCGAGGTTCACGAGATTGGTCGCGGCGACCTCGTCTCGCCCGTCACGCCGGTTCAGGTTGAGCGCCGCCTCGAACTGGCGGCGCGCTTCGTCCGCATCTCCGGTGGTCTGCGCCAGCAAGCCGAGGTTGTTGTGATCGGCGGCGACGCCCCGTGAATCACCGATCCGCTCGCGCAGGCCGAGGGCCCGCGCGTACCCGTCGCGCGCGGCGGCGAGGTCGCCCCGATCGGCGCGGGCACCTGCCAGCGTCCCCACGGCATTGGCCTCCACGCGAATGTCCCCGACCGCGGCAGCCACGGCGCGCGATCGCTCGAGATAGACGGTCGCGCTGTCGAGCCGACCCTCCCGGAGAAAGCCCGCGCCGAGGTTGCCGAGCACTGCCGCGATACCGGCCGTGTCGCTGATTCCCACGGCCCGGGATAGCGCACGGCGCCAGATCGCCATCGCGGCCCCGGGACCCGCGCGCCCATACGCCGCGACGCCGGCGCGCCGCAGGCTGTCGGCCCAGACCTTCGCCGCCCGCCGGTCCGGCGGCCACGCGACGAAGCGTGCGACTTCCCGCACCAGGAACGAATCGCTCCATGCCGTGGCGTAGGCCGCGGCCAGGCCTTGCGCTGCCGGCAGGTCGCCGCGGGCCAGGACCTGGGTGATAGCCTCCCGCACCGCGAGCGGGTGTGAGCGGACCTCGAGGACGAGCTGAGACTCGGGGATGCGGAGGGCGAGGAGGCGCAACGAGTCCGCGCCCGGTGACTGGGTAACGAGGGCGGCGAACAGCAGCGATGGTCCGAGCACGGCGGTCATCGCCGGGCGCCGGGGGCGATGGAGAACCGGACCAGGTCGGACGCCGACCACCGGGCCACCCCAGTACGTGCCTCGACCTTCCACAGATAGGGTCGCCCGGGCACGAGCGTGACCGAATCGGGGAGGGGGGCGCTCGTGTCCGCGACCTGCGCCTCGTACAGCACTCGCCCGCCGGCGTCGAACAAGACGACGCGGTAGCGGTCGGCGCCGGCCAGCGACGACCAGCGCAATGCGCCCGCGTGGGCCACTGTGCCGACCGGCGACAACGGGACGGGCTGCCCAGCCGGCACCGGCGGCCCGCGGTGTCGCCCGGGGACGTCGTCCACCCAACGCGGCAACGCGAGGACGAGAAGAATCGCCGCGGCGGCGGCGGGCAGCCCGATCAGCCACAAGCGGCGCCGATCGCGACCCTCGAGCGCCGCCTGCGCGCGCGTCACGGCAGGGTCGGCGAGGCTTCTGGCGACCGAGGCCAGGATCCCGCGGCAGCGCAGGCAGGTGGCCAGGTGCGGCAGCACGGCGTCCCGCTCCGCCGGATCGAGCGTGCCATCGGCGAGCGCGGCGAGTGTGTGGTCGTCGAGGCAGTCGAGCGTCTCCCGTGCGGGAGACTCGAACCGATGCCGTAGCAGATCGAGCGGATCGGGATCGGTCACCGGGTCAATGTCCCTCTCGTGGCGCCGTTCACGCTGGTCGGCGATATGAGACGGTCGGGAACCGGACGACTGCTCACAGGTCGCCCCGATGGATCCCGACCTGAGAAAGCCGTGCTCGTACGGTCGCGAGCGCCCGGTAAGCGCGGTTGTGGACCGCCTTCCCGTTCGGGAGGCCGAGGATCCTCGCGACGGCCGAGGCCGGCAGCTCATCCACGATGTACAACTCCAACACCACGCGGTCCTGTGGGGTGAGCGAGCCGAACGCGTGCTCGAGCAGGCGGCGCGCGTCCCCCGCATCCTCGGGTGGTACGGTCTCATCGACGACTTCGGGAGGCATGGGCGCCCCCAGCTCTCCGAGCACATGGCCCCGCCTTCCGTCGGTGACGGCGAGGTAGGTGGCCCGCAGTTCGGCGAGAAACGCCCTGAAGGAGAGCGTGGGGGCCTCGCCGGCGCGGATCAGCTCATAGGCTTCGATGTGACTGCGCTGGTCGAGGAAGACGTGCTCGAAGATGCGGCGCCGCAACCCTGGCAGCGCCGAGGCGACGGCGGAGAGCCGGCGGCGGCCGTCGCGGTGCCGAAACCAGTCGACCGTGAGATGGCGGACGACCGTGACGAGCCACGTGGAAAAGCGAGCGCGGTGGTCCTGTTGTGCCGCGAAGGCACGGAGCCGTCGCAGATCGTCTTCGCGCAGGGCCTCGCACACCCGCGCGAAGACGTCCATCACATCGTCATGGTCTTGGGCGTAGTGGCGGATGGCCGCGAAGATGAGACGTCGATAGCGGTCGAGAAACAGGTCCCACGCGGCGTCGGGTTTGCCCGACTCCAGCTCGGCCGCCCAGCCTTCCATCCGCACGACCTTCAGAGAGGCCTAGCGGGATATACCTCACGCCGAAGGCCTGTCAAGCGTTGAAACGTTGTGACCGGCGCCCGGTGGGTGCCGACCGGGCGTTCACCCTCGCGCTGGAGGAATTGTTCCAGCCGGTGTGACTCTCCCTTTGTACCGCAAGCCCAGCCAATGACTTCCACGCCTGAGACTAACCGAGGCCCGCTGGCGGCGCTATTCTTCCATTTGAGCTTCCGAGCTTCGAAAGCGGCACGCAGTCACCGTATGAGCCTGTATCTGCTTTGCCTGGCGATTGGTGCCATCGGATTAGTGGCGATGGCGCTCACGGGCGTCGGCCGCCACGGGCATGGCCACGTCGGCGCCAGGCTGGGAGGCCGCGGGCGGGCCGGGCACGGGCACTCACCCGGGCGCGGCGCGCAGCCGCACCACGCAGCGGGTGTCCGCGCGACGGCCACCGCCTGGCTGTGGAATCTCACGTCGCCGCGGCTCCTCTTCAGCGTACTCATCGGGTTCGGGACGACCGGACTACTGCTCCGCGGTGTGCTGGTGGAGCCGCTGGCCTTTGCCGCGGCGCTCGTGGGCGGCGTGCTGTTCGAGCGCGCTATCGTCGGCCCGGCATGGAACTTCCTGCTACGGTTCGCGTCGGCGCCCGCACTCACCCTCGAGAGCTGCATCCAGGACGAAGTGCGGGCGGCCACCGGCTTCGACGCGAACGGCCAGGGTCTCGTCGCGGCGGAAGTCGACGGCCAGGTGATACAGGTGCTCGGAACACTGCGTCCGGAGGACCGCGCCGCCGGCATTCGCGTTCGCTCGGGCGACCGTCTCCGTGTGGAAGACGTGGATAGCCGGCGGAACCGTTGTACGGTTTCGTACGTCGGTTCGGAGATCGTCTGACGGCTCGTGGCGGCGTGTGAACGCCGCATTCTCGTCGTGAGGTGCCTATGCCCCAATGGATCCTGGTCGTCGCCGTTCCCATCGCGGTACTGGTCCTGCTGCCGTTCATCGTCGCCGGATTCCTGCGCGACGTGGATGCGGGCACGATTCGGATGGTGAGCTGGCTCAATGGCTCGACCGTCATCTATCGCGGCCCGGGGAAGTCGAAGGAGATTCCGTTGCTCACCACGGGAACGACGCTCTCGAGCAAGGTGATCAACGTAGACCTGGACATCACCGACCAGACGGCCGACGTCGAGGAGTCGGGCACGCCGCGGCCGATCAAGGTGCGCGTCTTGGCCAGCGCCATCGTCTCGGTGGGCGACTCGGATACGATGATCAAGACGGCGGCCAACCGCTTCTTCGCGAAATCGGACGAGGAGCAGATCAGCACGCTCACCGACCTGCTGACGAGCTCCGGCCGGCGCGCCATAAACCTGTTGACCCATGACCAGCTGTTCTCGGCGAAGTCCGCGACCCGGGGACCACGGACCAACTTGCCGGCGGTCGCGTCGGCGCCGGCCACGGCCCTCGTGGAGGCGGAAGACGATGACGATCCGCTGGCGATCATCATCCGGAAGGCGTGCTCGCGAGAGCTGACGGACCTCGGCCTCGTGTTCAATTCGCTCAACATCAAGGTCGTACAGTCCGAAGTCGCGGAAGCGCGGCGCCGCCAATCGGCCGCCGAGGCGCAGGCCAATGCCGACATCGTCGCCGCGCAGCAGGCCCGCCGCGCCAAAGAGGCCCAGCTCGAGGCGGAGCGGGTGATCTCCGACAAGCAGCGCGAGCTGGAGCAGACCAAGGTGTCGAACGCCGCCCTGGTGGCTCAGGCGGAGGCCAAGCGGCAGGAAGCGATGGGAGTGCAGCGCGTCGCCGAGCTCGACGCCACGCAGATCGCGCAGGCGAAGGCGGATGCGGAGAAGGTGCGCATCGACATCGAGGCCAAGGCGCGCGCGGAAGGGTTGCGCATCACGACCATCGCCGAGGCGACCGCGGAAAGCATCCGGCGGATCAACGAGGCGATCCAGGCGGGCGGGGAGCCCTATTTCCGTTACCGCCAAATCGAAATGCTGCCGCAGATCGTTCCGGTGATCGCCCAGGGCCTCGCCGATGCCAAACTCATCACGATCGCCGGTGGGAGCGGGGCGGGGGCGCCCGAGACGACGGTGCAGAACATCACCGCCGTTATCCAGACGGCGCTCGCCGCGCAACTCGTGACGCGCGGCGGGTTGCTCGATCGCGAGCCGACCGACGGCGGCAACGCCCGGCAAGCGGACACTGCTCGGCTCGCGGACGCACCGTCCCCGACGCCGACCGCGGAGCTCGTCCCGGGGAAGGCGAGATGGCAGCAGTGATGCTGGTCGAGTCCAGCCCTTCGCATTGTGCCGTCTCCGTGGAAGTTCGCCAAACGGTAGGATCCCCCATAAAGCGCGGGTCAAGGCACGTCATCAGGCGCCCCGGGGCCTGATGGCGGAAGTGTGACAATGGAGCCACACTTATGGAAGCTGCGATGCGCCCTAATCGTGGCGTAGTGCGAGGGCGCGTACTCGGGCGCTCTGGTCGGGGCGTGGCACCACCCTTGCGCATGCGCAACATCACGTATGAGACACGTTGCGATTGCGCTACTCGCGGTGGGTTCGCTCGCCGCTTTGCCGCCCCGGGCCACGGCGCAGCGCGCCGCTAAGGAGCTCGCGGCGTTCACGTTGGCTTCGGGCGCGCGTCGGCAGTACCGCTCCGTTGCCGTCGGCCTGCTGGCGATGCGGTCGCAGCCGGTCGCGCCGAGCGGCATGGGGCCGCTTGCGGCGCGTATGTCGTGGAGCACTCTCGGCATTGCCGAGCTGCCCGCGCGTCGCTCCTGGACGGCGTCGCATACGGCCCTCGCGAGTGCTTTTACGGTCGTCCTGTTGGTCGACGCGGCGCAGACCCGCGACCTGGCACGCCGGGGATGGCCCGGCTTCCGGGAAGCGAACCCGCTGCTCGGCCCGCGCCCCAGCGTCGGCCAGGTCAACACGTACACGGCGCTCGCGGCCGCCGGCATGATGACCGCCGCCGCCGCCGCTCCCCCGCGGGTTCGTCCGTGGCTGCTCGGCGCCGCGCTGGTGGTCGAAGCCGTGACCGTCGGCGGGAGCGTGCGGAACGGCCTCCCCCTCAGAATTCACTAGCCTCGCCGTCGTCAATCGGGCGATCGTAGCCTGCGAGCGCTGCCCGCGGCTGCGCCGTTATTGCCGTCGCGTCGCCCAAGACAAGAAGCGCGAATTCCGCGACTGGACGTACTGGGGCAAACCCGTCCCCGGGTTTGGCGACCCGAGGGCGCGCTTGCTCGTGGTCGGGCTGGCACCCGCGGCGCACGGCGCCAACCGCACCGGCCGCATGTTCACGGGCGACTCGAGCGGCGACTGGCTGTACGCGGCGCTGCACCGTTACGGGTTCGCCAGCCGGGCGCAATCGACTTCCCGCGACGACGGGCTGACGCTCGACGACTGCTACATCACCGCGGCCGCGCGCTGCGCGCCGCCCGGCAACAAGCCGAGCCGCGGCGAGCTGGAGCGCTGCCGGCCGTATCTCGCCGCCGACATCCGGCTGCTCTCCCGCGTGCGCGTGGTGCTCACCCTCGGCCGCATCGCGCACGACGGGTGGCTCAAGGCGGCGGGCTGGTGGGCGCCGCTCGCGCCACGCGACCGGCCGGCGTTCGCGCACGGCGCCGTGACCACACTCCCCGACGGCGTCGTGCTCGTAGCGTCATACCACCCGAGCCGGCAGAACACCAATACCGGCAAGCTGACACGGGCGATGTGGCATGGAGTGTTCGAACGGGTTCGGCGGCTGCTCGCTACTGGACGTCGAACTCGGCCGTGATGTCGTAATCGTCCACGTCGCAGATGCCGACGTGCGCGACGTAGCGTCCCGGTCGCGGGGCCGCGTCGACGGGCAGGCGGATGGCGTCGCGGAAAATGCCGCCGCGCGTCACGGCGAAGCGACGGGCGTCGGGATTGAGCACCTTCGTGGTCGAATCCCAGTGGTAGCCGCTCTGGCTGCCCGTCACCGAGATGCACAGGAAATCGTTCGTCCGCAGCATGAACAAGATGGGCGCCTGACGCTGGTTCGCGATGCTGAAGAGCGCGATCGGGTTCACGCCCGTTTCGTCGCCCTGCGCGTCGCGCCAGGCGAAACGGTCGGGTACGACGGAGAGCGTGACGTCGGCGTGCAGCGTCAATCCGTGGTCGACCGTCCGGTGGGTCGTGCGCGGGGGCGAGCGCGCGCTCATCTTCTCCACGTCGATGCCGATACCCGGCGTCCCACCCCCCGGCACACGGGCGACGTGCCCGCGGGCCGCGACGTACTCGTTACGATAGCGGCTCCACCGCCCGCCCTTCCCGACCAGCGGGAGGACGAAGGTCCGCACGCCCAGGGCGTGCACCGGGAGTGGAGCCACGATCGTCCACAGGTCGAATTGCTCGTCGTTCTGGAGAAATCCTTCCACTGTCAACGCAGTGTCGGCGCCCTGCTGGGCCGGCGACGCTGTCGCAAAGCCGAGCAGGGAGAGCGCGAACACGAGGGTGACACCAGCGCGTTGCATCGCGGGGAATCTCGGGCCTGGGAGCTCGGACGGCTAGAGTGGGTTGCTCTGCGCGATACGCAGCGCCTCGGTGAAGACGGCCCGGACCTTGGACTCGTCCCAATGCGCGTGGCCGGGTGTGAGCGCGCCCATCCACATGTCCAAGTCGGAAGGGGGGCTCGTATCCGGCGGTGCGCGCCGCTTGAACGAAAGCCGCCCCATCGTCAGACGCCGCCACAACGGCGCGGGGAGCGGCTCGGGCTCGCGCACCCGAGCGGGGGCGGGGTGCTGCAGGAACGCGCGGATGACCGGCGCCAGCTCGTGTGCGGTCGTATCGAACGTGTGATCGCCACAGAGGTACGGCGCCAGAATCGTCCGGGACTGATGCACGAGTGCCCGGACCTGGTGGAAGAACGCGGCTTCGTCTGTCATGGAGTACGAACGCTCCTTCCTCGGATGACTCCGGATCATGGCGTCGATCCCGACTGGCGATCCGGCGGCCCGGCCGCGCCTCGACGGTGGTCACCACGGGCAGACCCGGGGGCGACGCCGAAGCCCAGGGCCGCGCAGCCGGGTGTCCGGAACGTCACGTACCGCCCCAGCACTCTGACAATGAAGACCCGGCCGAAATCGACGTATCCCATGCGATGGGCAGACTTGAGCGATGTGAGGTTGTCGGATTCGATGTAGGAGACCAGGCCCTTGAAGCCCCGGGCCCGGTAGGCCGCGAGGGCGCGCGTCATCGCGATCGCATGGAGCCGGCGGCCGCGATACGCGTCGAGCGTGAGGCCCTTGTACATGTAGATGTAGGCGGGGTCGAAGTACACCCGCATGCCGTTGCTCGCCGGAGTCGGTGAATGCGCGTACCAGCCGTACGCAGCCGGTTGGTCTCCGTCGAGGAGGGCGTAACACTCGTCGCCCTTGGCGAGCGCTTCGTCCAGGAACTCCTGCGTCACATCGTACTGCGGATCCGCCGACATGCGGCGCAGCGTCTCGCGATCGAGAAAGTCGCCGCGCAGCCCGGGCGGGAGCTCCAGGAAGGCCGGGGCGACCACAGTGATGCACAGCGCCCGCAGCACCTTGAAATCGATCACGCGCTGGATGGCGCGGAGCAGCAACGCCCGCAGCGCGCTCCAGAAGCCGAACGCCGATGCCTGGGATCTAAACTCGGCGCTGATGCGCTGGACCCGCACCCGGGGACCTTGCCAAGGGACGTCGAGGACTACCGCAGGTAGCGCGCCACGCTGCGATTTCGCTACAACGCGCTGTGCGGCGCGGGTCTACGGCAGGTCGCAAGAAATGGCTGTCGCATTGACGCCACAAGCGCGTCTTACGCCACGGACTGATCTCGATAACGGCGGGCCTGTCCCGGGGTCAGCATCTCCTGCAGTACGATGTCACGTTCGATCGGGGCGGCGAACAAGTAGCCCTGCGGGTCGGCGCTGAGCCAGCGCTCCCACTCGAGCACGTCGAGGGCTTGAGCGACGGGGCCACGCTCGAGGCCCGTGGCACGCGCCAGCCGCTCCACGTCCCCGCGACCCCCCAGGGCCGCCGCCGCGCCGAGCACGTGCTGGGCCGCGAGCGGCAGCCCGCGGAACCGCAGGCACACGGCTCCGATCACCGCGGGCGGCAGGGTTCCCGGCAGCGAATCGATCAGGGTGCGCGCGGCGGAGGGCCACGCCGGCGCGTCGGGGGCGAGCCGATATCCGGCGGCAACCGCCTCGAGCAGGGCGACGGCGAGCAGGGGAATGCCGGCGGTATCGCGCTCCACGCGTCGCACCAACCGCTCGCGCTCGTCCGCGCCGTAGGCCGGCACGGCCCACGCGACCAGTTCCGCGAGCGCCGTCTGGTCCAGGCGCGCCAGCCGGATCAGTGCACCCTCGAGATCGCGTCCCAGCCGGCCCTGCAGCACGTCGAAGCGCTCGGCGTCCGGCACGCCCCGCGCCACGCCCAGGAGCAGCAGCACGCGGTGTGGAGCGGCGTCGCGTGCGAAGGCGGGGAGGACGGCGAGCGACGCGGCGTCGAGCCACTGCGCGTCGTCGAGTACGAGCAGTAAGGGACGCTCCTGAGCCGCCGCGATCACCGCGGCCGGGAACGCGTCGTCCATCGGCATCGCGCAGTCCGCGCCGCCTCGGAACCGGGCGCCCAGATCGGGATCGAGCGTTCCCAGGGTCGCGAGGGCAGCCGGCGGCGCGCTCGCGAGGCCGGGCGCGTCTCCCAATCCGGCGGCGACGAGTCCAGCCAGCGCGCTCCATTCCCGCTCGCGGTCGGCCGGCACGGCGCGGGCCGCCGCCACGGTCGCGTCGTCCAGCCGGGCGCGGGCGACGAGCTCTTCGATCAGCCGCGTCTTTCCCTCGCCCGGCTCGCCCTGGACGAGCACGACCTGTCCCCGGCCGGCCTTGGCGCGCTCCCACGCCGCCGCTGCGACCGCGAGCTCGGCTGCGCGACCGAGCAAAGGCGGGCGGGGCCGGGCGGCCGGCGGCGCAGCGAGGATGCGGCGTCCGACCCGCGCCTCGCGGATCCGCTCGACCAGGCGGGCCAGCTCCGGACTGGGAGCCGTGCCCAGGGCGTCGGCGAGGGCGTGCGCGAGACCCTGGGCGACGCGCAGCGCCGCCGCGCGGTCGCCCGCGAGCGCGAGGGCGCGCATCGCCGCGCGCGCCGCCGGCTCCGACGTCGGATCGAGGCCCACCGCGCCGAGCGCCGCGCGCGTCGCCGCCGCGGTGTCGCCGCGCGCCAGCCGTGCCTCGGCGGACCGGACGAGCGCGTCGAGCCCGCGCGCGCGCCACAGCGCCCGCTCCGCGCCGAGCCAGGTTTC
>WNFW01000837.1_pt1 | contig 20228 bp, 18 predicted proteins | sample 5400131 | NCBI WGS metagenome assembly WNFW01 (sample SAMN13153362, study PRJNA577476) | soil metagenome | isolation source: 20 cm soil or saprolite under grassland replicate 1 | place: USA:California | collected 2016-06-15 | reverse complement strand
GGTAATAGAGATTGCCGGGAGCCCACATCAGCGCGGTCGTCGCGACGGACCATCGGCCGTAGTTCCAGTGATCCCGAAGCGCGCTTGCCCGAGCGGCGTTGTCGGTGATGCGAAGACCCGGACGCAGCCCCGCGAGCAGCACGGCGGCCACCACGAGACTCGCCAGCCCCATGACGATGAGCGCGGACGCCGGTGAGAGCCAACCGACCACCTGCACCGCATAGATTCCGGCGACCATGAGCGCGAGATAAAGGGCTCCGCCGGCCGCCGCCCAGTGCGGCCGCGACTGGACGTAGAAGGCGCGCCGGAGAAGCCACAGGAGCAGTATCGTCGGACTCGCGAAGGCGACTCCGGCGAATGCGCGAGCAAGCATGGGCGAGTCGGCGTAGAACAGGACCAACGCGCCGACTCCAAGAAGGGCGCTCGCCGGAAGGGCGACCCCGAGGTGCCCACGAACCAGGAGCCCGAGGTACGCGCGGTACTCCCGCCTGTACTTCCCGGCCCCAAACACCATCATCGGCTCCGTCAGGAGCGCCGTGTGAAGCGCGCCGAGAAGCAGAAAGGCCGAAAAAGCCACGGCGAACGCTCCGTATTCGTCGGGCCGACACCATCGAGCGAGAAGAATATTCGCGAGAAAATTCGCGCCCGCGAACAGTCCCTCGTCGAGGACGGCAAAGCTCCCATTGAACAGCCAGGCCGTCAGGCGAGACGGCACCGCGGTCGGGCTGGTCGTCGCCAAAGGGGCGCTCGGCGACAGCCGCAGAGGTCGGAGGCCGACGAGTCGCGCCGAAACCCATTCGATCATCGATGTGACTCGCGTCCCGCGGCGAGGAGTTGGGACAGGGTGGCGGCTGCCGAGCGAGCGTCCGCGTGGCTAAACCATCGGATCGATCGGTCTCTGAGACTCCGCGTCCGCAGTTGCCGCGCATAGCCTCCGGATACGGCCTTGCGTGCGCCGTGATCGATGGCAGCCACCCGCTGAAAGGCTCGCCAGAGCCAGGGCCTGGAGGGAAGCCTGTGCTCTCGTCGCACCCGCATCTTCTCGGCCAACCGCCCCGGCCTCGCCTGCAGGCTCTCCTGCGCAGCATGCCGCCGAACCGCCGCGAGTGGAGTCGGGATGTAGCGGAAGCGAGCACCCGACTCCGCCGCCCGTAGCCACAGGTCCCAGTCGAGCAGGAGCCGGAGGTCCTCACGCCATCCGAGGTCGGCCAGAAGACTTCGCCGCAAGAACACCGCGCCTACGGGGAGGTAGGTGCCCCACCAGCGCAAGGTCCAGAGGGAAAAGGGATGCTCGGGCATGAGCCGGAGGATCCTCCCGGAGCGGTCGACTTGCACAGCGTCTCCGTAGACGACATCGGCCTGATCGTCGAACGCATTGCACGCATCGCGCAGTGACCACGGGAGATAGAAATCATCCGAGTTCAGCCACCCGATCCAATCGCCGGAGGCAAGCGCCAAACATCGATTCAGAGCGCTGGACTGCCCGAGATTCTCCGGCCGTCGCTCGAGGATGATCTGTCCCTTCCAGCGGTCCAGGATCTCGCCACTCTCGTCGCGCGATCCGTTGTCCACGACCACGTGCTCGACCCGCCACCTGTCGGGAACGTGCTCGCCGGCCCGGGCAACGCTCGACAGCGCATCCTCGATGCACCAGGCATAGTTGAACGACGGCGTCAGGACCGATAGCGTGGCCATCAGCGCCGGACTCCCGGTGTGGAGCGCATCACGCTCAATACGAGCCCCTCCCGCCGAGCACGACCCGGAGCGTTCGCAGCAGGATCCACAGGTCGAGCCAGGGCGACCAGTTGCGGATGTAGTAGGTGTCGCCGTCCTCTTGGAAGCGAAGGTCGCCCTCCGAGCGGCGCGTGACCTGCCAGAGGCCGGTGATGCCCGACGGCGCCCGGCGCCGGAGGGTGCGGAAGTCCTGCGAGAACCGCACGAGGTGGTAGTCGGGGAAGGGCCGTGGGCCGACGAGGCTCATCTCGCCGACGACGACGTTCCAGAGCTGGGGAAGCTCGTCGATGCTGAACCGCCGGAGGAAGGGGCCCACGACCGGAACGATGCGCGGGTCGTGCCGCAGCTTCATGTAGCGAGACCACTCGGCGCGCGTCGCCGGGTCGCGGAGGTGCTCTTCCAGACGGGCTTCGGCGTCCGCATACATCGTCCGGATCTTCCAGACCCGGATGCGCTTGCCATCGAGACCCTCCCGCTTCTGGCCGAAGAACGCCGGGCCCGGACTGGCGAGCTTCACCGCCGCCACCGCGACGAGGACGACCGGCAGCGCCGCCAGGCCGAGCGGGATCGCCAGGACGAGATCGAGCGCGCGCTTGAGGAGGATGTTGCTCGGACGCAGGAGGTTGTTACGGATCTCGAGCGTCAGGCACGCGCCGAGCGGCCGTGGCCGGAGCCACAGGTTCGCAAGCCCGAACAGATCGGGCACGACCGACACCGTCCGGTAGCGGGTGCCGAGGCTCTGGGCCAGCGCCACGAGCCTCCGTCCGCCGAGCCCGGGCATCGCGACGATCGCGTGGCGCACGGAATGCGGAAGGCGCGCGTCGAGCGCGGCGCTGACCGGTCCCATGACCGGTACACCCGCGGGCGCCATGGCCCACCGGTCCGGCTCGTCGTCGAACACGGCGACGGGCACGAAGCCGATTCCGGGGTTCGCGCGAAGCTCGCGCACGACGAGGGCGCCGGCCGGCCCGGCACCGGCCACGACCACGGGCTCTCCGAAGAGCCTTGCGCGGATCAACCACTCCTTCACGAGGGCTCGGACGGTCCAGCTCACGCCGACGAGGAGGCTCCACGTCAGAAACGCGATGAGTCGGGAGACGTCTTCCGTTTCCTTCATCAAGAAGAGGGCCGTGACGTGCCCCATGGCGGCGACGGCTGTCGTGACCGTGCTGAGGCGAAGCTCCGCAGGCGGCGTCAGACCGTAGCCCGGGTAGAGGCCGACGAGAAGACGCAGCAGCCCCCATGCCACGGCGCTCTCGAGCAATCCGAGGGGGTACGGCGTCGGCATGGAACCCCACCAGGCCGCCCGCAGCTCCACGGCGAACACCGCGCAGAACGCCAGGGCGAGGAGGTCGCCCGCAAGCAGCGCAACCGGCACCACCGCCGACCCGCTCTGAAAGCGGGGTGCGCTCTGAGCGGTTTCGACTCCCGGGCCGGTCCACTCCAGGGGAGAGATGTCGCCGCCACGCCCGTCCCCGTCAGGCGCCGGTTCCTGAGAAATCAAGGGTTCTTCGGTAATCACGGCGGTCGCCACAGACGGCTGTTTCGCCGGCCGGCTCGCTGTAGCCACTGAAGCGACCGGAGGCCGGTGGGGCTCCACGGCAATTCGGCCACCGTCAGGAGCACCGGGCTCCGCAACCGCCACGGATGCGCCCCACTTGATCGCGGCCCGCTCGCCTGCCGGCTCCGACCGTGTTCGCACCAGCGCGAGGGCCACCGCGAGGTAGAGCCAGTTCGCCATCACCGGCAGGTTGTAGTTGGCGATCCCCTGCACCACGGTTCCGATCAGGGCGACCAGCCCGGCGAGGGCGAGGCTCCGCGCCCGCGGGCTCGGGCCCTGGCGCACGCGGCGGAGCAGCGCAGTCAGCAACGTGCCCGCGGTCAGGAGGGCCAGGACGAGCCCGACGACGCCGGTGTCGGTGAGGAACTGAAGCCAGTCACTCTCGGCGTGAGCCACGGCGACCGGTAACGCGAGAGTGCGCACACCGGGAAAGGCCACGTCAAAGCTGCCAAGCCCGGTCCCGAGCGCGGGCGCCGAGCGCCAGAGCTGCAAGGCGTCGGACCAGATGTGGAGCCGGAAGCTCTCGTCTGGCTGGCCGACCTCTGTGGCAAGCCGCTCGGCCGTGCCGTAGACGATATCGCCGCCGATCCACACTCCCGCCAGGAGGATCAGGACGGTGGCGAGGCTCACGCGGGAGGCGAGCCCGCTCCACGAGCGCCGGTGGACCAATGACCCGAGGATCATAGCGAGCAACGCAGCAAGGAGCGCCACGACACCCCCGCGTGAGCCGCTCACCAGCGCCGCGCCACCCATCACAAGGATGAGCGAGGGGATCAGCGCTCTGCCGGTGCTCTCGCTCGAGTTCCACTCGCGAAGGCGGTCTCGCCAGGTGCGCACCAGGGGGCGGCGGGTGGGCGCGGCCGGGCGACGGCTTGCGAGCATGAAGACGAGCGCCGCCGGCACGACGACCACCATCAGTCCGGCGAAATGGGCGCGGTTCACGTAGGAGCCGAAGGCCGATGCACCCCGGATCTCGGGCCCAATCCAGTACATCCGGCCGTTCCAGGTCATTCGCTGGAGGATGCCGAAGACGGCGATGAAGGCGCCGACTCCGGTCATGGTCCAGAGGACTCGCTCGGCCTGGACGCGGGTGCGATAGCTATTCCAGCAAACGACAAAAAATGCGGCCAGGGCGAAGAGCTTCACCGTCTCGCGCCGCGTGGCGTGAGGATCGGCGGACCACCCAGGGATAGCGCCCTGGAGGACGATCAAGACAAGGAAGCCGAGTGCCGGTAGCCACCCGGGCGGCAGCTCCAGACGCAGCTCCCAGTTGCGGAGGCTGCCGATCACGAAGCTCACGGCCATGCCGAGGATGACGAGCTCGGCGACGGCCTCCGACCAGGGTTCGACCGTCCCGAATGCGAGGGGCGAGAACGCGAGGAGAAAGAGCGCGCCCCCTTCGATGAGCCGGGCGGGAAGTCGCGATGTCATTCGAGCCTCACGTCGTCGAGCCAGACCTTGCCGCCGAGGTTTCCCTCGGGCTCCCGCGCGGGCTCGCGCCGGAGGCGTACCGTGACGAGGCTGATGCCGGGAGGGATCTGCACCTTCGTCTCGAGCGGCACCCAGTCACGCGTCGTCCCGCTAATGGTCGCCGTCTCGGCCAGCCACTGCTCGACCGTCCCCGGCACGACGACCTGAATCTTCAGCCCCGAGCGCGTCGTGAAGTCCTCGGCCCTGGCAAAGGCCCGCAGGTGATACTCACGGCCGGGCTCGACGGCGACGGCCTGCCAGACGCCACCGAAGTCGAGGCTCGGAAAGCTGGCAAAGCTGAGGCGCAACGACCGGCTGCCCCGGGCAGCAACGAAGCGATCGAGCGCGACGTCTACTCCCCAGACGCGGTGAACTTGCCAGTCGAGCCCCCAGCCGAGCAAGCGTTCGGCCTCGAAGCCGCCGTTCCAGAGGGCATTGCCATCGGCCTGGCCGACTGGAGGGACGAGCGTCCGCCAGACCATGCGCGCTCTTGCGCCCTCGCCCTTCGCAACGAGGAAGTCGAGGCAGCGGCGCGCGATGTCCTCTGGAAGAGGCGGCGCGAACGCGGCGCGCTTCGTCCACGCCACCTCGGCGAGGGCGGCATCCTCGCTACGGATCGCGGCCAGGAGCACGTTGGTCAGCTGATCGCGATCGTCAGGCAGCAGGCTGGCTGGCTTCGCGCCGGGCGCGAGGAGCATCCCCGCAAGCTGGAAGGCCGCATCGCCCTGAGCGGGGTCCACCGCCAGGACGTAGCGGAAGTGCTCGAGCGCGCGCTCACGGTCGCCCCAGCGGAAGGCCATGAGCCCGGCTTCCCAGCGGATGGTGACGTCGTGCGGGTTGAGGCGCACCGCCGTCTCGAGCGCGTGGCGGGCCCGGGCGTGGTCGCCCTGCCGGTCCGCGAGGCTGGCGAGGTAGAGCCACGCGTAGGCATCGGTGGGGCGCAGCTGCAGCGCCGCCTCGAGGTGGGCCCGGGCTCGGGCGTAGTCTCCGCCGTCCTGATAGATCCACCCGAGGCGGGCGTGGAGGGTCGCGTCCCTGCGGTCCCAGGCCAGCGCGCGCTCGAGGTCGGCGGCCGTGGTCGCTCGCCGTACCAGCGTGTCGGCGATCGCGGGCCCGAGAATGACGACCGCAAGCGAGGCGGCGAGAACGAAAGTGAGCGCGAGGACGCCGGCGCGCGTCGCGCGCGACTCGAGGGGAATCAGCAGAGTCCCCTCCTCGCCGGCGCTATGCACGCTCGTTGCCCGAGCCGTTTCCGTAGTATCCATAATAGCCATTCCCTGACACTTCGATGTCGTTCAGGATCACGCCGAGGAGGCGCGCGCGGACCGACGTGAGGTTGCGGATCGCACGCTGCGCGACGTCGCGGCTCGCGCGTCCCTGGCGCAAGACGAGCACCACGCCCTCGACCTGACCGGCGAGAATCATCGCGTCACTGACGCCGAGGACCGGCCCGGTATCGAAGACGACGTGTGCGAAGCGCGGGCCGAGCGCTTCGATCCCCTCGCGCAAGCGCGCCGAGGCGAGCAGCTCGGCCGGATTGATCGGGTTCCGGCCGGACGGGATCACCGAGAGGTTGGGAATCGTGGTCGGCGTGAGGACATCGGCAAGCTCGGCCTGCCCGGTGAGGAAGGTCGAGAGGCCGGGAGCCTGCTGCACGCCCAGAACTGTGTGAAGGTTCGGCCGCCGCATGTCGGCGTCGATGAGGAGGACCTCCCCGGCCCCGAGCTGGGCGAGCGTGATCGCCAGGTTGGTGACGAGCGAGGTCTTGCCGTCCTCGGGGTTGAGCGACGTGACCATGATCGTCTTCGGCGGGTGCCCGGGCGTGGAGTAGAGCAGGTTCGTCCGGAGACCCCGGAAGGCTTCGGCATGGACCGAAGCAGCTTCGGAGCTTGCGACGAGCGCGAAGGTTTGCTCGTGGCCGTCGGCGAGCTCCCGACGTCGGCGGATGGCCCAAGCGGGAACCAGGCCCAGAATCGGAACGCGCAGGGCCGCCTCGACCTCCCTCGCGTCCTTGATGTTGGTGTCGAGGTACTCGAAGAAGAAGGCCAGGGCCACGCCGCCGAGCAGACCCATGACGGACCCGAGGAGCAGGTTCAGAGACTTCTTCGGCCGGGACGGCCCGCCCGCAATCTCCGCCCGGTCCACGACGTAGATGTTGGAGGTGAAGAGGGCGGCCGAGATCTGCGTCTCGCGGAGCCGGGCGAGCAGGGCGCTGTAGAGGTCGCGGTTCGTGTCGACTTCACGGCGAAGGAGGTTGTACTCCGCCATGTTGTCGGCGAGCCCCCGCGCCAGCATCCGCTGCTTGGCGAGGTCGCCTTCCAGCTCCCGCTCGTTCCGGACGGCCGCCGTGTAGTCGGCCTGGAGCCCCTTGACGGCCCGGCCGATCTCGACGCCGAGCTGGCGGCGGCTCTCGGCGGTCTTCTCCGCGATCTGCCGCATGCGCGGGTAGCCGGGCTTGAAGACTTGGCCGAGCTTCTTGTACTCGCCCTCCTGGTTCACGATGTCCTGCTTGAGCTGGGCGATGAGCGGGCTCTGGAGCACCGCCGGGAGCGAGTAGATATCCTGGCGGCTGGCCTGAGCGACGAGGCTTTCCTTGGCGATGCGGTCGCCGCGGGCTTTGAGCCAGGCGTCGGAGAGGCCCATGAGCTGCTGCGTGATCAGGTCCTGGGGCTGGCCTGCCTTGTCCCCGGCAGCGACGAAGAGGATGTCATTGGCCTTGAGGAACCGGTTGAGATTGTCCTCGGACGTCCCGAGCTGCTGACGGGAGTCGTCGAGCTGCTTGGCCAGGAACTGGGTGGCGTAGCGCGTGGCCTCGACCTTCTCGTCGAGCTGCTGGGCGATGAAGGCCTCGGCCAGCGAGTTCGCCGTCCGCGCGGCAAGGTCCGGGTAATGGCTGTCGAACGCGACTTTCACGAGCCGCGAGTTCCTCACGGGCTCCACCGACAGACGGTCGAGAAAGAGCTCCGTCAGCGGGGACGCGAGCTGCAGATCTTCGGTCGCCTCGGGCTCCGGCGGTGGCGGCACGGGGATCCACCGCACGAGCCACTCGCGCAGCCAGCTCTCGGCACGCGCCCGCCAGCCCTGCTCGCTCTGCTCGAAGTCCGGGTGCTGATCGAGGTCGAGGAGCCCGATGACCCGGTTCGCCAGCGTGCGGCTCTGGAGGAGCTTGTACTGGGTCTGGTAGAAGTCCTGCTGCGGATCGGTCTTGACGACGTCGTCGAACTTCACGATCCGCGGCTCGTCTTTCTCGATCCTGAGCGTGACGACGCCCGAGTAGATCGGCCGCGTCGTGAAGGTCCAGATCGTGACCGCAATGAAGGTCGCGACGAAGAAGCTGATGAGCGTCCAGCGACGGCGACTGACGACCCGCCAGTAGTCCCAGAAGTGGACCTCTCCCTCGACGGGGTAGCCGTACGCCGCCGAGGGCTCGGCGATGGCGACGGGTTGCCTCGGCACGATTTCTACCGCTGCGGGCGGGAGGGCCCGGACGTCGCCTCGCGGATCGTGTTGGCCGCTCATGGAAGTGGGACCGTGGCGCCGACGCCGAATCTAAGGAAGTCGCGGACGCCGTAGAGGACGGCCTTGACGTTGGATTTCCCGACGACGATCACGTCGTTCGCCCGGATCTCCGGCGCCGCCGTGCCCTTCTCGAACGTGTTGAGGCTAAAGGTGAGGACTTCTCGGGTGCCGTCCCCGCGCATTCGGTAGAGACGGATGTCGTCCCAGTCGGCGGCGTCCTTGACCCCGCCCGCAACGACGGGCGCCTGGTCGATCGTCGTCGGTGACTTGAGGAGGAATGGTCCCGGCCGATTGACCTCTCCGCCGACATAGAAGGATCCCGCGCGAGGCGCCTCGACGACGTCGCCCGCCTGAAGCGGCAGGTTGAGCTCTTGCCTTCCCGCGGCGAGGCTCTGCAGGTCGATGGTCGTCATGACCTGCTCGGTAGCCCCGACTTTCCGGATCACGTACACCGTCGAGCCCGCTTCTTCGCTCAGCCCTCCGGCCAGCGCCAGGGCATCGGCTAGGCGCAGAGGGCTCGTCAGGGTGAAGACGCCGCCGGTCCGCACGGCGCCGATGACCGAGATGCGCTGGCTCTTGTGCTCGTGGACGAAGAGGGAGACCTGCGGATCGTGCATGTACCTCTCCTGCAAGCGCTTGCGGATCGCGCTCTGGAGCTCGACGGCGTTGAGCCCGGCGGCGGGCAGCGTACCGATCAGCGGGAGCGCGATGCTACCGCTGTTTGAGATGCGGAGCTTGAGGCCCGAGAGCTCCGGGACGTCGAACACCGCGATCTCGATGAGGTCGCCGGGGCCGAGGGGAAGGTCGCTTTGGTCCTCCCCGGGGGTGGGCTGGCTCAGGAGCTGGCGGTTCACGTCGCCTCCGCTGATCACCGGTGCAGGCGGCGCTGGCTGGTGCTGAGCCCCAGCGCAGGAGCTCAGCGCCAGCCCTGCAACCACGACGCCAAACAATGCCGAACGCCTCGACACAATCACAAAACGCCTCAACACAATTCCCTCCCAAGGAAAATGACCTCGAACCGCGACGGTCTACCGGCAGTCCGGCCTCGGCGGTCTCCGAGGCGTCGCAGGGGGCGGCGGCTCAGGCGGACATTTCTTCGCTTTCTTCGAAGCGTCCTGCAGACCCCCGGCGACACCGGCCCCCAGTCCCGCGATGGAACCAACACCGAGCACGCCGACTGCTCCGATCGCACCGGTCGCCCCGGATCGCTCCCGAGGCGAGGCAACGTCCGACGGCCCAGCCGGACGCGTGCCCTCGGCGTAAAACATGGGCCCCGACAAATACCCGACGTACACGCCGTTCACGTCGAAGAGGGGCACGACATCATCGCCCCGGTCCTTTTCCGGTATCTTCGTCATCGCCAGCTGGACGAGCTTCGGCGAGAACGGGCGGGTCAGATCCTTGGTGAAGCCAGGATGGATCACCAGACTTCGGTCCGGTCCGACGTAGCCGATGCTCTCCCCACTCGGCGTGAAGACACCCTTCGCATCCCCGGGCACTCGCGGGAGCGGATCCGTGCTGAAAAACGCGTTCGAGGTCGCGGGCCGCTTCGGCAGGAACACCGGCTCGAGCCCCGCCAGGATGGGCTGAGCCTCGTCAGCACGTGACCTGACCTCAAAGGCGCCCTCCGCCATCTTCAGACCCATGAGGCCACCACCGTCCAGAAACACCTCACCCTTCATGACGCGACCGCGCACCGGATCGAGCCGGGCTGAGGGCGTCAGGATCTTGACGCGCGCATCGGCCGGCAGATGGAAGGTGAGCCGGCCATACGACACGGCGATTTCCGTGATGCTCTGCGCCCCCTCGAATCGGAGCGCGGTGAACGGGAAGACGTTGACCCGGCTCCCATCGGCGAGCTCCAGCTCCGCGGTTCCCGCGGCGCTCCGAAGCTCGGCGCCTCGGACCACCGGCAACCCACGAGCGGTCACGGCAAGCCACGTCTTCCCGCCGTCGATGGAGAGCTTCGCCTCTTTGAGGCCTCGTACGGTACCGATGGGTCCCGCGCCACCCCAGACCGGCGGGGTCACACCCAGTGAGCAAGCAAGAAGTCCGACCAGGGCCTTCCGGAAAAGGCAGCGATGACTACACACAGGTTCTCTCCCACCGAAGGATGACCTCGGAATTCCGAGGGCGCGATGGACTCGCATAGCGAGACGGGGTGGCTGCAGAGCGGATCATAAACTCAATCGATCCTTCTCGGCAAAACTGTTTAACAATTGTTTATGAAATAATTTTTCATTGGGCCTATCAATAAGCCAGAAGGCCACTCGTCTTGTCAAGTTAAAACGAATAATTTTCGCAATAATTTCCGTAAACTAAATCAAGGCTGCAAATTGAACGCTGTCCTCACGCCTCTCTCTTCGAGATCGGATTTTAAGTTCCTCAACCTCGATGATCGAGGAACCTGGCAATCGCCAGAACAGTCGCTCCACTTTCGGTAGTCGCCTTCACAAGGGATATCGCCGTCGTGCTCGAGACCGCCAAGGCCCCTTGAGCCCAGGCTCGTCCGAATCCGGCAAACCAGTCGTAGTCGTCGATCAGCCGCAGGATGATCTCGCCGTACACCGTATGGCGGAGGATGTTTCGCGCGAGCTCCAAGATGAGTGTGTCGTTCATGCGCGGATCAACGGGCAACCGCCATGCCAGCGGGATTCGCGTGAGCGAAGGCGGCTTCGTCGGCGCACCTTTCGCTGCTTCATCAGGGGTATCGAGCGTCAGCGGGATCTGGCAGAGTCCCTCAACGCGGAGAAACGGGGGCCGGCGACAGCGTCGCCAAGCGAGTGGCTGAAAACCGCCGCAGGCTAACCCTTGCCGATCAACCCGCCGTGAGAGGTCCTACCAGTGATAGGCGATGCCAGCCTGGAGCATGTGGGTCGTCAGGTCGAACTGCAGCTTGTTGACCTCCCCCGTGGTGAGCCCGCCTCGCGTCCCCGGATCGGAGACGAGATTGAACTTCAAGTCGTCCGTGTGGACGAACTTGTACTCGCCGAACAGCGCGAGATGCGGCGTCAGGAAGAACCTCGCTCCGGCAAGCGCCTGCACGCCGACCCTCACGTCGGTGTCGCCGAAGTCCATATTCACGTCGAGGACGGTCGTGCGGGTCTCGAGGTGAGCGATGAATGCGCCGAGGCCGACACCGGCGTAGGGCTGCAGGCGGCCGTGCGGGAAGTCGCCGTCGCGCGCGAGCGGAAACCGGTAGAGGCCGTTGAGCCCGACAGCGGTGACGTGCAGGTCGGCGCCGTCGAAGGTCGTCGTCCCAGTTCCGTTGGCCGAGACAAGGACCGTTTGCCGGTCGATGTCGGGCCGGAAGTGATAGACCTCAAGCTCAAGCCCTGTGTTGCCGCCGAGCACAGGGGCCTCCAAGAAGAATCCCGCCTTGCCGCCGAAGACCACCGACCGGTTGAGCTCGACGTCGTTGAATGTCGCCGGGGAGAGCTTCAGGTCCACGTCGGTACTGTTGGAGAGCGCCACGCCGGCGAAGAGCCCGGCGTACGGCTCAGCGTGCGCGCCGCCGGGCCACGTCAGGAGAAGGGACGCGAGGACAATGAGAGCCGATGCCGTGCCTTTGCTCGCCATGCTCACCTCGTCCGTTGGGCGATTATGGTCTGGTCCGCTCACCTCTCGAAACGAAAATCCGCGCTCAATCGAGCGTTGACGGCCTCCCGCGTGACGAGCATACGCTCGTTGATCGAGTCCCAGGCAGGGAAGAAATCACTCCGATGGTCGTGCTTCCAGCGCTTCAGCGTCGCGATCTGCTCGTAGCAGCGCGCCATCTTAAAGTGCTCGTCGCAGCCGAGCAAATGGTAGAGCTCGTGCCGGACCACCGACCGCGGAGAGTCGACGAGCTGGTTCAGGCTCGCCGTCTCCGCGATCGCATAGCCGTGCGTCATCGTTTCGTCGTTCACGGCGCCCAGGTATTCGGGCAGTAGAAACCCCCAGACGACATCCCCGAAATGTCGGCCAATCAGCGCCAGAATGCGATCGCAGCCAGGCGTGAGCGGCTCGTGGCGGAGGGCGTCGATGATCCCGTCCATCGTGAAGGCGGGGCGGCGCCACAGCGTGACGCCGGTGATCTTCATCTCGAGTCTGTAGAGCGGCGCATCGTCGCGCCACGCGTCCTCCACGAGCCCTCGCGCGCGCTCCTCGTCGATTCCCTCGTCGAGGTAGAGGCAGAGTGCCACGCTGTCGGCCGCGCCGAAATCGAGCCGCTGCCATGCCGCCTTGTCGTGGACGCCGACGCTGGTACACCCGGGGAGCACGGCGAACACCAGACACGTAGCGACCGACACGGCGATGCGCGCCATATCTCCACTATGGGCCGACCGGTTTGACGCAATGCAAGAATCGCCTTGACGGCCGTAACGCGACGCGTTATTATCAGGGTCGCAGGAGGCCGGGAGTGGCGAGGCCCGGCGGGACGAAAACGAAGCCGAATAGGCGGGAGGAGAAAAGCATGATGGACGATCCCAAGAAGGCTCAGGAGTTCCTCGATCAGATCACCGGCAAGGCCGTCGAGACGATGACCGTCTGGGCCGACGCGAATCAGCGCGTCTTGCACGAGATGGTCGAGTTCGGGGCGGCGAGCGCAAAGGAAGGCGTGCGGCTCTACGCCGAGCTGCAGCAGAGCGCGATGGAGGCCCTGCCCAACTCGCAGGCGACGGCACTCCGCTGGCAGACCGCGTGGCAGGACGGCGCGAAGGACCCGGTCCAGCTCTATCAGAAGGCCGTGGCCGAGGGCGTGGAAAACGCCCAGAAGGCGTTCAAGGTCCTCGAGACGCAGGCCCAGGCGGTCACCCGGTCGGCCGAGCGGCTGCAGACCTCGGCGGAGCAGGCGGGCAAGGGCATCCAGGAAACGTACACCGCCGTTGTCGCGAAGATGAGGGACGTGTTCGCGCAGAGCTGAGCGCGTGCCCGGCGGAACCGCGATCCCGACGGCCCGGTCCCACACCGGGCCGTTCTATTTCGGCTGGGCCTTGCGCTTCTCCAGCCGCTCCTCGAGCGATTTCAGGCGCTCGCGCAGCGCGGCCACCTCTTCGCGGAGCCGGTCGGCGTCGGCCTCCGCGCCGTCGCGCTTGGGCTCGGCGCGGGCCCCGAGGCCCGACGCGGGCATCAGGCTCCCCCACCCCGCGCGACTCATCCACTCCTGGAAGACACGCTCCATCTCGCGCTGGTTGGAGACGACCCCCTCGAGGCTCGACTTCATCGAGCGCTGCAGGAAGTCCTGCCAGGCCTCGCCGTGCTTGATGAGCTGGTGGAGGAAGCCGATCGGCAGGTTACCGCGGTGGTTGCGCTCGTTCTCGAGAACGATCTGGGTCAGGGTCACGGCGGTGAGGTCCTCGCCCGACGCCGCGTCGACGACGGAGATCTCCTTGCCCGCGCGGATCATCTCCTCGATTTCCTCGAGGGTGACGTAACGACTCTCCTGCGTGTCGTAGAGTTTCCGGTTCGAGTACCGTTTGATGACGTACGCCATGGCACTCCTCTGCGGGGTGTCCCCCTGAGGCCATCATGAATCGCATAACACTCCGCGTCAAGGGCCACGCCGGGCGCCGTGCTAGACTGCCCGCGGCCGGGGGGAGGACATCATGAAGCTCAAGGGCCGCACCGCACTCGTCACCGGCGCCTCCCGTGGGATCGGTCGGGCCGTCGCCTTGGCGCTCGCCGAGGAGGGTGCCGACATCGCCGTCAACTACGTCTCGAGCGAGACGGCGGCCAAAGACGTCGCCGAACAGATCCGAGCGTTGGGCCGCCGCGCGGTGCTCGCGCAGGCCGACGTCGCCGATTTCCCCGACACGTTCCGGATGGCGCAGGAGATCCTGAAAGAGTTCGGGCACCTCGATATCCTCGTCAACAACGCCGGGATCAGCTCCGACAAGACCTTCGTGAAGATGGACCACGCCTCGTGGCGGAAGGTGCTCGCGATCAACCTCGACGGCGTCTTCAACTGCACCAAGGTGTTCGTCGACCAGATGCTCGCCCAGGGCTACGGCCGCGTCGTCAACATGACGTCCGTCATCGGTCAGATCGGGAACTTCGGCCAGGCCAACTACGCCGCGTCGAAGGCGGGCGTGGCCGCGTTCACGAAGTCGCTCGCCAAGGAGCTCGCCAGCAAGGGCGTCACGGTGAACGCGATCGCGCCGGGGTTCATCGAAACCGAGATGGTCCGGGGGATCCCCGACAAGGTGAAGGAGAAGCTGCTGGCTCAGATCCCGCTGAAGCGGTTCGGGACGGCGGAGGAGGTCGCGCGGGCCGTGTGCTACATCGTCTCGACCGACGGCGACTACATCACCGGGGCCGAGCTCTCGATGAACGGCGGCCTCTTGATGTGACCGTCGCCGATCATGTGGGCTCCTTCCCGCCGAGACGTCGCAGCACCGCGTCGATGCGGTCCTCGAGGCGCTCGATCCGCTCCTCGAGCTCCACGATCTGCTTGGCGACCGCCGTCACCTGGTTGCGCGAGGGCAGGCCGAGCGCCTGGAGCGCCTGCTCGGTGTGCTGCTCGGCGGCCTTCCGGAAGGGCGCCTGCAGCACGAGGACCTGATCGAGCGACTGGCCCATGAGCTTGGCGAACTGCTCGGTCCCCATCGCTTGACCCAGGATCTTCGACCACGCCTCGATCCACTGGTCGAGGAACTGCTTCCACTGGGTCAGGAGCTCCGGCGTCGCGGGCGCCTGGCCGAAGAGCTTCGCCCACGTCTGGAGCCCCTGGTCCAGGACCGGCCGCCAGAACTCGGTCGGATCCGGTGGCGTCGCGGCCGGTGGCTCTCGTGAGAGGAGGCGCGTCCACGCCTGCGTCGAATCCTCGACCTGTTTCCTCCACATCTCGAACAGCGCATCGGGTGAAGCCTCAGCCATGACTCACCGTCCTGATCCCACGAGAGGCCGTCATGATCGGGGCGCGAGCCAGCCGGCGACCTTCGGCCAGCAGTGTCGCGCGGCGCCCCGCCCGGCGATCAGTGAGATATGGCCGCCGGGGAGCTCCGCGTACTCCGTCTCGCGGCTGCCGACCACGTCGAGGAGGGCGCGCACGCACGCAGGCGGCGCGATGTAGTCCTCCTTCGCCCCGACGACGAAGACCGGGCAGGTGATGGTCCCGAGGCGCACCGGGCGACCGCCCATGACGAGCTCGCCCCGATAGAGCTTGTTCTCCTGGTAGAAGTCACGCACCCATTGCCGGAAGAACTCGCCGGGAAAGGCGACGTATTCGTTCGCCCATCGGTTGAGCGCCTGGAAGCTTTCCACGTACGTGTCGTTCCAGAGGTTCCACCAGAGGTTCAGGCCCGTGGACAGATCTATCGTCGGCTTGATGAGCTTGAACCCGGCACGCACCAGGTCGGCCGGGACGGAGCCGAGCGTGTCCACGACGCGGTCGACGTCGAAGTACTCTTTCTTGAGCCAGAGGCCGAAGAGGCCGACCTTCGAGAAGTCGATCGGCCCGGCCATGTCGATGTAGTTCTTGACCGGGATCTCGGCGTGCGTGGCGACGAACGACGCCGAGATGGGCGCGCCCATGCAGTAGCCGAGCACGCTGAGCTCTCGCGCGCCGGAGCTCGCGAGGACCTGCTGGGCCATGCGCGGCAGGATCTTCGTCACGCAGTGCTCCACGGTGAGGTCGTTGTCCTCGGGCCCGAAGACGCCCCAGTCGAGCAGGTAGAAGTCGAATCCCTCGCGCGTCATGTGCTCGATGAAGCTGCCGCCCGGGAGCAAGTCGAAGATGTACGGCCGGCTGATCCCGAGGTTGGGGACGAACAGGAGCGGCGTCCGGTAGCGCCGCGTCGAGGCGTAGCGGTAGAGGCGCGACTTGTTTTTCTTGTAGACCTCCTCACGCGGCGTCTGGCCGACCTTGGGCTCGACCGGTCGGGTGACCAGCCCGTGCAGGTTCCGGAACCGCCGGAAGTTCCGGTCAAACTCTTCCTGCCACTGTTTCGTCGTCTCCGACGAGGCCGCCGCGCCGGCGCCCCCACCGTCGTCGGTGAACCGCTCGATCACGTCGGCGAGTCGCTCGGCACCCATCCGGGCTCCTTGTCCTGGGTGTGCACTGCCATCCGCAGCGCCGCCCGGCGTCTGACCGATCTTGGGCTCGCTCGGTCTCCCCACCAGCGCGCGCAGGCCCTCGAGCTGCCGGAAGGTCCGGTCGAGTTCCCCCTGCCACCGCTGGAGGGCCTCCGGCGAGACGGTCGGACCCATGCGGGCTCCTTGTCCCGAGTGAGCGCCGGCGCGCGCAGCGCCGGCGCCTGCGCCAGTATCGCATCACGCGCAAACGCGGGGGTCACATCTGGAACATCGAGCCCAGCTTCATCGCGAGGCCCATGTCGCCCTTCACCTTGAGCTTGCCCGACATGAAGAGCATCTGGCCGGACTGCTTGCCCCCCAGCATGTCGAGCCAGTCCTGGGCCGCGATCTGGAGCGTCAGGTTGGCGCCCGTGGACGGCCCGGTCCTCACCGCGCAGGTCCCGTCCTTGATGACGGCGTGCCAGGTGCCGCCGCCCTCGCCGCTCACGTCGTACTGGATCACCGCGCTCGTCCCCGCCGCCTTGTCGGCGCGAAAGCGGCTCGGCATCGCGTCGAACGTCTCCTTCACTGTCGCCATGTGGTCGCCTCCTTGTCAGAACGTGAAGAGGTCCATTCCACCCGTCACCGTGAGCACGGCGCCCGTGATGTAGCGCGCGCGCTCCGAGCAGAGGAACGCCACGGCATTCGCGACGTCCTCGGGCTCGCCCTCCCGCTGCATCGCGACGCGTTTCACCATCCGGTCGTAGAGCGGTGACAGCTTCGCGTTGGGCGCGATGATGCCCGGCGCGATCGCGTTGCACGTCACGTTGTACCGCGCACCCTCCAGGGCCACCGACTTGGCGAACCCGATGACGCCGATCTTCGTCGTGGCGTAGGCGACCTGCCCGAACCCGCCCATGAGCCCCGCGATCGACGCCATGCAGACGATCCGCCCCCAGCGCCGCTCGCGCATCCCCGGGAAGACCGCCTTGGTCATCTTATAGGTGCCCGTCAGGTTCACGCCGAGATTCAGCTCCCAGTCCTCGTCGCGCAGGTCTTTCAGCTGGCCGACGGTGTAGATCATGCCGGCGTTGTTCACGAGGATATCCACGGGGCCGAGGTCCGCCTCGATCCGGGCGACCGTCTCCCCGACCGCCGCCGTGTCGCGGATGTCGCACACGTATCCGAGCGCCCGGCCGCCCGACGCCTCGATCTCCCGGGCCGCCTCGGCGGCGCCCTCGGCGTTGAGGTCCACGATTGCGACCTTGCACCCCTCGGCGGCGAGCGCGACCGCGTCCGCCTTGCCGAGGCTCCGCGCGCCACCCGTGACCAGCGCGACCCGGTCGCGGACCCCCAGATCCATCCCTATCGTCCCTTGAAGCTCGGCTCGCGCTTGGCGAAGAAGGCCTGGATGCCCTCCGAAGCGTCCTCGGTCTTGAGCGTCCGGAGGAAGGCGCGCACCTCGATCTCGCTCGCCTTGTCGATCGGCGCCTCGAGGCCCTCGTCGACCGCCTCGATGATCAGGCGCGTGGCGATCGGCGGGCGCTTGGCGATCTGCCGCGCCAGCGCCCTGGCGTCGTCGAGGGTCTCGCCCTCCTTGCACAGGCGGTTGACGAGCCCGAGGGCCAGGCACTCCGGCGCGGGGATCTGGGTGCCGAGGATCAGGAACTCGAGGGCCTTCGTGCGTCCGATGAGGCGCGGCAGCCGCTGGGTGCCGCCGTAGCCGGGGATGATCCCGAGGTTCGACTCGGTCTGCCCCATCCGCGCCGTCTCCTTCAGCAGGCGCAAGTGGCACGCCATCGCGATCTCGCAGCCGCCGCCGAGGGCGTGGCCGTTGATCGCGGCGATCACCGGCTTCGGGAAGCGCTCGATCCGCCGCATCACGCCGTTGCCGAAGCGGATGAAGGTGTCCACGCTGCCGCCGGAGAACGCCGAGCCGAGGTCGGCGCCGGCGCAGAAGATCTTGTCGCCCGCGCCCGTGATGATCACCGAGCGCACGGCGTCGTCCTCCTCGACCGAGGCGAGCGCGCCGTTGAGCTCGGTCATGAGCTCGGCGCTGATCGCGTTGGCCGGCGGGCGGTTCAGCGTGACCACGACGAAGCTCTCTTCGCGCGCGAAGCGCAAGGTCTCAAACGCCATCGGTCGTGACTCCTTTGAGGAAGATCGACGCGACCGGCTCGGCGGCGTCGGTGAGGCGGTAGGCGCGCTTGCCGAGCACCCAGGACGTCGCGAGCTGGTCCATCGCGCCGAAGAGCATCTTGGTGGCGACCTTGAGCGGCAGGTCGCGCCGGATGCGTCCGGCCGCCACGCCCTCCTCGAGCACAGACTGGATCACGTCGAAGTAGGCGGAAACCTCGTGGGCGGAAGCGCCGCGGAAGAACTTGTGCCCCTGGCGAAGCTCGACCTGGACGACCTCGGCGAGCTCGGGGTTGTCCTGGATCATCCGGAAGTGGAGCGCGACGATCTTCCGGATCTTGGCAAGGGGGTCGCGTTCCGCGGCGACCTCCTTCTGCACGAGCGCCACCCACTCGGCCATCTTCTCGCGGAAGAGCGTGACGAGGATGTCGTCCTTGGTTTTGAAGTAGAGGTAGATCGTGCCGCTGGCGATCCCTGCTTCGCGCGCGATGTCCGAGACGCGCGAGTTGTAGTAGCCGCTGCGCGCGAACACGCGGATCGCGGCGTCGATGATCGCTTGGGGCTTGTCGGGATCACGCATGGATGCTGACTGAATCGCGGTTCATTCTACGAAGGCGGCTTCCGAGAATCAACCCCCGCGCGTTTGCCCGGCCTTCGGTCCTCGAGACACGCACGGAATTCCGGAAAGCGGGGCGTTTCCAGCCAGCCGTGCCAGACGCGCCGGCCAGGAACTGAGCGACTGAGCCATTCGAGCAATCTTCGGTTCGAGTAATGACGTGAATTCGCTGAATTTCCGTTAATTCGACTCGCTGGTACGTCTCCTGCAGCGTTAACCGCGGGAGAGTGCGAATTCGAGCGGCGTGCGCTCGCGGCCACTCGTCCGAAAGGAAACGGAGACATGACGAAACGCGCACTGATCGTCCTCGGACTCACCCTGTCGTGCCTTGTCTTTCCTGCCGCCAGTTACGCGGATGACCGCGGAGATGGTGATCGCGACGATGGCGACCGCCGAGATCGTGATCGCCGCGAGCAATCCGCTGGTCGCGGCTCGGTGGACGTCACGCTGTACGAGATCAGCGAGAGCGTCACGTTTGCCCCCGACTCCACGGGAATAATCCTGCGAAAGGCCACCGCGCCGCTCCTGGGGTTTGCCGCGATCGGGACACCGCTGTGCCCGCCGGATCTTCAGATCCTCGCCCCGGGCTTGCGCGGCTGCACGGTGAGCGCCAACGGCGAGAGCAACGTCGACATCGCCACGGGTCTCGGTCGCGTCAGCGGGGATTTCGATGTCGTCATCAATGCGCCCGGCAACGACCCGGCCCACGTCCCCGACCTGCCGGTCATCAGAGGGAAGTTCGACGGCAGCGTCGATCTGTCCGACGCGGTCGTTCGCCATGTGCCGCATGGCTCGGTCGAGGGCAACTTCGCAATCACCCACGTCGCGGATCCGAACACCGGGCAGCTGGTGGAACTCCCGACCGCAGTGACGCTGCACTTCATGGGCAAGTTCCGGCTCCCGTTCGGGATCGACCTTCTCGGGAGAGCCGTAAGGCACCGCGACTCACCCGCCCACTTCTATCTCGCGGACGATGGCAGCCCCATTCGGATCCGGTCCGACGAGCGCTCGGTCGGCTTTCCGACCGTGCGCCTCGAGGTGCGGTTCCAGTAGCGCCAACGCCGCCGCCCGCGCCCGACGCCGCCGCTGCTCGCCGGCGGCAATCCTTCCCACATTGCCTCCTCGCGCCTAGACGACGCCGTCCCCCGGGTAGATCTCCCGTCGCCGAATGCTGCGCTGGAAGGCGACGTAGCTCTC
>WNFW01003306.1_pt1 | contig 20258 bp, 20 predicted proteins | sample 5400131 | NCBI WGS metagenome assembly WNFW01 (sample SAMN13153362, study PRJNA577476) | soil metagenome | isolation source: 20 cm soil or saprolite under grassland replicate 1 | place: USA:California | collected 2016-06-15 | reverse complement strand
GAGTCGGCGTTTTATGCTGGTGGGCTAAAACGCGACAAGCTCTTTCGACAACTCGAGGAAATCGAGCGCCTCAACGGTCAGACGAAGGGCTTTCGGATTCTCAAAGGAATCGAAGCCGACATCCTCGCCGACGGCCGCGTCGACTACGACTCGGCTACGCTCGATCTTTTCGACTATGTGATCGGATCCATTCATTCACGCTTCAGCATGGATGGCGAAACGATGACGAAGCGCGTGCTGGCGGCTCTCGACGACCCGCATCTTACGATCCTCGCGCATCCGACTGGTAGATTACTCCTCTCGCGCGAACCGTACGCGATTGACATCGAAGCGGTGCTCGAGAAAGCGGCGGAGGTCGGGGTAGCGGTTGAGCTCAACTGCGATCCCCATCGCCTCGATCTGGACTGGCGCTACTGCCGACAGGCCAAGGAGCTGGGCGTGACGATCGAGATCGGTCCCGACGCACATTCGACCGGTGGGCTCGACAACGTTCATCTAGGAATTGGAATGGCGAGAAAAGCGTGGCTCGAAGCGGGTGAGATTCTGAACGCGGGTAGCGCAGACGATGTCGTCGCCTTCGCGCGGAGGAGACGTTCCAAATGAGGCATGCGACGGCAACAGACCAACCCGCACGGAGCACAACGGTTACCAATCGCAAAGGTGCCAAAATGCGAATCCCCAAGAGTGCACTTGGCGCTCACGCGTTCGAGGTGTTCTCGCGCCTCAAGAAGGCACATCCCGACGCCCACTGCGAGCTCGATCATTCGACGCCACTCCAACTACTCGTCGCGACGATTCTGAGCGCGCAGTGCACCGACAAGCGGGTGAACATGGTGACACCGCAGCTATTCGAGACCTATCCCAGCGCGCAGGCCCTGGCGGACGCGCAGCAGGAGAAGCTCGAAGGTGAAATCAAAAGCACTGGCTTCTTCCGCAATAAGGCGAAGAGCCTGATCGGACTCGGCAAAGCCCTCGCTACACGACACGATGGGAATGTGCCCGATGCGATGGAGAGCTTGGTCCAACTGCCCGGCGTCGGTCGCAAAACCGCCAATGTCATCCTCGGCAACGCGTTCCGAAAAAACGAAGGTGTCGTCGTCGACACCCACGTCGCGCGGTTGAGTCTCCGACTCGGTCTCACGAAGCAGACCGACGCGATCAAGGTCGAGCAGGATCTCATGCTTCTGTTCCCGCGCGACGAATGGGCGCAGCTCGCACACGCGCTGATCTTTCACGGCCGACGAATCTGCGACGCACGGTCGCCCAAGTGCGAAGTATGCACCCTCAACGACATTTGTCCATCGAGCAAAGCAGTCGCGCCGGCGGCGATCTCGAGAAGAAAAGCGACCACGGCACAACCGGAATCAGCTCAAAGGGAGAAACTATGAACATCGGCATCATCGGCGCTGGTCACGTCGGCGGGACGCTCACGCGTCGCTTCAGCGCGCTCGGACACAAGGTGTTCGTTTCGAATTCGCGCGGACCCGAGACTCTTACTGATCTCGCGAAGGAAACCGGCGCGACGCCAGTCACAGTGAAGGAAGCAGCCCGAGCTGGACAAGTCGTGATAATTTCGATTCCACTCAAGAGCGAGCCACAGCTCCCCAAGGATCTTTTTGCGAGCGCAGCGAGCAGCACCGTGGTCGTCGACACCGGCAACTATTACCCGCAGCGCGATGGTCGCATCGAGGAAATCGAAAACGGGATGACCGAAACCAGGTGGGTATCCAAGCAACTCAACTGGCCGGTGGTCAAAGCATTCAACAACATCTACGCCCAACATTTGCTCGAGTTGGGAAAACCAAAAGGCACTCCGGAGCGTATCGCGCTTCCAGTTGCAGGCGACGACAAGGCAGCGAAAGATGTTGTCACGCGGCTGATCGACGAGCTCGGGTTCGACGCCGTCGACGCCGGCGGGCTCGACGATTCCTGGAAACAACAGCCAGGCACGCCGGTGTACGGGAGCGACTTCGACAAGGAAGGAGTCGAGCGCGCGCTGTCTCAGGCAAGCAAGGAACGCAAACCGGAATTCCGCGCAGCTGCGGGTACTGCACCAGCTCCCCAGCCGCGACGCCGAGCCGGTGACTCAGACGACGCGTCGCGCACTGCGAGCCCTTAGTCGGCCTGTAGCTCTGTGGGTTCGAGCGAACTGAAAGTAAGCGACCTGCCGACTCGCGACCTGCCCGGGAACCACCAGTTCGCTCGCCCCATCAGTCTCATCAGAACTGGAACGAGCACCACCCGAATGAGCGTTGCATCCACAGCAACCGCGAACGCGAGACCAAGTCCGAACTCGCGGGTTGCGGTGAGGCGCGTGAATCCAAACGAGCCGAAAAGAACGACCATGATGAGTGCGGCGCTCGTTATCAGTCCTCCCGTTTGGGAAAGGCCTTTCACCACTGACTCACGATCGTCCGCCGACCGCTGGTATTCCTCGCGAATTCGACTCAGTAGAAACACCTCATAGTCCATCGACAGGCCGAACAAAATCGTGAAGAGCATGAGCACGATGAACGAGTTGAGACCTCCTGGCGGCGTGAGTCCAATCAGCGACGCGCCGATCCCGTCCTGGAATACGTAAACCAGAAATCCGTATGCGGCGAACACCGAGAGAAGATTCATCGTGATCGCCTTGAGCGGGACAAGAATGGAGCGGAACGCGAACACGAGGACGATGAACATCACGCCAAGCACCAGTGGGACGACGAGCTTGAGACTTCCGAACAGCTCCGCGTCGAAGTCGAGCATGCTCGCGCTGAATCCTCCGGTCTGCACATCCAAGCCGGCGCGGTTCGCCTCCGGCCACGAAGCGGCGCGGAGATCGCGCACGAGATCCATCACCTCTCGGGATTCCGGCGATGATCGCGGCACGAGCAGGATGACCGCCGAGGTACCGTCGGCACTGAGCTGCCCCGCCGCGATCTTCACGCGAGGATCCACAGCGAGACGGGCTCGGATAGCAGCAATCGCTGCCCCGCGTTCCGGAGTCCGGACAGTTCCTTCACCGCGAGTCTTGAGAACAACGGCGACAGGCCCCATCCACCCGGCCGCAAAATTCCGCTCCAGCACGTCGTAGCCCTGACGTGCTTCCATCGTCGGTGACAGATCGCGCGGTCCCATGTCCCACGCCCTGAGACGCACGGTCGGGGCAATGAAAACCGCGAGCACGATCAGCGCTGGAATCAGATAGATCACCGGACGCGCCATCGCTTCGCGTCCCCATCGCGACCACAACGATTCCGCGCGCGTCTGCCTTCGCAGCTGCGGCCGACGTCGCGGCCAATTGATTCGCGGACCGACGAACAGCAGTAGCGCCGGCAAAAGCGTGAGCGTCATCAGCACGGACGTTATCACCACGATTACTCCGCCGATGGCCAGCGTATGAAGGAAGCTGATATGAACCAGAAACAGGGCGAGAAATCCCGTGCACACGGCGACGCCTGATACAACGACGACGTGGCTGGCGTAAACCGCCGCCGTCTCGACCGCGTTCCGAAATGGCACGCCAGCAGCGAGCTCCTCGCGACATCGACTCACGAGGAAAAGCGCGTAGTCGACACCGACGCCAAGCCCAATCATGGTCACCGCATTCTGCGCGAAAATGCTGACTGGCATCGCCCGCGAGAGCACGTAGAGAGTCGCCAGCGTTATCATGGTCGTTCCAAGCGCCAGGAGAAGGGGCAATCCGGCCGCGATCGGAGCGCCGAAGACGAACAACAGAACGAGCAGAGTGAGGGGAATCCCGATGCGTTCAGCGCGGAGGAGATCGTCCGACGAGCTCACGTCGAGATCGTGAAACAACGATGGGATTCCGGTGAGCTTCACGCTGAATTCAGGCGGAATACCGGCGCTCGCAATCGTCGAGCGAATGCGCTCCACCATCGCCTCGGCGTCGAAATAAGTCGCGGCCGGGGGCGTCACGAGCACGAGCGCCGAGCGGCCATCGCGACCGAGTAACGTCGAATCGCCAGTATTCCAATAGTGTAGCACCCGTCGCATTCCCGCCGACTGGAGCGCGCGTTCCAAGCCACCAGCTGCAGCCGCAAAACGCGGATCGGCCGTCCGCGCGGTGGAAGAAGTCAACACCACCGGAAAAACGAACGCTGATCCCACGCCGAGTGCGTGGTTGACTTCGCGCGCGGCGCGCTCCGACGGACTGCCCGCCACAGTATCCGTGCTTCCGCGGAGCACTCCAGCGAGACGTGAAGCGAACGGCGCCGCGGCCACCAGCAGCGCTGCCCAGACGACGATCACCACGATCGGCCGGCGTAGCGACAGGAGTACGAGTGTGCGCATGATCCGGATTCCTCGCTTAAGAGGCGGCGAGAAAACGCGACTGCTTGATCTTCCCGGCGTCACCGGCGAACGGACCTTTGCCGAGCGCGTAGAGCTGGATGTCCGGAACAAGCGTCTCGGGATACTCGCGCCAGGCCTCTCTGAAATCCGCGTTCAGCTCCACCAGGCGCGGCACAATCGACTCGGCGAAGCGTCGCGTCAGTTTGGGGTCGGGCTCTCTCGAGACCTCGAACAGGAATCGCGGCCGCACACTTCCATCCGCACCCTCGGCCAGTGAAAGACAAAACGAATTGGTGATAGCGGCCAGTCCCGCGTCCTGATAGAGGCAGTGCTCGATGTCTTCAGGATAGATGTTCGCGCCCATCACGCTGATTGTGTGATCTCGACGGCCGTAGATCCACAGAAATGGAAGACGCACACTTCCGTCTCCGCTCTCGCGACGCAGTTGCTCGATGTCGACGCCGAGCGAGGCAAGCTGCTCCGCCATCTCATCGTTGGTGCGAATGCCACCGACGTCGTGCACGTTGTAGCGAATGCGCGGCGAAAGGAGAGAGCCCCGCGAAATCGTGAAGACGACCTCGCCGTTTTCGTTGACCTCGATGTGATGCATGAGTGGATTGTACTGAAAGAGCATCGGCAGCCTCGAGTCGGGGCCGAACAACGCGCGCTTCACATCGTCGCGCTCGTGCGCGAGCCGCCGGATTGCGACACAGATCGGCGTTTCTCCCGCGATTCCTCGCCGCCCGCCATGCCGAGCAAGTGATACTCGGAGAAGGGAAAGTTTTCGCTCTCGGCGACGTCGAGGAGATGCTTGAGAAACGGCGGATAGCCGCAAATGAGATAGGAGTAGCGCGGCCCGAAGAAGCGGAGAGTATGGAGGATTTTCGCGATGTCGGGACCGGTGTTCTTGACGATCCCGTTTTTCTGGAGCGAGAGTCCCATATTTAGTCCGGTTGCCCACGCGCCCATGCTGAAGGCGTTGATCGTGATCCATGGCTTGCGGCCGTAGCAGTAGGTCGCGAAGTAGCTGACGAAGATGTGGCTTTCGTGACGCTCCTTCTCGCTCCGAACCCAGTTGTACGGCGTCCCGGTTGACCCCGACGATTCGTCGATCGTCGTCCGCTGTCTCATGAAAGTTCCGCCGACGCAGCGCGCGCCGGTCGGGTACTGTTTTATGTAGGACTCTTTGTCCGTTTCCGGGACGCTCAGGTCCTGTGATTTGCGAAGGAATTCACCGTACGCTGGTACGTTCCGAATAGCGCGGTAGTACGCCTTGCGCGCTTTGACCCGCGACGCCCACGCCATGTATCCCGGTGGAAGCATCCTAAAAATTCCGAGGAAAGTCGGATAGCTGCCGCAGGAAGCTTTGAGTACCCAGTCGCACGGTAGCTGGATCGCGAATTCAACGCGCTCGCGCAGAGTGGGCCGTTTCCGGTGGTCGAGATTCATGCCGTCCTCCAGGGTTGCAACTGCTGCTGGTGAATGCTTACGGTGCAAGCATACCTCGACCACGCAGTCGTCCCAATGCGTCAAATGACGTAGACGGCGAACGACACTACGTATGCAGTAGTTTCCCGCTGGAAAACCATTAACTTTTTGACTTCGTCTTCACCTCAGGCCATCCAGTAAGTCATGACAAAGTTTGCAACGATAGAAACGAACAAGGGAACGATGCGCGCCGAGCTGTACGACAAGGAGGCGCCGAACACGGTGGCGAATTTCGAGAAGCTCGCGAATTCCGGGTTCTACGACGGGACGAAATTTCACCGCGTCATCAAGGATTTCGTCGTTCAGGGCGGCGATCCCTACTCGAAAGGCGGCGAGCACGCCAAGGGACCGGTCGGAACCGGCGGTCCGGGCTACAAGATCGACTGCGAGACGAAGGGGAATCCGCACACCCACCAGGTCGGCGCGTTATCGATGGCGCACGCCGGGAAAAACACCGGTGGCAGCCAGTTCTTCATCGTCCTCAACGAGCAGAACACCAAGCACCTGAACGGAGTCCATACCGTTTTCGGAAAGGTGATCGAAGGAGTCGACGTAGTCCCCAAGATCAGCGCGAACGACACGGTGTCGAAGGCGAGGGTCACGAGCGGCCCGGGGGGAAAGTGATGGCGCCGAAAAAGAAGACCGATCTGGGCGCGGCACTGACGGGATTGATCCTCGGCGCAGTGACACTTTTCCTGTTGCTGACTTCGATAGTGCTGCTGACGAACGCCCGCTATCGAGGCCGCGAGGCGGCGGCGCCGCCGGGCGCGCAGACGTCCCGCCCGTAAGACTGTCGGACAAGTCGTTGACGATTCGCTCAGGCCTGCGTATATTACTGACCGGTCAGTAATTATCTGTTTAGCAATGCCCGAAACGAAGCCCGCTCCAGCAAAATCGAAGTCGGCCGCGCCTAAATGGCGCCGCCGCCCAGAGCACCGGCCCCAACAGATCATCGAGGCCGCCCTCCAGGTCTTCGGCGAATGCGGTCTCGCCAAAGCCAGGCTCCAGGCCATCGCCAAGCGCGCCGGAGTCTCCAAAGGCACCATCTACCTCTACTTCCCCAACAAGGAAGAGCTCTTTCGCGAAATGATCCGACAGACCGCCGTCGTCGCGATCCAATCCGCCGAAAAGACCATCACCCAGGGCACGCCAACCAGCCAGCTGTACGCCGCGATGCGCGCCCACTGGAAATTCGTCCGCTCCCCGGTATTCAGCACCATTCACCGCCTCGTCCTCGGCGAGCTGCACCAGTTTCCGGACCTCGCCCAGTTCTATGCGGACGAGGTGGTGGCGCGCGGGCAGAAGCTTCTCAGTGGAATTGTGCGCCGCGGCATCGACGCCGGCGAGTTTCGTGAGATAGATCCCATGGTCGCCGCACGAATGCTAGTTGCCATCACCGTCATGAACGGTATCTGGCGCGATGAACACACTGGCGTTCCGCTCCTTTGCCATAAGAACGACGAGGAAGTTTTCGGCGAGCTGGCGCAGTTCTATCTCCACGCGATCGCGGCATCCGAGGGCGCCTTCGCGCAAGCAGATGGGGCACCCGCGGAGCCAATCTCGTTCATTCCTTTCATAAATGACTGAAATCTCTTCCACCGTCCGCGTTCATTTCCTGACCGCGGTTGCGATCTTCGCGTTGACTCCGTGGGGCGCTAACGCTCAGAACGCGCCTGTAGTTCCGCTCACGCTTGGTGAGGCCGCGCGCCTCGCCGCGCGGCAGAGCGCGATTGCGCAGGGGGCGCGTCTCCGCGCCGACGAAGCTCAGGCCCGAGTCCGCGAGCGCAAAGCCGATCTGCTGCCCACGTTCAGCAGCTACGTCCAGGAAGCTGGCCGCACTTTCAACACCTCCACACTCGGCATCGATTTCCCCGCGACGCCTGGCAACCCGCCGCTATTCGATCCGAAGGGCCAGGTCGAAGGCCCGGTGAACACGCTCGACATCCGTGGCCGCGTTCAGCAGAACCTGCTCGACTTTGGCGCGATTGGACGGGTGCGCTCGGCGCAGGCGCAGGCGCGCTCCTCGAGCGCCGATGCCGATGCGACCGCCGAACAGGCCGCGACGATCGCGACCAACGCGTACGTGAGAGCGATGCGCGCCGACGCCGACCTCCGCGCTCGACAGGCCGATACTGTACTCGCCACGGAGCTCCTTGGGATCGCGCGGTCCCAGCTCCAGGCCGGCACCGGTGTCGGGCTGGATGTTACCCGCGCGCGAGCGCAGCTCGCGGCGACGCGCGCCAGCTTCATCGCATCGCGCAACGCGCGCGACCACGCCCGGCTCGACCTTCTGCGCTCCCTGGCGCTGCCACTCGGCACCGAAATCGTTCTGGCGGACTCGTTGTCGCCGACAGCCGCGCGCGAGACGCTTCCTGACGAAACGACGCTTGTCGCACAAGCGATCAACAACCGTCCGGATCTACTCGCCGAGGAGGAGCGGATACGCGCGGCAAAGCAGGGCCTCTCTGCCATCAAGGCCGAACGGCTTCCTTCGCTCGGTCTCGTTGCGGACGATGGCGCAATCGGAAAAAATGGCGCGAAACTGCTCAACACTTACACGTGGGGATTGCAGGTGAGCGTCCCGATCTTCGACGGTTTCCGCCGTGAAGCGCGCGTACAGGAGCAGCAGGCAGTCGTGAAGGAGGCAGAGATCCGCCGCCGCGATCTCGAGCAGCAGGCCGAGGTCGATGTGCGCGGCGCCTTGCTCGATCTTTCGAACGCACGCGAGCAGCTCGACGCCGCGAGCGAAAGGCTGCGGCTCGCCGAACAGGAGCTGATCCAGGCGCGTGACCGCTTCAACGCCGGTGTAGCTGGCAACGCAGACGTAGTGAACGCCTCGCTTGCTCTGACAGCCTCGCGAACCCTTGTGAACGACGCTGAGACCGCCTATCAGCTCGCGCGAATTTCGCTTGCCCGCGCGACCGGAAGCGTTACGACACTGAGATGAACACGAAGGATTCTTTGCTAACGTCCAATTAGACTATCAGGAACACAGGAAAAGTTATGGCAACCGCAATCGAGACCGAATCACCCGCCACTGCTGCTTCACGCAACGGCAGATCCGCCGCGGCAGAACCTGGCGAGCCATCGACGAAAAAGAAATTCGTCCTGCCCATTGTCGGCGTCGTCGCGCTCATTCTCTTGTTCTGGGCATTCCAGAAATGGAGCTACGGTCGCTCGCACCAGTCGACCGACAACGCACAGGTCGATGGCCACATCGTACCCGTCCTGGCCAAGGTCGGCGGTTACGTGAAGACGGTGAATGTCAGCGAGAACGACCACGTTAACGCGGGCCAGCTGCTTGTGCAGCTCCGCGAGCTTGCCGCGAAGCAAATCATCTCGAAGCAGCAGTTGGATGCGGCGCAGGCGACCGCGGCCGTCGCTCATGCGAATCTTTTGGCCGCTGAGCGTCAGGCGGCGGCAGCGGGAGGAACGGTGAACACCGCGGAGGCTGGTGTGCGTGTCGCCAACGCGCGTACTCTCGCATCGCGCGCCGCCGCTGCGAATGCGCAGCTGCAGCTCGATTACACGCGGATCACGGCGCCGGCTTCCGGCGAAGTCTCGCGCAAGCAGGTCGAGGTTGGACAGCTCGTCGCGCCCGGGCAGCCGCTGCTCAGCATCGTCGCCGACACCGGCGTCTGGGTCACCGCGAACTTCAAGGAGACACAGCTCGCCAAGATTCGCCCCGGTCAGCCGGTCGAGTTCGAAATCGATGCTTATGGTGGATGCGTCGGTGAGGGAAAAGTGGCGAGCGTAAGCGGCGCGACGGGGGCGAAGTTCGCTCTTCTGCCACCCGACAACGCGACCGGAAACTTCACCAAGGTCGTGCAGCGCGTCCCGGTGCGAATCGCGGTAACGAAGCCGTGTGCGGGGAATCGGCCGTTGCGACCAGGTTTATCGGCTAACGTGCACATCGACACCTCAAACCGGTGAGCACCGCCGTACTGCGGTCGTCGGGGATCGCGACATCCTCCGAAGACCGCTACGCACATAAGTACATCATCGCCGCAACGGTTACGATGGCGGCGATGCTCGAGCTGATCGACACGTCCATCGTCAACGTTGCGATTCCTCACATGATGGGGAATCTCGGCGCCACGCTCGATGAGATCGCGTGGGTCTCGACCGCCTACATCATCGCCAACGTCATAGTCATTCCGATGTCGGGGTGGCTGTCGGCGTATTTCGGCAGAAAGCGCTACTTCACCGGCTCGATCCTTCTCTTCACGGTGGCGTCTTTCTTCTGCGGCGCATCGTCCTCGCTACTCGGGCTGATATTCTGGCGAGTGATTCAGGGAATCGGCGGCGGCGCGCTGCTGTCGACCGCGCAGGCCACGCTCTACGAATCGTTCCCGCCCGAAGAGGCCGGAACCGGAATGGCGATTTTCGGCGTCGGCGTGATGGTCGGTCCGACACTGGGTCCGACGCTTGGTGGCTGGATCACGGATAATTACAACTGGCCGTGGATCTTCTACATCAACGTCCCGCTCGGCATCATCGCAGCGATTCTGACGATGACATACGTGAACGATGCCGAGCACCAGGAGCGCGCCGACAAGATCGATTACTTCGGAATCATCCTCCTGACGCTCTGCGTGGGATCGCTGCAGTGGATGCTCGAGCGCGGTGAGCGCTACGACTGGTGGGACTCGCGACTGGTGACGATGCTCGGCGTGACCGCGCTCATCTCGGGAATCGCTCTCATCTGGCGCGAGCTTACCACCGACGAACCAGTGATCAACTTCCGGATCTTGAAGAGTCGACAGCTCACTGCCGGCGTCAGCATGGGTCTGCTGCTCGGGTTTGCGTTGTACGGCTCTGTGTTCATTCTGCCCGTTTTTCTGCAGCAGCTGCTCCAAATGACCGCCTGGCAAACCGGCAAGATCATATTGCCCGGTGCGATAGCGTCAGCGATAACCATGGCGGTGGTCGGACGGAACGCGATGCGCCTCGACGCGCGCTACACGATTGTGGCGGGTGCCTTTCTCTTCTTCTGGTCGATGCTCAAGCTGTCCCATCTTACGTCGGTGAGCGGGTCGGGGGATTTGTTCTGGCCGCTGGTGCTGCGCGGCGTGGCCCTCGGGCTCATTTTCGTTCCATTGACGAACGCCACCATGGCCGATCTCAAAGTCGAAAACCTGGCGCAGGGCACCGGCATGTTCAATTTGATGCGTCAGCTCGGGGGATCGCTGGGAATCGCCGTGATGGCGACGCTTCTCGCACATTTCATGTCGATTGAAAAAGCGGTCCTCGTAGAGCACGTCGGCATCAGCGATCCGGAGACTCTGAGCCGTCTCTCGATGATCACGCGGGGTCTGATTTCGCGCGGGATCAACCCATTGACGGCGCAGCAGCAGGCATTGGCGATTCTCGATCGGCAGGTAACGGTACAATCGAGCATGCTCGCGTTCTCGAGGATCTACTTCTACAGCGGTCTGGTGCTGGTAGGTGCGCTGCCATTGCTACTGTTATTCAGGACCGGTCGTGCGCGCGGCTCGATGGGACCGGTTCACTAGGAGACGGCGCCTTGTCCAAGAGTGATTCTGGCGACGCCAGTGAGGGTCCTCCAACCGTATCTTACGGTCAGAGTCCCTACCAGCCGCCTTCGTCACCCCGTCAACAGTTGACCGCACCCATACGTATTTCTGACGAGGAGCGAGAGCTCGTAAGTCTGGCCAAAAAGGGGGACGAGCGGGGTTTCGCCGGCCTCGTACGTCTGCACCAGCGGCGAGCGTACATCGTGGCGCGGTCGATAGTCCTGACGCACGAGGACGCCGAGGATGCGGTGCAGGAAGGGTTTCTGCGAGCGTATCAGGCGTTGGATCGGTTCGATCCGGCACAGACTTTCGGGGCGTGGCTGAATCGAATCGTGGCGAATGCGGCGCTCGATCTGGCCCGTCGGCGGAAGGTGAGGAACGCCGAGGAGCTCTCCGAATCGATTCCCGCTGCTTTCCGCGATCCGGCGGAAGGCGGTGAGCTGCGCGAGCGGCTCCAGGCGGCGTTGGCGCAGCTTCCGGATCGGGCGCGGTCGGTGATAGTCCTCCACGATATCGAGGGCTTTACGCACGCTGAGATTGGCGAGATGTTGGGTATACCGGGCGGAACGGCTCGCTCGGATTTGCACCACGCGCGACAGAAGTTGCGCGTCCTGCTTGGAAACTTGAGGGATTAGAGATGGAAGATCGTACCGATTTGCGGCTCGACGACGAAGGTGATGCTGAGATCACGGCGATGCTCCGTGAGGTTTACGCATCGCCCGCCGAAGGCGCGTATTGGGTTTCCCTCGAGACCCGCATCATGGGCTACATCAAGGCGCATCAGCAGGCGGTGATTCCAGTCAACTGGTGGTCGGATCTCGCGAGCTGGGCCGGGCCGGGACTCGCGGCGGCGGCGCTCCTTTTCGTCGCAACCGGCGTTCTCTGGTCGAGGCAGAAAGACGAAGATCTGCGAACGAGCTACGAGGCCGTCACCGAGCCGCTCGCCTCCGATGTGCTGCCTGGCGCGGTGCAGGTTGTAACAGCACCGCACGATGGCTCATCGCAGCGCGAAGCGACGTTCCGTTACGTCTTGTCACACTGAGGTCGAGAATGCAACGCACCAAAGGCTACGCATTAATGTTTCTGCTCGGCGCATTCGTTACCGGCGGCGCGCTCGGGTTCACCGCATCCCGAGTGATCGGTGGTGGCCACGATCGCGAGATGCGCGGGCCGCGCGCCTATCGGCAGAGGATGGCTGAGGAGCTCAACCTCACGCCCAGGCAGCAGGCGTCGGTCGACTCCCTGATCGAGCAGAAGCACCGTCAGATCGTCGCGCTCTACAAGCCGGTCAAGCCGCAGCTCGATTCGATCGCGATTCTGGCGCGCGTGGTCAGCGATAGCACCCACGCCCAGATCAAGCGGCTATTGAATCCGGAGCAGCAGACGAAGCTCGACAAAATGCGCGCCGCGGCCCGCCACGACCTGGCGGAGCGGCGGGGTGGGGACACCTTGGGCCGGCCGCCCGGGCCGCCCCCTGGCAGCCCTCCGTACTAGAAGCTCCCCTTCACCAACGAAAACCCGCCGATGCAGCTCTGCATCGGCGGGTTTTTTGTTCTAACGCCCTGGGCGTTATTCGGACTCGGCAATGTCCTGTTCGGAACGGCCGACGTTCTTCTGAAACTTGCCTTTGAGCTCTTCGGTCCGGCCCTTGATGTGCTCGCTCGAGTTGTCGGTGATATCGCCCAGATCGCCACGGATTTTGCCCTTCATTTCCTTGGCGGTGCCTTTGATTTCGTTGTTGAGACCTCTGTCGTTCAGATCTCTCTCGTTTTGATCCTTCATACGCCCTCCTTAATGAAATGCACTTGCTTCCATACTCTAGGAACGCAATCGACATGCCCTGTTTAACGTCTGTTTGCCACGCGCCGGTATCGGCCTTGCAAAGGGTGGCGCGCTTGCGGAAATTGCGAGGTCAAAGCCGCCAGCTGTCGGGCAGGCCTGAACAACCTCTATAGGTCGCGCAAATCAGTACTCACCTCGAAGCTCGTCCGAGCGGCCGTCGCCTCGCAAAACTCACTATCCTCGCGCTCGGTGTCGTCTACGGAGACATCGGCACCAGCCCTCTCTACGCACTGCGCGAGTGCTTCAAGACAGAACATGGCCTGACTCCGGTTCCGAGCAACGTCTACGGCGTTCTGTCGCTCATTGTGTGGTCGCTGATAATCATCGTCAGCATCAAGTACATCGTCTTCATCATGCGAGCGGACAATAACGGTGAGGGCGGAATCCTCGCGCTGCTGGCGCTCATTCTCCAGAAGCAGCGGCGCGACGCCGATTCGCTTCGCCGCAAAACCATCATCGCTCTCGGACTGATCGGGGCTGCGCTTCTCTACGGCGATGGCGTGATCACGCCGGCGATCTCGGTGTTGAGCGCGGTCGAAGGATTGGAGGTCGTTGCGCCGCAGTCGCAGCACCTCGTCATCCCGCTCACGATCGGGATCCTGATGGCGTTGTTTTTTTTCCAGGAGCGCGGGACCGCCAAGGTCGGCCGCATTTTCGGACCCGTGATGGTGGCCTGGTTCGTTGCCATCGGAGGGCTGGGCCTGCGTGAAATCTTTCAGGCGCCGCAGATTCTTGCCGCGGCGAATCCCTGGTATGGCCTGAGCTTCTTCCTTGAACATGGGCGCGCGGCTTTCATCCTGCTCGGCGCTGTCGTCCTGGCGGTAACCGGTGCCGAAGCGCTCTACGCGGACATGGGGCACTTCGGTAAACGGCCCATCAGGCTCGCCTGGTTTCTGCTCGTGTTGCCGGCGTTGCTCGCGAACTATTTCGGCCAGGGAGCGCTGATCCTTCGCGATTCGGCCAGCGCGGTCAATCCTTTCTACCTGCTCGCGCCAAGTGCCCTGCAATTTCCGCTGATAGTGCTGGCGACGGTCGCGGCAATTATCGCGTCGCAGGCCTTGATCTCCGGTGCGTTCTCACTCACTCAGCAGAGCGTACAGCTAGGCTACAGTCCACGAGTGCAGATCATCCATACGTCGGCCCAGGACACCGGCCAGATCTTCGTTCCCGAAATAAATCGTGCACTCGCCCTCGGCTGCGTTCTGGTCGTCCTGTTTTTCCAGTCATCGAGCGCGCTTGCGGCCGCATACGGCATTGCGGTCACGGGCACGATGGCGATCACGAGTGTTCTCTTCTATGTGCTCGCGCGCACGCACTGGCAGTGGAGCGTTCTGCGCGCGGGTGCCCTGACAGCGTTTTTCCTGATCATCGATCTCGCCTTTTTCTCCGCGAACATGCTCAAGATCGTGCAGGGAGGCTGGGTGCCGCTCGCGATCGCGCTCGGAATCTTCGTTTTGATGACGACGTGGCAGCGTGGGCGCCTGATCGTGCGCAGTCTACTTGTGGATGCCTCGATCCCGCTTGACGCCCTGCTAAAGGATCTTGGCGATGAGAACCCCGACAAACGGTTCAAGCCGGCGCGGGTTCCGGGCACCGCTGTGTTCCTGACTTCGGAGTCGAAGGATGCACCGCTGGTGCTGCTGCACCATCTCAAGCACAACAAGGTGCTGCACGAGAACGTCGTGCTGCTCTCGATCGTCTCGGCGCAGGTGCCAGAGGTCCCGATCACCGAGCGTGTCGAGGTCGTTTGCTTCCCGCACAATTTTGGTCGGATAAAGGCGAAGTACGGATTCATGCAAACGCCGAACGTGCCCGAGATACTCTCGCTCGCCGCCGAGCGGGGAATCATCGCCAAGCCGAGTGAGACGACATATTACCTTGGCAGAGAGAATCTCATCCCCACTGGAACGAAGCCGCTCGCGCGCTGGCGCAAGCGGCTTTTCATTTTCATGCAGCGCAACGCGCGCCCCGCGACCGAGTTCTTCGGGATCCCGCCCAATCGGGTCGTGGAGCTGGGCGCCCAGATGGAGTTCTAGGGCGGGGCGACTCCAAACTGTTAAGTGTGTCTCCGGCGGAGCTTCTCGATGTCGCGCCTGTCTTTCTTGGTCGGACGGCCCGACTCGTAGCCACCCGCCGCCTGCGCGGCTCGCACCTGCATCTGCATCGTCTCGCGCGCCTTTCTACTCTCCGCGCTTTCCTCGTATAGAGTCGCGGCAACCGATGCGGGCCCTCTGTGTTCGGAAAGCGCTCGCACAGTGACGGTGTGATTGTAGGGACCGAGCCGGATACGCACCGAGTCGCCAGCCTGTAGTTGTTTCGCGCGCTTGGCCCGCTCGCCGTTGACCTCGACCTTACCCGTCTCGATCGCAGCCGCGGCGACCGCCCGCGTCTTGAAGAAGCGCGCCGCCCACAACCATTTGTCCAGCCGGACCCTCTCTATCTCAGCCGCAGTCATGATCCATTTCGTTGCCCGTGGCGAGGCTTCGGAGTCTGAAGATAAGGGGGATTCTTCCTCGGGAGCATACGCATGGCCCAAGACGACTGGTCAGTACAATTGAAAAAAATCGAGCGGGAGTTTGAAGGACTTCCGCCCGAGCCTTCGCCTGCCTTCAAGAAATTGCAGAGTGAGGAGGAACGCCGCGCCCAGGAGCGGGCGATGCAGCGCGTGGCGATGATAGGCGGTGGAGCGCGATTGATCCTCGTATTCGCGCTCGGTGTCGCGCTCGCGTTCTGGCCCTATGAAAAGGACTGCGGCTCCGGACTGTTCGGATACCTGGGCGTAGAGCTCGTCATCATCGTTGGCGGCTTGTGGGTCGCGTTTTCCACGTGGCGCGCACGGCTGCCGAAGATGCACGTGTTGTCACTGCTGATCGTCCTGACCGGTCTCGTGCTGATCGCGGCGGAAGTCCTCCCCCGAGTCGGTTACGCCAGTGTCGATCCCAAACATGCGCCGACTTTCTCGTGTCCGGACACGGAGAACGCGCTGCCCCGAACTACCGCGGTGGAGCAACGCGCCCATTTTGCAACGCGTACGCTAGAGGAACGCTGGCGGTCGAGCACCGACGAGCTATCTAAACAACTCCGTCCGCAACGAGCTGTTTTAGCGCGGATCGAGCGTCCCGAATTGTTGTCGCGACGAGATCCCTGATCTCCTCGGGTGATACCGGCTCGATGTCGTTGTAGATATCGAACCAGTCGTCATCGAAATCCGGAAACATCGTTTCGTCGAAGTCGGGAAGATCATCCTCGAGGAAAAAAACTCCCTCGCCCGGCCGGGCCGTCCACACCTCACCGGTCGGCCCAACATCGACCTGGTAGACTCCGGGCTCGGGCACCGGACCCAGCGCCTTCGTTCGCATCGGCGAGCGCATTTGAATCCTCGTTGGCAGGTTCCGCAGCCGCTCACGCAGCAACGGCTCGATCCGCTCTCGCATCATCGGCTCCATACCGCCATGCATCATCTCCATCTCCGGGCCGAACATCATTGCGCCGTGTCCGTCCAACCGCATCATCCCACCGGCGCCCGGAATCCTGAAATCGAAGCGGTTCCCAAGACGCATGACGTCGCTCGCTTTTCCGGCCGTCACCTGTACATCCCGAAAGCGTCCGCCGGAGTACACGCGCAGCGTCACACGACTGCCGGGACGCAGCTTTTGCACTTCACGGCTTAGGCGATGCGCCGCAAGGCCGCTTGTATAAGAATCTTCCGTGTCGGCGGCGCTGGCCCTGAGGTCGACGCCGTTGATCGCCGCGATGCGGTCGCCCTCGATGATTCCCGCAGTCTCGGCGGGGCCCTTCGGAGTTACCGCGTCGACGAAGACGCCAAGCGTGTCGCGCTTGCTTCCTGTCGGCCGAAGCTCCAGTCCAAGTGCCGCGCGGTTTGCCATTACCGAATCCATTCGGTAAAAAATCCGGTTGCGCAGCCCCGAATCACCACGCACGCCGCCGCGAATGACGCGGCATTCGACGCGCCCGTCGGGGTAATTGGTGCAGGTCGAATCGGGCTTGGCAGTGGTCACCTGGGCGTTCAGCGCTGCCGCAATTGATGTCGCGGCGATTGCGGAAAGAAGCGGCAGTCCGTTCATCCTGTCTCCTTGATGGTTCTGTGTCATAGGACATCGAGGCGCATTCAAGGGTTGCCCGGCCGGTGCAAAACCGGCTTGGTGGGGCGATATTGAAGAATGTCGACTATGCTCGAGCCACGCGCGGCACCGCCAAAGGGCCCGGAGATCGATGTCCACGCGTTCGAGCACCATTGGCAGGACGAGGCTGATGCCGCTTACCTCTATCGTATTCTCGCCGCGGCGGAGCCGGATGCGAAAAAGAGGGATGTCTATTCGCGGCTGGCCGACGTCGAAGATCGGCACGTCGTAGTCTGGGCTGAGCTGCTCGCTAAATACGGAAGTCCGCCGCCAAAATTCCGTCCAAGTGGACGCGCGCGACTCCTCGCACAATTCGGTCGCTGGTTTGGGCCGGGATTCCTGCTGCCGATGTTGCTCGAGGAAGAGGGCAGAGAGGTAAAGGCGTATCTCGACATGCATCGCGACACTCCGCGTGGTGCGCCGGGAGGACCTGAGGCCCTTACCCTCGCGCGTGAATCCGCCGACCACGCCACCACGCTGGGCGAGATCGCCGGTAAGGGTGCGGAGCCGTGGCACAAGACATCGTCGGGCGGATTTCTCCGGAACGTCGTGTACGGATTCAACGACGGGCTCACGGCGAACTTCGGTCTCGTCGCTGGCGTAATCGGCGCGGCGACAGTGAATCAGCACCAGGCCGTCGTAGTCGCGGGCATGGCAGGCCTCATCGCGGACGCGCTGTCGATGGGCTCGAGTGGATACCTCGCCAGCAAGAGCGAGCGCGAGGTCTACGATTATGAGATCTCGATGGAGAAAACAGAAGTTGAGCTGATGCCCGAGATAGAGCGCGACGAGCTGGCCGTCATTTATGAAGCGAAGGGAATGGACCGCAATTCCGCGCACTCGCTCGCGACGCAGATCATGGCGGACCCTCAGCTGATGCTGAAGGAGCAGGTACAGGAGGAGCTCAAGATCGGCGAGCTCAACATGTCGCCGTTCAAGGAGGGATGGCTCACCGGGCTTGCGACAGCGTTCGGCGCGGTGATTCCCGTTTTTCCATTTCTCATCTGGACCGGCACGACCGCAATTACCATCTCGTTCGCGGTGGCAATGCTATCGCACTTCCTGGTCGGAGCCGCGCGATCGGTCTTTACCGGCCGCGGCGCATTCCGGTCCGGGTTCGACATGTTCGTCGTCGGGGTAGGCGTCGCCCTGGTCGGCTACTTCGTCGGGGGCCGGATAGGTCGGTTGCTCTAAGCCAGCGGTACAGGCTCTGCCTCGCGCACCCCCTTAGCGCGGAGCATGATCGCCCCAAGTCCGAGGATGCTCGCGATTGTCATTACGAACTTGCCGAGGATCGGGACGAGCCCCACCAAAAGCAACACGATTCCGCCAACGAAGAAATTCAGCAGCGCCCCTTGGCGACCCACTCCCGCACGAGCCCCGAGCAGAAGCCGGCCGAGCCAGAGTGCGAACGGCACGTCGCTAAGAACGAGCGCGACCATGTAAAGCGCGGCGGTGATGATTGCCAGCGGTAGTCCGATCACCGTTATGGCCGCGATGACGATCGCGCAAGGGACGAGGACAGCCCATCCCAATCCGACCAGTGCCGATCGAACCGGGCGGAGCGGAAGGATATCAGCGGCGTCCGACGCAAAACCGGGAAACAGAGCCACCACAACCACTCCGGCCAGGAAGAACCCGAGCACCCAGAGTGTCCCGCGGAGACCAAGTCCGGTCGAAACGGGCAATGCCGTGGTAGTCCCCGAAACGCGGGCGGCTCGATCGATGGTCACTTTGTCTTTGGGCACGCGATAGCGAAGATTTCCCGCGATTTGTGCGTGCGGCCCCAGGTGAAGCTCACCGGCCGAAACTTCGACATCGCGGCCCACCGGTCCGTTCAGAACAACCCTGCCTCCTGTCGCCATCAAGCTTCCGCGTACGGTCCCGTTGATACCTACGTTTCCGCCGATAATGTAGGCGTTGCCCGCAATCGCCCCGGTCGAATCGAGCGTGACGTTGCCGCCCGCAATGGTGGCATTCCGATCAACGGTACTCACGGCGTGAACGTCACCGCCAGCTGCACGGATCGACCCGTGAATTCGTCCGCCGATTGTCTGGCTTCCGCCTGCGCCGAGATAATCCCCGCCAGACGATCCGGTAAACCTGAATTCGCCACCAGCGAAAATGACATCGCCGGCGATGCTATCCGCCGGGTAGATCATCGTCGAGCCAAGCACGATGAGGTCCTCGCCGTTTTTCGTGAACATTCGTTCGGGACCGCCACCAATGCACCCGACCAGCGATGCCACGACGACCACGAGAATGAGACGATGAGAGCGGACCATCATGCATACCTCCGGCTGGCGAGACGAGCGCGACGCGGATGGCTCAAAGTTCGCGCGGCTGGCTGTTCTCGCAAGCGGGAGATTGTGCGCCACTCTTCCTAATCGCTACCATCATTGATGCCACCACGACCATACGTTCTCGCTGAAACAAACTGGAAAGCGGTCAAAGACACTCCGTTCGAGGTCGCGATTCTCCCGTGGGGAGCGACTGAGCCGCACAACTTCCATTTGCCTTACGCAACCGACAACTACGAGACCACCGCGCTGGCGGAGCGCGCGGCGGAGGTCGCGTGGAACAAGGGCGCCAAAGTCGTCGTGTTGCCAACGGTGCCGTTCGGAGTAAACACCGGCCAGCTCGATCTCAAGCTCGCCATCAACATGAACCCGAGCACGCAGGCCGCGGTGCTCGCCGACATCGCCTCAGCCATTGGCGGTCAGGGCATAAGAAAGCTGCTGGTTCTGAACGGGCACGGCGGTAACGATTTCCGGCAGATGATCCGCGAGCTCCAGGCGAAGGTCGATCTGTTCATCTGCACGATCAGCTGGTGGACGTGCGTAAAGGGCGCCGATTACTTCGACGAGCCGGGCGATCACGCCGGAGAGATGGAGACGAGCCTGATGATGTCTCTGCAGCCGGACCTGTTGCGGCCGTTGTCCGAAGCCGGTCC
>WNFW01002447.1_pt1 | contig 20281 bp, 21 predicted proteins | sample 5400131 | NCBI WGS metagenome assembly WNFW01 (sample SAMN13153362, study PRJNA577476) | soil metagenome | isolation source: 20 cm soil or saprolite under grassland replicate 1 | place: USA:California | collected 2016-06-15 | reverse complement strand
GCACGAAAATAGGAGGTTGTTCTGCTGCCAGGCGCATCAGCGTGGGAACATCAGGTACCGTACATAGAGCGATGCCTGGTGCCAGCAGCTCAACACTGGCGAGCCGTTTATCGAACTGCCTGATTTCAGCCAGGCCAGCATCTAAAAATTCAGGGTGTGCAGTTACGATCAGTACATTTTCTTGAATCACAGTCCACCTACAAATCGTCCCTTGACGAATGTTCCCTTTGGATCAAATTGATTTTTGAGTTGTTGCATCAGGTAAAAATCTGAACCTGGTTCGCCCCATACATTGATACGCCGTTTCAGGTCAACGGGGCAGCGTTCAACAACCAGACTCCCGCGAGCCGCTTTGGCGTGTAAACGCAATTCTGCGATGGTCACGGAACCCTGCGTGTGTTCCCGCACTACCTCCCAGAAACGATCCTGTGCCCCAGCGGCCAGGTCATCTCCTATGAGAGCGCCATTTTTGCGAGCGAGCAAGCGTGTCTCATCAACCTGGCGGTTGATCGCGGTAGTGCCACCCTCAAAATTGATGGCCAGGGTGTACCCACTCGTCGGCAGGTTTATGCCAAAGAAATCACTCATGTCGCTTGCTGCTCCCGGATCAATCAACTCGATGGCGCTTGGGGTCAAGAGTGAGCCAAGGAGAGCGATCACGGTCTGCATGGCGTCTGCGGCATTGGTAAATGTCAACAAAAGTGTGCGCTCCGCTACAGGAAGAGGGTGCAGTTTGAAATTAGCGTCGACAATAATGCCCAGTGTGCCCAGGGAGCCGATAAAGAGCTTGTTGAGATCATAGCCAGCCACATTTTTGACGACGCGCCCCCCGCTCCGTGATACATCACCATTGGCCTGAACAACGTGCAATCCGATGACTAAATCACGAGCGGAACCGTAGCGCAATCGCTTTGGGCCGCTGGCATTAGAGGCTAATAGGCCCCCGATGGTGGCCTGGGCCGCGTCTGGTGGATCAAGGGCCAGCCATTGTCCTGCATTTGCCAGGTGGGCTTGTAAAGCGGCCAGGGTCAATCCTGCTTCAACATGGCATGTTAGATCAGGCGCTTCATGCTCTAGCACTTGCGTCAATCTATTTGTTTCAAGCAACACTTCTATCTGCTCCGGCATGCCGCCAATACTTATGCGCGATCTACCTCCCCGGGCAAGTACGGAAAAGCCTTGTTGATTGGCCAGGGCTACAATTTGAGCGACCTGTTCCACTGTTGTAGGTGTCACAACCAAACATGGCAGGAGGCCATCTACAGCATAGTCGCGCAATGTGTCGGTTTCGCTGGTCACCTGGGTTGCCGGTACAAATGTCTGAAGAGCGGCAGCGAACGTTTGTAAATCACCCATGGAGTCGTTTGACCTCCGCAGTATCTTGAAATCCATCCCTGTAGCGACGACGTGCTGGATACATCCGCACTCTACAGCGCGTCTAGATAGTGCTCAGCAGGGATGCAAGGAAGTATTTGCACCTATAATTGCTTAACGTCGGCGCAACGTCCTGGTATAGGAAAGAGTTTGCCAGGGTTAAACAACTGGCGAGGATTCCATGCCTCGCGCACCTGTTGCATCACCTGCAGATCAACTTCATTGAAGATAAGCGCCATTTCTTCCTGCTTCTCGATACCGACGCCGTGTTCCCCGGTAATCGTTCCCCCAACCTCTGCACAAACAGCTAATATCTCGTGACCAGCTTTGCGTACGCGCTCGACTTCACCGAGAATTTGGGAATCGAAAAGGACGAGCGGGTGCAAGTTGCCATCGCCAGCATGGAAGACGTTGCCGACACGCAGCCCGTAGCTTGCGCAGATTTCACCAACGCGCCGTAAAACATAGGGCAGTCGCGTGCGAGGTACCACACCATCCTGGACGTAGAATTCGGGGCTAATGCGGCCAACAGCTCCAAAGGCGTTTTTGCGTCCTGACCAGAACAACTGGCGCTCGGTTTCGTTGGCCGCGATGCGCACGGCGCGCGCATGATGTTTGTTGCATACGTTCACAATCTGTTCGACCTGTTCGGCGACCCCTTCACGTAGCCCTTCGGCTTCCATCAACAGCACGGCGGCGGCATCCATCGGGTAACCAGCATGGGTATCAGCCTCCACCGCCTGTAAAATCATTTGATCCATCATTTCAATCGCGGCAGGAATAACGCCGCTCGCGATAATTTCAGAGACGGTATTCGAGGCATCATCCATTGTATCGAAGACAGCTACCATAGTTTTTACCGCTTCGGCCAAATGGACGATACGCACGATAATTTTCGTGACAATGCAGAGTGTGCCTTCTGAGCCGATCAACAGCCCTGTGAGGTCGTAGCCGGGGGTATCCTGGGTCCAGCCACCCACTGCGATAATTTCGCCCTCCGCAGTGACGATCTCTAATCCCAACACATGGTTTGTGGTGACGCCGTAGAGCAAGGTATGTGGGCCACCGGCATTTTCACCCACATTGCCGCCGATAGTGCACGAGCGCTGACTACTCGGGTCGGGTACATAGTAAAATCCCTGCGGGTTCAGGGCGTTGCTCAGGTGCAAATTGACCAATCCCGGCTGTACAACTGCGCGGAGATTATCGTAATCAATCTCGAGGATGCGATTCATGCGAGTAAAAACGATGACGATGCCGCCATAGATGGGAATGGCGCCGCCGCTCAAACCTGTCCCTGCTCCTCGTGGCACGACCGGCACATTATGATGAGCTGCTATTTTGACTATAGCGGCCACGTCCTCTGTAGAGGCGGGCAAGACCACAACATCAGGTGTACAGCGGTCGATAGAGGCATCATATTCGTACAGCATCAGGTCATAGGCCGTATGCAAGACGTAGCGCGCTCCAAGCAACGCAATGAGATCACGCACTACTTCCTCTTTTTTGGCTTCAGAAATACGTTCATACAAGGGAGAAGTTGTTGGAGGTAATGCGGTGATGCTCATAAAAGGACCCTCCTGAGATAGCTAGGTTTAGGTTGTGTCCGACGTTTGAAACTGATTGTCCTCATAAGATGATAATACCATGCGAAGATAGTAAAAGGAAGAAGTTCAATAACCTTATGCCGCCTGCATTACAGGAAATGCTCAGATTTTAAAGAAGGCTCTCCAGCACCAGAGGATGGTCATGGCTAATAAGATGAGTAGAACTGTGAGTGCGATGCGAAGCGGTAGAGCTGTTGTATTGCTACCAGGAGATGGCGGTGTCGTTATTGTTGTTTGGGCTGTATGTGTCGCGGAGGTAGGGGTCACCGTGGGTAATTGTAGCTTGCTCCATTGAGGTTGTACGCCATTGATCAGTGTTTTAGAAGCGCTAGTCGGAGTGTTCCCGCTGTGGCCGCGATTCGCTGTGTTTCTACCAGAACCATTTTGTCCACTGGATGGAGAAGTTACTGTCGGAGTCGCCTGGAAAGATGCGTTGCTAGCATCGATAGTAGGCGCGTTGGTCACCTGCCAGGTGGAGGCTCCGTCAGCGTGTCGTGCGTATGACTGATCGGGGGCAAGTTGGGGAACGGTAACCTGGTCAACCACAGCATTTCCAATGAGTAAGCGTAAATTTGATGTTTCAGTCGAGAGAAAACTGGCGTCATAGCGCGGGAAAAGAACTATGAAACCATGCGCTGCTATACTGGCGCCAAAGGGAAGATGATAGAAATTCGTATTCGGGCCGCTATCAATTTCGGCGTGTGCTGCATACAGGTTAAATGGATGATTCTGGGTGTTGTAGAGTTCGATCCAGGTGTCGGAAAGGAGGGAGTAGTTCCCGGAGCTTTCTGAACAGTTCCACGTTGAGTGTGGCACCAGCAGCACCTCGTTGATGACAATAACACCAGGCGCTGCTGGTGCGGGATTAGGGTTACCTGATACTCCGGGAGGTGTAAATGGGGCGCAACCATGACCTACCAGAGTGGATGCGGAAACGGGAAGAATGAATATGCTTAAGAAAAGCGCTGGAACAAGGGAGACTGCCACAAAATACCGCACATTGCCACCTTCCTTGTGTTATATGTTTTATTTGTTATTTCATGAATCAGGCGAATTGACAAGAGAATAACGTAACCACGAGGTCATCATTAGTAGAGGTATTTATACTCTACTCCTCGTTTACGAGAGAGGCGTTTTTGTATGAAACGGCGGATAGCTTCTACGCTACTTTCGCCGAGAGTAAAGGCAATAATTGAGCCGATGATGATGCCGCATATACCGCCGAGAGCGATGCCTTCGAGAAACATGCGATTCTGAAAAAATGTCATCGTCGTCACCTTTTCTGTCTAATTGTTTGAATTATTGCAGATAAACCACCGTTTTTGCTTCATTCCAGAGGCGCTCCAGGCGGTAGTATTCCCGTTCCCTGGCTCCAAAGATATGTACGATGACATCACCAAAGTCCAGCAGCACCCAGCCAGTCTCGGCAACGCCTTCTCGATGAAGCACTTTGGCACCCTGTTTTCCTAATTCTTCGTCAATGATATCTGCAATAGCCTGGATCTGACGAGGGTTGTTTCCACTGCAGATTACAAAGTAATCAGCAAAGGCGGCTACATCCCGGATATCCAGTAAGATGATGTCCGAGGCTTTTTTATCAGATGCGACATCTACCGCCGCCTTCGCTAACTGAGCAGGATCGAGCAGAACTTCCTCCACAAACGCTTCCAATCTAAGTAATCTTGCCATATGCCTTTCCGTATATGGCCATACATACGTTGTTATATGCGCATTATAGCATGAGTAAACAAGGGTTGTTAAGTCGGAGTTATTTTACCAACTCTGTCAAGCCTAGCCACTCCTCCCTGGTAGTATGATGTTCAACAGCGATATTATCTAAAATTTCTGAGCGCAGTTCTCCCAACGTGCCCCACCCTTCGGCCTCCACGTCGTATTTATGGATGGTTTCCTCATTGCGTTGTCGCACCCACACAAACGTATCCTCTGGGAGGTCACTGTACTTTTCGACGACGGAGCGTAAAATTTCACGAGCGACATCTTCAACGAAACGAGGGTTGCTATGTGCTTTGTTGACAATGTAGAGTTCATCAGGCCGCTTGAGAAGCGCGTAGTTTTCGGAACTCATAGCATTTTCTGCGAGGGTGATGAGATCTCTGGCATCAACGCTCTGTTTTGTGCCAATCATCAGGGTAGCTCGTCCTCGTTGATTATGAGTCGCCAGTGGTGTCACTTCTAGCATTTTTGCAATGACATCATCGGGGAAACCTTCTTCTTGTAAGCGCGTCCGAGCAAACGAATATACCATGTCCTGGGCGCAAGGGCAGGCAACCATTCCTTCAACCTCAACACCCACGATGCAGCGGCTACTTTTCTTTGTCGCGACAGCCTGGGCTATCAAGCCGTAGACTTCCTGCGTACGACGGCCAGAGACGGGGGTCCACCTCTGGAGAGGAAGAGCTGTACGAATAGAGACCTCGGCACGAGATACTTTCTGTTTCTCGACGATCGTGCGCGCCATTTGTTCCGCCAGTACTTCGATTTGTGGCCATACACTTGACGCCATCTGTTCGATGACCTCTTCCAGAGCATCGCTGAAGCGCGACATATGTAGGCCAGCTTGTGTCGGGTCAAGATCAGCATACAGGTCAAACATCGCGTCAAACCACTGTTGATGTTCCTCGGTGCCGATCAAGAGCGCTTTTCTTACACCAACTACACCCGCTCGTCCAATGCGAACATGTACTGATGGTTGGCCATTTTGAATATCATGATCCGGTGAGATACGCAAGTGAGCGGCTATTCTTTTTACACCGTCCTGTGAGACAGTATTGAGCAATTCTTGTACAGTTTTTCCGCTGACGGGATCTTTCAACTCAGGTGCAATTTCCACCAGAGGAACCAGTACAAAAGCGCGCTCGGACATACGCTTGTGGGGTACAATCAAATCATCCTGCGTAATGTGAAGATCGTCATAAAAAATGATATCGATATCGATTGGGCGCGGGCCGTTGCGAAACGATGGCTGGCGACCAATGGCTGCCTCAATCTCTTTGGCTTTTTTCAAAAAGTCTTGCGCGGAAAGTCCAGTCTTCCCAGCACACACCATGTTCAAAAAGAGCGGTTGATCAGCGTATCCAACCGGCTCCGTTTCATAGATGGACGAGACAGCTGTTATTTCCATTACATTGCGTAATTGTTGTAGCGCGGTAGCGAGATTGCCACGGCGATCTCCCAGATTGGACCCCAATGCCAGGTAGATTGTATGGGCTGCAACGTGCGCATTGCCGTTTAATGGAAACAAAGGTGAGATGGTAGTGTCTAAACTCATATATATGTAACCTCTCTAAGTAACACGTAAATTGTCATCATAGGTGATAACAAGGAATTGCTCGGAATCGTTCCCTTTCCAAAGGTAATATGACTTATAGTTCGCTGAGAAGGAATATGGTGTGCTCGCAGGGTGAGGCCTATTGCTTGTTGCTGTTCTCGCTCTCTGTTGGAAAGACGCTCAAGGTGGGAAAAGAGAGGTAGATGCCGCGGCTAAAAATGATGTAGGAGCTGGAGTATGTCTCCAGGCTCCTGTTCGTGTGTGAGAGGGAGAGTCTCTGCACGCGCTGCATTACTGGTTAGCGCGTTGTCCAGAAACGTTCCAAACGAACTGTATGGACTGGACGAATGTTGTGTGTGTACTCATCCACCGTTTTGCGCATATTCGCTTTGCTGTTGAAATTCAGCTCGATTTGAGAGGTATAGAGGGCCATTGCCTCCTGGCGGATAGGGAGCATTTCGGACATTTCAACGTAAGCCGGTTCAAACGCGCTGCCTAGTTCGTTTAGACGAGTTTCAAGTGCATCCTCCTTTAAGACATAGGGAAAGTCTTCATAGAGTTTGACGTTTGCTTCGCGTTGAATCAAGCGGTCGGCGGCTGAACAGACGATCTGGTGATCGACATGGCGACCGACACCAAGAGGAGCATACCAGACTGCGTCTGGTAACCGTTCTTGCAGCGCCCCCAGGTCTTGTGCCAACTGTTTATCAACCTCAATGTCGGCAGGGTGAATCGTGCCACCTATTAGCTGTTCACTGCTGGTGTAATATGCTGGATTACCACGGTAGATGGCATCAAGGTAGCCGAGCCAGAGGTAATCGGCGTGGATATAATCCAGCGCTTTGGCGTCTTCATTATGCCGAGCTTCCACCAGGCTGGCCGCATCCAGGTTAGCGCCTCCCATCTTGCGTTGTATTTCAAGGGCGAAGGGACTGAGGTTCAGCTCTGGCGACGGTGCGCCACTAAAAACAGTAATCACCAGTGGGCGTAATCCGTTGCTTACCTGTACTGCTAGCGTACCACCACAGGAGTATACAGCGTCATCGAGATGCGGCGAGAGGAAAATATGCCGGTACTGCTTTGTAATATCATTAAAGCTTGTGAGTTGCAAGGTTGAGCTCCTTTATAAATAAGTTGAAAGGCGTTGGTTGGGTTAGAGCAAGATTTAGCCACAGTATACACGATAAAGGCAAGAGCGTGAAAGAATAGCTAAACAGTCTACGGTAGACGTACCCCGTCAATGGTGCAATCGAGTAGACCATCTTTAGCCAGGCCGTCAACCAGATTCTGAATCCAGGGAAGGTCATCCTGGCTGAATGTCGGCTTAATTTGCAATCCTGTAAGCGAAACGCGTTGACCAGCGGGTTGAGTGCGTAACAGGTAGACGATGCGACCACGAAAATAGCGGTTTGTGCTGGTGTAAGGTTGTACCTGGCGCGCCTGGTAACCCGCCTTTTTCTCTGCGACTTTGCGCAACTGGCGCATCACCGTTCCCGATGGAAAAAGGCTATGTTGTTTCATCTCTGTATAAGCACAACAGGATTCTTGTAGCGGACAATCTGTACAGAGGGGGTTACTACTTGTACAAAAGGTAGCCCCAAGATCCATGAGGGCCTGATTCCAATGATAGGCTTCAGCAGCAGGCAAAACCTGTTCTGCCAATGGTAACATTTGTGCGTCATTGAGTTTAGGCTCAGGGAGTTCCAGGCCAAAGAAAACGCGATGGAGTACGCGACGTATGTTGGTATCGACGGTGGCTACCTGCTTGCCGTAAGCGAAACAGGCAATCGCGCCAGCGGTATAGCGGCCAATTCCTTTTAGTTTGAGTAGCTCATCAATAGTATCGGGGATGCGCCCACCGTATTCCGCAATTACCTGGCGTGCAATCGCCTGGAGGCTCACTGCTCGCCTGTTGTAACCGAGAGGCACCCATACTGTAATAATATCAGCGGTATAGGCTTGAGCCAGGTCGGTTAGTGTTGGAAATGCAGCGAGAAATTGCTGATACTTTGGAAGCACCCGATCCACCTGTGTTTGTTGGAGCATGATCTCTGACACAAGAATAGCATAGGGATCGGCTGTTGACCGCCAGGGCAGATCTCGCTGCCCAGCTTGATACCATTGTAGTAAAGAAGAATGTACTTGGGCAACTACTTCAGGCGCGAGTTGGACAATAATATCTGGAGACAGAGATTGTTTGCTCATGCAATGGTACTCGGATTACGATGTTGTACGCTGAGAAGTTATTTCTTCAGTGATATCCTGCTGGCTGTTTTCTGCCTGAGACTGATTGCGCTTACGGGCCATCAAAGAAAATATGGTATCGCCGCCTTCTTGCCAACATTTCGCATCCGGCGCTGGTAGATTCTCGCAGAGAATCCAGTCATCAGCATTTTTAAGGACATGACCCTTAATACATTTCGCATACATCACGCTATCGTTGAAATCAGGATCATCTGGCTTGACTCTAGGCGAAGCAATCTTTGGGATGAAAAACTTACACCAGGGCACAGTTTTATACCTTCCTTGTTTACAATTGGTTGACCCAGGACAAGGGTCTGATCTCACCTGCTTTTCTACGCTTGCAATTGATTGGTGAGGACAATCCCATTATAGCGCATACCGTGAGATTTAACTAGTGGCTGCTTCATGTTTTGCCTGTGAGAGAGAATGCCAGTTCATGGACTGGGAATAATCAAATGCGTTACAATCTTTTCTTATTTGAATATATTATTCATCATGTATTTCATGTATGTGGCTACCTATTTAAAAGTTTACAACCTTGATATTATATTGAGGGATGTGCCTTACCGGGTGTATACTTAAGATGGGAACTGTCCTTGTTCAACTATGTTTTGAAAGGCGATAGTTTGTGTTAGCCGAAGAGTTACTGGTGCTTGATGCCGCTTCTCCCCTGTGGAATGCCGCCAGGCCATTATTGGACGTCGCGTTGCGGCTCGAGCAGTACGACGAGAGTTATACATGGCGCGGCTGGAATAAACAACAGATTAGCTCATTTCTCAAAAGCTTACCGAAAAAGTGTAGCCTGGTGGTGGGAGTATGGGAGACTGCCTCAGCAGGAGATGATAAGGAGCAGGATGAGCATGAATCGCTGGTTCTAGGAGTTGTTTGCGAGGTTGTTGAAAGTGAGGTGTGTTCAATTCGCTCTTTTGAAGCACTGGCCGAATCCGGCCTCAAAGCCGTGGAGCATTTAGAGCCGGGTGTTGATGACGCCCTGGAGATAATGCGTGTTGTGAGAACACAGGTCGCTCCGGTCGCATATGCTCTCTTTACCAATAGAGCAGCATGGGATGAGTGGCTGTTTGCCGCCAACGATGAGGGGAGTATCGTCAACAAAGGCGACATATTAGCCTCGCTCGCCCAGCAGGGTCGTTGTGTAGTTTTGGGTAGCCAGACCGCTCATCACCACCTTTCATGAACAAATGATGTGATCTTTACCGTGATCTGGCTGCTCGCTATCCCACGGTCATGATCTTTGAAAATAGCGGTGAATTGATTGTAAGCATCTCTACTGCCCGTTTCGAAAAGTAAGTGGTTATTCAGCCACAGCAAACACAGGTGTTGAAGCTTCTTCTTCCACGTGAGCGCCGGTAGCAGGTGCTGTTTCAGGGATACCCTTCGGCTTACGTGATCTGCGCACAAACAGTACCGAGATGATAGCCAGGACAATGACTACAACGGTAAACGAAAAGGCATCCTGAATGGCAAGAACATAACTTTGTCTCTGTACCATCAGGTTAATCACCTTCAAAGCGGAAGATTGAGCAGCTTGTAGAGTCGCACCGTGCGCTACGAAAAGCGCCTGTAAGCGCGTGTATAACTGGCCAAGAAGCGAGCTGGCTGTCACCTGCTCGGAGAGATGAGCATAATGTATTTTAGTTCGTGACTGTACCAGGGTTGCCAGAACGGCTATGCCCAGCGAGCTTGAAACAGAACGCATGACCGTGTTCATAGATGATGCCTGAGCCAACTGGCGTGGTTTTATCTCTGAGAGTCCGAAGACAGTCAATGGCTGTACGGTGAGACCGAGGGCAAGTCCGCGCAAGACGAGCATTGACTGGAGCCACCAGTAAGGAGAATGAAGCGTAATGAACGAGAGTTCCCAGGTGGCTACCCCCAGGATGAGTAAGCCTGGTATCATCACGGCGCGTACCCCAATACGATCTACCAGGCGGCCACCTATGATAACGCTCACCATTGAGGCCAGCGCCTGCGGAAGCAGAATTAAGCCAGACTCAAAAGCGCTCAGCCCGCGTAGGTATTGCAGGTAGATGGGAAAGAGGAATAATCCGCCGAAAAGGCTAAAAATGACAAACACACCCGCAATAATGCTGGTGGTAAAGGGCCCGTTGGCGAAAAGACGCAGGTCAAGCAAAGGTTGACCTCCCCGATTGATAAGAATAAACTCGACGGCAACAAAAATCGCCAGTGAAATCAATCCTCCGGCAAGGCAACCGACCACTGTCGTAGAGCCCCAGCCATCTGTGCTGGCAGAAGAGAGGGCATAGAGAACCAATCCCAGACCAAGTGCAACGAAGATGAACCCGAGGAAGTCGAACGTGGTATTGGCCTGTGGTCGAGCCTCGTGTAAGAATATAGTGGCGAGAAAAAAAGCCACGATACCGATAGGAACGTTGATGTAAAAGATAAACTGCCAGCCTGCGAACGTCACGAGGTAGCCACCCAGCGTCGGGCCAAGGGCGGGGGCCAGAAGCGCGGGAATACCAAAGAAGCCCATCGCGGCACCGCGTTCCTGCGGTGGGAACTCGCGGAAGATCAAGGTGATGGACAACGGAAACAGCGCTGCTCCCCCAATTCCTTGCAAAATGCGGAAGAAAATGAGAACAGGTAAACTCCATGCCAGGCCGCAAAGTGCAGAGCCAATAGTGAATAGGACAAGAGAGATGAGGTAAAATCGCTTGATCCCCAACCTGTCAGAGAAGAACGCTGATGTCGGGGTGACAACACCCAGGGTCAAAATGTAGGCTGTGAGCACCCATTGGACGCTATGGATATCTGCACCAAAAGCTATTTGTAGCCTTGGAATCGCAATGTTGACGATGGTTTGATCGAGGATGCTCATAAACACCGCGATAACCACGACCATTGCTACGACCCATTTGTATTCTAGTCTTCTACGTGGCCGTACGGCCGGTGCATTGACTTGCATATGGAGGGACTCCTTATTAGGCGACGAAAACACGTAGAGAGCAAAGCGATCAAACCACAGCAGCAGGAGTGACTATCAGGAAACTGCTGCCTCGTCTTTGTGCGGTTGGTCACGTTGCACCATGCCATACAAAAGCAAGGAAACTAACTGGTCAATAACTTCATCTCGAGAGTGATTGGCGAATGGCAAGAGGTCATTCAATCCACGCCCGATGGCTCGCATAGCAAAAAGCATGGCGATGACTTGCACGAACAGGTTGGCATCGATATTCTGGCAGAAATAGCCATCATTTTGGCGTTTTTGGATATATTCTGTGATACGTTTGCGTCCATTGACGATCTTATCCGCGAGAATGTACGCTGCCTGCGGATGCGTGTAAATCAGCAAAATAGCCAGGCGAGCATAGTCACTTTGTGAAGTAAACCCGTCGTAAAAGCCACCAGCCAAACGACGTAAAATCGTCTCATCATCGAGTGGTACGCCATTCTGCAAATCCAGTTCAAGCTGCTCAATAACTGGACGTAGCATAGAGTGGGGGCCATAGTGCTGGATAATCGCTGAAAGCAAATCATCTTTGCTATGAAAATGCCAGCATAATGCTCCTCGTGTCACCCCGGCTTCTGTGGCTATATCTTCCAGGGTTGCTGCAGAGACGCCAGAGCGTGCGAATATGCGTACAGCAGCTTCAAGGATTGCCAGGCGCGTGTCATGCGTCGGAATATGATCAAGCAGACCTCGATTCACTAACTCCGTTCGTAATTCTTCTTTTCCTCCGGTAAAATGATAGTAGAAGGCCGGTCGCGAGAGATCTGCTAACTTGATAATCTCTTCTATGGTAATTTCATCGAAGGGACAATCTTCAGTTAACATTTTTGCGGCCTGAATCAGGCGTTCTTTTCCTGTGCATTTCCCTTTATGGAGTTGGTGTTCTGTCATTGATCTTCGCAATCAGTTGTTTTGTACTTTAGTAGGAAAAATAACTATACCAAACAGTAGCTGTGTTAAGCATAGTAAAGGTCTGAGAAAAAGTCAATAGGCACGAGGCATTTCGATGGGTGGCAGCGTTTATTTCTATGTAAGCGTTAAAAGTGGTTGGGTTGAGGTAAGCAATAGGTACAGTTGAAATAAGCTATACGTACTATAGAAAGTGACGTTACTTGACGGAACAATGAGTATAGGATACCTTTATACCTATAAATTCTGATCGTTTGTTGGTGCAAATTTTGCAGACTCTTTTTTAGGAGGGGTTTCTTCGCAATGCAATGTTCTTTTTGTGGTTCCCCCTTAAAGGAAGATGCTCGTTACTGCAATCAGTGCGGAACCCTTGTTGCATCGCATCCTTTCAGTCCTAAGTCATCATCTGCGGTTAGAACGTCCGATACAACGGATAGGACTAGCCGTGAACAGATTGCACAGCAGCCTAATCGAACTTCCCGGCGTTTGCAAGATGAGCCACCTTCGTGGTTGAGCTTTTTGGAAAGTGGACTGCGCGGTAAAGTACCATCTGGTGGATTAGCGTCGGAGCGTCAAGAGAGGCCGTCAACAGCAAATGCAAAAAATGAATCTTCGCCCATGGAGATACATGAATTTGTAGATGATGTCCCACAGCCTGAAAACCCAGCGCCAGAACCGGTGCAGCGTGCGAATACACAGGTACGAGAATTACGCGTGAAGGTCTGGGATCAAAAAGAACCCGCGATACCCACTGCCAATGGGTTGAGGAATGAAGATGAATTCGAAGATTTACCTACCGGACCACTGGTAGCTGTTTCATCAAACGGGTTAAATCAGCATCATACGAGTCCTCCAACTCCAGGGAAAGTAGCTCCTACTCGTTCTGACGAGGTAGAGTTTGTTGATACCATGCCACTGGCAATACCAATGGGGGAGAAACCCATGGTTACGCCCGGGCCAGTGGACGAACCAATGCGGCAGCAAGAAGAGTTTTCGGGACAACAGCTCGGAACCTCCGATCACTCAAGTTACCAGAATTTTTCGACGGCTTCGCCGCTTGCAAGTGAAGTAAGACAAGCGCCACCTTCACAGTCCGATGTACCCCCTGTCCAACGCACCAGGCGTCGTGAGAATCGTAAGCCGCTGGTAATTATGCTGGTGGTACTCTTATGTTTTGTGGTATTTGGTGGATTAGGAATTTGGATCATCCTGGTTCAGCCGTTTTCCGTGCCTGGAATTACACAGCCGCAGCAGAGTTTCAGTAATAACCAGCTTGGTTTCTCGCTGCTCTATCCCAGTGGTTGGCAATCACAGATTGACAAGGGTAAAGCAACAGTACATTTTTATGATAGTAGTCACACTGCCCAGGTGGATATCGTCGTGGGAGCCGCGCCCGGTGGCGACACCGGTACATATTTGCAACAAAAGGCGAACCAGCTTGGTCTGACGGGAACAAAAAACTCGTCAACATCCTTTGGTGGGACGTCCTGGCAACAAATTCAGGGAAATGTACTGTTAAAGGGAGCGAGCTACACCGAGACCCTAGTAACGACTACTCATAAGAATAGCATGTATACTATTATGCTGTTGGCACCCCAGACTACATATGAGCAGGAAGATCAAATAGTATTCTCAAAAATGTTTGCGTCATTTCAGTTTTTGGCATGACCCGCCTGTTTGCCTGTCCACTTGTTCATAAAAGCGCCCATTGTGGTATACTATGCGCGAATAAAAGATACTCAACAAACTACGCTCTCCAGGCTGGTATGGGTAGGGTAAAGAAAATCCACTGAAGAGAAAGAAAGGAGGGCGCGGCAGAGAAACTGGCTGCGCTTGGAAAATAGAACCATGGACGACATTCGCTTTGAACGACATTTTCGTACTCCATACTCGGAAGGTTATTACATTATGCAAGGTAGTAGCTTACAGAGTAACAATCGTCTGGGTACAGTCGATATTCATTTTACGACAACCGCGGTTCATGGAACGCTTATTTTAGAGCGGGAATTGGAAGAGGCTGACTTAACCAAACTTATTGAGCAGATTGATGAAGATCTTGTACTATCTGCTGATATGCCACGCGATGATTTTCTGGTCAGTGTCTACGTTGGCAAAGACGTTGGTTTCTATAGCGATGAATATTTTGCCGAGGAGAACGAAAACGGTACTGGCTTCGAAGAAGAGGAAGAGGAATAGAATAATAGCCCATCCTTGTCCCTTCATTACGTTCTAGTCTTCTAGCAGACCGCGCCGCATGGCATATTTGACGAGTTCAGCGCGGCTGTGGAGGTTGAGCTTGTCCATAACATGGGTGCGATGGGTATCTACTGTTTTTGGACTGATTACCAGACGCTCCGCAATCTGGTTATTGGTGTAGCCCTCAGCAACTAATTTTAAAATTTCTCTTTCCCGCTCGGTCAGGCTACTATAACTATCTTTTTCTTCGCCACTGCGTACGCGTTGCAGATAATCTCCAACCATGACGGATTGCGCAGTTGGTGAGAGATAAAATTGGCCACTACGTATAACGTGTAACGCTGTGATGAGTTCAGTATCTGCGGCTTCTTTGAGCATATAGCCAGAAGCGCCAGCACGTAACGCCTGGAAAACATACTCTTCATTTTCGTGCATAGTGAGTACAAGTACCTTTATTTCTGGTAACAATTTTTTGATTTGTCGTGTTGCTTCGATGCCGTTCATGTCAGGCATAGTGATATCCATGAGTATGATATCTGGCAGAAGGCGTTGTGCCTCTTGAATGGCCTGGCGACCATCTTGCGCTTCACCGACCACCTCCATATCTGGCTGGGCGTTCAGCATCATTTTTAGCCCCGCACGTAAAATTGTATGGTCGTCAGCCAGTAATATATGTATATTCATTGATGAGAATGAGTTCCTGTCTTTCATAAGATTGCCGGTGTCTACGATATTATATGTTCAGGTCGGATACCATTTTTATGAATTGGTTTGTCTATCGGAGAGAGGGGTATACGAACCTCAATCGTCGTACCGTGCCCAATAATAGAATGTATATCTAACGAACCATCGAGTAGAACCGCTCGCTCATTCATCCCGGCCAACCCTAAACCACGTTCCTGGTCGGGGGTTTTGTGTAAAGTACCTACATTAAACCCGATGCCATCATCTGTAATGGTGACATAGACGGCATCTGCGTGCTCTTTTACAGTGACGATTACCTTATGCGCATTGGCGTGGCGCGCGGTGTTGGTTAAAGATTCCTGGACTATTCTATAGAGAGCTGTTTCCACCTCAGGAGGTAATCGCTGTTTGAAGTTTTGCGCGACGAACTCAACTGCAATTGAGCACTTCTGTTGATATTCTTTAATGTACCAGCGCAGCGCGGGAAGTAACCCTAAGTCATCGAGGGCACTTGGGCGCAGATCAATGCTCAGGTTGCGGATGGCGCGCAAGGTCTGATGTGCCAGCATACGCGTATCGGCGATACGGTCGCGGGCTTCCTGTGTTGTAATCGATTCTTCAAGTATTGCCAGGCTAATAAGTAACGAGGTGAGCACCTGACTGGTCTCATCATGAAGTTCGCGCGCGATGCGTTTGCGTTCTTGTTCCTGGGCGTTGATAATCTGGCTGGCCCGCAGTCGTGTCGCATCATCAATCGCTTCGAGCATCATATTGAGGGTGCTGGCGAGTTGATCGGCCTCGAGGTCGACGCCGGTCATTGGCGCTCGTAACGAACGTTCGCCTGCCTGGACGCGGTTCATGACCCTACCCAGGTCTTTAAGGGGGCGAAATGCAACCTGGAGGACAACAAAATTGAGAGCTATGCTGACGAACCAGCCAACAACAATGAAAATGGCCAGAGAGGCAGGCGTTGCCAGAGCCTGGCGAGAGTTGTGGAGATTCGAGGCAAGCCAGGTTCCACCTGTGGCACCGACGAAGATAATCAAACTATTAGCGAAAAGCACTTTATAGAAGACTGGCAGGCTCAGCAAAGGTCTGAGTATTTTCGGTATGCGACGGCTTTCATGTAATCTGGTATCGGTATGAATCATGATGTTTTTCTCTTTGAAGAAGTATGGTATGCAAGCGACATTATCATTGTAGCTGTACCAAGGAAAGGTGTCAAATGAGATGGGTAAATAGATGAGCTTCATAAGTAGCAGAGGATAAGCTGGCGGCATTTTCTCTTGAGAAGATGCAACGTATCTTGAAAATCAGGTGTGTACAATATAAAAATAGGGTATGCACCTGATGCTGGTATACATGTGAGTAAGTATGCTTAGGAATAACAATCCAGGTCAGGCTATGTACTCTTCTCATTTGAGTACGAAGTACATTACAATTAGAGAGAGGATTGTTTCTTCTTGCGATGAAGAAAGTATGTTCTCCCCCAGTTTTCTTGTGGGGGTACCAGCCTTTTCGTGGGTATGATATAATCTGCCACAAAGAATGAGGACTTTTGCGACCAGGCTTGTTTATTTTTCTGACCTGGTTTAACAACGAGGCATAATCCTTATTAGAGGAGGGAATGTGAGCTCTACTAGCAACAAAAGCTTACTCGACACGATGACCCAGAAGATGGTCGAGAGTCAAGTTTGGCGTTCAATTTTTCGCCACGGCTATCCCGATACCCCTCTGAACCAGTCGCTAGTCATGATGGGGAATGTATTTCTGCACTTGCATCCCGTCAAAGTCAGCCGCCAGGCAATGAAAATCACCTATACCTGGTGTATGGGCGGCATCTCATTTTTCTTATTCCTGCTGCTGACGCTCACGGGTGTTTTTCTGATGTTCTTCTACATCCCTGAAACCCACGTAGCTTATCAAAATATCAACCAAATAGATAGCGCCGTCTCATTCGGCAACCTGGTGCGTAATATGCATCGTTGGGCGGCTCACCTGATGGTTGTTTCGGTAACATTGCATATGGTGCGCGTCTTCTATCATGGCGCATACAAGCCCCCCAGAGAGTTCAACTGGCTGGTCGGTGTGGGGCTCTTCTTCGTCACGCTCTTCTTGAGTTTCACCGGCTATCTGCTACCGTGGGACCAGATCGCTATTTGGGCTATCACGGTAGGTACGAACCTGGCGCCTTATACGCCTATCTTAGGAGACACTGTCTACAAAGTGATGGTTGGTGGTTCCAGTGTGGCTCAGCCGACATTGATCCGCTTCTACGTCGCTCACGTGATACTGCTGCCACTCGCTGCCGCGCTGTTGATGGCCGTGCACTTCTGGCGAATCCGTAAGGATGGTGGTGAAGCTGGTCCTCCGCCTCCCTCTCGTCGTGAAATTGAAACTCGTGCAGAGCGTTCCACAGTTGGTGCTGCTCGCTAGTAATTGGGTTGTCTCTCCCGTATGGTGTACGCTATATCCTACGGTACTATGAGTGAGGAGATACCGAAACTATGTCAATTGAACAGAAAGAACCAGGAGGGGAAACGCAGGCTGCAGCGACTCAGCGACGGTATCGCACGCTTGCAGTTGTCAGACAGGAGGCCATCACTCGCGTGGAGAAGCCGCTCGAAGATTCGGTCTTTGTCTGGCCCCACCTGATGGTGCGAGAGTTTTTCGCCGCGGCGATTGTCACGGTGATGGTCACCTTACTGTCGCTGCAGATCAATGCGCCTTTAGAGGCGCCTGCTAACCCAAATGTGACGCCAAATCCGGCAAAGGCCCCCTGGTATTTCCTGGGGCTGCAGGAATTGCTGCACTACTTCCCGCCAACCACTGGTGGAGTACTCGTTCCGGGCCTGGTGCTGACTGCTCTTGCTATACTGCCCTACGTTGACCGCAACCCCAGTCGCGCTTATGCTGACCGGAAGGTGGCTATTGTTACATTTACCATGTTTCTCATCTTCTGGGCAGTGGTCACGTTATCCGGCAGTTTCTTCCGTGGCCCTGGTTGGCTATGGGTATGGCCCTGGGTTCATATGTACTTCAACTTGTAGCCACATATAGCCACAGGCAAGACTGAGAGGACGACGTTGATTTCTGATGATATAAATAGACCGCAAATCACGCCGCAGCAATATGAGGTGCTGCACGGCGGCGGCGCTGAAGCGGCGGAGATTGCCAAAGAGCGCTTGTCGCGGCGGCGTTTCCTGCGGCGGTCAATGCTGGCCGTGTGGGGCCTGTCGGGGACCGCCGCTGTAGCAGGCTCATTGTATATGCTGTATCCTAACCTGGCAGGTCAGTTTGGTTCTGCTCTGAATGTTGGCAAGAAAGCGGATTTTCCGGCTGTCACGCCGGATAATTTCAAACTGAATCAAGCTGGCGTTTTCTACCGGCAGAGCGCGAAGACCTATGTGGTGCACCTGGCCAAGAATACCCAGTTTCTGTTGAGCGGCAGCAATCTTACAGATCAATTGGATGCGGAATCGGTGGTAAAAGATGCCGATGGCTCTTATTGGATTGCCCTCTACCAGCGCTGTGTCCACCTGGGATGTACCGTGCCATTCCGTGATAGTTGTGTCAGTTTCAAATGCCCTTGCCATGGTTCACACTATAACGTGACTGGAGAATGGCTCGATGGGCCGGCCCCAAAGAGTCTGGATCGCTTCCTTATCGCCTTCACCGGGGAGGACGTCACTGTGGATACCGGTACGATCAATACCAAGGTGCCGCATCCTGACCAGACGACGCGATTGATCCCGGTCCCAGGTGTAGAATGCAGTGTATAGTATAGGGGGATTCGTGCCTGCGAATGCCCTTATGTTAAAGGTTGTGTTTTTATGATAGATCCAATTCAGATCGCAATAGGCTTTCTTGTCCTCGTGGTAGCCGTGGGTGCATTGCTCTTCGTGTTCTATTCACGCACCAATGCTGTGGAAAAAACGGGGTATGGAACGCTGGTTATGCTGGCTATCGTCTCTCTGGTGATCCCAATTTTATGGATCGTTGATAGCAACAACCAGGCAGCGGCAAAAGCTGAACAGCACGCCACCTCCGTGCAGCGTGGTGTCGTGCTTTACTCAACATATTGTTATCAGTGTCATGGAACCAGGGGGCAGGGTCATATCGGCCCGAAGCTGAATAATAACCCTGCTGTCAATGGTTTAACCGATGACGACCTGGTGCGCATCATTAGCGGCGGTGTCTATGACACGGCTGATCTGGCCAAACCCATCATGCCCGCCTGGAGTGATGTTTTTGGGGGGCCTTTGACTAATAATGACATTCAATATCTATTTGATCTCATTCGTTCATCTGACCCGGCCTATCAGCAGAAAAATGGCTTGAGTGGCGGTAATGGCTTTGTCCAGGTACCAATCTACCTTCAGTCGAACAGTCCTACAGGATATCAGACAGCTGTCGCGCAAGAATCCACCGGTGCTTTTGGCGCTCCCGTTGATATGACCCATAAAAAGGCTGTGACGGTAGATATTGTAGCGCCTCCTCCAGGAGCAACATGTACGCCCGCCTGCTATGCGATAACCAATTTGAAAGTGAAAGTAGGCACTGTCATTACCTGGGTGAACAAGAGTACAACGCCGCACACCGTTTCAGCGATTGAGGGGACCGATGTCAGCAACATCAAAGTTGCGAAGAATATCTTCGACTCAGGCCTGACCACACCTATTAATCCGGGAGGAACATATACCTACACAGTAGCCGCGAATGCCTATACCTTCAACCCGTCAACGCATGCGGTTATCTATTACTGCCAGTTTCACCCTTCGATGCTGGCTGAACTGACGATAGTTCAATAAATTAAGCTGTCGAAAAGGATTGCTTCTATGCAACAGGTTCAACAACGGGAAATCCCAGAACGCATATCCTGGGCGCGCGCAATGATTTTCGCGGTGGGTTACTTTTTCATTGCCGCCCTCCTGATTGGGCAAATCCCCGGATATATTTACAACCAGATGACGTCGGCAACACTGG
>WNFW01000836.1_pt1 | contig 20281 bp, 21 predicted proteins | sample 5400131 | NCBI WGS metagenome assembly WNFW01 (sample SAMN13153362, study PRJNA577476) | soil metagenome | isolation source: 20 cm soil or saprolite under grassland replicate 1 | place: USA:California | collected 2016-06-15 | reverse complement strand
GATGGGTGAAGCCGGGCATCACCGTGCCGGCATGTTCCAGCGCCCGCGCCACCAGCGCCTGCTGGAACGCCGCCAGCGCCGCATCGGTCTCGTCGATGGTGTCGCGGACATAGAGCCGGAAATCGGTCGCCACCTGATCGTTGCGCGAGCGCGCGGTGTGCAGCCGCCCCGCGGCGGGTCCGATCAACTCGCCAAGCCTGCTCTCGACATTCATGTGAATGTCCTCGAGCGCGCGCTTGAAGTCGAACGCCCCCTTGCCGATCTCTGACAAAATCGTGTCTAGACCCTTGCCGATATTTTTCGCATCGTTTGCGCTAATAATGCCTTGCGCGGCAAGCATGGCGGCATGGGCCTTGGACGCGGCGATGTCCTGGGCGTAAAGGTGGCGATCGACGTCGATGGAGACGTTGATTTCTTCCATGATCGCGTCGGGACGCTCCGTAAACCGGCCGCCCCACATCTTGTTGCTCATGACCTGTCACTCATGACGTATTACTCATGGCCTGCCAGTTATCGTCACGCCCGCGAGCGGAGCGCCATGCGCCGTTGCCGGCGCAGCCGAAGCCCTGCATAGCCGTATCTGCCACTGGATGACAAACGATATGCCCGAGCGACCCACACCTCATCCCGCGGCCACGCACCGGATCCCGCTGGCGATCGGGGCGGTGCTGGTGGGGGCTGCGATTGGATTTGCCGGGATGTACGGGATCGGCGGGCCGAAACGCAGTGCCGCCGGCGACCCCGCCTGCCGCGGGGCGGTCGAGCTTGCGCGCAAGCTGGCGCCGCTGGCGCATGGCGAGGTGGCCGCGCTGACCATGGCCACGGTCCCGCTGCGGCTGCCGGACCTCGCCTTCGAGGATGCAGGCGGCAAGCCCAAAAAGCTCTCCGACTGGCGCGGGCGGACGGTGCTGGTGAACCTGTGGGCCACCTGGTGCGTGCCTTGTCGGAAAGAGATGCCGGCGCTGGAAGGCCTGCAAACCAGGCTCGGCGGGCCGGATTTCGAGGTGGTCGCGGTCAATATCGATACCCGCGATCCCGAAAAACCGAAGAATTTCCTCAAAGACGCCAACCTGAGCCGGCTCGGCTATTATAACGACCAGAAAGCCAAGGTTTTTCAAGATCTTAAAGCGATCGGACGGGCGCTGGGGATGCCGACCTCTGTGCTGGTCGACGGCCAGGGCTGCGAGATCGCCACCATCGCGGGGCCCGCGGAATGGGCCAGCGACGACGCTGTCAAGCTGATCACGGCGGCGATGAAGCCGGTAGCGGCGGGATTTTAAGCTGAAACGTCAAGATTGCCGCCGACGCCGGGGAGAAGCGACGGCTGGGCCGCGCCCAACAGCGTCAGGACGGTGGATTTCTCCGCATCCGCGTTGGATTTCATGATCGTGGCGGCGATCTGCGACTGCGTGTTTCCCGCCTGCATGGCGAGAATGCTCGAGACCATACTCATCAAGTCCATGCGCAACCCTCTGCCACGCCGGCACTCTACCGGGGGGTGGTTAATGATTGCCGGAGACGGGGGTATCTGCGCTCGGAATCAGCCGCCGCCCCCACGCTTCGGTCACCGCCGTAACGTCTATTGCCGGCACCCAATATGATCTACGGATGCATGAAAGGCAGAGCTACCACGGCTGGCGCGTCGTCGCAGCGGCTTTCGTCCTCGCCGTTTTCGGATTGGGAGTAGGCTTCCACGGCCCGGCGATCTATTTGCATACGGTGCATGAGAGCAGAGGCTGGCCGCTGGCTCTGGTTTCGACTGCCGTCACGGTGCACTTCCTGATCGGCGCTGTCGTGGTGGCCAATCTGCCGGCACTCCACCGGCGTTTTGGCATCCCGACGGTGACAAAGGCCGGAGCGATCCTGCTCGCTGTCGGTGTCTTCGGTTGGGCCAGCGCCACGGCGCCCTGGCAGCTGTTCGGCGCGACACTCCTCAGCGGCGCCGGTTGGGTGACCATAGGCGTGGCTGCGATCAACGCGATCGTGGCGCCATGGTTCATCCGCGGCCGCCCCACCGCGCTCGCCATGGCCTATAATGGCGGCAACATCGGTGGCGTGGTTTTTTCACCGCTCTGGGCAGCGGCGATCGGCGCGTTTGGATTTCCGGCCGCCGCCGCGGCGATCGGCCTCGTCATGGCAATCACGATATGGATTCTCGCCGACCTGGTGTTTTCGCGGACGCCACAACAAATGGGATTGATTCCCGACGGCGATGAGCCCGGAGCGCAGACAGCCTCTGTCACTTCGCCGGCCGCAACGCCATTGCCGGGAATTTTGCTCTGGAGCGATCGCAAATTCCTGACGATTGCCGCTGGTATGGCATTGGGACTGTTCGCGCAGATCGGCCTGGTTGTGCACCTGTATTCGCTGCTGGTTCCAGCGCTCGGCGCCTCGCAAGCAGGCCTGGCGATGGGGCTGGTGACATTAATGGCCATCGTTGGCCGCTCGCTTCTCGGCTGGGCCATGCCAGCGAATGCCGATCGAAGGCTGGCGGCTTGTGCCAGCTATACAGTGCAGATGACAGGTTGCGCTGTGTTCATCGCCGCAGCCGGCACGAGCGTACCGCTGCTGCTTCTGGGGGTCGTCTTGTTTGGCACAGGATTCGGCAAAGGAACGTGGTTGCCGCCCCTGATTGCCCAGGTTGAATTTGTCGGGGATGACGTGCCGCGGGTAGTCGCACTCATTGTCGCGATCTCGCAAGGCACTTACGCGTTTGCACCCGTCGTCTTCGGCATGATCAGAGAATTCACATCGCATACCGCCGGCGCGGACTCTGGCGCCGCTCCCGCCCTCTTTGCTGTTGCCGGAGTCGTGCAAGGGATGGCGATTTGCGCATTCCTGGCGGGCCGGTGTCGGTAATTTAGGAGCTTCGGCGACGCCTACCGCGTCGGGACCGGCTTGTCGCCGCGATAGTCGTAGAAGCCGCGCTGGGTCTTGCGGCCGAGCCAGCCGGCCTCGACATATTTCACCAACAGCGGACAGGGTCGATATTTGGAGTCCGCGAGGCCCTCATGCAGCACCTGCATGATCGACAGGCAAGTATCGAGGCCGATGAAATCGGCGAGCTCAAGCGGTCCCATCGGGTGGTGCGCCCCGAGCTTCATCGCCGCGTCAATCGCCTCGACGTTTCCGACGCCCTCATACAGCGTGTAGATCGCTTCGTTGATCATCGGCAGCAGGATGCGGTTGACGATGAAGGCCGGGAAATCTTCCGAGACCGCGATCTGCTTGCCGAGCCGGGTGACGAATTCCTTCGCCGTGTCGAAGGTGGCGTCATCGGTAGCGATGCCGCGGATCAGCTCCACCAGTTCCATCAGCGGAACCGGGTTCATGAAATGAATCCCGATAAAGCGCTCGGGCCGGTCGGTGGTTGCAGCCAGCCGCGTGATCGAAATCGACGAGGTGTTGGAGGCGACGATCGCTTCCGGCTTCAGCACCGCGCAGAGACCGTGAAAGATCTTGCGCTTGACCTCTTCCTTTTCGACCGCGGTCTCGACCACCAGATCGCAATCGGCGAGCCCCTCCATGGTCTCGGCGGAGGCGATCCGTCCCAAGGCCTGCTTACGCGCGTCGTCGGTGATGATCTTTTTCGCGACCTGGCGCGAGAGGTTGCCGTTGATGGTCGCCATTCCCGACTTCAGGCGATCGGCGGACACATCGTTGAGCACGACGTCGAAGCCAGCCAATGCGGCCACGTGCGCGATGCCGTTACCCATCTGCCCCGAGCCGATCACGCCGACCTTCTTGATCATAGAAGCCATCTTGTCATCCACCCGAGCGACGCGCGATCCGCGTCAGCCCATCCCCTGTATAAACACCGGCCGACGTCCGTTCACCCGGTTGTTTCAATCGTGGTTACTTTCCGAGCTTGCCGAGCGCTTCGGTCAGTTCGGGAACCGCCTGATAGAGATCCGCGACCAGCCCGTAATCGGCGACCTGGAAAATCGGTGCATCCTCATCCTTGTTGATCGCGACAATCACCTTGGAATCCTTCATGCCGGCCAGATGCTGGATCGCGCCTGATATGCCGATTGCGACATAAAGTTCGGGCGCCACCACCTTGCCGGTCTGGCCGACCTGCCAATCGTTCGGCGCGTAGCCGGCATCGACCGCGGCGCGCGAGGCGCCGACGCCGGCGCCGAGCTTGTCGGCGAGCGGCTCGATGTATTTGGCGAAATTCTCGCGGCTCTGCATGGCGCGGCCGCCGGAAACGATGATTTTTGCCGACGTCAGTTCGGGGCGATCGCTCTTGGCGACTTCCTCGCCGACGAAGCTGGAGAGGCCGGGATCGGCGGCCGCGGCGGCGTTTTCGATCCCCGCGCTGCCGCCGTCGCCGGCGGCGGCGAAGGTCGAGGTGCGCACCGTAATGACCTTCTTGGCGTCCTTTGATTTCACGGTCTGGATCGCGTTGCCGGCATAGATCGGCCGCTCGAAGGTGTCGGGCGAAACCACCTTGATGATCTCCGACACCTGCATGACGTCGAGCAGGGCCGCGACCCGCGGCATGACGTTCTTGAAGCGCGAGGTCGCGGGCGCCACGAAGGCATCATAGCCGGGGGCCAGCGCCACGATCAGGGCGGCCAGCGGCTCGGCGAGGTCGTGGGCATAGGCCGCGTTGTCCGCGAGCAGCACTTTCGTCACGCCGGCGAGCCTGGCCGCGGCGTCCGCGGCAGCCTTGGCGTTTTCGCCGGCGACCAGAACATGCACTTCGCCACCCAGCGCGGCAGCGGCGGTCAGGGCCTTGTTGGTGGCGTCCTTGATCGACGCGTTGTCATGTTCGGCAATCAACAGGGTGGTCATCAGAGAACCCCGGCTTCGGTCTTGAGTTTCGATACCAGCTCGGCGACGTCCTTGACCTTGACGCCGCTCTTGCGGCCCGGCGGTTCCGACGTCTTGAGGATCTCCAGATGGGCTGTGAGATCGACGCCGTAATCGGATGCGCTCTTGTCGGCGATCGGCTTTTTCTTGGCCTTCATGATGTTGGGCAGGCTGGCGTAGCGCGGTTCGTTCAGCCGCAGGTCCGTCGTCACGATCGCCGGTCCCTTCAGCTTGACGGTCTGCAAGCCGCCGTCGACCTCGCGTGTCACCTTGAAATCGGATCCGTCGACTTCGAGCTTGGAGGCAAAGGTAGCCTGCGACCATCCGAGCAGGGCGGCCAGCATCTGGCCGGTCTGGTTGGAGTCGTCGTCGATCGCCTGCTTGCCGAGAATGACCAGCCCGGGCTTCTCCTCGTCGGCGACGGCTTTGAGAATCTTCGCCACCGCCAGCGGTTCGATGTTGCCTTCCGCCTTGACCAGGATGCCGCGATCGGCGCCCATCGCAAGACCGGTCCGGATGGTTTCAGAGGCCTGGGCAGGGCCGATCGATACCACCACCACCTCGGTGGCCTTGCCGGCCTCTTTCAGGCGCAGGGCCTCCTCGACGGCGATTTCGTCGAACGGATTCATCGACATCTTGACGTTGGCGAGTTCCACGCCCGATCCGTCGCTCTTGACCCGGACCTTGACGTTGAAATCGACCACCCGCTTTACCGGCACCAGAACCTTCATCGATCCTCTTTCGCTTGAATTTCGCGCTTTGCTCAGCTTGGGCGCGGAACCTAAAGCGCCCGCCAATCCCGGTCAACGCGCGAAGACCAAAAATCGCCTCCGGACAGGCCCGCTTAGCGGTTCTGGCCGGGCACCCACAACACGTCCCCGGCGCCGTTATCGTTGGCGGCGCGGCTGGCGACGAACAGGAAGTCCGACAGGCGATTCATATACTGGATTGCGGCGTCGCCGACCGGTTCATTGGGCTGGGCGGCGAGTTCCACCATGATCCGTTCCGCCCGGCGGCAAATGGTGCGGGCCAGATGCAGATACGCCGCGGCAGGCTTTCCTCCGGGCAGCACAAACGAGGTTAGCGGCGCGAGGTGCTCGTTCAAGGCATCGATGTCGCGCTCGAGGCGTTCGACCTGGCTCGACAGCACCCGCAAGCGTTCCGCCTTGCCCTCGCGCTCGGGCACTGCGAGATCGGCGCCGAGGTCGAACAGATCGTTCTGGATCAGGCCCAGCATCGCATCGAGATCGGGCGCATCGGCCAGATGCAGCCGCACGATGCCGATGGCGGCATTGGTCTCGTCGACGGTTCCATAGGCGCCGATGCGCAGGTCGTATTTCGGGCGGCGTTCGCCGCTGCCGAGCGCGGTGGTGCCGTCGTCGCCGGTCCGGGTGTAGATTCGATTGAGGATGACCATTGTCCGTCTCCTTCAGCGCCCCAGCGCCCAGACCGCGAGCATGGTGATGATAACCGCGACGAATTGCAGTAGCACCCGCAATCGCATCAGTTGCTGCGACCGGTTCGGCGATCCACCCCGCATCATATTGAGCAGACCAAGCAGCAACACCAGCGCAACGGCCGCGACCGCGACGGGAAGGATTATCGAACTCAGGAATGATGCCATCGGCGCTACATAGCATCGCGGAAGGTGCTGCGCCATGGATCAGGCCGCGACCTTCCGATCTGGCTTTTGGCTCCATAATATCAGAAGGTAGCGTGTTCGCCGATCGAATCCATCTTTCCACTCGTCAAGGTGAAATGTGAGACAGCTCCGCTACGTCTATGATGCCGGCATGGACGCGTTCTACACCTTTCTCGCCGATGACGGCTGGGCGATCGCGAGCCATATCGCACTGTCGACGCTGATGGCGTTGTTTCCGTTTCTGATCGTGCTGACTTCGTTGGCCGGCTTTTTCGGGTCGAAGGAACTCGCCGATCAGGCCGCGGGGCTGTTGCTGCAGATCTGGCCGCAGCAGGTCGCCGATTCGCTGTCGGGCGAGATCCACGACGTGCTGACGACGACCCGCGGTGACGTGCTGACCATCGGCGCGGTGCTCGCGGTGTACTTTGCATCAAACGGCGTTGAAGCCCTGCGCGTGGCGCTCAACCGCGCCTATGCGGTGATCGAGCCGAGGCGCTGGTACTGGTTGCGATTGGAGTCGATCGGCTACACCCTGGTCGCCGCCTTCACATCGCTGGCGATGGCGTTCCTGATCGTGCTTGGACCTCTGATCATCGAGGCGGTCCGGCGCCATGTTCCGCTTGTTGTCGCAAGCAACGAGAATTTTCTCAATATTTCGCGCTACGGCATCACCATTACGGCGCTGACCGTTGCGCTGTTTATTCTGCATGCCTGGCTTCCGGCCGGCCGCCGGGGATTTTTGCAAATTCTACCGGGTATTATTTTCACTATGGCGGCGTCGCTGGTGTCGGGCATCGTGTTCGGACAGTATCTGTCGCGCTTCGCCTACAACTACGTGACGATGTATGCCGGCCTTGCGTCTGTCATTATCGCGCTGGTGTTTCTGTATTTCATCGCCGCGATCTTCGTGTATGGCGGCGAGTTGAACGCGGCGATCATCAAGTCGCAGCTGCCGCACGGTGTGTCGCTTCAAGCAGCGCAGTCGCTAAAGCCCGTGGACTCACAGGCTTGACCAGAAAGGCATCGGCGCCGGCCGCGCGCGATGCAGCTTCGTCATCGCCGCGGCCGGACACCCCGATGATCGCAATGCGGCCGAGCGGCGGGCGGAGTTCGCGAATTCGCTGGATCGCCTCGATGCCGTTGATACCCGGCAACACCATGTCCATCAGCACCGCGTCGAACGCACCTTGCGCAATCCGTTCGGCGGCGGCCTCGCCCCGCCCGACAAATTCCGCCTGATGACCGAGTTCGGTGAGGATCGCGTTGAGCACGACGCGGCCGAACGGATTATCTTCGACGCTGAGAACGCGCAACGGCCGCACCGGATCGGGCGGCATATCGGCTTCCGTAGCCGAAGCTGAAGTCTTCGAAGCTTTCGCAAGCGTCAAGGTCACCATCAGCGTGAATGTGGCTCCTCCGCCGCGCCGTTGCGCCACGGCGACGTCGCCCCCCATCGCGCGTGCGAGTTGCTTGACCGAGGATAATCCGAGCCCGGCACCCCCGAACCGGGACGCGATGCTGACATTGGCCTGCGAGAACGGACGGAACAGGCGTTTGACCTCGTTCAGCGTCAGGCCGATGCCGCTGTCGGAGACCGCGAAGGCGATGCCGACCTTGCCTTTCGGGCCGGGCACCGGCTTCACCGCCAGCGCCACGCCGCCCTGCTCGGTGAACTTCACTGCGTTGTCGATCAGGTTTTCCAGCGCAGCGCGGAGGCGAACGGGATCCCCGACCACGGCCGCGGGAAGCTGGTCCGAAATATCCACCGACCATTGCAGGCCCTTCGCCGCCGCCCTTCCGGCCAGCGAATCGCCGGCGTTGCGCGCCAGCGCCCGCAGGTCGAAGAAATCCTGCCGCATCCCGGCCGCGGCGTGGCTGCTCTTCGCCGCATCGACAAACAGGGTCGCGAGGCTGGCGAGATGTTCGGCACCGGCCTTGATGGTATCGACCCAGCGCCGCTCGCGCTCGTCGAGGTCGGATGTCGCCAACAGGTTGCTGATGGCAAGAATTCCGGTCAGCGGCGTGCGGACCTCATGCGCGAACGCCGCGAGCGCCGCTTCAACCATGCTGGGCGCCGGCATCCCGGCACGCTTGCCGCGCGGCTTTCCCGCGGCAGTCTTTGCAATGCGCTTGTTCGGCGGCCGCTTTTTGGGCGGACGCTTGGTACGCTGCGAACGCAACTTTGGCGCCATGATTTCCCCGATCCTGGCCGGCTCCACCATGACATGGCCGGGCTCCGGGAGTCACGCCGAACGCGTTTTCAACAGATCGATTGGCGGGCGGGCCGTCCCGGGAAACTACGGCAAGCCGACCAGCCTGCGGATGTCGGCCGCAGTTGCTCCCCCGGCCCGCAGCTCCCGCAGGCCGGTGGCCAAGGTCGACTTCGAGAGCTTCCGCCGCTCGCCATCGAGCACGAGGCGATGGTGCCGGTAGGCCGGCTGCGGCAAACCGAGCAGTTCTTGCAGCAGGCGGTGGACGCTGGTGGACCAGAACAGGTCCTGCCCGCGTACCACCTCGGTCACACCCTGCAAGGCGTCGTCGATCACCACCGAGAGGTGATAGCTGGTCGGCGCGTCCTTGCGAGCGAGGATGACATCGCCCCAGGCCTGCGGCCGGGCTGCCACCTTGCCGGTTTGGCCATCGGGACCTTCGCCGCGCTCGATCCAGCCGAGGTCGTCGGCGCGCGCGCAAGCCGCCGCCATGTCGAGCCGCAGCGCATAAAGCGCGCCTGATTCGATCAATCGCGCGCGCTCGCCGGCCGGGAGCGATTTCGCCACGCCCGAATAGAGCGGCGCGCCATCGGGATCGCGCGGCCAAGCGGCCTCGGCCTCCCGCTGCGCCACCAGTCCGGCAATCTCGGTGCGGCTCTCGAAAGCCGGATAGACCAGGCCCTGGTCCGACAGTTGTTCGACCGCTTCGCGATAGCTCACAAAATGTTCGGATTGCCGCCGCACCGGAATTTCCCACGCGATGCCAAGCCAGGCGAGGTCTTCATAAATCGCGGCCTCGAATTCCGGCCGGCACCTGACGGTGTCGATATCCTCGATGCGCAGCAAAAATCGTCCGCCGCCCTGGCGCGCCAAATCGAAATTCAGCAGCGCCGAAAAAGCGTGGCCAAGATGGAGGTAGCCGTTCGGGCTCGGCGCAAAACGGAAGACGGGCGGCGGCATTTATGTTGATCTCGTCATGGCCGGGCTTGTCCCGGCCATCCACGTCTTGCAACAGTGCGGCACAACGGTGGCCAAGTTTACATTTCGTCTCATCAGTCCCAACAACGTTCCATATGTCGGTATGACAAATGATCTTGTCCGGCACGTATAGCGCAAGAAGACGTGGATGGCCGGGACAAGCCCGGCCATGACGAAGAATTGGCGAAAATGCTGATCCACCTCAACACCCAGGCCGACCTCGAAGACGCCATCGCCGCGCTGGTCAAGCAGGACCCGCGGCTCAAGCCCATCCTGGAAATCGCGGGCATGCCGGCGTTGCGGCGGCGCGAGCCCGGCTATGCCGGCCTGGCGGCGATCGTCTGCGGCCAGCAATTATCCACCGCGAGCGCCGCGGCGATCTGGGCCCGTGTCAGCGCCGCGTTCGATCCGTTTCACCATGACGCGCTGCGCCGCGCCCGCGCCGATCGCCTCGGCCGGCTCGGGCTGTCGGCGGCGAAGATCAAGACCTTGAAGAATCTCGCGTGCGAACTCGCCGCGGAACGCTTGAATCTCGAGGTGCTGGCAAACGAAGACGCCGACGCCGCGCACAATACGCTGACCGCGCTGCACGGCATCGGTCCCTGGACCGCGGACGTCTATCTGCTGTTCTGCCTCGGGCATGGCGACGCCTGGCCCGCGGGCGATCTCGCGGTGCAGGAAGCGGTCAAGATCGGACTGAGCCTGAAGACGCGGCCGACCCCAAAGCAGATGGCGCCGCTGGCGGAGCCGTGGCGGCCGTTGCGCGGCGCCGCGGCGCATCTGTGGTGGTCCTACTACCGGGCGCTGAAGAAGCGCGAAGGCGTGATCGCAGGCGAGGGAAAAGCGAACGCTGTTTTAAACAAGATACCTGTTGCAAAAGCTTCATCGGCAGCAGCAAAGATCGGGAATGGAAAAAAGCCGGGATCGAAAACATGAACTCCACCGACTTCGTCGTTGCCCGCCATGATCTGCAGCAAGGCAAATTCATCGAGACGCAGTTGCCCGACGCCGATGCGCTTCCCGATGACGCGCTGCTGGTCAAGATCGATCGTTTTGCGTTCACCGCCAACAACATCACCTACGCAGTGTTGGGCGACCAGTTGAAATACTGGCAGCTGTTTCCGGCGCCGAACGATTTCGGCAACATTCCGGTGTGGGGATTTGGCGAGGTAATCGCCTCGAAACATCCCGGCATTTCCAACGGCGAACGCCTGTTCGGCTATTTCCCGATGGCGACGCATCTGGTGATCGAGGCCGCCGACGTCAGCAGGCGGGGCCTGCGCGATGTCGCCGCGCATCGGCAAGGGGTGGCGCCGGTCTACAACGCTTATGCCCGTGTCAGCGGCGATCCTGCCTTCACCGGGCGACAGGGCGACCACCAGGCGCTGCTCCGGCCATTGTTCATGCTGTCGTTCCTGGTCGATGATTTTCTAGCCGAGAATGCGTTTTACGGCGCGAAGCGCGTCATGCTGTCCAGCGCCTCCAGCAAGACCGCGTTCGGTCTCGCGCATCTGTTGCATACCCTGCGCAAGGATATCCGGGTGATCGGCCTGACTTCGGCGGGCAATGTCGATTTTGTCCGATCGCTCGGCTGCTACGACGACGTCGTGACCTATGACCGCGTAACGTCGATACCTTCCAATTCACCGGTCGCGTTCGTCGACATGGCCGGCAACAGCGACTTGCGCGCAAAACTGCACCGGCATTTCGGCGAGGCGATGAAATATTCCGGACGCATCGGGCTCACCCATCGCAGCTCTTCGCCCGATGAGCCGGAACTGCCGGGCGCCAAGCCGACATGGTTCTTCGCGCCCGACCAGATTCGCAAACGCGCCAAGGAGTGGGGACCCGGTGGGCTCGATATCAGGTTCAGCGCCGCATGGTCGGGCTTCGCTCCAATGCTGGATCGATGGCTCACGGTTGTCGAAGGTCGCGGGCCGGTGGCGGTAAAACAAGTCTATCTCGATACCCTCAATGGCCGCGTGCCGCCGCAACAGGGGCATATTCTGTCGCTGTAGAGCCTCGGTTCTGATTGAATCAGAACCGAGGCGCTACCTTTTTGTTTTGACGCGTTTTCTTTACGCGAACCGGCACCTACTTGGCTCGAAAACGCTCTGGCGGAATGGCGGCCATCTCTTCACGCCCTTTCTGCGCCATCCCGATCGGGTATAGGGTTCGGATCAGGGAAAGCGCCGCCAAGACGACCGGCGAAGAGAAACGCGCATGCTCGACAGAACGGACGATATTTCGGTTGCCGCGGATAGCTGGCTCGCTCAATTCGAGGACGCCCTCGCGAGGCCCGGCAATGCTGCCTTAAGGCCGCTGTTCCATCCCGACAGCTACTGGCGCGACGCGCTGGCGCTGAGCTGGACCCTGCAGACCGTCAACGGGCGCGATGCGATCTTGACCGAACTGAAAGCCCTGGCGCGCTACGCCACGCCGACGGGTTTTGCGATCGATCCGGATCGCGCGGCGCCGCGCCAGGTGATGCGCGCCGGCACCGATGCGATCGAAGCGATTTTCCGGTTTGAAACCGCAGTCGGCCGCGGCAGCGGCATCCTGCGGCTGATCCCGGACGCCGGCGACGGTAACCGGCTGAAGGCCTGGACACTGCTGACGGCGCTGGAGGAGCTGAAGGGCTTTGAGGAGAAAATCGGCACCTCGCGCCCCCGCGGCAATGCGTATTCGCGCGATTTCCGCGGGCCCAACTGGCTCGACCTGCGCAAGGCCTCGGCCGACTATGCCGACCACGATCCCGCCGTTCTCGTCATCGGCGGCGGCCAGTCCGGGCTGTGTATCGCCGCCCGCCTCAAGCAATTGAACGTCGATACGCTGATCGTCGATCGCGAGGCGCGCATCGGCGACAACTGGCGCAAGCGCTATCACGCGCTGACCCTGCACAACCAAGTGCAGGTCAACCACCTGCCCTACATGCTGTTCCCGCCGAACTGGCCGACCTACATTCCCAAGGACAAGCTCGCCAACTGGTTCGAAGCCTATGTCGACGGCTTGGAGCTGAACTTCTGGACCGAGACCGAGTTCGAGGGTGGTCATTACGACGAGAACGCAGGCTGCTGGACGGTGTCGCTGCGGCGCGCCGATGGCGGCACGCGCGTCATGCATCCCCGCCATGTGGTGATGGCCACCGGCGTCAGCGGCATTCCCAATCTGCCTGACATTCCCGGCCTGACGAATTTCGCCGGCAAGGTCGTGCATTCCAGCCAGTACGACGACGGCGAAAACTGGAAGGGCAAAAAGGCGCTGGTGATCGGCACCGGCAACAGCGGCCACGACATCGCGCAGGACCTTTATTCGAGCGGCGCCGAGGTGACGCTGGTGCAGCGCAGTTCGACATTGATCGTCAGCATCGAACCATCGGCGCAACTGGTCTATGCGCCCTATAACGAGGGAACGCTTGACGACAACGATCTCATCGCGGTCTCGATGCCGCTGGCGCTGGCAAGGAAAAGCCATGCGATGACGACGGAGAAATCGAAAGAGCTCGACCAGGAATTGCTCGCCGGCCTCAGCCGCGTCGGATTCAAGCTCGACTTTGGCGAGGGAAACACCGGCTGGCAGTTCAAATATCTCACCCGCGGCGGCGGCTATTATTTCAACGTCGGATGCTCCGACCTGATCATCAAGGGCGAGATCAGGCTTGAGCAATTTTCTGATATCGACGGCTTTGCCGCCGAGGGCGCGCGGATGAAGGATGGTAAAATCATCGCCGCCGACCTGATCGTGCTGGCGACCGGTTACAAGCGTCAGGAAGAGCTGGTCCGCAAACTGTTCGGCGATGATGTCGCGAAGCGCGTCGGCACGATCTGGGGTTTTGGCGACGAGCAGGAGCTGCGCAACATGTATGTGCGCACCGGCCAGCCCGGCCTTTGGTTCATCGCCGGCGGGCTGGCGCAATGCCGCATCGGCTCCAAACAGCTCGCGTTGCAGGTCAAGGCGATCGAGGAAGGCCTGACCCCGCGTCTCGTGCACGCAGCGAAGTCCGACGCGGCGGTTGCGTAAATCTGCCAACCAGCACAGTCATTCCGGGGCGCGAGTGAAACGAGCGAACCCGGAATCCATAACCACGATCGGGAGTATGGATTCCGGGTCTGGTCCTGCGGACCATCCCGGAATGACTGCCTCAAGGGAGAGCAACACATGCCGACCATTCTCGGATCGGGCGAACATCGCTACCGCGTGGTGGAAAACTGGGCCAGGCTACCGGACGGGTGGAATCTCACGGACGTCGCCTCGGTCGCGGTCGACAGCAGGGACCGGATCTACGTCTTCAACCGCGGCGCCCATCCGATGGTGGTGCTCGATCGCAACGGCAGTTTTATCACCAGCTGGGGCGAAGGCCTGTTCAGCCGCGCCCACGGGCTGCACATCGACACTGAGGACAATCTCTATTGCACCGACGACGGCGATCATACCGTGCGCAAGTGTTCCCCCGACGGCAAGGTGCTCTTGACCATCGGTATCCCGAACCGGCCTAAGCCGTTCATGAGCGGCGAGCCGTTCCACCGCTGCACCCACACCGCGTTGTCGCCGAAGGGCGAAATCTACGTGTCGGACGGCTACGGTAATGCCTGCGTCCACAAATACACGCCCGACGGCAGGCTACTGAAAAGCTGGGGCGAGCCGGGCACCGATCCCGGTCAGTTCAACATCGTGCACAACATCGTTACCGACCAGGACGGCTTCGTCTATGTCGCCGACCGCGAGAACCACCGCGTGCAGGTGTTCGACGGCAACGGCAAGTACGAGACCCAATGGAACAATTTGCACCGGCCCTGCGCGCTGCATTGCTGCGGCGGCAAGCAGCCGAACTTCATCATCGGCGAGTTAGGCCCCGGCATGCCCGTCAACCGCAAGGTGCCTAATCTCGGTCCGCGCCTGTCGATCGTGGACGCCAAAGGAAAGCGCATCGCGCGGCTTGGCGGCGATGATGGGCCCGGCCTCGAGACCGGCAAATTCCTCGCGCCGCACGGCATCGCGCTGGATTCCAGGGGCGATATCTATGTCGGCGAAGTCGGCGTCACCGACTGGAAGACCAGTTTTCCCGACACGCCGATGCCGCCGGAAGTCAAAGTGGTTCGCTGCCTGCAGAAGCTGGAGAAGGCTTAGCGCTCAGCGCGCCAGCGCAAGCAAAGTTGTGCCGACCAGGATCAGAGCGAACATAACGTTGGCGATACGTGATCGCAGGGGATCGCGGAGAAAGCCAGCGAGCGAGACGCCGCCGAGCATCCAGCCGAGATGAATGATGACGATCATGACCGCGAGGACGGCCGCCTTGAAGACTGCATCGAGTTCGCGAGCGGATTCCACCAGCACCGAACCCGTAAATACCGCGGCGATGGCAAACCAGGCTTTGGGATTGGCGATGGCGAGCAGAAAGCCTGCCGCCAACGACGGCGCCGAAGCATCAGCACATTGTTTCGACAATGGCGGCGCGGTCGCGATCTTGCGCGCCAGATAGAGGATGTAGGCCGCGGAGGCGAGCGTGAGCCCGACGCCGAGGCCGGGAATCGACATCAGCAGCGCCACCACGCCTGCGGCGACGGCCAGCAGAACCGCAACAGTGCCCGCGGTGGCGCCCGCCACGAAACCCAGAGATTGACGAGTACCAAACGCCGCGCTGGTCGCCATCACGGCCATGGTCGACGGCCCCGGAGTCCCCATCACCGCCACGGCTTCAAGCACCAGCGTCAACAGAGACTGCCATGGTCCGACCGAGGAAAACACGTGCCCGGTCATTGTGATTGCTGTAGCCTCAATGGCATGCAGAAAACACTATCGCTCCGCCCCGAGGATCGTCTTGAAGGGTTGTGCGAAGCCGCGACCGGCAGCGTTGGCGAGATGGCGCGCATCTCGATCGGCCGGGGATGCGACGGCATCGAGCGGCTGCAGGCCCGGTTTCGCGGTCAGGCCTTTTCGCGGCATCGCCACGATACCTACGCGATCGGCATCACGCTCGCTGGCGTCCAGCGCTTCCATTACCGCGGCGAGGCGCGGCACTGCCTGCCCGGCCAGTGCCACATCCTGCATCCCGACGAGATGCATGACGGCGCAGCCGGCACGTCGGAAGCTTTCGCCTATCGGATCCTCTATATCGACCCGTGCCTGATACAGACCGCGTTGGGCGGCAGACTGCTTCCCTTTGTGTCCAACCCCGTCGTCGACCTGACCGACTGGCAGAGCGATGCTCTCTCCACCGCGTGGGAGATGGAGGCCCCTATCGACGACATCGGACGGATCGAAATCGTCGCCGCGGTCGCCGATATTCTACTCGCGATTTCCTCGCGCGCCGCAACACCGTTGCCGAAGCTTGAACTCCCCGGCCTGTTGCACGCTCGCTCGCTCATCGCCGCGCGTCCCGCCAAGCGCCATCCGATTCACGAGTTGGAGCGCGCGGCCGATCTCGACCGCTGGTCGCTCGCACGCCAGTTCCGAGCAGCATTCGGCACCAGTCCCAGCCGGTTTCGCACCATGCGGCAGCTCGATAAGGTACGCCGGCTCGTGAAATCCGGCAGCCGCCTTGCGGATGCCGCACTCGCGGCTGGATTCGCCGACCAGAGCCATATGTCGCGACAATTCAAGCGCGCCTACGGCCTCACGCCGGCGCGTTGGGCGGCGGCACAGCACTGACCGCGGCGAATCTCCGACTAGCTAAACGCTCGGCGGCCCCTGGATCGTGCGTCGGCAGATAGATGGTCGGACGAGACTGGGTGAAACGCCTGATCGCATCCAGCGTGGCTTCGGCGACACGCTCGTCCGCACTGGCTCCATCCAGCTTGCCGGCGAGCATCAGTTTTTCGTTATAGGAGGTGTCGCCCGCCAAAAAATAATTGGTGTCGCCATCGCAAGCCACGACCGAGATATGATCTGCGGTGTGACCAGGCGTGGCGACCGCAACAACGTCCCCGGCTTGCGTCAATCGCCTGCTGGCGGCGAAGGTGCCGAACGGCTCGGCTTCCAGGGTGAGCGGCAACGGATCGAACCATGACGGCCAGCGCTGCGGAAGATAGCCGCGCACCCGGCCGATCATTCCGCTGGCGGTCTGCAACTCGCCGGGTGCGACCAGGATCTCACTGTCCGGAAAATGCGCAAGCCCGCCGTCATGGTCCATATGCAGATGGGTGAGCACCACCCGTTTGACATCGCGCGGGGCGATGCCGAGCGCGCGCAGTTGCGGACCGATCTCCTGTTCGCGGTCGATGCGGAACGCGACTTCCCAGCGGAGATAGGGGTGAAGCGACTTGCCGGATTCGAGCAGATGCGGGCCCTGCCCGGTGTCGACCACGATGATGCCTTCGGGATGATCGATCACCCAGGCATAGGTCGGCAGCCATTCGGTCCAGCTTCGATCGGTGAAAATCGCGAGCCGCCGCCGCAAGCCATGCCCCCGCCCCTCGACCTGCGCGGTCTTGATGCGGACGAAACCGGTTTCAATGGCGTGAACTTTCATGGTGTCAGGCAACCGCCGAAATACGCCGATTTCGCGATGTCGTCGTCACCGGCACGCTCGCTTGCTTCACTCCGCCTTGATCCCGGACGCCTTGATGATCGGCCACCACCGCTCCGTCTCGGCTTTCTGGTAGGCCCGCAAGGCTTCCGGCGATTGCTGGGCCAGCGGCGTGATCTCGATGCCGAGTTCGCCGAAACGCTGCTTCACCTGGCGATCGGCCAGCACCTGCACCATGGTGGCATTGAGCTTGGCGATGATGTCCTTTGACGTGCCCTTCGGCACCCACAGCCCGTACCAGAGCGAGGCAAAGAAACCGGGAACACCCGCCTCGTCCGCGGTCGGAATGTCCGGCGACGACGGCAGCCGTGTTTTTCCGGTGATGGCGTACGGCTTGACGCTGCCGGCACCGAGCAGCGATCTGAAATTCGAGGACGGCTCGATCATGAAATCGATCTGCTCGGCCAAGAGATCCTGCATGGCCGGCGCATTGCCGCGGTACGGCACGAATTGAAACCTGGTTCCGGTCTGCTTCTGAAATGAAATTCCGGTGAGATGACCGGTCGCGCCGACGCCGGCGACGCCCACCGACGCCTTGTCCGGATTGGCCTTCAGATACGCAATCAGCCCCTTCAAATCGTCCGCCGGCAGGCTCTTTTTGCCGACGATCAATAGCGGTTCGCTGCCGATCCGGATGATCGGTTCCAGATCTCGGAGCAGATCGAACGGCAGGGCATAGAGACCGCCGGTCAGCATATGCGTGGTCGAGGTGCCGATGCTCAGCGTATAGCCGTCGGCGGACGAGCGAACGGCGCGGCCGACCCCGAGACTACCGGCTGCTCCCGCAATATTCTCGATCACGATGGGTTGACCAAGAATTCCGCGCATCCGCTCAGCGAGGAATCGGGCCAGCGTGTCGGTGGCGCCTCCGGCGGGGAAAGGCACGATCATCGCGATGGCGCGTGCCGGATAGCCTTGCGCCAACGCCGTGCCGGCCGGGCCCGGGCCGAGAAGGACCACAATCGCAACCGCCAGCAATCTCTGCATCAAAACCCTTCCCATGTGCGGATAAAGGCCCCGTAAAGGCGAAGCTTATGGTTCCGGCCGGACTTGTCACGCGGACCCTGTCCGCTGGATAAGCCGCTCAATGCTCTTCACAATCCCGTCACGCTGCCTGTAGTATGTCAACTCACGCTGCTTCGCAGCAAAGACGGGGGTCAGGAGCGTTACTTGAACGCACATGTCTCGCAAGGCGGTTGGCCGGTACTGGTGCTGAATGCGGACTTCCGGCCGCTCAGTTATTACCCGCTGTCTCTCTGGTCGTGGCAGGACGCGATCAAGGCGGTGTTCCTCGATCGCGTCAACATCGTCGAGCACTACGACCGCGCGGTGCGCAGCCCTTCCTTCGAGATCCAGCTGCCGAGCGTGGTGTCGCTGAAATCCTTCGTCAAGCCGACCACGCATCCCGCCTTCACCCGGTTCAACGTGTTCCTGCGCGACCGCTTCGTCTGCCAATATTGTTCGGCCGACGACGACCTCACCTTCGATCACATCGTCCCGCGCAGCAAGGGCGGCCAGACCACCTGGGAGAACGTGGTCGCGGCCTGTTCGCCCTGTAACCTGCGCAAGGGTAATTTGACGCCGCAGCAGGCACGGATGTTTCCGCGGCAGCCGCCGTTCGCGCCGACGGTGCACCAGTTGCACCGCAACGGCCGGCTGTTCCCGCCGAACTATCTGCACGACAGCTGGCTCGATTATTTATATTGGGATACCGAGCTGGATCCGTAAGAATTGGGCGCGAGTCAGTTCGCGGGGTATTGATCCACCAGAACAAGTCGGCCGACCCTGGAGCCCTTGGGCAACACCGCCCCGGGGGCAATCACGGCGTTGGCCCCCACGCGACTTCCGTCGCCCACGAGAGCGCCAAACTTGATGACGCCGGTGTCTATAACCCCGTCATTCCGTGCGATCCGGATGCGCTTGTCCGCCAACTCGTTGCGGTAGTTCGCAATGATACTTCCGGCCACTGCAGCTCGCCTCCCATCGTCATTACTTTTTGCGACAACCTCAACGATCTGTAGAAGGCTGGAAGTCAAAATTCAAACTGAGACGCGTTATCTGCACGAGATCCGGCGGGACTAGTTGGATTGGGATACCGAGTTCGATCCGTAGGCCCGGCCTGTCTTGACTCGCCACAGTTCCGTTTGGTGAAGTGCTGGTCGTGGCAAGGCAAGGTGCCACATCACCAAGCACAAGAGCGGCATCAAGACGCCGCCGACAACGGAAACGCCCGATGCTGATTCCGATCGCCGACGTGCCGCGCTGGTATGCCGAACGCAAGCCCAAAGACACGGTTGCGATCAGTCATGGCGCGGACACGCTGACCTGGGAGCAGCTTGAACGCGGCGCCAACCGGCGCGCCCGCTCCTTTGCCGCGAGGGGTGTAAAACCCGGCGACTTCGTTGCCATCGGCCTGCCCAACAGCAACACCTTCTTCGAGACGACGTTTGCGGTGTGGAAGTGTGGTGCGACACCGACATCGCTGTCGTGGCGGCTGCCGCGCGGCGAAGCCGCCGCGGTGCTCGAAATTCTCAAGCCCGCTTTGGTGGTCGGCGGCGAAGCCGACTGGAACGCGCCCAACTCGGTGCCTGCCGATTTCGTGCCGGAAGGCATGTCGGACGAGCCGTTGAACAGCCCGGTGGCGCGCTACTGGAAGGCGATGACCAGCGGCGGCTCGACAGGACGGCCCAAGGTGATCCTCGACCATCAGCCCGCGGTGATCGACACGGCGGCCGAAGCATCGCTCGGAATCACGCAGGGCGTGTCGCTGCTCAATCCCGGCCCGCTCTATCACAACGCGCCGTTCATCCTGTCGCACCTCGGGCTGCTCGCGGGCGGGCGCGTCACCGGGATGGTGAAATTCGACGCCGAGGAGACGCTGCGCCTGATCGCCGCCCATCGGGTGCAATGGGTCAACTTCGTGCCGACGATGATGCATCGGATCTGGGCGCTCCCGGAACAGCTGCGCAACGCCTACGACGTGTCGAGCCTGAAAGTCGTGTTCCACATGGCAGCGCCAATGCCGCCCTGGCTCAAGGAAAAATGGATCGAATGGCTGGGGCCCGAGCGAATCTGGGAACTCTATGGCGGTACCGAGCGGCAGGGCAG
>WNFW01000835.1_pt1 | contig 20284 bp, 29 predicted proteins | sample 5400131 | NCBI WGS metagenome assembly WNFW01 (sample SAMN13153362, study PRJNA577476) | soil metagenome | isolation source: 20 cm soil or saprolite under grassland replicate 1 | place: USA:California | collected 2016-06-15 | reverse complement strand
TTGATGCTTTTGAACGCCGCTCGCAATCCGACGCGGCTGGACAGCGAGGGCAATCTGCTGCGCTTGAAAGAACAGGACCGCACGCGCTGGAACAAATCGATGATCGCGCGCGGCATGTTTCATATCGCCCAATCGGCAGCAGGCGACGAGCTCAGCGAATATCATCTTCAGGCGGGAATTGCCGCCTGTCACTGCGCTGCGAAGGACTACGAGTCCACTAACTGGCAGCAAATTATTTCGCTTTACGACAGGTTAATTGAATTCGATCAGTCGCCGGTCGTGGCTCTCAACCGCGCCGTTGCCCTCGCGAATATTCGTGGACCAAAAGCGGGACTTCAGGCTGTGAGAAGCATTCGGGGTCTCAACAAGCTGAGCTCGTATTATCTACTCTATGCTGTGCAGGGCGAATTCGAAATGCGCTCGGGCAATCTGCAAGTCGCCGCCGAACAATTCCGTAAATCGTTTGAACTCGCGGACACCAAATCGGAGCGAGCGTTCCTTCTGAAACGATTGCAGCGCTGCGTTGATGGCCAGAACATAGATTCTTAATCTGTTTTGGCCTTAGGTTGATTCGACCTTGTTGCGCTAAAGGCGCGACGCCATCGTAGCCGGGGGTAACGCCCCCGGGTGAGAAATGCCCATAGGTTACATTCGCCCTGAAAGGGCATTCCAAAATTCAATCCCACAAATATCGCTCGTCGTATGGCGCGCCGTATTTTTTCAAAATCCGCAAATACTCCTCCTGAAAGGTTTCTCTTCGGTGATGTTCTTCCTGTTCAAGAATGTATTTCTTGACCGCCTCGAAATGCGAAGGACTTACGCCGAAAAGGCCCATAACCATCCTGCCATGAAAATCACAGAGGCTTGAATCTAATGTCTTTACAAATTTGGATGAATCCTTCTTGAGAATCTCCAAAACTTTGCTCGTCGGAAATTTTTTAGTCAGATTACATAAAAGGTGGACGTGATCTGCAACGCCGCCAACGGTGATCGAATTGCATTCCAGATTTTGCAAAATGCGCGATTGATACGCCCATACCCGCTCGCGGATCTCTCGCCTTAACCATGGTTGGCGCTTCTTGGTCGAAAAAATGATGTGAGCGCTCAAGACGTGCAACGATTGGGGCATATGACGGAGGCGACGGATGTTGGCACAATTTGGATTGCCCTTACAGGGCGAAGATTTGTTTTGAAATCCACTACCGAGGGCGTTGCCCTCGGCTACGATGGAGCAGGCATTAGCCTGCCTGCCAGCTAGCGCGATGGACAAAGACAAACCGAAAGTCTTTTGAAGAAATTGAAATTGTTGTCCCAAACCGGAGGCCCCATTCGTCGTATTTCCAAAATCACACATCAACAGAAAGGCAAAAAACATGAACAAGTCAGAGAAGAAACAAGAGGCGAGCATCGTTTGGTTTGAAATCCCGGCGGACAATCCCGACCGTGCCAAGGCGTTTTATAGCAATTTGTTCGGCTGGAAGATCAATCCCTTTCCCGGAGGAGGTGATTACTGGCATATCGACACGGGTGGCGCCGACGATACGCCCGATGGTGCGCTCAAGGGACGCCAGCAGGCGGGAGAACCGATCGTCAACTACGTCAGCGTCGATTCAGTCGCCGAATTCTCCAAAAAGATCGAGAAACTCGGTGGCAAAATCTGCATGTCGAAAACGGCTGTGCCACAAATGGGCTACTTTGCCGTCTGCCAGGATACCGAGGGAAACGCCTTTGGACTCTGGGAGAGCGATGCGAATGCAAAATAATTGTCCCAAACTTTCGCGCTTGTTCGTCGTATCATCACAGATCCAAAAAACTATCAACAATCAACTATCAACTGAAAGCACCCTGATGAGTACACAAAACCAAAATCAAAACGGATATATGTTGCTATTTCGTGGCACGGACCTGCGCAAAGGTCTTTCGCCGGAGGAACTGCAAAAAGTCACAGACAACTGGATGGCGTGGTTCAAACGCTTAACCGAAGAAGGCAAAGCGGTGGCGGGAAATCCACTGGAACGCGAAGGGAAAATCGTGTCGGGGAAAGACCGTGTCGTATCCGACGGTCCATTCGCCGAATCCAAAGAAGCAATTGGCGGTTATTTCCTTCTGGACGTAGCCACGATGGACGAAGCGATCGCCATCGCCAGGGATTGCCCAGGTCTGCCCTATGGCATTCGCGTGGAGGTCAGGCCCGTGGCGGGCGAATGTCCCATTGCAGCAGATTTGCGGGCAGAAGCGCAGTTCGCACAAGTCTAAGCAACACGACCAGGGAATATCCATGGCTCATTATGTTGATGGATTTGTCATCCCGATTCCGAAGGAGAACCTGGACGACTATCGCCGCGGGGCGCAGAAGGCTGGCAAAATCTGGCGAGACCACGGCGCGCTCGAATTCCGCGAGTGTGCCGGGGACGATCTGAACATCAAAATGGGAATGCCGTTTCCGCGCGGAATCAAAACCAAGCCCGGCGAGACGGTATTGTTCTCCTACATCGTGTTCAAGTCGCGTGTGCACCGTGATCGCGTTAACGCAAAGGAGATGAGAGATCCGCGTTTGGCGAAGTTGATGAAGTCCCCGATGCCCTTCGATGTGAAGCGCATGTTCTACGGCGGATTCAAGACCATCGTCGAAGCCTGAGCTCTTGGGCAGCCCTTCGGCGCAGAAGTGCAACTAGGCTTTCCTGTACGGACCGATCCCGGCAGTCTGCGGGATCGATCCGGTCAGGCAAAGTGGTCTTGTTGACGCTGGTTGACTGGATATTGAACAACAATGTCCTGAACCGCTGATTCCGTTCGTCGTATTATCAAAGTGAACCCAACAACGCGGCGGACATAATCGCGGACACGCTTTATGTGCCCTGAGTGTATAGCAAACGTGATGGTGACGGCAGCTGGCGCGACTTCAACCGGTGGGCTGGCGATGTTTGCTATTAAGAGTTTCTTTTCTAAACCCGACCGAAATCATCAAACAAACGAAACAAGAAAGAATGAAAATCGAGACATTGGAATCGAAAACAGACGACAGCGAAGTGAATCCTAGAGTGGTGTCACAAGCAGAATGGCTGGTTGCGCGAAAAGACCTGCTGACACGAGAGAAGGAGTTGACCCGGCTGCGCGATGAAGTGAGCCGCCATCGGCGGGAGCTGCCTTGGGTTAAGGTGGAGAAAGAATACATTTTCGATGGACCCGATGGTAAAGAAACGCTGGCCGATCTTTTTGAGGATCGCAGCCAACTGATCGTTTACCATTTCATGTTCGCCCCGGGATGGGAAGAAGGTTGCAAGAGTTGCTCTTACCTGGCCGATCACTTTGACGGCGCCAACTGGCATTTACCGCATCGAGACGTCACGTTTGTGGTCAGCTCGCGCGCGCCGCTGTCCGTACTGGAAGCGTACAAAAAGCGAATGGGCTGGCGGTTCAAATGGTTGTCGTCGTACGAGAACGATTTCAATTTCGACTATCACGTCTCGGCCACAGAGGAGGAAAAGGCGAACGGGAAGATGTTCTACAACTATAGAACAGATGAGCTGATAGGCGATGAAATGCCGGGCTTAAGCGTGTTTTACAAAGATGAAAACGGCGATGTTTTCCACACCTATTCGACCTACGGGCGCGGGCTTGATATTTTGGTCGGTGCCTACAATTTTCTCGATCTCGCACCGAAGGGTCGCGACGAGGACCACCTTGACTTCACGATGGATTGGGTTCGCCTCCACGATCAATATTGAAATGACAAACAAAATAAGCATCGGCGAATGAATCGCGTAACTCATTTTGAGATTTACACCGAAGATCCCGAAGCGGTGCGGCCGTTTTATCAGAACGTTTTCGGCTGGAAGTTCCAGAAATTTGAAGGCGGCCCGATCGAGTACTGGCTCGTCACGACAGGCGATGACAAGGAACCGGGAATCAACGGCGGTGTCACTCGTCCACGTGAAGGGCAAAGCCCCGGCACTTTAAACACGATTGCCGTTCGCTCACTCGGTCAAACGGTCAAGAAAGTTGAGCAGGGGGGCGGCAAGATCTGTGTGCCGAAGATGGCGATCCCGAAAGTCGGCTGGCTGGCTTACGCCGAAGATCCGGCTGGAAACGTGTTCGGAATCATTGAGCCCGACACAAACGCGGAGTAGCGAAAAACCAACATCAAAGAACTAGCGAGTCATCTTCTAGAACACTCGCTGACCCGCTTGAAGTAAAGTCCAATGAAGACGCACAACCGCCGATGTTATTTGCTCCTGGCCGCTGTCGCGTTCAATGCTTTGACCGCCACTCAAGTTTCTCCAGGGGAGCAAGAAATCAGGCTCGACAGACCGGAGAAAAAAGGCGAACCCATGAACAGTCCCACCGCATCGGAGAAGGTAATTGAGATTCTCACTTTGGATATCAAGCCGGGGATGAGAGATGAATTTCATACAAGGTACGTGACCAAGTCCGTACCGCTGTTGAAAAAGTGGAACTTTAACTTGGTCGCCTACGGACCTTCTCTGCACGACGCAAACAGTTATTATGTCATTCGCGCATTCAAGAGCCTGGAAGACCGGCAAGTATCCGAAGACGCTTTTTATGGCAGCGATGACTGGAAGCAGGGCCCTCGGGACACGATCCTTGAGTTAGTCGATCATTTTGCATACGCCGTCGTTTCCGCCGAGATGTGGAAAAAAGTAGCCGAGTCGGGTCTTTGAACTATGCAATATCCGCTTCAAGAAAAGACCGCTTTAGTCACCGGGGGCTCTCGTGGAATCGGGCGCGCGATTGCGCAACGGTTGGCGGCCGATGGTGCTCTAGTCGCAATCCACTATGGCGGCAACGACGCAGCCGCTAACGAGACAGTGAAGGCAATCGAACAAGGGGGAGGGCAAGCATTCCTTGTCAAAGCGGAGCTTGGCGTGAACGGAGATATCGATCCGCTGTTCACCAAGCTCGAGCAAGGATTGACCGGACGGCCGTTGGACATTCTCGTGAACAACGCGGCTGTGGCTCCTCAGATTACAATCTCCCAGACAACTCCCGAAGAGTTCGATCGCATCTTCGCGATTAACGTGCGCGCTCCGTTTTTCATCATTCAGCGCGCGCTGCCGCTCATGCCCGATGGCGGGCGGATCATCAACATTTCGTCGGGGGTCACCTGGTTTGCCACGCCGGCGACTGTTTATTCGATGACTAAAGGCGCGCTCAACGTCCTAAGCCGCTCATTGGCAAACTCGCTCGGTGTCCGCAACATTACCGTCAATACAATTTCTCCCGGGATCACTGATACCGACATGAATCCTTCGATCCGCGACAAGGATGTGAAGGCGATCGAGCGGGTTGCTGCCATGACGGCGCTCCGACGTCCTGGGCGTCCCGTTGACATCGGCGATGTGGTGGCTTTCTTCGCCTCTGACGAGGCGCGTTGGATCACCGGGCAAACGCTCGAAGTCAACGGCGGCTTGTTCCTGGGACCGAGAGAACAATAGTCGATTGTCGCCTCAGACGAAAAGTTGTCCTGAGTCACGCGCTTCATTCGTCATAGATCCGAAACAAAATTAGAAATCAATGAAACTATGAAAATTCCTTTTACCGGTGGCTGCTCTTGCGGCGCGATTCGGTACGAATGCACTGCGGAGCCGATCATGATGTTTAAGTGTCATTGTCGCGATTGTCAGCAGGGGACTGGCGGCGGATTCGCTCCCGGGCTGTTGCTGCCTCGAGAAGCGTTTCGATTCACGCATGGGCAACTGCGTTACCATTTCACGCCCAGCATCAGACGAGGTAAACATAAACGCGGTTTTTGTCCTGAATGCGGTTCCCGAATTACGGGAGGGGAATTTGAAGGAGTAGAATCGCCTTTTATCGGGGTCCTGGCTGGCAGCCTCGATGATCCAAGTTGGTTTCAACCACAGATGGATATTTTCGTTTCGGACGCACAACCGTGGGACGAAATGGATCCTGCAATTCCGAAATTTGAACAATATCCGCCAATACCAACCAAAGAATAGACAGCGTGCAAAAAATTACTCCGTTCTTGTGGTTCGATAATCAAGCCGAGGAGGCAGCAAGGTTTTACACATCCATTTTCAAAAACTCGAAGATCGGGAGAACTCTTCGCTACGGCGGAGAGGCGGCAAAAGCTAGTGGGCGGCCGGTGGGATCGGTGCTGACCATCGAGTTTGAGCTGGAAGGTCAGAAGTTCACAGCACTCAATGGCGGCCCTCAATTTGAATTTAATGAATCAGTGTCGTTCGTGGTGTACTGTGAAACGCAAAAGGAAGTCGATTATTTCTGGGAGAAACTGACCGCGAACGGTGGCCAGAAATCAGAGTGCGGGTGGCTCAAGGACAAGTTCGGTTTGTCCTGGCAGGTCACGCCCACTGTGTTGATCGAGATGTTGCACGACAAAGACCCGAAGAAGTCCGAACGAGTGATGAACGCGATGATGCAAATGCAGAAGATCGACATCAGCAAATTGAAGGCTGCTTACGCAGAGGAATGATCCTTTCGAAAAATGGCGTTGTCATGTTGAGCGGAGCGGAACATCTCTGTTTATTCATGCTGCGGCGATCGATCCGGCAATGACCAGATTTTTCGCCTCGCTCAGAATGACATTACAAAACGACCTTTATGGTATTAGAGAAACAAAAACCGGCAACGATCGATGAGTATCTCGCAAGCGTGGATCCCGATCAGCGTGCCCTCTTACAAAAACTTCGCAAGACCATCCGCACGATCGCGCCAAATGTTGAAGAACGTATCAGTTATGGAATTCCTGCGTTTCGCTTGAACGGACGCTCCCTGGTTTTCTTCGGCGCCTGGGTGAATCACTGCTCGTTTTATCCGGGTAGTTCCACGACACTGAAAAATTTTCGGGATGATCTTAAAGGTTTTCAGGTTAGGAAGGGGACCGTTCGCTTCTCACCCGATAACCCGCTGCCGATCACGCTCGTGAAAAAACTTGTCAAGGCACGGATAGCGGAAAACCGCACTTGAAAGCCTATGCCGAAAATCAGTCCACGCCGTTTAGCACAGCGATCGTACGAAGCTTTTGCAGCCGGCGATCGGAAATTCTTTGAGAAGCATCTTGCGGAGGATTTTACTTTCTCGAGCCCGCTCGATGTGGGGCTCGATCGTGCTGGATACTTTGAGAGGTGCTGGCCCGGAGCTGGTCAGGGTCAAAAGTTCAATTTTTTGCGGTTCATAGAACATGATGATGAAGTTGTCGTGACGTATGAAATGACCAAGGCGAATGGGGAGAGAGGGCGCAATACGGAAATTCTGCGCGTTAAAGACAACAAGATTCTCAGTGTAGAGGTCTATTTTGGTTGGGACATCCCGCCAGGCGATTAAATCAGTAAGGAGAAATCAATGAGCAAAGTTCGAGTCTTAGTCGGCACAAGGAAAGGTGCGTTCATCCTGACAGCGGATGGTGCGCGCAAACGATGGAAGGTGAGCGGGCCGCATTTTGCGGGTTGGGAAATTTATCACGTGAAGGGTTCGCCGGTCGATCCGAACCGAATTTACGCATCGCAAACCAGTGCGTGGTTCGGCCAAATCATTCAACGCTCAGATGATGGTGGGAAAACCTGGAACACGCCGGGAAGCAGCCCCGAGGAATTGAAAGGTCCTGATGGCATGCCGAAAGCTGAGAGCAACAAGTTTGTTTACGACGGAATCCCAGGCACGCATCAATGGTATGACGGCACCCAGCATCCGTGGGAATTCAAGCGCGTTTGGCATCTGGAGCCCTCTTTACACGATCCCGAACATGTTTACGCAGGGGTGGAAGACGCGGCGTTGTTTGAATCGAAGGATGGCGGAAAATCGTGGAACGAATTGTCCGGTCTCCGGCAGCACGACACCGGCCCGAAATGGCAACCGGGCGCAGGCGGAATGTGTCTACATACAATCCTCCTGGATCCAGAGGATCGACAGCGAATATTCGTGGCGATCTCGGCCGCAGGCGCGTTTCGCACCGATGACGGCGGAACAACATGGAAACCTATCAATCACGGACTGCATTCAGAATATATTCCCGATCCCGCTGCGGAGGTCGGCCATTGTGTTCATCGCATCGCCATGCATCCATCGCGGCCCAACACATTGTTCATGCAAAAACACTGGGACGTGATGCGCAGCGATGATTCTGGCGATTCATGGCGGGAAGTAAGCGGAAATTTGCCAAGCGATTTCGGTTTCCCCATCGACGTGCACGCGCATGAGCCGGAGACAATCTATGTCGTACCGATCAAAAGCGATTCGGAGCATTACCCACCTAACAGGAGACTGCGCGTGTATCGCAGCCGGACTGGTGGAAACGAATGGGAAGCGCTCACGAAGGGTCTGCCGCAACGCAACTGTTACGTGAATGTTTTGCGCGACGCCATGTCTGTGGATTCGCTGGAGCCGTGCGGCATTTATTTTGGAACGACCGGCGGACAGGTTTACACATCGCCCGATGCCGGCGATAATTGGAAGCCGATCGTGCGCGATCTTCCGGCGGTGCTTTCAGTGGAGGTGCAAACACTAGAATGAAATCCCAAATCCCAAGCTCCAAATCCCAAACAAATCTCAAAATTCAAATTCCAAAGAGAAGTCAGCTTACGACGCGTTTGGGCGTTGATTATTGGGATTTGGAGCTTCCTTGGGATTTGGAAGTTGGTTCGTTGGGATTTTCGCTATGGCGATGATTCGTGTTGTGCTTCCGCCCCATCTTCGCACGTTGGCGCGTGTTGATGGAGAAGTGGAACTGGAGGCCGCCGGTGCGGTGACGCAGCGTTCAGTACTCGACGCTCTCGAGACTAGGTATCCGATGCTGCGCGGTACAATGCGCGACCACGTCACTCAGCTGCGTCGACCGCTCGTACGGTTTTTTGTCTGTGGGGAAGATTTATCGCATGAATCGCCCGATACTCCGCTGCCCGAAGCCATCGCAAAGGGGTCTGAGCCATTTGTAATAATCGGTGCCATCGCGGGCGGATAGTTGAGAGAAGCTCTCCGAAATGCAACGCGGGAGCGCGTACACATTCCGGGATGTGTCGATTCGCATGGATTTCGCACGAAGTGCTTTTGGAGTGCGATATGTCCTCGCATCGCTTTTAGAAACAGCGGGCCATCGCGCCTACCAAAAACGCCGACCCGCGAATGTTACACAAATATTGGTTGAACAATCCTCAATCAAAAATATGGAGGAAGAATGAACACTACAGAAGAAGTCGCAACAAAGCTGGTGGACTATTGCCGCAAAGGCGAATGGATGAAGGCAGTCGACGATCTCTATGGAAAAGACATCGTCAGCGTAGAAGCGCACGCGATGGAAAATATGCCGGCGGAAATGCGCGGCATCGACCAGGTGCGCGGGAAAACAGACTGGTGGGAGAAGAACATGGAAGTGCACAGCGCAAAAGTCGGTGGACCGTTTGTCGCCGGAGATACGTTCGTCGTGCAATTCGATGTGGATGTGACTGAAAAAGCTTCGAAGAAACGAATGCAGATGTCAGAGGTGGGAATCTACAAGGTAAAAGACGGCAAAGTTACGCACGAACAATTTCTGCCGCTTGCTGAAAAGAAATAGTAGTCAAGGACCACGCGAAATTAGTGCCAAGCGTCCCGCTTGTGAGACGTCCACGGCGTGCAAGCGGGAGGCTTAGGTAGGCTAGGAGAGGCTATCGCTCGATTGCATCGCCGACATGGACTCGGTATGCTCGCGCCCATGTCGGGAAAGGCGAAACCAAGCCATCAAGCGAAGAGCGCTCGGCCTTTCGGTGAGAACATACGCAGAGAGTTCCCATTGCTTATTGGCTTGGGAACCGTGGCCATTTTTTGGGGCACCGGAAGTCGGCTGGTCGAGATCATCGCGCATCCGATCACGCTGATTGTTGTCTTTCTCTGGCTTTTTGCCGTTATCCTCTGGTCTGCGGTATCCGTGGCCCGGCATGCTGACTGTCTTGCCATCAAGTGGGGCGAGCCTTATGGAACCTTAGTCCTAACGCTGTCCGCGATTACCATTGAGGTGGTGATGGTTTCTACAGCGATGTTGCATGGCGAAAACAATCCCGCGCTCGGGCGGGACGCGATTTTTTCCGTGATGATGATTGCTCTCAACGGATTCGTTGGTCTCTCCCTGCTAATAGGTGGATTGCGCCATCGCGAGCAGTATTACAACCTGCAAGGCGTCAATTCCTATCTCAACGTCATCATGACGCTGGCAGTGCTCGGTTTGGTTCTACCGAACTTTACTACCACAACGGGGGGCCCGACATTTTCTACCGGACAGCAAATCTTTCTCATTGTAGTGGCGCTATTTCTGTATGCGATTTTTCTGGTGATTCAGACAATGCGGCACAGCGGTTATTTCATGGAATCGGAGCACGCAGGTGTGGCAGCAGGTCCAGGTCATCACTCATTGCACGTCCAATCAACGGCTTTTCACGCGCCGATGCTTCTTGTTTATCTGATCGTCGTGATTTTGCTGGCGGAAAAATTTGCCATCCCATTGGACAACAGCATGGAGAAGTTTGGCCTGCCTCAGGAGTTCGGCGGCGCAATGATCGCGGCCCTGGTGCTTACACCAGAGGGAATCGGCGCCATTCAAGCCACTTTGCGCAATCAGTTACAGCGTTCGATAAATATCCTGCTCGGGTCCGTGCTTGCGACCATCGGACTCACAATTCCCGCGGTGCTGACCATTAGCTTGATTACAAAGCGACCGGTAACGCTTGGTGTACAGGGTGGTAACCTTCCGCTGCTCCTATTAACGTTGGCAGTGAGTGTGGTTACGTTTGCGAGCAGAAGGACAAATATTCTGCAAGGTTGCGTGCACTTGCTCCTCTTCGCTGTTTTTGTGCTGCTGATATTTGCGCCCTGAACTGCTCTTCACAGTACGGTTGAACAGGGGCTTCGCGTTTCCACGCCTGACGGCGGCACCTTACACGTGCCTTCGCATTACGATGGCGTTCGGCCCTTCTTCCGCAACTTTGAATCCAAAGCGTTCGTAAAGGCGCAACACCGGTTTGCCTGCAACGAGGCTGACCGAAATTGTTGATTCATGAGGGTTCGCGCGGACCAGCTGCGTCAGCAGGGCACTGCCAATTCCATGTCGACGGTGCTCCGGTCTCACGGCAAACGCGAGTTCCGGCGGTGCATCAGGTTTATCGATCGGCTTCCGCAACCAAACGGCGCCAAGCACTGATCCGTCTTTCTTATCGTGTGCCACAAATCCGGTATCGCCTGCCCGACCCCAGCCCTCGGCATAATGCGCGAACTCCGGCCGCTGCAGAATCTCGCGCGAAGGTTGGTGGTTACCAACGGAGGACAGTCCTTGATAAAGCATCTCCCGGAGGATTGGCTCATCTTTGGCAAGAAGTGGTCGAATCTCGAATTCCATGGATAAATGCGACTTTCTATTGTCAGGGATGATGCGGGAAAACGCCAGTCCGAGGTTCGGCGAACGCTTCATTTACACTCCTAATGCCGGCAGAAGAGAGTTTCGTGCCTGAATTTCGTCGATGCGTCCATGCCTGTGAACGATTAGTTTTAACAATGGATCGAGATTACGTCTTGGGGACGCACAACGAGGAACTGGCAAGACTGGGACTGCAACATCGTGTCTGGCGTCCGGTGGTTTTAGATTGCTGGCAGAGAGCCGGTATCACGGTTGGCAAGCGCGTCCTCGACGTCGGCGCGGGACCTGGGTACGCAACTGGCGATCTTGCTGAAATCGTCGGACCGACCGGCCAAGTCGTCGCGCTTGAACGTTCCGAAAACTTCATCCGCGCAATGGAACAGGCCTGTCGCGAACGCTCGCTCGCGAATGTGAAGATCCACCAGCTGGATTTAATGACGGATGCATTGCCTAAGGGAAATTACGATTTTTCCTGGTGCCGGTGGGTCATGTCGTTTGTGAATGATCCTGCGTTGTTGATCAAAAAGCTGGGCAACGTGATGCGCAAAGGCAGCGTCGTGATTTTCCATGAATATGGCCATTATGAGACGTGGCATTTCTTTCCACGTTTGATGCATCAGGAGCGCTTCCGCGAACATGTGATCGCAACCTGGCGCGAGTCAGGCGGAGAGCCCGACGGAGCCGTGGCACTTGCAACGCTACTTCCCGCAAACGGCTTCGCACTTCGCTCCGCAAGACCGCATCTGTTTTGTGTGCGTCCCGAAAATTACATGTGGCAATGGCCCGCTACGTTCATTGAGATTTATCTTCCTCGGCTGATTGAGATGGGGCGGATCGATCAAGATTTCGCGGATCGCGTTCGCGACGATCTGGCGAAGGCGGAAAAGAATCCAAATGCGCTGATGATTACGCCACTAGTCTTGGAAATTGTTGCCGAAAAACTCTAGGGCACAGTTGCAAACTCTCCGCTCGATCTTGGTGAGAGTATTTAATGGATGGCTCCCTGCAGACCGAGGCGCTCTGCATCAGCATTTAATGCTGTAATCACTTCGGCAACGACAGTGTCCAGGGGCATTCCTAACTCCTCAGCGCCGCGCGTGATGTCTTCGCGGTTCACAGCGCGAGCGAACGCCTTGTCTTTCATTTTCTTTTTTACCGCGCGCACATCGACATCCTGAATGCTTTTCGTGGGACGAACGAGGGCGACGGCTACGACAAAGCTGCTTAGTTCGTCTGTAGCGTAGAGCGTTTTCTCAAGCGCCGTCTCGCGCGAGACGTTTGCGTAATCCGCGTGCGAAAGAATCGCGCGACAGACCTCTTCGTTCCATCCGTGGTCGCGAAGCCATGCAACACCGACGAATGGATGGCCTTCGGTCGAGCTGCGTTCGAGATTAGGGTGACGCTCGTAATCCATGTCGTGCAACAACCCCACAGCTTCCCAAAGATCGGCATCTTCGCCGCGCAGTTGCGCAAAATGTTTCATCGAATCGGCAACGGCGTAGCAATGTTTTCGCAGGCTTTCGGATCGGACCCAGTCGTGAAGAATACTTGACGCGCGAGCAGCGAGCGTTTCGTTCATCGTCGAACTTCAGTGAATTGATGCGTTGTCGCCCGGTTTTATTTTTGTCGCAAGCCGGACCACATCCCAATTGGCCAGACGAATACAGCCGTGACTGGCGGCGTGGCCAATCGAACCTGGATCGTTTGTGCCGTGAATGCCGATGCCTTTTTTGTTAAGTGCGATCCACATCACGCCAACGGGATTCCGCGGGCCGGGTCGGAGCACGTAAAAATTGCCGCTGCGCTGGCCATGCTGAAGCATCTCCTTGTCGTAACGAAACGTGGGCATCTTGGTAATCCGGCCCACTTTCCATTCGCCGATGGGTGAGGCGGTATGAGTAGAACCGACCGTAACTGGATAGGCGGCGATGAGCTTTTCGCCTTCGCGTACTTCGAGAATGTTCGTTTTCACATCGACCTTTATGGCGACGCCCGCGGGTGCACCTGGAGTTTGCTCCGGACCTCCGGCTTGCGTGCCAGGTTGATCTTCCATCTCATTGGCGGCCTGCGAGCTTACTTCGCTGCCGGGCTTAACATCTTTTACCGAGGCGAGTTCAAACGGTTCGACGTTTGGTACCATGAGCTGGTCCCCGGGCTTGAGCGCTTTCAGCTTACCCGGATTGAGTTGTTCAAGAAAATGAATGTCGCTGTGAAATTTCTCCGCGATTGCATCCGCAGCATCCCGGTACGGCAAAAATTTTAGCTTTGCCTGCTGTGCTGGCTCCTTGGGTAATTGGCCAATGCTTTGGAAGTCCGCTTCGGTAACAGTGTATGGAATGAACACCAGATCCACGCTGGCGAGGTCGAGGCCCGTGACATCGGGCGCGACGTTCGATTTTGTCTTGGGCTGTGGCGGCGGCGTTTGCGGTTGTTCGCCACGCGACTCGCGATATAGCGCTAGCGCTTTCCGGGTGATGTCATTATAGCGTCCATCGATTTTACCAGGGCCAAAATTTGCGCGGTCGAGAAACACTTGCAGTCGAGCGGCGGCTTCAACGTCTGCTTTCCTTGGAGGCGGTGAGTGGCTCGATCTTTTTCTCGCCGCTGCTGGCAAAATACTGCCTAAGACTAGTACCGCGACGAGTGCGAAACGAAGGATGGCATTCACTTAACTTGATCGCAGTGACCGGCAGCGTTGGCTGTGGGAAACAAAACGCGCCTTTTCCGTTCCGCTAAACGGCAGAACAGAAAGGCGCGATGGAGACAAACGAGCTTAGATATTAATCCTCTTCGAGGACCACACGATCAACAACCATGTTAGGACCTGTCCCGGCATAATGGACACGGACTGGAACGCCCACTCTGACCCTTGATTTTACGGTGGCTTCGTCTAGGACTCTGCCGCTGCGTGTCACATACGTCACCGTCTTGCCGAAGCGATAACTCACCGGCCCGGAGCTCTCTTTCAGTACGATTGCGCTTCCCGGAGTGTACTCCGTGATTGTCCCGGTGGCTTCAGTGGTATTTGTTGTCTGAGCGGTCTGCCGCTGCGTCGTTTGCCGTGGTACCTCTCGTTCATTCATAAGTGGCTGCCGCGTGGTCTGCCCCCACGCAAACGATGCCACTGCTAATACGGAAATGCTCAAGAGCATTCTTTTCATGATTTTCCCCCTTCTTCTTAGTTGAGTTGCGGCGGTGATAAGCGTTCTCTTTTCCTGTTTGAACTGAACAGGCCCAAAGAACACGCCGCTATATTAAATTCGAATGCGGCTTCCAAAATGGACGCTTAAAAAGCTCCTCGTAGTTGTTGAACCCTGCGTTTACTTGGAGAAGTCTTCCTCGTGCCGCTTTTTTTATGAAATTTTGGATTGGAACATCAGGGTTTCAGTATGCCGAATGGAAGGGAAACTTTTATCCGGAAGACTTGCCGGCGGCAAAAATGTTGCCGTTTTACGCGGAACGCCTTTCGACTACGGAGATCAATTACACGTTTCATCGGATTCCCGCACCTAAGACGATCGATAACTGGAAAGCGCTAACTCCGACAAATTTTCGGTTCGCGTTGAAAGCGCCGCAGAAGATCACGCATTGGTCGAAGCTGCACGACTGCGCAGATACATTGCGATATTTCCATGATGTAGTGTCAGCGCTGGGTGAAAAATTAGGACCGGTATTGTTTCAGCTCCCACCCAATTTCAAGAAGGACATTTTGGTGCTGGGTGATTTTTTGAATGGCCTGCCTGGTGGAATGCCCGCGGCATTCGAATTCCGTCATGAATCGTGGTTTGACGATGAAGTCTTTGAAACGTTACGAGCGTGCGGCGCTGCGCTTTGCATCGCCGACACAGAGAAGCTGGAAACGCCAAAGGTTGTCACGACTGATTACGGCTATCTGCGGCTACGGCGCGAAGATTACGCGGAGAGCGACGTCGAGCGCTGGACCAAGTTTGTTCGTGAACAAGAATCAAACTGGGGCGAAGCTTTTGTTTATTTCAAACACGAAGAAGCGGGCATAGGCCCGAAGCTGGCGTCGCAAATGAAAGAATTGCTGAACTGCGAGAGCACCAAAAATCCAGTGCGGAACGCTTAACATCGGATGCCGTATTAGGGGCTGATCTATTTGCCGATAAGAATAAGGACTCCGGCGGCGAGTGCCACAAGATACAAAAGGAAAACGAACGGTCCGAGGTTTAGGCCGAACCCCAAAAGACCATCGATAATGAGATAGACCGCAAGCAGTACCATGCCGATGTTCTTGGTGAATTTCATGCTGCAGTATTCTTAGTCGCCATCGCCGGTGACAATCCGAAAATGTCTAGAAGATCTTGATCTAATTATCATCATTCCATTTAGCTACCTACCGGCCAGCCGCGCGGATTACCACCGCCGAAATATCTTTCACATCTACGAAGGCGTCGAAAAATTCTGCGCCAGTTAGGTGGGAAAGATAGACGATATTGTCGGTGACTTGGCCGACTCTCCCGCCGATTTTTTCTCCAGATCTGAGGTGCAACTCGACAGCTTTGCCCGCGCTGCCCTGAAGGATGCCGAGTACCGTCGCATTAGGCTGTATGACGGGTTTTTCCTGCGCAGGCAGGTTGGAACAAACGACCGCCGCAATAATGATTCCGAGCAGTAGTGAATAGCGTTTCATATCCGCTCGTTCTGGGGCATTTCAGAGCGATTTACGAGCAAATAATCATACGACCAGCATTACCAAGGGGGTTTCGGAACGAACAGAATTCGCTAGAGTCGGAGTCGATGGGCGTTGCCGAAAATCTTGAGCGCGTTCGTGAGCGCATCATGCAAGCAGCTGTGAAAGTCGGTCGCTCGACAAGTGACATCAAACTCGTAGCGATCACGAAAACGCATCCGGCTGAGAAAGTGCGCGAGGCACTTAGCACTGGACACACACTTTTTGGCGAAAGCCGCGTTCAGGAGGCTCGTGCAAAAATTCCAGAGCTGCCTTCAAACTTGCGCTGGCATTTCGTAGGACACCTCCAGAAAAACAAGATCCGGCACGCACTGCCGTTGTTCGAACTCTTTCACGGTGTCGATTCGCTTGCGCTGGCGCAAGAGATGAACCGGATTGCGGCCGACGAGGGAGCGCATCCGAGCGTGTTACTTGAGGTCAATGCAGCGGAGGAGGGGAGCAAATTCGGTTTCAAAGATGAAACCCTCCGTGCTGAAATGGAATCCCTCCTTGCGCTTCCGCGGTTGTCGATTGAAGGACTCATGTGCATTCCGCCGCTCGCAGACGAACCAGAAGCGTCCCGGACATTCTTTGTGCGGTTGCGCGAACTCCGCGATTCCCTGGAGAAGGAATTCGATTTGAGACTTCCATGCCTTTCAATGGGCATGACGCAGGATTTTTGGATCGCAGTTGAGGAAGGAGCTACGCTGGTGCGGGTGGGTACGGCAATTTTCGGTGAACGATCCAAGCGACCAAAAGATTAATGCGACTCGAGCCAACAAACATTCAGCAGATAGGCGGCGAGCTCGCGATCTCTTGGAATGATGGCTCGGAATCGTTCTTCAAACTTGAGAGGTTGCGACGGGCATGTCCTTGCGCGGCATGCGGCGGCGAACCCGATGTGCTTGGTCATGTCTCGCGGCCGCCGGTCACTTATACGGACGAGAGTTTTCGACTTACCGGTTTCGATCTCATAGGCGGTTACGCGTTGCAGCCGCGCTGGGCCGATGGGCACAGCACCGGAATTTATAGCTTTACTTACTTGCGCCGATTGGCAGAAGCTCTGGAGTGAAGGTGCGCAATAAAATTTAAGCGATTCATGCCTCTGACACTGAAAGTCGCGATCGTCTTGCTCTGCTTTGCACTGTGCGGGGCCGGCACCTTCATTGCGTCAACTGCGCGGGAACAATCCGAGCAGCCAAAAAAAGTGAACGCGATTCCGGTTAAGAATCACGAGATTGCGCGGCGCGTGTGGATTGTAGCGGCGCGTCTGTGATCGCCGTCGTTTGGTTGATCTCGCGGTTACAGAGACCGCGGCACTTACGGAATTGTTACGCGCAGAAGACTCGTTCCCTCCGTCCGTGGATACAATTGTCGATCCTGCAACTGGCCTGGAATCAGGAAAAATTCTCCACGCGCAAGATCGACACCGGCGGAGCGCAACGAGCCGGTGAGGCAGCACGCGATTGCGAATTGTCCGCGAGGGGCAATCTCGCGCGGCGAATCGAGATTCCATTTCTGAATCTCGAATAAGTTGTGATGCAGCAGCAGTTCGCCATCGGGGTGCAATAGTCGCGGTCGAACATCATCAAAATCGATGCATTGAAGCGCCTGGTCGATGTGTAACTGACGCTGCTTGCCTTTATCGTCCACACGGTTCCAATCGAACACGCGATAGGTGGTGTCGCTGTTCTGCTGGACTTCGATCAGCAAATTACCCGCGCCCAAAGCGTGCAAACGTCCTGATGGCAGAAACACGGCGTCGCCTGTCTTCACTTGGATTTTGTGAATGTAATCGGCTGCCGTGCCGTCGCGGAGCGCCTTCTCAAACTGATCGAGCGTGATCGATTCACGAAATCCGAGATAAAGCTCGGCACCCGGATCGGCTCCAGCGATGTACCAGAACTCGGTTTTCGATTCGCCTCCTAATCTGTCAGCGATCTTTTCAGGCGGATGCACTTGCAACGAAAGTTTGTCGTGAGCATCAAGAAGCTTCAGCAGCAGCGGAAAACGGGAAGAATCGGGAGCCTCTCCAAAGATTTCGTCACGATATTGAGTCCACAGCTCGTGCAAAGTTTTCCCCCGCAGCAGTCCATTGCGCACGATGCTTTGGGCTTCGGGACGATCTACTATTTCCCATGATTCCCCGATAGGTCGTTGCGGCGGCAGTTTTTTTCCGAACTCGGCTTCAAGACGCCGTCCGCCCCACATGCGCTCCATAAAAATGGGCTCGAAGGTGAGGGGAGTCATGAGATTCAACTTGGACATGATGCGATTTCCGCAACTGTAGCGGCAGCCCGTGCCGGCTGCATCGACTTAGTTTGCAGGCGACACGCCTGCCGCCACAGAGATGAATTTCAAGCGTCTTCTAAAGAACTGGCTGCCTGTCTTCATCTGGTTGGCCGTGATTTTCCTCGGCTCGACCGATCTGATGTCGGCGGAGCATACGTCGCGATTCATCGTTCCGTTTTTACGCTGGCTCAACCCGGATATTTCGCTGGAAACGCTTGCGTCGATTCACTCCATCATTCGGAAGTGTGCACATTTGGGCGAATATGCTGTTCTGGCTCTGCTTTTGCTTCGCGCTGCAATTCTTATGACGAATCTCAAGCGGTCGCTAGCGATCCTTTATGTGAGGGTTTGGGTCGCCTGCCTGTTTGTGGCTACGATGGACGAATTTCATCAAACATTCGTCGCGTCTCGTGGCGCTTTGGCGACGGATATCATGATCGATGGCGGCGGCGCGATTCTCGGACTGCTAATCGGCGCGATTTTTGAGATGGCTCGTTCAATCAAGCTCGAAAGAGCGCCTCCCGACCAGAGTGGCCAATCACGATTTTGAAGCTGCCCTTCTCTGCCGCTTGCCTTTGACAGAGAGTTAATGAAATAATCAGCGTGAATGCTGATGGCAGTTGGAGGCTTACATCTGTTCGCGTCCTCAGTTCAGGTTTTCCGGCGTGCTCCTTCAGAACAGCCAATCATATCCTGCCAGACAGCACGTTGAAACGTCAGAAGCGAATATTGCAGCTGAAAATTCGAATGTTTGTTCAATGATAAAGATTGTTACCGGCAGTGCGTCGTCATTCTCTGCCACGGTCAAATCTTCGGTCTTGGCAAATCTTCTCCCGGTTTTTTCTGCGACGACGATTTGGCTTGTTCTTTGTTTGGCACCGCCCTGTATCGCAAAAGGCGTCAACCCGGAAGACGGGGGAATCGGCGGCAGGATTAAAGATGCGGCCCGAATTACAGCTACGCCAGAGCGCGTCAAAGTCAGTGAAGGCTCGTCCAGTACCGATATTTCCTGGAATACGGGCGATGGATCGACGGGTTTCGTTTTCGTCACGGCAAACGGTCGGCCGCCGGTTCTTGTCGCTACCGGTAAGGAAGGTAACCGGGTTATCTCGTGGATCCGGAGGGGCAATTATGTTTTCCAACTCTACGGTGACGCTGAACGGCGGACATTGCTCTCCTCAGTAAACGTTTCCGGGATCGTCATAGAACCCGAAACTCTTTCTCAACGCACAAACCTATCTCACGGCCAACTGCGCTGGCTGCTGTTTGCCGCGCTCCTCGCAGTTTTGTATGTCGCGCTTTACTTGAGCTCGACAGGGCCGGTGCCGACAAAATTTCCGATCGAGCCGGCCACCTCGCCTCACTCCCTTCATGTTGCCCGAAATCTGCTGCTCGGCGTGGCCGCCTTCATTTCTGTAGATGGCCTGGTTTTTCATACGCACCTATACACTTCGATTCTGGCGCCAGAGTCTTACGCGGGGCGAATGGCAGCCATTACAGGAGCCGAAAAGAATCGTGTTTCATCGGGCTTCAAAGAGGTTCTGGTTTTGGGGGATTCGCGAATGGCTGAGGGATTCTCCGCTGCGGTTGCGGATAAACTCAGTTCTGTCGATGGATTCAAGTTTGTGAATCTCGCGGAACCAGCTTCGGCCGTGAACATATGGGACTATATGCTGCGAGAGGTCGATCCTGCGAGAGGCCGTTATTGGGCAATCGTCGTTCCCTATGGCATCGGCTTTGAACCAAACAGCGCTGACCATTTGAGAATTTCCATGGCAGCTCCGCTCTTACACTACGGAGACTGTTTCAATTTTGCGTCCGCTTTCCAGCGATGGTCGGGTCGTTTTAGAGCATTTACAGCATGCATACTGCGCGGCTCGGCATTCCAGGGCGACCTGGTCAATTTTCTCGAACATCCCATC
>WNFW01000834.1_pt1 | contig 20284 bp, 18 predicted proteins | sample 5400131 | NCBI WGS metagenome assembly WNFW01 (sample SAMN13153362, study PRJNA577476) | soil metagenome | isolation source: 20 cm soil or saprolite under grassland replicate 1 | place: USA:California | collected 2016-06-15 | reverse complement strand
GATAATGAAAGAATACGGGCACCTTTTGAAGGACGATCCCGAATGGCGTGATCGAGCGGTTGCAACGAGCGCGCGCGTAAGGGATGTGAGTGAGCTGCTCGCGGCGGCGGGTCCGCGCGAAGGTGGGCCACTTCCAATCAAGGTCACTTACGACGCCCCGTGTCATCTGCATCACGCGCAGCGTGTAACGCAGGCGCCACTCACCGTTCTCGCGGCGATCCCGGGCCTCGAGCTGGTTCCGCTCCACGATTCCGACCAGTGCTGCGGAAGCGCCGGGATCTACAACCTCATCGAGCCCGAGACTTCTGACGCGGTGCTCGCCCCAAAGCTCGCCAACATCCGCGCGACCGGCGCTCCCTGGGTGACAACTGGAAATCCCGGCTGCCTGATGCAGATCGGTGCCGGATTGATTCGCGCAGAAATCAGTGCGCGCTCCATTCATCCAGTCGATCTTCTCGACGCATCGTACGCGGCGTTCGGCCAGTAGCGCGCACTCCGGGCACTGACTTAATTGCTAGTAATGTCGGAAATGAACGAGTATTCCGCGCTGCACAACGGTGCTCTCTTTTTCGACCGGAGCGACCGGACGCGCATGCGCATTTCCGGACCAAAGGCGACTGAGCTCATCACCGGGATGGTGACGAACGATGTTTCCGCGCTGCTGCCTGGCGAGGGGCAATACGCCGCTGCACTCACACCGAAGGGAAAGATCGTCGCCGATATCCGTATCTTCGCTCTCGACGACGCGCTGTTGATCGACGCCCCTGCGGCGGCGGCCTCGGGATGGAAGGAGATGGTGCGCAAGTACATCAACCCACGGATCGCGCCGTATCACGACGTGACGTCGGAGCTGAAAGACTTCGGGGTGTTCGGGCGATCAGCCCGCTCGCTCGTGGCGCGCGTGACCGATGTCGACGACAAGGATCTTGCCGCACTCGCTCCCTACGGACACGTCAGCCGGCCGTTCGGTGATGCGACGGTGATCATCGCGCGCGTTCCGGAAATCGATCTCGATGGTTTCGAAATCTTCGTGCCGAGCGAAGCGGTCGGTTTGCTCAAGACAGAGTTCCACTCCGCGGGAATCGCTGAAGGAGCGAACGACACCTGGGAGATTGCGCGCATAGAGAGCGGGCGGCCCCGCTGGGGCGAAGACATGGATGATTCCACGCTTCCGCAGGAAGCAAACTTCGACGAGCTCGGCGCCATCTCGTATACGAAAGGTTGCTACATCGGCCAGGAAACAGTCGCGCGCGTGCACTTTCGTGGACACGTGAATCGTTTTCTGCGCAAGCTACGCTTCGTCACTCGCCCGGCACCACCGAAGGGTGCCGAGCTCGTCGACGAAAGCGGAAAAGTCATCGGTGATGTCCGGAGCTCCGCGTTGTCACCGCGTTTTGGCGGAGTAGCTCTCGGGATGGTGCGGCGCGAAGTGGCTGCTGGAACGACGCTGCAAGCGCGATGGCCCGGTGGCGAGTGCAGCGTACAGGTCGAGCAAAACGAAAAAGGCGCCACTGTTTAGTGGCGCCTTTCGAAGGCCGCGACCCTGATCGCCGCGGATCTGAATTAGCGCGAAAGCGCTTACTTCTTCTTCGTGGTCTTCTTGGTCGTCGTCTTCGTGGTGGTGGACGACGCAACCGGAGTCGTGCTGGCAGTCGTGTCCATCTTCATGCCGGTGTCCATCGCTGCCGGGGCCGGGGCCATGGCGGGCGCGGAGGTATCAGCTGCGGTCTCGTCTTTCTTGGCGGTGCATGCGGCAAGTACGAGGACGGCGGCGACAAGGGCCAGGCGCTTCATTTACGATCTCCTTGAGAGGCAAACGTGGATTAGTCGCCGGTCCGTGCACGCGTTCGCATGCCCGTTTTTTGGCGCGCGCGAAAATTTATCTCATCGTGAGACAGTGTCAAGGGCTGAGCCGTCTAGTTGCCCTCTCGCGCGCGGGATAGATTAAGGCGACAAGTTGGAATTTCCCTCGGAGATAAGTTGTCGGTTTACCCAGAAACATTTGGCGCACTAAAGCGCTCTGCGTTCGGCTCTCCGGAGCGAAGACAGCAGTCAGTAAAAGATGAGCTCCGCTCGAATCTCCTTACCCGTCTCGCCACCCGGAAGCCGATCTTCCACGGAGTGATCGGCTACGAGGAGACGGTGATGCCGCAAATCGTCAACGCCGTCCTGAGCCGGCACAACTTCATTCTCCTCGGCCTCAGAGGACAGGCGAAGTCCAGGATTCTGCGCGCGCTGACGACGCTTCTCGATCCGGCGCTGCCGATCATTGCCGGCAGCGAGGTGAACGACAATCCGTTCGCGCCGGTTTCCAAATACGGCAAGAACCTTGTCAACGAGGCCGGAGACGACACGCCTATTACGTGGCTCAATCCCGACCAACGATACGTCGAGAAGCTCGCGACGCCCGACGTGACAGTTGCCGACATCATCGGCGATCTCGATCCGATCAAGGCTGCGCGCGGTGGCCATATCCTCGGCGACGAGCTGACGATGCACTACGGCATGCTGCCGAGGGCGAATCGCGGAATCTTCGCTCTGAACGAGCTGCCCGACCTGGCAGGGAAAGTACAGGTCAGCCTGTTCAACATCATGCAGGAGGGCGATGTCCAGATCAAAGGATATCCCGTGCGCTTGCCGCTCGACGTCATGCTTTGCTTCACCGCCAACCCCGAGGACTATACCGCGCGCGGCAAGATCATCACCCCCCTCAAAGACCGAATTGGCAGTGAGGTCACGACTCACTATCCGGAGAGCGTCGAGCTCGGCATCGCGATTACGAATCAGGAAGCCTGGACGGCTCGCGGCGCGGGCAAGGTTCGCGTCCCCGATTTCATCGCCGAGGTGATCGAGCGTGTCGCCTTCGAGGCACGGAACGACAAGCGAATCGATAAGCGGTCGGGCGTGTCACAGCGCATGCCGATCAGCGTCCTCGAGAACGTCGTGTCGAACGCGGAGCGCCGCGCGATTCAGACCGGAGAGCGTGACATCGTTCCGCGAATCGCCGACATCTACGCTGCCCTGCCCGCGATCACCGGAAAAATCGAGCTCGAATACGAGGGCGAGCTCGTAGGTGGCCACAACATCGCGCGCGAGCTGATTCGCCGCGCCGCCGATGCGACGTACCAGGACCGCGCCGGTGGAGTGAACACCGACGAGATCATCATGTGGTTCGACGTCGGCGGAGCGCTGCAGGTAACCGACGACGTGCGGGTCGAGGCGGTGGTCGAAGGCTTCGGCAGCGTCCCGGGACTCATGCAGGTGGTGAATACCGCTGGTCTCGCACGAATGGATGATCTTCCGGTCGTGGCCGCCGGGTGTGAGCTCGTGCTCGAGTCGCTTGTCGCGCGCAAGAAGATCACGCGGTCCGATGCGGGAACTTACGGCAGGGCAGTAGAAGAAAAGCGCCGCCGTCCCTATCAGGATTGATCATTGGCGATCCTCACGGTCTCGCGGCTTTACGGGTCGGGAGGCTCCGAGGTCGCCGATCTCGTCGCAAAGAAACTCGGGTGGGCCCTCCTCGATAACGCGGTGGTCGACGCGGTGGCAGCACGAATGGGGCTAAGCGTTGCCGAAGTCCGTGATCGTGAAGAGAGAGTTCCTTCGCTTGTCGAGCGCCTCACATCGGCGATGGCGATGGGTTCGCAGGAGTGGATGTCGCCACTCGCCGACGCCAAACGCCCAACCGACGAGCAGCTGATAGAAGTCACCAGGCACATCATCGACGAGGCAATCGCTCGCGGTCCGCTGGTGGTAGTCGGCCGAGGAACGCAGGAAATGCTGGCCGAGCGCGAAGACACTCTTCACGTATTCTGTTACGCGCCGCGAAAAGCGCTGATTGCGCGCACGATGCAGCGTGAGAGCATGAGCGCCGAAGAAGCAGCACGGCTGGTGGACGAGACCAACAGGCAACGCGATCAGTGGGTGCGACTGCACTGGGAACGCGATCGGCGTGCGCACGAGAATTACGATCTCAGCGTGAACACCGAAAGGCTGGGGATCCAGGGTGCCGCGGACCTGATCGTCGCCGCCGCGAGAATCCGCTTCGGCCAACTGGGTTAGAGAAGGAACCGCAACCGAAGACCCGACTCTCTACTTAACTACAACTGAAGACTACCAGCGAGGGGCCTTCGGCGGGCCGGCTGGCAGCGTCGAGCCGGCTCGAAGCTGCGAGCTGGTCCGCCCAAAGCTCTTGGCTGGTAGTCTTCAGTTGTAGTTTACGCGATTACAATCGCGCTCGTCCTTGGGATGTGCAGAGCGTAGAGAGGGCCTTCGATGGCCGGATCACCAGTGGATTTCCGCGGAGCCGAGTTGCGCTTAGCTCCCGCCTGCCAGATCGGCTGTCGTGGAAGGATGCATTTCTCTTTCCGATCGGAACACCAGAGGGACGCAGGGACGTCCTCATTGGCGGGCTGGCGATAATTTTTCTCCTGCCGGTTGGCTGGATGCTCAACCTCGGCGCGCGTCTCGACGTCGTGCAACGGCTCTACCAAAACGACAAACCATTTTTTCGCGGCTTTCGTCCCTGGCGAAGAACACTTGCGCGAGGGTGTGTCTCCGCGGCAACGATTTTTTGCTACTTGCTGCCCTCCCTTGCCCTCGCGATGTTCGCCCTGGTTGGCTACCGCGACCAGTGGCGGCGATCGGTAGTCGCGATGGCGGTAGTCGCCGCGCTTGCTGCGTTTGTCCTCGGCGTATTCACGCTTCCTGGATGCATGACGGTCTATGCGTGCGAGGGAGATCCGTCGGTGCTGCGTCGGCCCCTCCAGGCATTCCGGCGCGCGTTCGAGCACCGACACTTGTACTTCAAAGCGTGGCGCATCTCGCTTTCAGCAGTCGCCCTTTCATTTCTCGGGCTCTTGGCGCTGGGCATCGGATTCATATTCGCCTCCGTCTGGTCATGGGAGGTGGTTGGCTACGCATTCACTGTTGCCATGTACGGGAATCTTGAACGGAAGTCCCTATGAGCGCGCAAAAGATGCTGAAGTATCTCGTCACGTTCATCGGAGCATACCATCTGGTGATCGGCGTGGGGCTGATGTTCTCGCCGGCGTTCCAGCGATTCGCGGTCCACGCGTACGGCGCGTCATTCGACTGGAACGTTCGCGACGTCTACTACATTCGGATCATCGGCAGCTTCGTCGTCGTCCTCGGCTCGATGGCGTTGGCGGCGAGCCGGGATCCGCTCCGCTACTGGCCGTTCGTAATGTGTTACGTGGAATTTTTTGTGCTCCGCGATATAAGCCGGCATCTCTTTTCGCACGAGCTTTACGAAGGTTTTGCCGTGACTCCGTGGATGAATGTTCTGACTTCAGTGGTATTCGCAGCACAAGCGCTCGCTTTGGTCGCGCTGCTATGGCTGGCCCGGCGAGAAGCGGCTTAGCCGGGCTCGCCTTTCTTCGGCGCCCGCTTCGCTGCACCGGTCCGTTCGGCCGGTCGCTTCGAGCCGGTTTGCTGACCGCTCGCGCGTTTCTCACCCACATGCAATCGGACATTGGGACCGGCGCTCGCTCCACCAACACCATCGCGTCGAGTCGCGCGTTGATCTCCTCCTCTTCTCTGCTCTGCCATCCTGGCTCCGTGCGTAACCGGGTGCGATTTCCGCACGTAGCGTTCCGCCAGCGTCGTGTTGAGGTTACTCGCGCCCCGCGCCTTGGCCTGCGTAATGCGATTGCATTTTTGTGACTCTCGCAATTGGTGTCAGACAATGCCTCTGCAGTACGAAAACCTCGATCCCACGACGCGCCGCTATGCGCTCGCCGAGCTCGACCACGATTTGTCGACGGTCGCGTTCCACGCTTCTGAACGATTGCGTCCCGAGGCGGTGGCGGAATATCAGCGTCTCCTCCGCGAAGCGCTTCGCTACTACGACGATCGATGGCTCGAAGAACACGCGTCGGATCTCCTCATCGAAAGTGAATCTCGGCGAACGCGGAGCGGTGGCACGACCACGGCCAGAGTTCCGCAGATGGCCGCGCGCATGCTCGCCGAGGGAGACTTCAATCGTTACTACATGCGCGGCGTCGCGCTGCGCGCAATGGAAGAGGGACGTCAGATTCTTGAAGTTTATCGCGCGCGTCTCTCGCTCGAGCCGCGACCAGAGTCAGCGGAAGTGGAAGGCCGGCGCCTCCCTGCGGGTGAGATACTCGATCACTTGCGCGGACCACTCAGTGCTGACCCTGGTGTCGCACCACTGGGCCGCACGAATTCAGGATTGAGCGTACGGCTGGTGTAGAACGCGGTCACGGGCGAGTCGAAGCGATCTGGATCAAGCGCGCCCACCGTGGTCCGATGGACGCGGTCCGCGAAGCCGTGTTGATCGAGAATCAGGGCCTTGCTGACAACGCCGATCGAAGTCGGCGACGGCAGGTCACCTTGATCGAGCTCGAAGCATGGAACGAGATGATGCGTGAGCTCGGTGGAAGCGCCGATCCATCGTCTCGTCGAGCCAACGTGTTGGTGAGCGGCGTGAGTCTCGCCCACACCGGGGGACGCTCTCTACGAATCGGCGAGGCGCGAATTCTCGTCGGTGGTGAGGTGAAGCCATGCGAGCGCATGGAAGAAGTTCTGCCAGGCCTGCGGACTGCGATGGCGCCGGACTGGCGCGGCGGGGTCTTCGGCCAGGTCTCAACCGGCGGAGTGATTCGCGTTGGCGACGCCGTCGAGTGGGAGCGCGGCGAAGAGACGTCCGACCGCTCTCCCTCACCGACATAACAGAGCGGTGATCGCCTCACCTCGTGGACAGCGATTCAGTCGGTCAGCGAGGGATTCGTCGCCCAGATAGTGGTATCGGTGATGAATCCGTGATCCTCGAGCTCGAGCATGCTCACAATCAGCTGACCGATGTCAGACGCGTTGAGCTTCGTCTGATTCTGCGGCGCCACCGGCTTGGACTGCTCGGCGCCGAAGCTCGTTTGGACTTCGCTCGGATTCACCTGCATCACGCGGACGTTGTGCTGACGTAGCTCCGCCCGCCAGCACTCCGTAAGCGCATTGAGCGCGAATTTGCTGGCGCAGTACGCAGAGCCATTGGCGACGCCGTGCTGTCCGGCCGTCGAAGAGATGTTCACTATGTTGCCGTAGCCGCGGCCGATGAAATGGTGTGCCGACTCCCGCGCGACGAGCATCGCGCCGAGCACGTTGGTTTGCCAGACTCTGAAGAACTCTTCGGCCGTAAGCTCTACGAGCGGACCAAAAGTGCCGAACCCCGCGTTGTTTACGAGAACGTTGTAGTCGTCGTACTCCTTCACGACCGTTTCGACCATCCGCTCGACGTCTTCCTCCTTGCTGACGTCGGCGACGATCGGCAGCGCGCCAAGCTGCTTGGCTGCTGCGTCGAGCATGTCCTGGTGTCGGGCGCAGATAGCGACGCGCGCCCCACGTTCACGTAGCAGCCGCGCCGTCTCGAAACCGATTCCGCAGCTGCCACCGGTGACGAGCACGGCGGCTTTTTTCAGATCCACTGTCTCTCCTTGCTGACCACGGCTTCGCGCACGAGCCGGCCAAAGTCAGCGACGTCTTCTTCGGTAGTGTCGAAAGATGTTATGAGCCGCGCTTCTGTCGTCGCTTCATTCCAGATGTGAAAAGGCCACTGCTCCTGGAGCCTGGTGACCGTGTGGCGTGGCAGAATGGCAAAGACCTCGTTCGCCTCTACCGGCTGAGTGACGGCGACTCCGTTCAGGCCCTCCAGCTCGGCGGCGAGAAGTCGCGCCATTTTGTTGGCGTGCGATGCGCTCCTTCTCCCTAAATCGTTGCTGAGCAGTGCCGTAAACTGTGCGGCGATGAATCGCATCTTCGACGAGAGCTGCATCCCCTGCATCCGCTTGAACTCGAAATCGTCGGCGAGGACCTGCTTGAAGAATACCACGGCCTCACCAGCGACCAATCCGTTCTTGGTCCCTCCGAAGGAAAGCGCATCGACGCCGACATCGCTCGTGATGGCGCGCAGCGGTAGGTCGAGATATGCCCCGGCGTTGAAGATCCGCGCGCCATCCATGTGCAGGAGCAGCGAATGGGTGTGGGCAAAATCGGCAATTACTCGAATCTCCTGCGGGGTGTAGACGGTGCCGTACTCGGTCGCCTGCGTGATCGAGATCGCCCGCGGCTGTACGTGGTGCTCGTTACCGATGTGGTGGAGATGCTCGCGAATTCCCGCGACGGTGATTTTTCCGTGCGGGGACGGAACAGTCAGCAGCTTGCACCCGATGTGCTTTTCCGCCGCCCCACACTCCGAGGTGTATACGTGCGCCGTCTCGGCGCAGATTACCGCCTGGTGCGGGCGCACCATGCTTCCCAGACACAGCACGTTCGCCGCCGTCCCGCTGAAGACCAGAAAAACTTCGGCGTCTTCGCCGAGCTCGGCGCGAATCCTTGCTACGGCCTCGTGCGTGTAGGGGTCGTCGCCATAGGACGGCACGTGGCCGACATTCGCCGCTGCCATTGCCGCGAGGACTTCGGGATGGACACCCGCCCAGTTATCGCTGGCAAATGCGCGTCCCGGCTTCTTCTCTTGCCGCATCAGCCTACGATAACGTCACGCTCGCTGCAGCGGCAAGGCGAGGAGAGTCGAGGATCGGCACGTTGGCTAATGAAAGTCGCGGCTGGCGTGAACGAGCTGCTTCACCTCCAGCTCGCTGAACTTCTGCCCGATCACGTTCCTCACGCCGTCATCGCGCTCGAACCTTCCCTGCACCATCACGAAAGTCGAGAATCTCACCACCTCGGAATACTCCTCGACGAGCTTCTTCGAGACGATCACGTTGATGAAGCCGAATTCGTCTTCCATCAGCAGGAACACCGTCCCTTTGGCGCTCTGCGGCTGCTGCCGTATCGTTACCAGGCCCGCCGTGGCGATTCGCTCGCCACCTTTGAGCTTCTCCAGCTCACGCGAGTCGAGCACTCCCTCTTTGCGCAGCTTCTCACGTAAATGCTCCATGGGATGGCCGCTGACGCTGATGCCGACCGAGAAGTAGTCGAGGAAGATCAGCTCGTCACGCGTCAGAGGACGTGGATTGTAAGACGCCTGCCGCGCGGGGGCCAGCGGCAGGCTGTCACCAACGGCGCGCATTGCAACCCACGCCGCGCGCCGACGATCCGGCTCCCAGCAGCCGAACGCTCCCGCGCGCGCCAGCTGCAGGGCATCTGGCCTCTTTAGTTTTGCGCGCTGTACGACATCATCGATCGATGTGAAGCGATCCCATCCCCTTGCCGCCTTGAGCGCATCGAGAGATTTCTCGCCGAGTCCGCGGATGTGCCGCCATCCGATCCTCAGCGCGGGCCGGTCCGGATTCTCTGTTGGCTCAGTGGTGCACTCCCAATCGCCGTCGCGCATGCAAGGCGCGAGAACCTTGAGCCCATGACGCCGCGCGTCATGGATCAGGGTCGACGGCGGATAGAATCCCATCGGCCACGAATTCAGCAATCCCGCGTAGAATTCCGCCGTGTAATGTGCCTTCAGATATCCGGTCGCATACGCTATCAAAGCGAAGCTCCACGCGTGCGACTCCGGAAATCCATAGTTGGCGAAGCTCTTGAGATCTTCCGCGATCTGCGCCGCGACATCTTCCTTTACTCCACGCTCGATCATCCGCATGCGCAGTCGGTCGAGAACGCCATGCAGTCGCTCCACCTTTCGGATGTGTCCCATCGTGCGTCTGAGCTCGTCTGCCTGCGCCGCCGAATAGCCGCCGAGAGTCATGGCGATCGCCATCGCCTGCTCCTGAAAGATGGGAATTCCCTGAGTGCGCTTGAGAATCGGCTCCAGATCCGGGTGCAGGTACGTCACCGGCTCGAGTCCGCGGCGCCGGGCGGTGTAGGGATGTACGAACTTCGCCTGGATCGGACCGGGACGAATGAGCGCCACCTGCACCACGATGTCGTACAATCGATCTGGCTTGGTATGTAGCACAGAAGCGATCTGCGCCCTGCTCTCGATCTGGAAGGTGCCGATCGTCTCGCCGTGCGCGATCAGATCGTAAGTCGCTTCGTCGTCGGGAGGCAGCTTGTACATCTCGGGCCGCGTCCCGGTGCGCGCCTCGATCATGTCGAACGCGCGTCTCACCAGCGACAGCGCGCCGAGTCCGAGGAAATCGAACTTCGGCACGCCGACGGCATCGAGATCGTCCTTGTCGAACTGGATGATCGTGCGACCCATCGTCGTGTGCTCGACCGGCAGGTAATCGCCGAGGAGAGCGGACGACAACACGAATCCACCGACGTGCGTCGCGCGCAGACGCGGCACACCCTCGAAGGCCGCCATCGCCGCGAGCATTGCCCTGCCGCGCGCGTTGTCCAGATCGATCCCCAGCTTGGGCGCGAGTAACTCCTCTACATACTTCGCTCCCTCGGCAGGATCGCTCCAATGGATTCTCTTGGAGATATTGGTCGCCATCTCGACCGGATATCCGAACGCGCGCATGGAGTCCCGAACCGCATTCGGTCCGCGATAGGTCTGCACGATGCACGTGATCGCCGCCTTGGCGCGATTGTATTTGTCGTAGACGTAATCGAGCACTTCCTCGCGTCGATCGTGCTCGATGTCGACGTCGATGTCGGGCGCCTCAGTCTGGCCATCGACGCGGATCTCCGACAGAAAACGCTCGAATAAGAGACCGTGGCGCACCGGATCGACGGCGGTGATCGCGAGGCAATACGCCACCGCGGAGTTCGCGGCGCTCCCGCGCCCCTGGCAGAGAATTCCCTTTTGCCGGGCAAAGTGCACTGCGTCCCACATCACCAGAAAGAATCCGGCGAAGCCAAGATTCCCGATTACGCGCAGCTCGTGCTCGAGCTGCGCCTTCTGCTTGTCGTCGATCTCACCCCATCGCTCTCGCGCGCCTTCGTAGACTTTCTCCTTGAGGAAATTGTCGTCGTTGTAGCCAGAGGGAACCGGAAACTGCGGCAGCGGCGGCCTAACCCAGGCGAGACTGAAATCGCATTCGGACGCGATTCGCTCGCTCTCTTCGAGCCCCGCTTCACGGCCCCTCCATCGCTCCGCCATTTCTTCCGGCGAAGCGAGACGCCACTCGCCATTCGGATGCAGCAGTCCGCGCGCAAGCGCATCGTCTATGGTAGTGTCGTAGCGCAACGCGGTAAGCACGTCGTGCACGAGCCGGCTATCGTTGTCGATGTAGCGAGGCTCGTGGCAAATCACCCACGGCACTTTCTGACGCTCCGCGAGCTCGATCAGCGCCGCGGCCAGTGACGATTCGTTGCCGCTCGTGTGATGCAGCTGCACTTCGACCGCGAGTCTCTCGCCGAATACCTCCCGCCACTGGCAGAGGGTGCGCTCCGCCCCCTTGAAATCACCAGCGCGTAGACTGGATGCGACCGGTCCGGACGCCGGACCGGTCAGCACCTGCAGTCCCTCGCTCCGCTCCGCTACCTGCTTCCACGCGATCCGCGGTCGACCGCGCGTTTTTTTTCCATCACCCTTCTTCCACGTCGTGAGCTCACCGACGCGCGACCTCGTGACGAGAGAGGCCAGGTTGTTGAATCCTTCCTTGCTGCGCGCCAGAAAAGCGGCTGGACATCCATCGATGTTGAGCTCGGTACCGACGATGGGCCGCAGGTTCTGCCGGCGTGCCTCCAATCCGAAGCGGACTATCCCGCCCAAATCAGCAGTGTCGGTGATTCCGATTGCGCCATAGCCAAGCGATGCTGCGCGGATTACGAGTGCCTCCGGGGACACACCGCCATCGCCGAAGGAGAAGGCTGTGTGGGCTCTGAGCTCGACAAATCCCATAGCTCAAGACTATACCCGAACATAGCCCGAAACAAGAGGGGAAAAGATAGACCGGATTGCGCGTCTCATGGCCAAACCGGGGCGCGCGACGTGCGACTACCCTTGCCCATGCCGAGTCCGAAGAGACTCTCGCTTACGGCAGCCGCCTTCATGTTGATAGCATGCCGAGACGCTTCGCTCGGACCGAAAGCGGATGAGCTCGCCAAGGTATCGCCGGAAATGTTCTCGCACGCCGACCCCGCCGTCGCCGACGACGCGAAATGCCTCGGCACAGATGGGATCCTGGTCACCGCGATCGGTGTAGGTCCCGTGCAAATCGGTCGCCGCCTCCGCGTCCTCCGCCAGCGTTGCGAAATCGCTTACGTAAAAGTCCCAGGCTCAGTCGCGATCAAGGGCCCAGTGCTCGGAGTATCAGTAGGTGGCGGACTGATTCTCTTCACTGTCGCGGGGCCGGATAGCGCCGTCGAATCGTTGGGAACTTCCAGTCCCGCGTTTCGCACCAGCACAGGCATCGGGGTAGGAACCGGCGCGAGAAACCTCAGGCCGACTAAGGGAAGCCTTTGTTTCAAGCGGAACTCGGTTCAAATCGTTGAGATTTTCGTCTCGAGACAAACGCTGAGGTGCTAGTGACGCCTCTTGGGGCCAAATGTTGAGTCCGCCGACTGGAAATGGGCAAGACACGCAGAAGCGGGTCAGAGTGACTAAAATTCATCGACAATTCACGTCCGAATTCCCCACCTCATAAATGGCAACTAGAGTCTCTCCAGTCCGTTCCAATGGGAACGGTTATCAACCTTCTTATATCCCCGCCGCGATTGCGGCGGCGCTCGTATTCGTCCTCTATCTCCTGACGCTCGCGCCTTCGGTCGCAATGTGGGATACGGGCGAGTACATGGCCGCGGTGAAGGTGCTCGGCATTCCGCATCCGCCTGGAAACCCTTTTTTCGTCTTGCTCGGACACGCATTCGCGTCGCTCCCGATACCGGTCTCCTACGCCGCCAGGATCAACCTCATGGCGGCGGTCGCCAGTGCTTGCTCCGCCGGACTCTGGTTCCTGATTACGGAACGGATCGTTGCGCGATGGATTGTCGAAAAGTGGCAGCGGATCGTCGTGGCGGGCGTCGCGACCCTGATCGGCGCGACGGCTTTCACGGTCTGGAACCAATCGGTAGTAAACGAAAAGGTCTACACGATTTCGCTCCTGTTTTTCACGATCGTGTCATGGATCGTGATCGAGTGGATCGAAGAGCCCGATTCTCCTCGCGCGGATCGTCTGATCGTTCTCGTTTGCTTTCTGCTCGGGCTCGGCTACTCGAATCACCCCGCTGGATTTCTTCCCCTTCCCGCCGCGGGCGTTGCCCTTCTCATGGTTCGCTGGCGGACGCTGCTCCGCTGGAAACTGGTGCTGGCCTCACTCGGCGCGCTGATTCTTGGGCTGACGCCGTTCATAGCGGAGCCAGTGCGTGCCGCGTATTTCCCCGGGATCAACGAAGGTGCGCCGACCGCGTGCGAAACGAAGCTCGAAGCGAGCTGCACGTTTACCAAGCTGACGAAGGACCGGTTGATGGCGAACATCAACCGCGAACAATACGGTGAAAAGCTCGAGCGCGGCGCGCCGTATTCGGCACAGGTGGGAATGTGGTGGCTGTATTTCAAGTGGCAGTGGCTTCGCGACTCGCATCAGACGATGCCGGGACTTCAGTTCGTGATGGCGTTCCTGTTCCTCGGCTTGGGATTGCTCGGCGGGTACGTGCATTGGGATCGAGACCGGAAAACTTTCTGGTATTTCGGTCCCCTGATGTTCACGATGACGCTCGCGCTCATCTACTATCTCAACTTCAAATACGGTTGGTCGCAGGACCCCGATCTCAGTAATACGGTTCAGCGCGAGGTGCGTGACCGGGATTACTTCTACATCTGGAGCTATTCCGCCTGGGGAGTTTGGGCGGCGATCGGCTTGAGCTTCCTGTGGGAGCAGCTCGCGCTGGTGATCGGTGGCGAAGGCCGGGCGGTCGCTAGAGCATCGGAACGACCGGCCGGAAAAACGCAGCGTACGGTGCCTGTTTCCGTTTGGCCCAGCCGCCGAAGCTTCATGCTTGCCGCCCCGATCCTTCTCATCGCCCTCATCCCGCTCGTCGCGAATTGGAAGTTCGCCTCGCGAGCCGGCAATTATTTCACACAACAGTGGTCGCACGACTATCTCAATTCGCTCGAGCCCTATGCCGTGGTCATCACGAATGGGGACAACGACACGTTTCCGCTCTGGTACGCGCAGGAAGTTGAGGGAGTGCGACGCGACGTGACTGTCGCTGTCACGACCTACCTCGACACCGATTGGTTCGTACGGCAGATGATCCGCCGGCCAATCCAGACCTACGATGCCGCAAACGGCCCGGCCATTTTCCGGAATCAGCAATGGAAGAAGCCATCGGGTCCACCGCTCAAGATGACGTTTGCGGAGGCCGATGCGATCCCGGAGTACATTCAGATCGCTCAGCCACAGATTTTCCGGCAGGGCAACATCACGCTCAACATCGAGCCCGGTTATCTCGTGCGCGACGAGCTGGTGCTCCTGCGCCTGATCAAGGATGCGTTCCCCGAGCGTCCGATTTACCTGTCGACGGGTGGTGGTGGCCACCTTAGCTCCGAGCTACAGCCGTATCTCCTTTCGCAGGGATTCGTCCAGAAGCTCGTGGATCATCCAGTCGTGGATTCCGCTGAAACGCCGCGCATCCTGGGACTGAGCGTTGATTTCGAACGAACCAAGGCGTTGTGGGATCAGGTTTATCACGCTCCCGAAGCGCTGATGAAAGAGGGCGACTGGATCGATCGGGCGTCGTTTGGAATTCCCTACACCTACGCTTTTACCGGAGCAGTTCTCGCCGAAGCTATGAAAGCGCGGGGAGACACGAAGGGAGCCGACACGGTGATGACGAGAGTTAAGGCAATCGCGAAGGCCGCGCGAATCGATTTCCCCGGAGTCTAGCGCGATCCGATCCCGTACCGATTCCAGATATCGACCATCCTGTTTCGCGCGACAGTCGAGTCTTCGGGCAGCAACGCGCGCTGGCCGATGAGAGTCGATATCGCATCATCCACGCGGCTCAGAAAAGCGACGCGATCTGGATAAAGCGAGGCAATGCTCGGTCGCGAATCGCCGGCGGCACGTCGATCGGCTTCGGTCTTTGGCAGCGGAACGAACGTCCCACGAAAGCTGACGAGGCGATCGGCGCCAGCCGCCATTCCAGTCCGCAGGAGCCACGGGTAGTACGTCGCCAGTGGGACTTTTACCTCGACGCTCCGAATTCCTCCCAGCTCGTTGCCGATGCTATCGACGCGCGATACGAATACCGGATAGGGCGCGCCCAGTGAAGGTGGCTCGCGGTCAATAATGCCTCGATTCCAGCGGGGACCGAAATCCATTCGGTAGGGCTGATTGGGAATTCGCGCGACCGGAAGATTTGGAATGGCCGGGAAATGCTGATCGCCCGCGCTTATCAGATTCCCCGATGCGAGCGTCGGATAGATCGAAGGCGGCGGCTCCTTGCCTCTCGTCACCCATTCCATGAGCGAAGCCATCAACGCCCTCAGGGCTAGTCGCTGATCGAGCGGATCGCCGCGATAGGCGCTGGCCCCGGCAATCTTATCCGATTCGGGCGGAGGCCACCCGGCCGGGCTGGAGTGCTGCGCCGACGAAATGACATAGCGTCGCTCTGTTGGAAGAAAACCGACATCCCTTTTCCCGTCGGGCGTGGTGTGAGTGAGCGACGCTGCCCGTCCCCAATATTCGTGTCCGCCATCCACATAGAACACCTTCGTCGTGCTCGAGCCACGCAGATTGTCCCGCAGCGCGGCGCGTAGTCCGGTAACCGGATCGCTCGTCGCGAGACTCGTGAATGGGAAGACATCGGTTGGATAGAAAAACGTCGAATACGGCTGTGCATCGCGCGAGGGCTGGGCGAAGCGATGATTGAAGCTGCCGCGTCCCGCTCCGGCCGTATGGACGAAAAACCCATTAAACGCAACGCGCCCGCGCTCGTCGGCATTGAATCCCTGGTAGAGAAAGTGTCGGATGAATCTTCCCGTTTGGGACACGCCGTAGCCCATCCCGTACTTCACGTGCGTGATAGCCGACGGATCGTATTTGAGATACGACATCATGTCGCGCACCGCCGCCAGACCAGCGCCGACGACAACGGGATCCTTCGCACGATAAACGACCTCGTAGATCTTTCCGGGCTTGAACCCGCTGGCCAGGTACACCGAGCGTGGGTCGGCCGTGATCAACCCGAGCGAGCTGCGTCGGGCAAACTGCCATTCGTTTCTCGGAATGAGCGTGCGCTGTGAGACTGGACCATCGCGAACTGTGAGCACGTTGGCGGGGTCGTCCGGATCCGCCACTGGATAGGCGATCGAAGCGCCAAGCGTGTGGCCGAGCGGCATCGCGTCTATCGGAGTATCGACGGTGAGATCGCTGCGGACGAGTCCCGTGATGGGCCGCGAAAGGGACCCAACTTTCGGCGCCTCGAAATGCAGGCTGCCCTGCCCGGGCGGCACGTCCCATTGCCAGCCGAGCGCAACGATGGTGACGCCGCGCTTCATCAGTAAGGCGTCACCATAGAATTCCGCGGATTGTGGTGACGCGCTGGTCGCGCGACCGAGGTTGAATATGAAGGTGGTGATGCCGCCGCGATTGACGATGTCGATCACGGCAAGATCGGCCGACCGCGCGGAATCCTTGGGGCGAAGCATCACGAACTCGCTCACGGCCTCCACTTCGCCCCTGGAGTTACGCGGTGCGAGACCGAGATCGACGATCTGGGTGTTGGCGGGATTTTTCGGATCGAACGCGAAATAGACGCGGCCGGTGATCCGTTCGTACGCACCCGCGTCTCCAAAAGTGCCCGTAATGTCCGAGCGCGTCAGAATCTCCACTCTGACGACGCGCGCGTCGGCGGGGGTTGCAGCCACCGCAACGCAGAGGATGGAGAGGAGGAGGGTCCGCGCGAGTCTCATCGCGGCTAAATTCGCGCTTAAAACCGAGCCGCGAAAGGACCAGGACTTATTGCTAGTGACTGACAACTGTGAGTTTGCAGTAGCCAGCTAGTCCCACCACCCGTGAAGGTACCACTCATCTTCACGGGCGTCGCGGAACAGCCAGACCATCATCCCATCGTCGGTGACACAGCGGAAATATTCTCGCGCGTACGGCTCGCTCCACTGCCCTCCCGAGACCCGGTCCGGCCCCGCTGCGGAAATGATTTTCATCCACTCCTTGTCCCGGTACTGCACTGGTATCTGATGATCGCGGCGTCGTTTCGTCGTCACGGTGACGCGCCGGGGACCGGGAAGCAGCTGCAACGTGAGACGGGGAGCAGCGGTCGCCTTTACCACTCGTTCCCGCAATTGAATCCGGGCTGAAGCCTGCGCCGGCTCCTGACTGATCCACTCCGTGCGACAGTCGATCAATGGATGCTGCGTGTTACGCGGAGTCACCACCACCGCACCCTGATCATCCAGCAGCTGTGCGATCGTTTCCTCCGCTGCACGAGCCGTCGCAAATCCGCGGTCGAAGATGTCTCCCTGCCGCTCGACTTCTCCAGTAGCCGCTTCCACCCGGATGGTGATACCGACGACCCCGTCGGGAAGAGTGATTCTTTCCAGATGCGTGCGTATCAGCCGCATCCATGCCTTGTGACTCGACGTCGATCGTGCGGGTCGTACCAGATGCTCGAAAGTCTCGCGATTCGCGAGGGAGAAGATCATCGTCATCTCACGCGCGCACTGTCCGCGCGACTGGAGCTCCGTCGTGATGTTTCCGATGAGCGCGTTGATGATGAAGACGAGACGCTCCGGATCCTTGAGCGTGTAATCCACCCAGTCGAGAGAAGCCGACGGCAGCGCCCGTGGCATGCTGGCAAAGATGCGACGCGTGTCGTCCGCCCTCGACAATCGCCACAAACGCGCGCCCTCTCCCCCGAAGCGAACTTCAACTGACTCGAGATCGAGCCTCGCGAGATCCGCGCAGCTTTCGACCCCGATTCCGTCGAGTAGCGTCGACAGGGCGAGCGATGGCTCGAGCACCCCAACTGGAAATGCAGCGAGATAGTCGCGCTCCGAACCAGCCGGTATCGCTATCAGCGCGCCATTTCCATATCGCGCGGCAACCTCGGCGGAGACGGGAGCGATGGAAAGTCCCGCCCTCACCTTCTCCACTCCCTTCTGATGAAAGACCGCGAGAAGATCTCTCGCCAGGGCCTCGGCACTCATCCCGCGCGCATCAGCCCAGACGATTCCCCGCGCTCCCAACTTCACCCGGGGTGCAACTCCGAGGAGCGAAGGAATGATCGCCCGCAGAATCTCGTCACTCTCCTGCGGAGCGATCATACCAAAGGCAGGTAGAGCAGTGGGAGTCCAAAGGCAGATGAAGGTCATTTTCCGAATGCGAAATGGGCAGCAATTATATACCGAATATATACCGAAGGCAAGAATGACGCCCCGGCAATTAGCGAAGCCAAACAGGAAATCGCCGCGCCGGAGACGCGCTCCTGTGTAGATTCCGAGACAGATTCCAGGGGACGATGCACGCCAGGCTCGCCGAAACCATGAACTTCGTGGAAGAGAAGCGCAAAGAGCTCCTTCAAAGCTTCGAAGGAGTGCCGGGCGATCGTCTTTGCCGTCGCGCCGTCCCTGAGGGATGGTCGGTGGCTGAAATCCTCGAGCATCTGCGCATGGTGGAGTCGGGCGTCGCCCGCCTCATCACCAAACGCGTAGGACAGGCTCGAGAAGCCGGCCTCGGCGAGGAGAAAGAAATAACCTCGGTGCTGCCGTCGTTCGACCGGCACAATGCGGTACTCGAGGCAGCCGTCCTCAAGTCTCCGCCGACGGTGCAACCGCGAGCCGACGTAGACATCAACGAGGCGCTCGAAGGACTGGATAGCTCGCATGAAGCCTTACGCGCCGCCGTCACCGCTGCGAACGGCCTCTCGATCGGCGAGATAAAACACACCCATCCCATCCTGGGAGAGCTCGATCTTTACCAATGGTTGATCTTCCTCGGCCAGCACGAAGGTCGGCACCGGAAGCAGATCGAGCGAACACTCAAATCGATTCCCGCATGAAAAAGAGTCCACTCAAATTCGTCGCGCTCGCGTCTTTTATCGCCGTCGTGCTCACCACCGCCGCGGTCCGCAATCCACCGCTGGCCGCCAGGTCGGAGAAGCCGATCGTCACCGTTTATAAGAGTCCGACTTGTGGATGCTGCAAGAGCTGGATCGAGCACCTCGAGAACCACGGGTATCGGGTCGACGCGAAGGACACGCCCGACATGGCGGCGGTCAAACAAACGCTCGGGATTCCGGCGGGATTGACCGCGTGTCACACCGCCGTGGTCAACGGCTACCTGATCGAGGGTCACGTTCCAGCCGCCGACATCGACCGGCTGCTTGCCCAGAAACCGAAGATTGCCGGGCTAGCGGTACCCGGAATGCCGATGGGCTCGCCGGGAATGGAGAGCGGCGCGTCCCAACCGTATCGGGTTCTGTCCTTCGACAAGAGTGGGAAAACGGGAGTGTTCGCGACGCACTAACCAAAAGGCTTGCGGGCACCGGGATGTTTAGATATACATTCCTCGTGCATAATATCCCAAGCGCCGCCTTCCCGGACTTTAGGCTTACCCGAGCAGGGACTAGCTCGTCCCGGGCGATGGTCCGGCGCGCGACTCGTGCAGACGTCGGCCAGATCCTCGAATTGGTCAGCCCTTACGCCGCGCAGGGATTGATGCTGCCGAGGACGTTCGACGAGATCGCCACACGCGTCGACAACTATGTGGTGGCAGTCGATGCAGCCGGACGGGTCGTCGCTTGCGCGGCGCTCGAGGAATATTCTCCGTCCCTCGGCGAGGTTTCATCGGTCGCGGTGGCTCCTTCGCGCCATGGACGGGGACTCGGAAGCCAGGTCGTGCTGGGCGTCGAGAGGTTGGCGCGGGCGAGGGATATTGAGGAGCTGTTCGCGCTGAGTCTTACCGACAACTTTTTCCTTTCGCTGGCTTACGAGCCGACCACGATCGCGCGCTACCCGGAGAAGCTGGCCCGTTACGACACGTTGTCAAAGTCCGGCGTCGAGATCGTTCCCAAGCGATGCTTCCAGAAAGCGCTCGGCAAGACGTGGGACGCCCCGCAACTCATGGTGCAGAGTCCGCCCGGGCAAAAAAAGATCGCCGTCTAGCTTTAGCGCTCAACGATATCCTGCAACGCTTGCCGAATGGCGGGATCGGAGTTGCGCGATAGCGCGGAAATCGCGCGGCGCTTCAACTGCATGTTCTGCTCGTTGCGCGCGATCCAAACGAGCTTGTCCGTCGCTGATTTGTCGGCCAGCCGCGAATAGATGCCGATGAGAGCGCCGCGCAGCTGCGGGTCAGGCGTCGGATCGTAAAGCGCGACCAGCGACGAGGTGGTCGCACCCGCGCGCGCCAAATACTCGAGCGCGCGTCGACGCGCTTCCGGAGTGAGCTTCTCGTCCCGAACGACGCCGGCAAGCCAT
>WNFW01000970.1_pt1 | contig 20296 bp, 21 predicted proteins | sample 5400131 | NCBI WGS metagenome assembly WNFW01 (sample SAMN13153362, study PRJNA577476) | soil metagenome | isolation source: 20 cm soil or saprolite under grassland replicate 1 | place: USA:California | collected 2016-06-15 | reverse complement strand
CACCCGCGGCGGCCCCGAACAGCCGCTCGCTGAATCCTCCACCGTTGACCCGCCGCACGTGCAGCTCCAGAGCCTCGCTGTCGTGCGGCGGGCTGGCGATGGAGAAGCTGCGGCGCCGGCCGTTCTCGAGCAGCACATCCAGGTATTGCCCGGGATGGAAGCGCAGGCGCTCCACCGCCGGCAGTCGCAGCCACAACTGCATCACGTCGGGCGCGAGCGGGGTCAGGCGCGCAATCCGGCACGGCAGCGTCTTGATCTCCACATCCGCGACGCTGGCGATGAGGCGCGCCCGCACGGTGAGGTCCGAGTCCGCGCGCGCCTGGCACAGGAGAATGTCGCCGCGGCCCACTTCTTCGGCCGTGATGCCGAGCGGGGGGCCGTCAGGGTAGTGAATCGCGCCGGCCAGCAGTCGTGCCCGGCACGAGCCGCAGTGGCCGGACTTGCAACTGTGCGGCAGGTTGAGCCCGGCGCTGAGCGCGGCTTGCAGGATCGGCTGTCCCGGCGTGACGCGCAGCGTGCGCCCGTGCGGCTCGATGCGTACGCTGTGTTCTTCCGGGCTCAAGTGTCGCGCTCCTCCTCATCCGATCGCACGGCCGCGCCGTCACGAGGAGGGACTAGACTAGACGCTTGAGGACGCGCAGGCCAAGGAGATGCCATGTTCGTGAACCCCCCGGCGCAGGAGATCGCCCGGTGCCCTGCAGCGCTTCGGCTACCGCATCATTCCCGTGACGCCCTCCGCGCAGATCATCCTGGGCGAGCCGGCGGTGCCCTCGCTGGATCAACTGCCGCAAGTACTGGGTGGCAGCGAGCGGGTCGACATCGTCGACGTGTTCCGCCGTCCCGAGCACGTCGCGCGAATCGTCAGCGACTGCATTCGCCTCGAGCTCCCGGCGCTGTGGCTGCAGGAAGGTGTGGTCGACCAGGCAGCCGCCGAGCGGGCGGTGCAGGCCGGGATCTTCACGGTGATGGACCTGTGCATCTTCAAGGAGCGCGCGGCGCTGCGTGAGTGGTAAGCGGCGCACGCGGCGCCGCTTGCGCGCCCGGTCCCCGGGCCGATCAGCGTGGGCCCGCGCACGCGGTATTTTGCGTTATGCTCCGGCGCAATGCGCATCGATTTCACGAAGATGCACGGGGTGGGCAACGATTTTGTCGTGTTCGATGCGCCCGCCGACCAGTCTGTGCTGCGGCCCGAGCTGCTGCGCAGTCTCGCGGATCGGCGCACCGGCATCGGCTTTGACCAGGCGCTGGTGCTGGAGCGGCCGCGGCGCGCCGCGGCGGCGGTGTTCTACCGGATTTTCAACTCCGACGGCGACGAGGTCGAGCAATGCGGCAACGGCGCGCGTTGCATTGCCGCGCTCCTGCACCAGCGCGGCGCCAGCAGCAACGGCGTGCTCACCCTCGACAGTCCTGCCGGGCTCGTGCGCGCGCGCATCGAGGCCGGGCATGAGGTATCGGTCGACATGGGCGTACCTGACTTCGACCCCCGCTCACTGCCCTTCGAAGCCCCGCGCGAGGCGGACAGCTACCCGCTGGAGGTCGCCGGGCGCACCCTGGATATCGGCGCGGTCTCGATAGGCAATCCGCACGCGCTCATCACCGTGGCCTCGGTCGAGGCGGCGCCGGTGGCGACGCTCGGACCGCAGATCGAGCGCCATCCGCGCTTCCCCAAACGCGTGAACGCGGGCTTTCTCGAGATCCTGGCGCGCGCTGAGGTGCGCCTGCGCGTGTACGAGCGCGGCGCCGGCGAGACTCCCGGCTGCGGCACCGGAGCCTGCGCGGCGGTCGCGGTGGGGCGCCGGCGCGGTCTGCTCGACGCGCAAGTGCGGGTGAGCGTGCGCGGCGGCGAGTTGCGCGTAAACTGGGCGGGTCCGGGGGAACACATCTGGCTGACCGGTCCCACAGAAATATCATTCGCAGGTCACGTCGAGGTCTAGAGCGCCATGACTACACGAGAGGCTCGCGGACTTACCGCGGCAGAGACCGAAGAGGAGTCCATTGCGGCCTATCTGCAGCGCAATCCTGATTTCTTCGAGCGCCACCAGGCGGTGCTGGCACGGCTGAGGTTGCCGCACGCGCGCGGCGGCACGACCATCTCGCTGGTCGAGCGCCAGATCGCGGTGTTGCGCGAGAAGCAGGCGGCTCTGGAGAACAAGCTCGCCGAACTGGTGCGGGTGGCCCGCGCGAACGACGCCATCTCGGAGCGACTGCACCGCTTCACGCGCCGGCTCCTGGGCGCCGTGCCGCGTGAGCAGGCGGTGGCGCGCATCGAAGCGGGTCTGCGCGAGGACTTCGACGCCTTCCACGCGGCTCTGGTACTGATCGGGGAACCGTCCGCTCCCGCCGCGTCACCGCGCTTCGTGCGCACCGTGCCGGCCAGCGACCCGAGCCTCAAGTCCTTTGAATCGCTGTTCAGCAGCGGCAAGCCGCGCTGCGGCCAGGCGCGCGACTCGCAGCGCGAGTTCCTGTTCGGGCCCGAGGGGCTGGAGATGGCCTCGGTGGCGCTGGTGCCGCTCGGGGACAAGGGCTCGGTGGGCCTGCTCGCGCTCGGCAGCGCCGACCGCGACCGCTTTCACCCCGCCATGAGCACCGAATTTCTCGCCCGCATGGCGGAGTTGATCGCCGCTTCGTTGAGCCCCACGCAGCGCTGAGGCCCCGGGCGCACGGATCATGACTGCCGCGGCGCTCGAGTGGATCGCCCGATTCCGGCGTTACATGAGCTCCGAGCGGCGCCTGTCCGCGCACACCGATAGCAGCTACGCGCGCGATCTGGCGGCGCTGGTGAAGTTCTGTGATCGCTCGGGTCTTGGCGACTGGAGCGCGCTCGACACGCAGCACGTGCGCACTTTCGCCGCGCACTCTCACGCCGCGGGCCTTGCGCCGCGCAGCATCCAGCGCCGCCTGTCCGCGGTGCGCAGCTTCTACGAGTTCCTGCTGCGCGAAGCCCGCAATGGCGCAGCCGGCGCGAGCTCAGCGCCGGCCGCCGGCCGGCGGCGGCGCAGCGAGCGGGTCACGCGCAATCCCGCCCACGACGTGAGCGCTCCCAGGGCCGCGCGGCGCCTGCCGCAAACCCTCGATGCGGACCAGATGGCGCGGCTTCTGCAGATCCCCGCCGGCGACGGGCTGAGCACGCGTGACCGGGCGATCATGGAGCTCTTGTATTCCTCGGGCCTGCGCCTGGGGGAGCTGGTGGGACTTGATGTCACGAGCCTGGATCTCAAGGATCGGATGGTGCAGGTGCTCGGCAAGGGTAGGAAGGCGCGCATCGTTCCGGTCGGGCGCGCCGCGGCGGAGGCGCTCAGGCTGTGGCTCAAGGCGCGGGCGGGTATGGCGAGGCAGCACGAGGCGGCGCTGTTCGTCGGCCGCTCGGGCGCTCGTCTGGGGCCGCGCGCCGTGCAGGCCCGCGTGGCCTACTGGGCGCGGCGCCAGGGTCTTGGGATGCACGTGCACCCGCACCTGTTCCGGCATTCGTTCGCGTCCCACCTGCTGGAATCCAGCGGCCAGTTGCGCGGCGTGCAGGAACTGCTGGGTCACGCCGATATCTCGACCACCCAGATCTACACTCATCTTGATTTCCAGCACCTCGCCCGCATCTACGACGCTACCCATCCGCGGGCGCGCCGGAAGGCCTGAGCGGGGGCTGAAATCACGTACGCGAGATGCTGCGCTGCTCTCACCGCCGGCGCGCAATGCTACACAAACCCATGAGCGACAAGTCAGGCTTCAATCCTCACGGCACGACTATCCTCGGCGTGCGCCGTAACGGCATGCTGGCGCTGGGCGGCGATGGCCAGGTCACCCTCGGCAACACCGTCATGAAGGGCAACGCCCGCAAGGTGCGCCGGCTCGCCAACGACCGGGTGCTCGCCGGTTTTGCCGGCGGCACCGCCGATGCCTTCACGCTGTTCGAGCGCTTCGAAGGCAAGCTCGAGAAATACGGCAACCTCACGCGCGCTGCGATCGAGCTCGCCAAGGACTGGCGCTCGGACCGCTACCTGCGGCGCCTGGAAGCGCTGCTGCTGGTGGGGGATCCGGACAAGCTGCTGGTGATCTCCGGCAACGGGGACGTGATCGAGCCCGATTACGACGTGGCCGCAATCGGCTCCGGCGGGCAGTTCGCGCTGGCCGCCGCGCGCGCGCTGCTGGAGGGCTCCACTCTGGACGCGCGCAGCATCGTGGAGCGCGCGCTGAATATCGCCGCCGATATCTGCATCTACACCAACCGCAACGTGGCGATCGAGGAATTGAAACGCACCCAGGGCGCGGGGGCCTGAGCATCATGTCATCCCTGACGCCCCGGCAGATCGTCCAGGAGCTCGATAAGCACATCGTGGGCCAGGATGCCGCCAAGCGCGCCGTGGCCATCGCGCTGCGCAACCGCTGGCGCCGCATGCAGGTCGGCGAGCCCCTGCGGCAGGAAATCACGCCCAAGAACATTCTCATGATCGGCCCGACCGGCGTCGGCAAGACCGAGATCGCGCGGCGTCTGGCGAAGCTCGCCAACGCGCCGTTCGTGAAGGTGGAGGCCACCAAGTTCACCGAGGTCGGTTATGTCGGCCGCGACGTCGACTCCATCGTCAAGGAGCTGGCGGACGTCGCCGTGAAAATCACCCGCGAGCAGGAGATGGCCAAGGTGCGCGAGCGGGCGCTGGACGCCGCCGAAGAGCGCGTGCTGGACAGCCTGCTGCCCAAGGCGCGCATGATGGGCTTCTCCACCGACGAGCCCGCGCCGGCGCGCGACGGGGAGACACGCCAGAAATTCCGCAAGATGCTGCGTGAGCACGAGCTCGACGACCGCGAGATCGAGATCGAGCTGCGCGTCCTGCCGATGGGCGTGGAGATCATGGCGCCTCCGGGCATGGAGGAGATGCAGCAGCAGCTGCAGTCGATGTTCCAGAACCTGGGGGGCAACCGCACCCGCACCCGCAAGGTGAAGGTGCGCGAGGCCCTCAAACTCCTCACCGACGAGGAGGCCGGCAAGCTCATCAACGAGGACGAGCTCAAGATCCAGGCGCTCGCCAATGCCGAGCAGAACGGCATCGTGTTCATCGACGAGATCGACAAGGTGACGCGCCGCCAGGAGACCCTCGGCGCGGACGTCTCGCGCGAGGGCGTGCAGCGCGACCTGCTGCCGCTGGTCGAAGGCTCCACGGTGGCGACCAAGTACGGCCCGGTGAAGACCGACCACGTGCTGTTCATCGCCTCCGGCGCGTTCAGCCTCTCCAAACCCTCGGACCTGATCCCGGAACTGCAGGGCCGGTTGCCGATCCGCGTGGAGCTCGACTCGCTGAAGGTGGGGGACTTCGTGCGCATCCTCACCGAGCCGGATGCCTCGCTCACGACGCAGTACAAGGCGCTGATGGCGACCGAGGGCGTGCAGGTCGAGTTCAGGCCCGATGGCGTGCGGCGCATCGCCGAGATCGCGTTTCAGGTCAACGAGCGCACCGAGAACATCGGTGCGCGGCGCCTGCACACCGTCATGGAGCGCCTGCTGGAGACGGTCTCCTACGAGGCGGCGGAGCAGAACGGCAAGCCCGACGGCCGCAGCTCCGTGACCATCGACGCGAAGTACGTCGACGATCACTTAGGCAAGCTGGTGCAGGACGAGGACCTGAGCCGCTACATCCTCTGACCCAAGCCACGGATTGGGTCGAAGTCCCCATTGACCTGCCACCGTGCGCGGGGATACTGCGCGGGTCTGACAAAGGGAGCCTGTTAGAGCATCCGAACCCCCAAGGGAGGAAACATGAGGCGGTTCACTTCTTGTTCGAACCGACGACGGGAAGCTCCGTTCGCACGGGGCGATTGTGGTGTCGGAATTCGGCTGGTCCTCGCATTCGCGTGTATGCTTCCGCTGACGGTCAACGCGGCGGTCGTCGCCAATCCACTGTGCCCGGCTGAAACAGCCTTGTACGACCCGGGCCATGGTCAGGACATCAGCGTCCCGTCCGGCTATGTAGTCAGTGTCTTTGCCTCGGGGCTCAATTTCCCGACCGGCATCGCCTTCCGTGCAACGAACGGAGTCAACTTCGAGGTCTATGTCCTGGAGTCCGGGCACGGTCTGCCGGCCGGGAACAACTGCAATGACGAAGCAGTCTTCCAGCAGAGGTTTCCGGGGCAGGCCAACCCGTTCACACCGGACATCAGGGTCTTCAGCAGGAACGGACGGCTGCTGCGCACGCTCGGCAAGCCGACCGACGCGACGACCCCGACTGGCGGGAACAATGTGCTCCAGCCGCACGGTCCGGCGGTCGACATCGCCTTCGAGAACGGCCTGCAAGGGGGGCGGCTGTTCGGCTCCGATTCGAACCAGGCGACTCATGCGCACAACGGACAGAACAACAGCTCGCGCATCGTGATCATCGATCCGCAAAGCGGCGCGGTCACGCCCTTCATCTCGAACCTGCCGACGGGCGATCACCCGACCGAGGAGTTCGCGTTCAACGGCGGATGGATCTACTGGTCACAGGGGTCCACGACCAACAGCGGCGTGGTCGGACTGGACAACGGCGGCGGTCAGAATCAGCCCGACATCCCCTGCCAGGACATCGTGCTGAGCCAGAACGTGTTCGACTCGGGCAACGGTGTGAAGAGCAGCGGTTACTCCCCCTTCGGTGTCACGCAGCCTGGAGCCACGGTGAAGGCCTTCACCGGGGCCGCGTATAAGGGCGTCTGCGACGGAGCGATCCTGCGCGCGCGCCTGGACGCGAGCGATCCGTCCGGCACCATCCAGCCGTACTCGTGGGGCTACCGCAACGGATTCGCGCTGCGCTTCGCCCCGCAGAATCATGTGCTCAAGGGCGCTCTGGTGGTCGGAGAGAACGGTCCTGACGAGCGCGGTGCGCGGCCTTCGAACGGAGCTCCGGACGCGATGCATATCGCCCGTCAGAACGACGACGGCACGCCGGACTATCACGGCTGGCCCGATCGGTACGGCTTCCTCGCGAGCGCCCAGCACGTGTTCGACCCGGTCGGCGGGCCGAGCGACGATTTGTGCGTCTTCGACGCCACCAATCCGCCGAGTCACTGCACGCCGGCGAGCCTGGCAAAGATCCTGAGCGAAGACGTTCCGCTCCGCAACGTCCTGGATCATCCCCCACAGCCGATCACGGCGCCGCTTTTCCTCGAGGCGGCGGACTCTTCGTTTACAGCCATCGACTTCGTGCCCGACTCCTTCGTCTCGGGCTCGGTTCACAGCGGCGCGCTGCTGTACATACTGGAGGGCGATCTCGGGTTCTCGGCTGCCAACAGCGGTTCGGACGAGGTTGGTCACGAAATCAAGGTGGTCAACTTCCTCGACTCGGAAGATGGACTGGTGTCGCTCAACATCTCGCGCTTCGCCAAGAACAACACCGCTGATCAGGCCTTCATCACCGGTGCGCACGGCTTGAATCGCCCGACCGATTTACGGTTCGGGCCGGACGGTTGCGCCTGGGTCGTGGACTGGGGTGCGGTGCGCGATCCGGGCCAGAGCGGGCCGGACACCAGGGTTCAGAACCCGGCCGATGGGCCGCTGCCCCAGATTCCGGGCACTGGCACGGTTTTCCGGATCTGCCGTAGCGGTGAGTAGGTGATGTGCGGCGTCGGGCGTGCCGCGGCGCGCCCGACGCGCTCAGATCCTGAACCGCTCCTTGAGCTCCCCCGCCATGCGCCGGCTCACCTGCAGCGGCGCCTCGCAACCACGCAGCCGCACGAAGTACTGGCCGTCGGCGTTGCGCTCGATGCGCTCGAGGTATTTCACGGCCACCAGCGCGTTGCGGTGGATGCGCACGAACGCCGCGCCAAATTCGCTCTCCAGCAGCCGCAGCGAATCCTCGATCAGATCCTCGCCGTTCACGTGTCGGACGGTGGTGTATTTCTGATCGGCGAGGAAGTACTGCACCTCTTCGATGGGGATGAGCCTCAAACCCTCGCGGTGGCGCGCGGCGAGGTGGCTGCGCCGCTCCTCGCCGGCGGCCGCGAGTCTTTGCAGCTGCGCGCGCGTCAGGCGGCCGGCGCGGGCGAGGGAAGCGGCCAGCTGCTCCTTGCGCACCGGTTTCAGCAGGTATCCGACGGCATGCGCATCGAAAGCCTCGACCGCGTGACTGTCATAGGCGGTGGTGAAGATCACCGCCGGCGGCTCTTCCAGCACATTGAGGTGCCGCGCCGCCTCGAGCCCGTCCATGCCCGGCATGCGCACGTCCAGCAGCACCACGTCGGGGGCGAGGTCGTGGCTTTCCTTGAGGGCCTCGTGCCCGTTCACGGCCTCGCCGACCACTTCGACGTCGGCGATCTCGGCGAGCAGGCTCCGCAGCCGCTCGCGCGCCGGCGGCTCGTCGTCGACGATGAGCACTCTGAGTTTGGCCGCGGCGCCCATGCGCTCAGGCGCTGTGCGCGGCGGCGCTGCCGGCGGGCTTCTCGATGAGCGGGAATCTCAGCGTCACGATGTACTCCGCGTCGAAGCGCCCCGATTTCATGAGCGCCCGCTCCCCGTACACGAGGCTCAGGCGCTCGCGGATGTTGGCGAGCGCCAGGCGGTTGCCCTCGCGCTCGCCGGGACTCGGGTCGAGCGGGTTGCGCACCACGATGGTCACGAGCCCGCCGCCGACTTCGCCGGTAATGGTCACCGTGCCGCCCTCGGCGCGCGGCTCGATGCCGTGGTAGATCGCGTTCTCGAGCAGCGGCTGGATCATGAGATGCGGCACCAGCGCATTGGCGGGCAGCGGGTCGGTCTTCCACTCCACCTGCAGCCGCCCTCCCAGGCGCAGCTGCTCCATGCGCTGATAGGTGCGCGCGACCTCGAGCTCCTCCGCCAGCGTGATGGTGTCGCGCTTGTCGCTGAGCGTGGCGCGGAACAGGTCCGCCAGGTCCTGCACCGCACTTTCCGCGCGCGCGGGGTTGCTGCGCGTGAGCGCGGCGATGGTGTTCATGCTGTTGAAGAGGAAGTGCGGCCGGATGCGCGCCTGCAGCGCGTGCACGCGCGCCGCGGCGCGCAGCTCGACGCTGCGGCGCCACTCGTGGGCCACGTAGAAATAGCGCAGCGCCAGCCCGGTCACCACCAGCCCGATCCACACGTTGCGGACTGCGAAGTTGCCCGCGGACTGGGGGAACAATGCCGCGCCCCCGGCGTCGATGACCATCTGCGTGCGCCCGAGCAGGTACGCGCACACCGACACCGTGGCCACCACCGCGGTGATGAGCGCCAGCACCGCCGCCGAGCCCATCGCCACCGTGGAGCGCGCCAGCGGCGCGCGCAGGGCGCACAGCAGGGCTGCGCCTGCCAGTCCGATCCACAGCAGGAACATCGAGGTGCGCACCAGGTCGGTCCAGAAGTCGACCGCCAGGCTCTGGCGCGCGAGCGTGAGCACGAACGCGGTGAGCTCGACGATGAGCACGATGGCGAGTGTGGCGCGCGAGGTGCAGAAGTCGGGCAGGTAGAACGCGTGCTCGGGGCCGGAGTCGGTGTTCATGTGCCGCGGGCCGGCGCACCCATGATGTTGGTGCGCTCGAACAGCTCGGCCTTGAGGCGGTAGGTGGCCGAGATGTCCTCATCGCCGTAGCCGCGCGCCACGAGCTCCGCGTACTCGGCGAGCATGCGCTCCACGAGGGGCAGGGCGACGCCGAAGCGCGCCGCCATGTCCCGGCAGATGCCGAGATCCTTCTCGTGCAGACGCACCCGGAAGCCCGCCGGGTAGGAGCCGCGCACCATGTTGGGCGCGCGGTGCACGAAGTACCAGCTCGAGCCCGCGCCCTGGCCGAGGGTGTCGATCAGTTTCTCGAGCGGCAACCCCTGCGCGCGCGCGAACGCCATCGCTTCCGCGACCGCCTCGATGATGCCCGCGCACATGATCTGGTTGGTGGCCTTGGCGGCCTGGCCGCTGCCGGTGGGGCCGAAGTGCGTGATGGTGCGGCCGAGTACGCTGAGGATCGGCAGGGCCCGCGCGAAGCCCGCGGGGGTGCCGCCGGCCATGATGGCAAGCTGGGCGTCGCGCGCGCCCTCGACGCCGCCGCTCACCGGACAATCGAGGAATTCCACCCCGCGCGGGGCGAGGAGGGCCGCCGCCTGGCGGGCGCTCTCGGCGCCGATGGTGGAGCAGTCGAGCAGCAGCGCGCCGGACTTCACTCCCGGCGCCAGGCCGCGCGCCACCTCGAGCACGTCCGCATCGGCCGACACGCACGACACCACCGCATCGGTGCTGGCGGCCAGCTGCTCGAGCGTCGCGGGAGAGGCCACGTTGAGCTCGGACGCCAGCGTGCGCGCCTTCGCGGCGCTGCGGTTCCAGACTGCGGCCAGCATGCCCGCCCGGTGCAGATTGCGCGCCATGTGCATACCCATGGCGCCGAGACCGACGAAACCTACGCGCATTGGCTCACCGCGCCCCGTGCGGCCGGAGCGGCCGCGGGCGTCACTATAGAGCGTAGGTGACGTGCACGGAATCGACGCCTCCCGGGGGGCCCGGGAGGCCGGGGGGTCAGGGCGAAGTCGCCTCGGCGGGATTGACCTTCGGCTCGGGTACGGGCTGAGGCTCGGGGCCCGGCTGGTCGGGAGTGAAGGCGGGCACACTGCCGCACAGGTCCAGTACCTCCTTGCGTGCCTCTGCGCGATAGGCGTCGGCCGCGTCGTCCGAGAGGTACTCGCGCGCGCCGTCCTTGTTCACCTTGAAGACCCGGCGCGACTGGACGGACTTCATGTAGCGGTCCTTCGCCGCCTTGCACTGTACTTCGCGTGTCTTGGCCACGTCCTGCTGCACCGCCCGGGCGTTGGCCTGCTCGTTGAGCTCCGCGGTGGCGCGGTCGCTCGAGCTCGCAAGGCTCCGATGCTCGGCGGTGTGCGCCGTGGAGGTGAAGCTCGAGGGGTGCGGCTTGACCGTCTTGACGACCACCGATCCCGGCACCCACTCATCGCTGTAATGCGGTACGCGGTGCTCATCGATCCAGCGATAGACGTCGGCCCGGGCAACGGTGAGCGCTCCGGCCAGAATCAGGGCGGTGATGGGTAGCAGTCGCGACATAAAAGACATAAAAAGAGCCTCCCGCCGGCCAGTATGGCGCTGGCGGCCGGCGCGACCCTTGAACTCCGTCACACCCGCCGCAGGCTTTAGCCCGCCGAGGGTCACACCATAGCGACAACCCGCCCCCGACCGCCAGGGGCACGCTCACAGATCATAGGCCCGCTCGCCGTGGGAGGTGATGTCGAGCCCCTCGCGCTCCTCTTCCTCGGGAACCCGCAGACCGACCAGGCGCTTGACGATGTAGAAGGCGATGAAGGCCACCACCGCGGTCCACACGAACACCAGGCACACCGCCTGCAGCTGAATGATGAATTGCTTCCAGATGCCGGGGTAGCCGCTCGTGCCCTTGACCCAGTCGAGCGTGGAGCCGGGGCCGCCGAGGGAGGGGGCGTTGAAAACTCCGGTCATCAGCGCGCCGAAAATGCCGCCGATGGCGTGCACGCCGAAGACATCGAGCGAGTCGTCGGCCTTGATGAGGCGCTTCAGTCCCGTCACACCCCACAGGCACACCACCCCCACCCCCAGGCCGATCGCGAACGCGCCGGGGATGCCGACATTGCCGGCGGCCGGGGTGATCGCGACCAGGCCCGCGACCGCCCCCGAGGCCGCGCCCAGCATCGAGGGTTTGCCCTTCACGATCCATTCGCCCGTTATCCACGACAGCACCGCGCAGGCGGTGGCGAGATAGGTGTTCATGAAGGCGAGTGCGGCGGAGCCGTTCGCCTCCAGCGCCGAGCCGGCATTGAAGCCGAACCAGCCGAACCACAGGAGCGAGGCGCCGATCATGGTCATGGTCAGACTGTGCGGCGCCATGGGCTCCCTGCCCAGGCCGACGCGCCGGCCGAGCACGAACGCGCCCACCAGGCCGGCGACGCCGGCGTTGATGTGCACGACCGTGCCACCGGCGAAGTCGAGCGCGCCCCATTGCCAGATGAGGCCGGCGGTGGCGGTGACCGCCCCGGCCTGGTCCGCGGACGTGTAGGCATCGGGCCCCGGCCAGTACCACACCATGTGCGCGACCGGGCAGTAACTGAAGGTGAACCAGATGACGAGGAACAGCAGCACGGCGGAGAACTTCATGCGCTCCACGACCGAGCCGAGGATCAGGCAGCAGGTGATCGCAGCGAAGGTCGCCTGGAACGCAACGTACACCAGCTCGTACAACGGCGTGTGCTTGCTGAACGTCGCCGCCATGGAGAAGCTCTGCGTGGCGGAGTCGAAGGTACCGCTGAGGAACAGGCGGCTGAATCCGCCGAAGATCGGGTTACCCTGGGTGAAGGCCAGCGAATAGCCGTAGATGCACCACAGCACGCTGATCAGCGCGAACCCCACGAACACCTGCATCAGCACCGACAGCATGTTCTTGGTGCGCACCAGACCGCCGTAGAACAGCGCCAGCGCCGGCACCGACATCAGCAGCACCAACGCGGTGGCGGTGAGCATCCAGGCGGTGTCGCCCTTGTTCGGCACGGGGGCGTCGGCTGCCCAGGTGAGCGCCGGCGCGAGTGTCGCGAGCACCCCCAGCGATCGGCTCAAGGTTGCGGCGGTCTTTGGCAGGGTGGGCATGGTCTCTCCCGCTTTCACTCGAGGCCGTATCAGGTCGATCGCGTGACAAACGGCCGCTGCGCCCGCGACCGGTGGCGCGTAAGCTAATGACGCGTGCAGACAGAGTGCAGATTCCGTGCCATCACGCATTTCGGCGCGTTCCGCAGGTGCGCAGCGCGGATCGCAGCGCGCTGCACCGTTTTGGACCTGCCGCACGAGCCCCTGCCTCAATTCGGGGCAGGATGAGGAGACCCATGGATTCATTCCGTATCGATGAGATCGCCCGCCGTCTGCTCGAGCGCGTGCCGCCGGCGCTGCGCAGCATGCAGCAGGACCTCGAGAGCAACTTCCGCGCCGTGCTGCGCGAGCGCCTGAGCAAGCTCGACCTGGTGAGCCGGGACGAGTTCGACGCCCAGACGCGCGTGCTCGAGCGCACGCGGGCACGGCTCGAAGCGCTCGAGGCGCGGCTCGCGGCCCTGGAGGGCGGCGGGTCCGCCGCCGCCGGCAACGCGCCGGGGCCGCCGGCCTAGCGGCGCGCGCCTGAGGCGCACCGCGCTCGGGCTTTCATGGCCGTGGCTCGGGTGGCCTGCCGTGCGCAGGTGGGACTGCACGCGCCGCTGGTGCACGTCGAAGTGAGCCTCGCGAGCGGCCTGCCGGTGTTCTGCATCGTGGGCCTCCCCGCCATGGTGGTGAAGGAGAGCAAGGAGCGGGTGCGCGCGGCGCTGCTCAACTCGCACTTCGAATTCCCCGCCGGCCGCATCACGGTGAGTCTCGCGCCCGCGGATCTGCCCAAGGAGGGCGGTCGCTTCGATCTGCCGATCGCGCTCGGAATTCTGCTGGCCTCCGGTCAGATCCGCGCGCCGGCTGACACCTGCGGGACTCGCGTGGCGCGCGAGTTCTACGGCGAGCTGGGTCTCACCGGAGAGCTCAAGCCCGTGCGCGGCCTGTTGCTCGCGGCGGCGCACGCCGCGCGGCACGGGCACGAGCTCGTGGTGCCGAGCGCCAATGCGGCGGAGGCCTGCGTGGTGGCGCCGGCGCAGGTGCGCGCTGCGGGTCATCTCCTCGAGGTGTGTGCGCATCTCACCGGCGCTGCGCCGCTCTCGCCCTGCCCGCCGCCGCAGCGCGCCGTGGGGCGCGGGGATGCAGGGCCGGGGCGCGGTGTGCCGCTGGATCTGGCCGATGTACGCGGGCAGCTGCAGGCCAAGCGTGCGCTCATCATCGCGGCGGCCGGGGGGCACAGCCTGCTCATGATCGGTCCGCCCGGCTCGGGCAAGAGCATGCTGGCGCAGCGCTTGCCGGGACTGCTGCCGCCCCTGACGCATGGCGAGGCGCTGGAAGTGGCCGCGGTCGCCGCGGTGAGCACCGCGGGCTTCACGCCGCAGTGCCTCGGGCAACGGCCGTTCCGCGCCCCGCATCACACCGCCTCGGTGGCGGCGTTGGTGGGTGGCGGTGCCCGCGCGCGTCCCGGCGAGATCAGTCTCGCGCATCACGGCGTGCTGTTTCTGGACGAGCTGCCGGAGTTCGAGCGCGGGGTGCTGGAAGCGCTGCGCGAGCCGCTCGAGACGGGTGTCGTGGCCGTGTCACGGGCCGCGGTGCAGACCCAGTACCCGGCGGCGTTTCAGCTGATTGCCGCGATGAACCCCTGTCCGTGCGGGCGGCTCGGGGATCCATCGGGCGGGTGCCGCTGCACACCGGCCGAGGTGCACCGCTATCGCGGCCGCGTTTCCGCTCCCCTGCTCGACCGGCTGGACATGCACGTGGAGGTGCCGCGGGTGAGGGCATCCGAATTCGATGCCGTCGGTGGCGGGCAAAGCACGCTGACCGCCGCCGCGCGCGTCGCCGGCGCGCGCACGGTGCAGCTCGAGCGCCAGCAGCGCTGCAATGCGCGCCTCACGGACGCCGGCGTGCAACGCTGGTGCGTAGTGGACGAGGCCGGCAAGCGCCTGCTCGAGGCGACGATGCAGGGGCGGGGACTCTCGGGCCGGGCGCGCCAGCGGGTGCTGAGGCTCGCGCGCACCATTGCCGATCTCGACGGCGCCGCGCGCATCAGCGCCGCGCATCTGGGCGAGGCGGTGATGTTGCGCTGTCTGGATCGCGACGGCGGCGCTACTGCGCCATCTGCACCAGGTGATCGACCGCCTGCTTGACGAGCTCGTCGGGCGCATCCATGCGGCCGCCCTTCGGGGGCATCACCCCGGCCTTGCCCTGATAGCCCTTGAGCGCGTGCTCGTAGAGCATGGGCTTGCCCTCGGCGATGCGCGCAGCCCAGGCGGCCTTGTCCCCGGCCCTGGGCGCCCCGGCGATGCCCTGTCCGTGGCAGGCGCTGCAGGTCTGCTCGAACAGCTCGGTCCCGTTCTTCGGCATGGCGGCGGCGACTGCCGTGCCCGCCGCCGCGCCCTGCGCCGTCTGGATGGCGAGGGCCGAATTGTCCCGTCCGGCGATGGCCTCCCGCGCGAGCGGGTGGATGCGCGCATCCACGTTCCTGCTGTAGTCGGCTTCGGTGAGCACCTGCAGATCCTGCGTGCGGCTGGCGACGATGCGCGCCAGCGCGAACAGCCCGACCGCGACCGCCACCAGCAGGCCGATCACCAGGCTGAAAACGTTGAAGAAGTGGGTATCCTGCTTGCTCATGTCATCCGCTTTTCGGACGCGCCGATCGGGCCGCGAAGTATAGCCGTACGGCTGCCCGCCCCGTAAATAGACGCTCCCGGCGCCGACGCGTATGATCGCCCGCCCCACGCGCCCGTAGCTCAGTTGGATAGAGTGGCAGCCTCCGAAGCTGCAGGTCGCTGGTTCGAATCCAGTCGGGCGCGCCACTAAAAACAGCGACTTGTACTGAAGATCGATCACGGCAGAGCAGTCGGTACGCACGTGGTACGCAGCTAACGCGGCACTTATATCGATTGCCTGCCGCGCAGCTTTTTGCCACAGTCGCCGCCCATGTTTGAGAGCACGCCTATCGCTACCGATCTCCTCGAAGCAGTCGGTAAGCGAGCCTTCGGAACGATCCTGGCAGACCCACCTTGGCGCTTCGTGAACCGCACCGGGAAGATGGCACCCGAGCATCGGCGACTGTCCCGTTACGGTACCCTGACCACCGCCGCGATCATGGCTCTGCCGGTCGCAAAGCTTGCCGCCAGCGCCTCGCACCTGTACCTGTGGGTGCCGAATGCCCTGCTGCCGGACGGCCTGCGCGTCATGGAAGCGTGGGGCTTTCAGTACAAGTCCAATATCGTCTGGCACAAGTTGCGCAAGGACGGCGGCAGTGACGGGCGCGGCGTCGGGTTCTACTTCCGCAACGTCACTGAACTGGTGCTGTTCGGCGTGCGCGGCAAGAACGCTCGCACATTGGCGCCGGGGCGCCGGCAGGTGAACTACATCGGCACTCGCAAGCGTGAGCACTCGCGCAAACCGGACGAGCTCTACCGCATCATCGAAACTTGTAGCTTTGCGCCGCGCCTCGAACTGTTTGCACGCGGCGCCCGGCGCGGGTGGCTTGTGTGGGGCAATCAGGCCGACGACGCATACGAGCCGACCTGGGCCACGTACAGCCACAACTCCGCTGCCGAGCGGCGACAGCTTGACCAGCTCGCGTCGGACTCCGACTAGCTGTCGCCGTTGTCTTCCCCGGAACCGGCGCCGAGCGGCACACGGGTCTTGCGCTTCTTGAGCGCTTGCTTGTCGTGGCGCGACTGCTCGAGCGCTTCCTGTCCGTCATCGACGTAGACCTTGCGCGTGATCGCGAACGTCAGCACTGGGCAGCCGCCGCCACCGCCGCCCTCGATGCGCGGCCACAGCTTTTCGTGGTGCGTCGTGCTCGTCACATAGGTCTTGCCCAGCTCATCGAACAGCCCGTGCAGTTCCGTGGCTCGCGTGATGATCACGCCTACGTCGATGGCCCGCAGGTCGAACAGCAATCGGAAGTTGTTGAGGTCGCGATCGAAAAACGGGTCCTTGTTGTTCCACTCGAGCTCGAGCGCCACCCGCCCCTTGAAGCAATCCACGGCGTGCGTCGGGCTGATGTACTCGGTTTCGTCCACCACGATGCGCGTCGCAAAGGACTTCTCCTTCCAGCCGCGACCATCGAAGGCAGCATTTATTTGCTGGGAAATGGGCGACAAGCCGCCGCCCGCCGTCAATATCTCCGAGCGCAGCAGCCGGAACGCCCGCAGCACCTCAATGATGTCCGTCCACTCGTTGGGGCAGGCCGTGGCGAGCACACCCGTAGCGTTGCGCCACTCTCTGACGTGATAGAGGTTACGCAAGTCCTCGGGGACAAGGTGCTCGGTAGACATGGCCAGTCGGGCAGCGGGGACACATGCGAGGCGAGCGCGGTCTCCAGCTCAGCGCGGGCGACTCAGCGGCGATGCTCGGCGGCAACCAGGTCGCTGAGCAGCTCCATCAGCTTGGCTTCGCCGCCGGCCTTGGCCACATCGGTGGTGTACTTGCCGTTCACGACCAGCAACGGTACGCCCTCGACGTGGTAGCGCTGTGTGAGCTGCTCCGCGCGCTGCACGTTGGAGTTGACGCTGAAGGAGTTGTAAGCCTTGGCGAAGTCATCGGCGTTGACGCCGTTGCGGGCGGCGAAATTCTGCTCGACCCGCAAAGACTCCTCCTCGGTGTTCCCGGCGAGCGGGGTGTGCTGCGTCGAGATGGCGTCCATGGCCTTGGTGACCAGATCGTCGCGTCCGAGGGCCGCGAGTGTGTAGTAGAAGCGCGCGTGCGCGCGGTGCACCGGGCCCCACATCACCGGCACGCGCACGAACTCGACATATGCGGGCTTGGTCTTGAGCCAGTTCCTGATGAACGGTTCGAGCGCGTAGCAGTGCGGGCAGGCGAGCCAGAACACCTCGATCACTTCCACCTTGCCGGCAGCGACGCTGGTGGGTTGTGCGGGAACGAGCGGCTGGTAGTTCACGCCCGGCTGCCATTTGCCGTCCGGCAGCTGCGCCGCGGCGGGTAGCTCCGCAATCCGCTCGAGCGAAGTGTCGCTGCGCGCCGGTCGCTCGCCTTCCGTTTCGACCGACTCCTGGGAGGCGGTGGCCTGCTGGGACTCGCTCTGAGCGGCGTCGGCGGGCGCGGGCAGCGCACCGGTCTGGGGCGGCGCCGGGGATCGCGTGTTGGCCGCTGCAGCGGGCGCAGGCGCGACGGGCGGCGGCGGCGTGGGCTCGTGCCGTGCGCAGGCGCACAACGCAAGCAGGGCCGCCAGGGCGAGCGTACGGATCATGTGCATCCTCGAATCAGCGCATACCCTGCACGTAGGAGGCCACGTCGCGGATCTGCTCGGGGGTGAGGCGCTTGGCGAGCGTGAACATCATCGTACCGTTGCGGCTCGCCTGCAGCGGGTTGGGCCCGACGTAGCGCGCGCCGCTCGCGTAGTCGTTCAGCTGCTTCACCACGTAGACGGACTGCTGCGCGCGCAGGGCGGGGTATCCGGCGGCGAGATTGCCGCGTCCCACCGGCCCGTGACAGGCGATGCACGCCGGGACCTCCCGGGTGCGGTCGCCGCGCACATAAACGGCCTGCCCATCCCGCCAGTATGAAGGGTCGGCCTCCAGCCCCGCGGGTGTCTGGGCCTCGTAGTAGACCGCGAGATCGTCGATGTCCTGATCGCTCAGCGTGGTGGCGAGCGGCTGCATCACCGGGTTGCCGCGTACCCCGGAGCGGAACAGCCGCAACTGCTCGGCGATGTAGACGGCACTCTGGCCGGCAAGTCGCGGCCACTCGGGATTGACGCTGTTGCCATTCGGGCCGTGACAGGCGGAGCACACCGCGGACTTGGCGGCGCCGTCGGCGAGTTTGCCATGGGTGAAGGGCAAGTCGGGTGTTGTCGCGGGCGCGGCGGCGGGGGTTGCGGCGGCAGGACTGCTCGAGGACGCCTCGGGCGCTTGCGCCGCGCTCAAGCGTGGCGCCGAGCACAGCAGCGTCCCCGCCATGGCGGCGAGCCCCATCCAAGCGACTCTCAGGCTCTGCGGCATGTCTTCTTTCCGGCTCAGGTCCGCGATGCGAGGGCGCCGAATTGTACACTACAGACGTGCCAGCGCTTTGTTACCCCTTGAAAGCATGAGCCGGTTTGACGAGGCGCGGTTTCTGATCAGCGCGGCCGCACCGGCACAGTTTCCACCGGATGCCGGCGCCGAGATCGCCTTCGCGGGGCGCTCCAATGCGGGCAAGTCGAGCGCCATCAATGCCATCGCTCAGCGCCGCGCACTGGCGCGCACCAGCAAGGCGCCGGGCCGCACGCGCCTGCTGAATTTTTTCGAGCTGGCGCCGCTCAAGCGTCTGGTCGACTTGCCGGGCTACGGCTACGCGAACGTCCCGCAAGTCGAGCGGCGCGCGTGGCCGCCGCTCATCGATGCCCTGCGCGCGCGCGCATCGCTTCGCGGGCTGTTCGTGATCGTCGACTCGCGGCGCGGCCTCACCCCGGCAGACCTCGGTCTGCTCGCCTGGGCCTTGCCGGGGCACCGCGTGCACGTGCTGCTCTCCAAGGCCGACAAGCTCAATCACGGCGAGGCGGCGGCCGTGCTGCGCGCCGCGGCGGCCACCCTGGGCGGCCGGGCGACGGCGCAATTGTTCTCGGCGCTCGAGGGGACCGGCGTGACACAGGCCCAGGACACGCTTGCGGCGTGGCTGGCGTCTCCCATCGGCAAGGGGCAATAACAAGGGGCAATGGGCGATAAAAAAGCCCCGGCGGTTGTGAAACCACCGGGGCCAGACTAACCCGGTACAGGTCTCGTGAACCGGGCTCTTACCCGCTCAGGGAGGGAAGCGGGGAGTGCGATGCACTCGTTAGGTTGGACGCGCGGCCTGGGTGCGAGTTCCGCGCCGGATCGGAAAAAATATCTTTTCAAATCATAAGTTTGATGAAGAGCTTGTATCATCCTCGCCACAGATGCGGCTCAGCTAGAACAGGCTCAGAACCACCGAGAGCGAGAAAATCCGCGCGTCATCGGTGTTGGGGATGCGGAAGCGCTCGTACTCGAGGCGCCCGCCGATGTTGCCGACGTGCGCCTGGGCGCCTGCGCCCCAGGCGAATTCGGTGGGGCAGGAAGCCGACCGCGTAGCCCGCGTAGGCCTTCGCGTCCGAGTGCGCGCTGGCACCGCTGATGAACGTGTTGGTCTGGTTGCCCAGGTTCAGGTAGTCCGCCTCCACGGCAAACAGCTTGATCGGCCGAAAGCCGGCCAGCACTTTCCACGAGGTCTCGTAGATTTCGGCAAAGGGCACCCCGGTGTGAGTGATGCCTTGGACTTTGTCCTTCGAGATACCGGCGCCTACGTACAGCAGTCCGCTGTCGTCGGCCTTGGTGGCGCCGGCTGCGAGCGCCAGAAGCGTTGTGAGCAGTATCCTTCGCATGGCTGCACCTCCGTCATCCATAACATCATCCATAACAGGTGCCGGCGGGTGTTGCCCGCTGTTGCCGCGCGGCGACAGCGCGCTTGCGTGGCCGGAGTTGAAATGACTCACGGGGGAGCGGGAAGTTCGGCGCCGCCACGCTGCGGCTAGCCGGGCGGAGCCCATACGCGCAGCGCGCAATGCCGCGCGGCGTGCACAAAGTCGTTGTCGGTACTGAGCAATACCAGCCGATGGCGCACGCCAAGCTGCGCGAGCAGCGCGTCGATGGTTCCAAGCTGTACGCCCGCACGTCGGCAGCGATTGCGGATACCTGCTGCGTCGATCGAACGGCGCTTACAGACGCAGGATCACGTCGAGCGAGATGATGCGCGCGCCGTTGGTGTTGGCAACGCTGAAACTCTCGTACTCG
>WNFW01000926.1_pt1 | contig 20307 bp, 22 predicted proteins | sample 5400131 | NCBI WGS metagenome assembly WNFW01 (sample SAMN13153362, study PRJNA577476) | soil metagenome | isolation source: 20 cm soil or saprolite under grassland replicate 1 | place: USA:California | collected 2016-06-15 | reverse complement strand
CACCGTCCTGAATTGCCATCTAAAGCGACGCGGACCAAGAAGCGCTAGAGAATTGCAGGTTCCTGCACCTTTGCACCGAACCCCACCGCAGCGCGGCATTGGGCAGTTTTTTGCCGTCTGATCCCTAGGGGGTAGGGGTGTGCCCGGCTTTCGGTTAAACGCATGTACGCGTCTGGTGCCCCATTGTAGGCGCCTCTGGCGAAGCGCCGATGGTATGTCAGCGTTGCTGATAGGGGTGCGAGCAGTTCGATTCTAGGCCCATACCTCCAATGCTTATCGTTGGCTGGATTGCTTCTTGGAAGGGAGGGGCTTGACCGCAAGCTTGCTGCGTCGCGTCTTCAGCGACGCGTGTTTTCCATTCGGTAACTTCAAAAGAATCGGTATCTTTTTATGTTGTCCTACCGGTAGGGTACTTCGTTGCCTCACAGGCGAGGTAGCAGCTACCTGACGTGTAGGGGATTCTAACTGGGCGTCGGCCGCTTCGTGCATGCTGATCACTTGCTTCAAAGTCGCCAGGAAGCCTGCGTCAGTGTCATCGAGAAGTGAGATATGGTCTTCCATTTCTCGGACCATCACTCTGACGAGATCGGGCTGGTTTTCACAAATATACCGGATGGCCTTGGGAAAATCGAATTCAGTATCTTGGCAGATGCGGTACCGATTGGAACGTGCTACTCGCCTTTCGACTTCGATTATGGTTTTCGCCTCAAGTCCCTTGATCGCTTCCAATAGCTTTGTCTCAGAAATGCGGATTCTTGGACTTATGCACCCGGACGTGCGGCTCCAGACGCCGGACATAAAGTGGCGCAGGGGGATGAATTCCCATTCTTTGCCGTAGTATGTCGTTCGCCCAGGTGATTTGGCGTTTGCTGGGGTTTGCCCGTTTTGCATTTTCGGTTTAACCGTTTGATGGGATTGAGGGCCGATAGGAGCAGTTTTGCAGCTAAGTTCTTGAGCGGGCTCAAAAACGTTTAGCTTCCCAAGCTGCGTACCGGGCGCAAGCGCGAACGAATCCATTACCCCGGAAGCATCAAATTACATCTACTTCGAAAACAGTTAGAGCCAAGCAGCAGACTTTTTCGTTCCATAACATTCGATGGACGAATGACACATCGGCATTTGTCGTCGTGGCCACGACCTCCAATGCGCCGGCATTGCATTGCTCGCTCAATCGCGAGCTTTCGATCCATATTAGACTTGCAAAGCTTGTTTGATTTTAATTACACTCGTCAAAGTTGTAGTACCAAAAATTATTGATCCGGGGGTATTTATCGATGTCGAGACGCATTGTGCTGCTTTCTGACGGCACTGGCAATTCGTCGGCCAAAGTCTGGCGCACCAACGTTTGGCGGATGTTTTGTGCGCTCGATCTAACGAGCAATGACCAGGTTGCTTGCTAAGATGATGGCGTCGGTACATCGTCATTTCAGCCGCTCGCGATCTTGGGCGGCGCGTTCGGCATTGGTCTGCGCCGGAATGTAATGTCGCTCTACAAGTTTGCTTGCCGCAACTACCGAAACGCAGATGACGAGATCTTCGGTTTCGGATTCAGCCGAGGCGCTTTCACAATACGTGTCACAATCGGCTTAATCCTTGATCAGGGGCTGATCCGCGCTGGCGAGATGTCGGAGTCGGGATTAGACAAGGAAGCACGACGCGCCTATCGCGCCTATCATAAGAAGCACTTTCACACTAACTGGGGTCTTATCTTCAAAGCTGTCGGAAAATTGTTTGGCAAAGAGTCAGTCGCTAACACTGCAGTTCCAACCGGTCGGAGCGAGCCATCGATACGTTTCCTTGGTTTGTGGGATACAGTCGCTGCCTACGGCTTGCCGATCGACGAAATGACGAATGGCGTTAGCCAGTGGATCTGGCCGCTCGAAATTCCCAGCCACACGCTCAGCCCGCGAGTCAAGCGGGCCTGCCACGCTCTTTCGCTTGACGATGAGCGCACAATTTTCCATCCCGTACTCTGGAACGAAAGCGAAGAAACTCCGCTGGCCAAAACGCCAAGGTTGACCAAGGACGAGAGGGTCACCCAGGTTTGGTTCGCGGGCGTGCATGCCAATGTCGGCGGAGGCTATCCGGACGATTCGCTCGCGCAGATTCCGCTGTACTGGATCATGGAGGAGGCCCGCGCCTGCGGCTTGACATTCAAACCAGCCGACCCGGCGGCGGTCGCGGAGACGAAAGCGGCGCAGGACAAGGACGGCCGGCTTTACGATTCACGGAGCGGACTATCCAGCTATTACCGCTACGGACCGAGACGGCTCTCGCGGCTCTGCAACGAGATATTTTCGCGGACAATGAATGATAGGGTGACGGTCAGCACCCCTAAAATCCACGAGAACGTGCTGCGGCGCATCCAGAACAACGCGCATGTCTACGCGCCGATCGGCATTCCACATGTCTACGACGTCGTGGTCACTGTGCCTGATGCCCAAGGCAGCGGGGCTATTTTCAAGATTGAAAGTCTTCCGACCGAGTTGCCGCCGGATCCGTCGCACGTTTACGAACTGAGTGGAGATGCTCAGGCACGCGTTGTCAGCGAACGGAACGACGTCTGGCCGCTCGTTTGGTGGCGCGGGCTTCTCTACTTATTCACGCTACTCGCGACACTTTTCTTCCTGATATTTCCCTTGACCGGCCGCGATGATCCGCTTGGTGAGCGGATCAATTCTTTGAAGTGGCTCTCGGACCTTATTCGGGGCGTCGGAGGATTCCTTCCGGGATGGGCCTCAAAATGGGTGGTCGGTTATGCCCAGTATCCCTGGACATTTCTGATCATTGTTGCCGCTCTAGCCGTACTTATCGTTTCGGGCAACAGGGTTGCTGCAAGGATCGGCGACAGGATGGCGGCACTCTGGCGACGCTCGCTCGGACACAAGGAACATGCACCCGAGACGCCGCCAAGCACGACGCCCGCCGGCATCGAGCGCGTTCTCTTTGCCCTGCGCACCGGTTGGAAGGATTATCTCGGCCCGGCCCTTTCGGCTGTAGCCATCGCCTACATCGTTTTGACGGTCGCACACCGCGCACTTTTCACGGCTGCGGACGATGCGGGCTATGTCTGCAAACCGACGAAGGAGCTTGTGTACGTCCCAGATGCGGGTGCGCTAGTAGCATTTCCACCGTCCGACCTGTGTTTTGCCACTGGCTACAGAATCGGCCGACTTAACCGCTACCTTATCTGGACGAATCCAGATGTCGCTTCTTTGAACAGGGAATATCCTGGTTACGCGACCGATCGCGCGAAATGTACCGCAAATGGATCGGCGCCGCTCGTCAACGGCGATGTGGTAACAGACGCTAGAGGGTATTCGACGTTTCATAACGTCAACGGCGTCGAACTGACTTGGACAGAAACAATCAAGCATCTGCTGCTAACGCCGTTGCGGCGTTACTATTTGGAGCTTTGGTTTCAGCCCGTCGCTCGATACGGCTACGTCGGCGACGAAACCGATTTCCTTGAGCCCGACGCTGATCCTAAGCTGAAGAAAATCTCCGAATACGTTACGCCGAAGGTTGGCGGTGAACTCTTCTTTTATCTAAATGACGCAGTGTTTGCACTGCCAAGATCGTATCAATGGCTTTACCAAGATAACCAAGGCTGCGTGGCCTTCTTCATCAAACCATCAAAGTGAGTAAAGCGCTATGGATCGCAGGATGTTCGATAACAAGCGATCACGCCGACTGCCGGTGGCGGCTCCATGACAACGGTAGTAACTTTGGAATTCGGCGCAGCGTAAGTTCGGTCGGGTGTGTGCCATCCAAGATCGCGGTCGTGATATCCGGCGCAAGAAATGCTAACCGAAGGGCTTGACGCGTGACTTTCGGATGCAGCTTCGCGGCGTGCGCGAGGTCTTCGACAGACAAATGACGACCGGTCGTCAGATTGTTCAGCCAAGCATGGGCGCGAACGACGGCCTGTAGCAGCTTTTGGTCCGGCATTCCCCTTTGAGAAGGCTCGATCCGAATTGCAGTAGACCTGTCCTTTGTCACCCAGGGAAGCTCGAATGTTTTTATGATTGGGCTATTTTCGTCACCGGCTATCCTCGCCGTCACTTCAATGGATTTTGCCTTCATCGCGACTCTGGCTATCCGCTCGAAGATGGATCCTGCCGACGCGAACTCATTCATTCCCGTTGCTTGCTGGCGCACTTCCGCCTCTACCATCGCCTCGATCTGCTGCGCTGCTACCCGCGGAATCGAGCCGGCGGCGTCCTTGCGGCCACGCAGAAGCGCTGAGCTGACATAGAACCGATAGCGGACGCCATTCTTGTTGGAGAAGCTCGGGCTCATGCGATTGCCGCTGCTGTCATAGAGCTTTCCCATGAGGAGGGCGCCACTATCCGAACGCTTGGCCTTGCGGCCATTTGTCTTTGCAGCAAGCAACTGCTGGACCTTTTCAAAGGTTTCGCGGATGACGATCGCCTCGTGCTCGCCTTCGAACCATTTGCCTCCGTGGCCTGTTTCGCCGATGTAGACACGGTTTTTGAGCAGATAGGCGAGGGGACCATATGTGAGCCGCACTGCACCGCCATTTGGCTGCTTTGCCGTGGGCCGGCTCTTGCTGACAATGCCTTTGCTATCCAAAGCCTCAACCAGTTTTTGGAAGCTCCTTAATTCCAGATAGCGCTTGAAGATATAGTTGACGGTCTCGCGCTCAGTCTTATTCGGAACGAGCTTTTTGTCTTTGACGTCATATCCCAGCGGAATGCTACCGCCCGTCCATTTCCCCTTGCGCCTGGACGCCGCGATCTTGTCTCTCACCCGCTCCGATGACAGTTCGCGCTCGAACTGGGCAAAGGACAACAGCACGTTGAGGGTCAGCCGACCCATGGAGGTGGTGGTGTTGAACTGCTGGGTAACGGCCACAAACGAGATTGACCTAGCATCGAAGGCCTCGACCAGCTTGGCGAAGTCGGCCAGCGATCGGGTGAGGCGGTCGATCTTGTAGACCACGACGACGTCGACCTTGCCGGCCTCGATATCGGTCAGCAGCTTCTTCAGGGCAGGGCGTTCAAGATTGCCGCCGGAGTAGGCTGGGTCGTCATAATGCCGGGGCAGCGCCCGCCATCCCAGGGAGGACTGACTCTTTATATAAGCCTCGCAGGCATCCCGCTGGGCGTCGAGCGAATTGAACTCCAGCTCCAGGCCATGCTCGGTGGATTTGCGGGTGTATATGGCGCACCGGAGTGCCTTGGGTTCACTTGCCATGGATCTCGACCTTGCTCAATGGGGACCGCAGCCCAAAGAACCGCGGCCCGTTCCAGTTGGTCCCGGTTATCGCCGAGGCGATTTCGGAAAGGCTGGCGAATCTCGTGCCGCCATAGGCAAATCCATTCGCCATCACCGTCACGCGGTGGCTCTTGCCCTTCCATGTGCGCACCAGTTCCGAGCCGGGCTTAATGCGCCGCGGCAATTCCAGTCGGCCGTTCGGCTTCGCAATCGCTGCCTTCACCAACTGATCGAGCAGCCGCTGGGTCGCACGGGGCAGGCCGCCATAGGCCTTCTCCTGTATCCGCTGCGCGATGCTCCGCCGCAGCAGGTCCGGACCGAACGCCTTGGGCGGATCAGTCCGGAACAGCTCCCGGTACCGGACACGCAGTTGAACGATGGGCATCGTCGGCAGCCGACCCAGTTCGGCCTCGACCACCGGATCGGCTACTTGCGTCGGCAGGGTTTGTCGGACTGACATCACGATCCGGCGCCCGCTTTCGCGATCCGGTAGATCCTGATATCGCCGACCTTCTCGGAAACGAGATTGAGCTTGAGCTTCTTCTTGACCACGCTGGCAAAGAAGCCGCGGACGGAATGCTGCTGCCAACCGGTTGCTTTCATGATGGCCGCAATGTTCGTGCCCTTGAGCTGGCGTAGCATCGCCAGCACCGTCTGTTGTTTGGAACCAGGCGCAGCGGCTGATTTGGATGGAGTGGGCTTCGGCGGGGCGCCTTTCGGCGCGGCGCCCGGCTTTGATGTGGCAACGCTGCTGCCCTTCGGTGGATGTTTTGCCGCGCGAGCGGACTTGCTGGCGGTCTTCGCGGGCCTCGATTTGCGTTTGCTGGTGGGCATCTGGCTCTCCTCCTGAATCAAGGACAGCATCATGTGCTGCCACTGACACGGCCCCGCCGAACGGGCGAGGCGAGAGGAGAACTGCGTTCGAAGCCTATTCTTGCGACAGCCGATTCAGCAACGAGGCCGCGTCGTGCAGCCGGCCGGCCTCATAAATCAGTTGTTCGATATCCATCGAGACGGTCACGCCTTCCGCGACGCTGCCCGCCAACGCGCAAGCTTCAGCGGCCTTTGCGATCCGCGTGGCTTCGCTTAGCCGCGAATGGATTTCGGTGAGGCAGCTTTCGATGGCCAGGTCCGATGCCGCGCGGTCCATGATGCTCTCCTTGTGGTGAGCACAGTGACGCTCCGGTCGCCGCGGAAGTCGAGCAAATCCAGAGCAATCTTATGGCTCTTATCGAGCGTCCGCGATCATAAAGTGCTCGACCAATCGGGCAGACCACTCCGGGCAACCGAGTGCTGTCCAAATCGCCGCTGGCCACGCGGGGCCTATATGGCCGTTCGCCTGCTCGCGGCCTTTGGCGGCGCTTTTCCCCCGACGAAATCCCGAAACAGCTTTACCGGGTCGGCGCCGAGCGCGCGGGTGATCGCGATAAATTCGATCACGTCGATCCGCCGCTCGCCACCCTCGTATTTGGCGACAAAGGACTGCGGGCGGCCGAGCTTCTTGGCCAGCGCCTGCTGTCTCACACCTGAAGCATTTCGCACCGCGACAAGGGTCGCAATCAGCCGGGCATATTCCGGGGATTTGAGGGATTTCTGCATGCGCCGCCAGGGCCGTGAATCGGCGGCAAACAATCTGATCCCAACAATGGATTATCCCAAAAAAGGATAATCTTAACCCTGGTGCGGAATGATGCGGGAATGTCCGGTTTCCGGAGTGGACTTCCTTGCCAAGGCGAGCGCATTGGCGACGAGCGTATCAGTGGATCTGTCAAATGGCCCAAACCACCCAGCGGGAGCCGCCCAGGATCGAGGCTTCACCACACTCGGCCGATTCCAGCCTGCGCGAGCAGGCGCTGGGCCATTTGTTTCTTGGCCAGCTGCTGACCTTCATGTGGCAGAGCGGCGTGCGCGACGTTGAGGTGCTGAAAAGCGAGGTTGATCGGGGCGGTTACGACGTCGTGCTCGAATCGAATGGCATCATCCGGCACGTGCAGCTGAAATCTAGTTTTGCTGGCTCGAAGGTCCGCGAAGTCGACGTCAACACCAAGCTGCTGCGCAAGCCCGGTGGGTGCATCGTCTGGCTCGAATTTGATCGCGACAGCCTTGCGATCGAACGATTTTTCTGGTTCGGCGGCGAGGCGGGAACCACGTTACCGGATCTCGGCTCACGGATCTCCCGCCATTCCAAGGGCAACAGCGAAGGCGCCAAGAACGAGCGCCCGATCCATCGGGTCGTAACGAGAGGACGGTTCGAGGCGCTCGCTGATATCGAGGGCGTGGTCGGAAGACTGTTTGGCTAGCGCTATTCGCCGAGCTTGCGACCGAACTGCGCCAAAAATTCCGTCATATTCTTGGACTTAACGGGAAGTGCCACCGGCATGCCAACCTGCTTCGCATCTGTTCGATCGATCAGCTCTCCAGCCTCATCGGCAAGCCGGAACATATTGCCCATGGCGTTCTGGTCCTTTTGCAGCGCGGCTTTGTAATTCTGCACAATGACCGCCTCAGCCATGCTAACTGTACGGATCTTGCCTCCATCGTTGACTTTCACCGGCTTTATGGCGATCCGCTTGAAAACAGAAAGCAGGTTCTCGTCGCCACGCTTCCTGCCACGCGGATTTCCGGAACGGCCCTTGGGGAATTGTGTCGCCTTGGGCGGCTTGCGGTATCCTACTTCATAAGTTGGATCGGCACTGCCTGGGTTTGGCTTCTTCACTTTCTACTCCTGCGGCTTACTTCTTGGGTTCATCGAAGGGACGTCCGAAATTGCGCTTCCATTCTTCGTATTCCTCAGGGGTCATTTGCTTCGGCTCGAAAAAAACGTGCGTCGGCGACGAAATCTGTTCGATTCGCTTGAGGCCTGACAGATTCAAAAGCCGCAAAAACCTTCCAAATGCCTTTTGATTTCCCGCAACGGCATCGTTCATCATTCGAACGACGAGAGCCTCGCGCTTCGAGATCAGCTTGCCATTCTTGCCCATCTGATCGCCGTCGAAAATCTCCTTGATACTGGTTCCGATTGGTCGCTTGGGCCGACCCGATGGATTTCCCGACTGGCCCTTGGAAAACCGAGATGCCTTGGGCGGATTGCCATAACCGACCTTATCTTCCTGAGGGTGAGCATCAGGCTCGGAAGGCCGGGCAGGGGGTAAGTCGTCGGATGCGTCGTGCATTGGTCGGCAGCTCCGTTGGTTAGTGGAGCCTGTTAGTATTCACACAGCCGCCTCGAAATCACCCACCATAAACTGCGCGAATAAATATGAGCGCGAGGGGAGGGGTGATCCGGATAACGATCCGGACCCGTCGCGGGCTGTGCATGCCAGGCGCAAGTCGCCTGACATGCGCAGATCCAACTCGTAGGATCAGGCTGCTTCGCTTGCGAGGCGGGCCTCGCGCACCTCGTCAAAGGTTTCGCCAAGGGGCGCGAGAGTGGCAATCTCGCCCGTGAACTTTTCCCAGCGCTGGATTGCGACATCGACATAGACAGGGTCAAGCTCAATCGTACGTCCGCGCCGGCCCGTCTTTTCCGCTGCAATCAGGATTGTCCCGCTTCCGCAAAATGGATCAAGGATCAGACTGCCGCGCTTCGAGCAGTCCTTGATCGCATCTGTAACCAGAGCCACCGGCTTGACGGTCGGATGCATCGCAAGTTCATCGAGGCGTCCAGGGCGCATTGTGTTCACGCCGTCATAATCCCAGACATTGGTGCGGTGCCTTCCATATTGTCCAAGTTCGAACGTGTTGATATGTGGGGCTGAACCATTCTTCCAGATAAAGACCATTTCGTGCTTGGAGCGATAGAACGTCCCCATGCCTGCATTCGACTTGTTCCAGATGCAGACATTCTTCAGTTCGGAGTAGTTGGCGTCTCCCGCTTGAAGCATCTCGCGCATATGCCGCCAATCCATGCAGATCTGGTGAATCGAGCCATCGGTCGAGTAACGGCAGAGCAGGGCATAAGTCTTGGAAAGAAAGGTGGTGAACTGGCTTTCGCTCATTTCGCCGGAAGCCATGGCAAATTCCCGGTGCTTGACGCTTCCCAAGCCCGACACGTTTCCGTCAATCCGAACGTTATAGGGAGGGTCGGTAAAGACGAACTCGGCCTTTTCGCCATCCATCAGCAGCTTATACGTCGCGGCATCCGTGGAATCGCCGCAAACCAGAATGTGCTTCGCTAGCAACCAGACGTCACCTAGGCGAGTCACGGGAGGACCGCAGGGTGCGTCAGGCATCAAATTTTCCGGCTGCTCACTTTCGTCTCCGATACCCTCGATAATAAGATCAACCTCTGCGGGTTCGAAACCCGTAAGAAGTACATCAAAGCCAATATCGGCGAGTCCCTTAAGCTCGATCGCGAGGATCTCGTTGTCCCAGCCTGCCTTTTCCGCCAGACGATTGTCAGCGAGGATATAGGCCTTCTTCTCCGCCTCGCTCAGGTGCGACAGCCGAACGGTTGGCACCGTCTTCATGTTCAGCAGCTTTGCTGCCTCGACACGGCCATGCCCCGCGATGATCTGGTCATCGTCATCGACCAGGACAGGGTTGTTGAACCCGAACCGCTCGATGCTGCGAGCAATCTGCTTGATCTGCTTGGGCGAATGCGTGCGCGCATTGCCTGGGTAAGGCTTTAAAGAGTGAGTAGGGCGGTTTTCAAAGTTCATAACAGTCCTCTTGGGGTGGTTGGAGCACCCGCAGAAGACGTCATCGCTCAATCAGTTTCACTCATAGCAATAGGTGCCTATTATTATGAGGGCCGCGTTGGCGACGGGAATTGTCGCTCGATCTCGGTGTCGAAATCCTCGGAATCCACGTGGTTCTCGGCAGAATGGAAATGCCCGTGCTTCCATTTGGAATGCAGATTGCGCAGAGCCAACCAATCGATGTTGCCGAAATCGTCCTTCATGTGGTGCAATAACCTGGTGTAAGCGAGCTCCGACGGAGTTTCGCCTCGGAGTCGAGCTCCGCGGCCTTGCAAGAGTCGCTTCCACTTACGCTCTTCATAACGAAGGAGAGCGGGATATCGCCGATCGAGTTTCTCAAGAGCGAAATCCAACCGGCCCTTGCACTTGGGCGGTCGACCACGCCTCTTCACGGCAGGCGCTGAGAACTCTCGAATGCGATCACGAAGTTCCTCAGGCAACTGACGGCCCTGGGACTGTTCGATCGCGAGTAGCAAATCGTGCCCGGATAAGGCTTGCCTTCGTACGTTGGTCTTGACGTCTTCGATGCGATCGCGTGCTAAAAGCTGTTTTTCAATGGGCGTTCTCGACATGTGTCCTCGCAAGGAAAATTCTGTGAGAACAATACGTTGAGCGCGATTTTATTCAACCAAATGGCGTCACATGGTAAATGCTCATGGACTCGTATGAAGCTTTTGCACCCCTATCACCCTAGCGGCGACCTCCATTAAACGAATGTAGAGCCTTCTCTGGCCGCTTTAGAATTCGATTAAATATTCGTAATTTTAGCTCTGAACTCATGAAGACGCTGAAGTAAAGCTGTCCTAACGCAGTGTTTGTCTCGCTTCAGTCGGAAAACAGGTGATTCTCGCAAATGTATGACGATTGGAAGGAAGCTCCCAGATCAACGATGTGACAAAGAAAGATGAGGGCTTTGCGAATCTTTCGATCGGAGTTCACCAACTTGCTGTGCAGATCTGCTGCACATCAAATATGGAGGACGCATATAGCTCTCAACACGAAGCGTTTCAGTTCTCCCAAATCAGAATTCTCACCGGGACCGGCTCCATTTCTGGAATGGATTGACGTCGACAAGCTTGTTGTGGACGTGACCTATCAACGTGAAATTGGCCGGCGCGGTGCACTCAACGTAAATCAGATTGCGGAAAACTTCGACTGGTCGAAGTTCGCGCCCGTTATCGTTGCGCCCGTCGAGGGAGGGCACTTTGCTATCGTGGACCGCCAGCATCGCACGACTGCCGCTATCCTTCGGAGCCAGGAAAAAGTTCCATGTCAGGTCGTCCAAGCCGATCGTGCAAAGCCAGCGGCAGCCTACGCCGCCGTGACTGGAAATATTACCAAGACGACCGCCCAGCAGCTTTATCATGCGAAGCTAGCCGCGAAGGATACCCATGCGTTGGCGCTGGCAGATGTGTGTGCAGCGGCTGGCGTTGAAATACTTCGTAAAAATCTGATCCGGTCCGACGTCAAGGTGGGACAGACTCACGCCGTTACGGCATTAAGCCGCTGTCTCACTCTATACGGTCGGGACACCCTGATCACGGCGCTTCAATGCATCACACAGACCGCGGATGGAAATGCAGGCTTTGTTCGCGCGACTATCGTTGAAGCATTGTGCGAGGTCTTACATCAATCGCCAGCATGGAGGGAGGCGGGCGAACAGCTGCTCCGCACCATGGACAAGTTCAAATTCGCTGGCACATGGGATCAGATAGCAGCTGGGCGAGACAAGATATTCCCTTCAACGGCCAGCAAAACAATGGCCGATCGGATCAGGAAATTCCCTACTCAGCGACTGGGACCAGGAGTTCTCAAAGAAGCAGCGTGAAGGAGAAAAACGGGGCGGAGCCAATTGAATGAACTCCGCCCCGGTCGTGTTCGCATAATGATGGATTTGGAATGTTTTCGCAGTGGAATGTTTTCGCAGTTGGGCGCAGCTGTTGGAAAGATCGGGCGGATTCAGCAGGGATGAATCAAGACGCTGCCGCCCGGTCCGAAGAGCCTTGCTTAGGGGAGCGAAGGTGATTGGTCGATCACATGGTCTGTGCCCAAGAAAGCGTCAGCCGCCCGTCCGATCTAAAGCTGACGCGTGCTCCCAGTCTTTGACTGACTCGATCGAGGGTTTGTTGCAGCCAGCTGAAATCAGCGTGGGATGCGCGGATCAGCTGAAACCTTCGAATTTGCAGGGGAACCATTTCAAGCTCCACAAGGACGGCACTGGTGGGATCGATGTGGGCAAAATACATAAGCGTAAGATCGTCGCGAAACTCATCGTGGCCGCTGATGCCTTCGTAGTCATTCAGGAAGTCACCGCATCCATAGAGGATGAGGCGATTCTTGTAGACTTCGATGGCCTTCGCATGATGCGAAGAATGGCCATGAAGGATCGAGATGCCGGCTCGTTCGATCAGCTCATGGGCGAACCACCGTTGCTCTTCCGTGATCTCGTAGCCCCAGTTCGGCCCCCAATGAATCGAAACGATGATAACGTCCCTCGGTTGCCTAACTTGGGCCACCTGGTCGGCGATCGCCCCGACCGTGGCCCTGGAAAGGGCGGGCAGCAGATTAACTCCGGCGGCATCGCCTCTTGCCGCCCAACTTCGAGGAACGCCGCTCGTTACCAGGGCAAACGAAAGCACGATCAGCCGCCCATGTCCGGCAATTTCCAGGATTGCCGGCGCGCTTGCCTGTCGGAGATCAGGACCTGCGCCGGCGGTTTTGATCCGCAACTGCTCAAGTCTGGCCAAGGTATCGAGCAGTCCCGCCCGACCCCAATCGAGAACGTGGTTATTGGCCAGCACACAGCAGTCAACGGCGGCAGCGGTCAGGCAACCGGCGTTTTCAGGGCTCATCCGATAGTTGATGCCCTTTGGATCATAAGTGTCGCTGCGCGTGATGCTGGTCTCGAGATTGATGATGCGTGCGTGCGGCTGCACGCGGCTCCATTCCTCCATGGCCGCACCCCAAACGTCAGCGAAATTCAAGGGTCGGAGAATCGGGCCGTTCGCTCGCTCTGCCAGCTGCAGATATCCGACAGCGGATTCCATCGCTTCTTCGTGTAGACCGGGCGCGCACGGGTAGGGCAGCGCCTGGTCGATGCCACGCCCGAGCATCACGTCGCCGCAGAGAAAGATTCTCATCCCCGGCGGACACATCTTGTCGAAATCGGCGCGATTGGACATGCTACTTGCTCACTCACCAGATTACCTGCTTTGGATGGTTAGGTGAAAGGTTATCGCTGATAGATCCCGACGAGGGTCGCTTCGGCGATAACATGCCTGCGTGCTTCTCGCTCGACCTCGCGGCTGGCTGCTGTGAGCGTCGCCGTCGACCTCGCGGACGTGCTGCTGGCATCCAAATCGAAGCGAAGGCGAGACCATGGAAAGCCCTTGATGGCGAGAGAAGTCGGACTGCAGTTAGCCGAAGTAAGCCTCGCGCACCTCAGCGCGGTCAGATAGCTCGGCAGGCGTGCCGGCTGCGACCACGTGCCCCTTCGAAAGCACATAGCCCTGCTGCGAGACGGCAAGCGTTTGGTGCACATTCTGTTCGACAAGGAAAACGGTTATGCCGCGCTCTTTGATTTGGTGGATGATATTGAAATTCTCTTTTACAAGCCGCGGCGACAGGCCAAGCGATGGCTCGTCGATCAAGAGAAGTTTCGGCGCGCACATCAGGCCGCGCCCAATGGACACCATTGCCTGCTCGCCGCCTGACATCGTTCCGGCAAGCTGCGTCCGGCGCTCCTCAAGACGCGGAAAGATGTGGAAAATGTCGGCCATACGTGCGCGCGTCACCGCATCGGAAGTTTCCTGATATGCTCCCATCCGCAGATTTTCTTCCACGGTGAGCTTGGGGAAAACTTTCCGGCCTTCGGGAATGCACGCAATGCCGGCGGCGATAACCTTGTGGGTTGGCAAGCGCGTGATTTCCGTGCCGTTGAACACGATGCGCCCAGCACGCGGTAGCGTTAGCCCAAGAATCGAACGAATAAGCGTGGTCTTGCCAGAACCGTTCGAGCCGAGAAGGCAGGTGATGCCGCCCGCTTTGATGGTGAGCGACACACCTTGCAGCACGTCCGCCTTGTCATAGGCGGTATAGACATCCGTGATTTCGAGCGTGCCGGACATTACGCTACCCCGAGATAGGCTTCTTGCACCTGGGGGTTGGCTGCGACCTGGCGATACGGCCCCTCGGCGATCTTGCGCCCGAAATTGAGCACGACGCAGCGATCGGTAATGCGCTCGATCATGCCCATTTCGTGTTCGACGATGATGATTGTGAGATTCTGGTTGAGATTACGCACCAGCAAGATGTCATCCATCAGCTCGGTGGTTTCGTCGTGAGTCATCCCCGCCGAGGGTTCGTCGAGCAGCAGAAGCTTCGGCTGACTGATCAATGCGCGGCAGATTTCGATGCGGCGTCGGTCGATCATTGCCAGCCCGGCAACTTGTTCGAACATACGGTCCGCAAGCCGCGGCTGGAACACTTCGAGCAAGGCGCGGGCCACCTTGTAGCTTTGCTCGAACTCGCGTTTAAAAGCGTTACGCCGCATAAGATTGAACCAAAGGCCATGGTTCAGTCGTTTGTAATTTCCGATCATGATGTTGTCGAAAATCGAAAGCGGCAGCGACAGCCGCGAGCGTTGAAATGTGCGCAGGATGCCGGCGTTGTAGGCGGCGCGCGACGACGCCCGGGTGATGTCTGCACCATCGAACTTGACACTGCCTTCGCTGGCGCCATAGATGCCGGTCACGACGTTGAAGAAGGTCGTTTTGCCGGAGCCATTCGGTCCGATGAGTCCGAGGATTTCGTTAGGTGCGACGCTGAGATCGAGATGATCCAGCGCGACCACGCCACCGAACTTGCGCGTCAGCCCCTTGGTTTCGAGCAGGGGAGTCACGGCCGCCATCCCGGGAAATAGCGGCGCACCGGCCGCGGCAAGAGACCTTCGGGGCGAAATAACAGAACCGCGATAACCAGCGTCGCATAGAGCAGGAACCGGTACTCCTGGATCGTCTGTAGCTTCTCCGGCACGAAGACGACGATGATCGTGGCGACGATCAAGCCCCACCGATTTCCGATTCCCCCGAGCAGCAGAATGGAGACGAGAATGAGGGAGTCGGCGAAGGTGTAGTTGTTGGGGGCGACGAAGCTGCCGACCATGCCGAACAGCGAACCGGCAACGCCGATGAGAAAATTGCCAATCAGGAACGCCGTGATCTTCCAGCGCGCGACATCGAGGCCGAAGCAGTTCGCGGCGGTCTCATCGAGCCGCAGAGCGTCGAGATTGAGCCCGATCCAGGAGCGCTCCAACCGTCGCACCATGACGAAGGCGGCGACGAGCAACAGCAGGGCAACGACGAAATAATTCATATAGAATGACAGCGTAATCGTGCCGAACTCGATATTGTCGTTGAACGACCACCCGAGGATTTTCATGCCCGGAACTTGCATCCCTTGTGGACCACCGAGTATGTCGTTCACTTCGAGAAAGGTCTTGAATAGGAGCGCAAAGGCGATGGTGACCACCGCTGCGTAGTGCCCGCGCGTGCGCAACACCGGCAACAGCAGCAGCGCTCCGATCAGCGCCGCAAGCACGCCACCGATCAGCGGCACCAGCAGGTGTGGCAGCGCCGTATACGTGTTGAGTACTGCCGACGTATAGGCGCCGATCCCGAAAAAGGAGGCGCCGGCAAAATTCAGAACGCCTGCATAGCCGAACTGGATGTTCAACCCGAGGGTAGCCACCGAATAGAGGAGAACCGTGACCACGAGCAGCAGGACGAAGTGACTCTCACGGAAATAGACGCCAACGGCGATAGCAGCGACGACGGCGAAGCCGCCAAGCATATCCTCGTGCTCGGCAAAGGACCGGCTGACTGGATCGAACAACCGGAGCCAGGCTGCTGCGAGCACTCCTGCGATACCGATCGCCAAAAGAACGATAATGACGGATTGCTTTTCCGCCGCCAGCAGTGCGATCAGGTAAGCAGTTGCAATCGCCAGCGCGGCAGCTCCGGGCAATAAACTGGTGTGACCCGTGGGCCTATCTGACGTTATGTTCATACCCGCTCGCTGATCTTTTCCTGAATCAGTCCGGTAGGCCGCCATGCCATGATGGCAATGACGACCGCAAAGGCGAACACGTCTTTGTAGGCGCTCGCGAAGGGCAGCAGCACGGTGCCGACAGTCTGTAGGCCAGCAAACAGGAAGCCCCCGAGTATGGCTCCGTAAATACTGCCTAGCCCGCCGATGATCGCAGCCGAGAAGCCGACAACGCCGAGATAGAGCCCGATACCGAAGTTGATTTCGTTGTAATAGAGCCCGTTCATCACGCCTGCAAAAGCAGCGAGCGCCGAACCGATGGCGAAGGTGGTGAGCACGATGGCAGTGAAATTGATGCCCATGGTGCGTGCGGTTTCCTCGTCCTGCGCGACCGCGCGCATGGCAAGGCCCAATTTCGTGTGGTTGAGCAGGATCTGCAGCCCGACGATCACCAGCGCACCGGTACCGAGCATAAGCGCGTTATCGAGCCGCAAATTGAAGCCGCCGAGGTCGATTGAATTTTTCGGCAGCAGGGCCGGGAACGGCTTGGGATTGGCGCCCTGCGGATAAAACAACCGCACGGATTCGCGCAGCGCGGTGCCGAGCATCAAGGTGATCAGCAATGTGTTGAGGGCTGGAGCAGAGCGTAGCGGCATTACCAGATAGCGCGCGATCAGAATACCGAGGAAGGCCATCGCCGAGATGGCGACGGTGATTATTACCATGAGTTCGAGCCAGTTGGATTTGAGCCCCAGGGCCTGTAGCCCGGCAAACGTCGCCAACGCGGTAAAGGCACCAACTGTGAGGACGTCGCCGTGGGAAAACTTAATGACGTCGAGCACGCCGAAAAACAATGTAAAGCCAACCGCGACTAGCGCATACATCATACCGAGCATCAGCCCATTCATGACGTATTGCGCGAATAGTCCCGCATTCATTTCCTGATCTTTCTTCAATCTGCAGAGGCGAGGCGGGGGCCGCTTGGTGTGGTCCCCGCCCCAGCTAGACTAATTCTGTCCCGGCAGTTTGCGCTTGCCGTTTGCGTATTCGCTATCTTCCCACTCAACGAACTTGCCGTCCTGAACGACGTATTTGGTGATCACCGGCACGGTGTTCTGACCATGATCGTCGAAAGAGACTTTCCCGACGATCGTGTCGCGATCCTTCACCTTGGCGAGTTCATCGATTACCTTCTTACGGTCAGGCCCAACATTCTCGGTGGTGTCGAGGATCATGTCCATCGCCGCGAATGCGAACGCGCCGTAGGCTTCGGGCGGGTTGTCGTATTTTTGGGCGTTGTACTTCTCCATGAAGAACTTCCCGCCAGGGAGCTTCTCCGTCGGCGCGCCTTCGCGGAACGCCAGCGTACCCTCGGCGAGGGGACCGAGACCCTGAATAAAGGCGTCGGACACGATGCCGGATGTGCCATCGAAAACTGCTTTGATGCCGAGCTTGTCCATCTGGGAGCGGATGCGGATACCGATCGGCGTCAGCCCACCAAAATAGATCACGTCAGGATTGAGTGCTTTGATCGCCGTGAGCTCGGCTGCGAAGTCCTGCTGATCGGCCGTGACGCCGAATGTGCCGACAATCTTGGCCTTGCCGATCGGCGTCAGCGCCTTGCTGAAATACTCGTTATGTCCTTTGCCATAATCGGTGGTGTCGTGAATCACCGCCACGGCCTTGTAGCCGAGCTTCGAAATAAGCTCCGCATTGGCGTCGTTCTGGTTGATCATCGTGCCGTTGACGCGATGAATCTCCGGGTATTTGTTGCGATAGGTGATGTCGGGCAGTACAGCACCCCACACGATCACTGGGAATCCGAATTTATGATAGGTATCGACGGCTGCGATCGCGGCCGCTGAGCAGTAGTGCGTCGCGGCCGCGATGATTTCCTTGTCGGCCGCCATTTTGGTCGCAACCTGAACCGCGACGTTTGGCTTGCATTCGTCGTCGAGCACAACGAGCTCGTACTCATATTTGGCCTTTGGGTCGGCGTTGCGCAGCCTTACCGCGACTTCGGCCGAATTGCGGCCGCCGATTCCGTTCACTGACACGCCGCCCGTCAAGGGACCGATGAACCCGACCTTCACCTTATCCTTGGCGGTGGCGGCTCCCATGGCAAGCGCCGTCAACCCTGCAGCCGCGAGCGCGACCGTAATCATTCTGCCAATCCTTTTCATTACACCCCTCCCTTCTTGACTATCTCGCGGATCTGCTGGGAAACCGCCTTGTAGACCTCGAAGCGGGGCTTCACGAAGATCAGGTCCGGACACTGCCGCTTGGCCGTCACCGATGGCATCGCCGACCGGACGCCGAACTTTCGGGCTTCGTAACTCGCGGCCGCAACGACACCCCGTTCGCGCGCTCCACCGACGGCGACCGGCTTGCCGCAGAGATCCGGATTGTCCTGCTGCTCGACGGACGCATAGAAGGCATCCATGTCGACGTGAATGATCTTGCGCTGGCGGAGCGCGGGGTTGGCTCCGACCGCGCCCGGCGTCGCTGGATCATCCATGTTGGAGGCGGCGACAGCGACCAATTCGTGGAGCATGAACTAAAACCTCAGCTGGCTGAGCCAACGGATTTCGGCGCTTCCTTTCCCGTCGTAAAACCGTATGCGCCCGTCTCGGCGACAAAGTAAAGCGTATAATCTGTCAGTGGTTCATTCGCATTCAACCGTGCCCTGATTGTCTTAGGCGGATCATAGCTCCTTATGTGCTGGTCCGCGAGTTGCCGAATGAAGTCGAATAGATTGACGCCCTTGCAAAAAAGCGCGTCGAACTCTTCCCACGATATCACCCGAGACTGACCGCCATTTCGTTTGCGTATGCGCACGCCATCCGCCGCAAGAATGTAGTCCGCATGGGCGATGGCGTTGCGAAGGTCCGGATCAAAGGCCTCCTTGAAGACTTCCGACAGCTCGAAAAGCAGAAGGTCGTATGCGTGACCCATCATGTTCTTCATGATCGTGTTCGCGTTCGGGTCAATAGCTCGTCCGGTCTTCACGTGCTTCTTCACAAGCGACTGGAACGGCCAAATATTGTTGCCTTTCCCTTCCACCGTCAGCATCATTTTTTTTGGAATTTCATAAAATCCGCTGCCCTCGGCGGCGTGCAGATAAAATCCCATCGCGACGCGAACGCGGACCGGGTCATCCTTCCGCATGCTCCTGATGTGCGCGGAATACTGATCGAACGCGCGCACAGCCTCTTCCGCGGTATTCCAACCGCCGTCCTGCATCCCCCGAAACTCGGGCAACAGCGCCATCATGAAATGTAGCTCATGTGCCGCCTTGGCCTTTTCGAATAAATCGGTGAGTGCCCGGATAGCCTTGTCGTAGTAGGCTTGGTTCGGGTCCGGCTTGGCGCAAGCCTCCTTGGTCATCGCCTCTCCCAATGAGCCGTCGATTTTGAACGGTGCAGGACACGTTACGACGGCGGCCCGACCGTGTCTTCCCTGACGCCGCGAGCGACGATCCGCAGCGTCCCGTCCGGAAGGGGCTGCTGCAATTTCAGGGCATTGTCCGGACGGGCCGTCATCCAGGTCTCCACTTCGTCCGGCGTCGTCAGGATCACCGGCATCGCCTTAGGGTGGATGGCGCTGACTTTGGCGTTCGGCTCAGTCGTGAGGAACGCGAAGATGTCATTGGTTGTCTCGCCTTCCTTGACCTTCCGGACGGACGTCCAGTTGGTCCAAATGCCGGCGAAGCAGGCGAGGGGGCGGCTCTCGTCGAGGGCGAACCAGATGTCGCCGCCCTCCGCCTTGTTGAACTCGCTGAAGGAGTTGAACGGCACCACGCAGCGGTTTTCGGCTCCCAGCCATCGCGTCCAGTGTTTGCTCTTCACGTTGCGGATGTTGGTCGTGCCTCCGTCCGGCTCCATCCGTAGCAACCGCTTGAAATCGACTGGCTTGCCCTTGGCTTCGAGCTTCGCGGCGCGCTTCTTGGTTGCCTCCATCAGGGCGTGCTGGGACGACGGCATTCCCCACCGCGCCATAGCGAGCTCGCGGCCGTCGTCTCCGTTGCGCACGATCGGCGCCTCGTAGTCCGGGAACACGCCCGGCATCGGCGCCAGATTGCCGACGTATCGGTTCACGACGCGAAACAGCGCGATGATGGCCGCCTGGTTGGTGGTGATCGAATAGAGATTGCACATTTCAAACTTCCGGTCGGGGATGGCGCGGCTGCCACGCAAGCTGGAGTAGGGTAGCCGACGGACGCCGCCCCACCTTGGCGCACTTCCGGCAACTCAGCCGGCTGGCGAGGTCGTGCACGAACGCGGTTGGAGGATGCTTCATCGCCGCGAGGTCGACGTCGCTC
>WNFW01000832.1_pt1 | contig 20316 bp, 17 predicted proteins | sample 5400131 | NCBI WGS metagenome assembly WNFW01 (sample SAMN13153362, study PRJNA577476) | soil metagenome | isolation source: 20 cm soil or saprolite under grassland replicate 1 | place: USA:California | collected 2016-06-15 | reverse complement strand
CTGCTCGCACAGCTGATCGATCGCGACCTGCTCGACCAGGAGGCGGCGCGGCTGCGGCTCGAAGCCTCTGACGAGGTTATCCGCAGCGCGATCTACGACAATCCGGCATTCAGGGGTCCAGACGGGCGGTTCGACCGCGGCCTATTCAACCAGGTGCTGATCATGAACCGGCTGACCGAGGATCAGCTGATCGCCCGTTTGCACCGCGACCTGCCGCGCGCCGATCTTCTGCAGGCGATCACGACCGGCGTCACGCTGCCGCGCCCGATCGTCGAAACTCTCTATCGTTACCGCGGAGAGAAGCGGCTCGCCGACATCGTCGGATTTCCGGTTGCTGGCGTGAAGGATGTCGGCCAGCCGAGCGACGCCGACCTGGCGAAATTCTACGAAGCGCATCCCGATCTGTTCCGCGCCCCGGAATACCGCGCCTTCACGGTGGGGAGCCTCGCGCCCGAGGAGGTCGTCAAGCCCGGCGACATTCCTGAGAACAAGGTCCGCGAAGAGTACGAACAGCGGAAGGACGAGTTCGAGACACCCGAGCAGCGCGATGTGCAGCAGATTCTGTCGCCGTCGGAGGAGAAGGCGAAAGAGGCCGCGGCCGCGCTCGATGCCGGGAAGGATTGGAAGGAGGTCGCCACAACCATCGCCAAGCAGGATCCGGAGTCGATCGATCTCGGGATGATGAAGCGCCAGGACTTGCCGCAGCAGCTGGCCGAAGTCGTGTTCGAACTGCCGCTCAATAGGCCCACCGATCCGATCAAGACGCCGCTCGGCTGGCACATCCTGCGCGTCGTCAAGATCGAGCCGGCCGCGACGCAGAGCTTCGAGCAGGCGAAGCCGCAGATCCAGGCCGAGCTCGCCCAGCAGGAGGGGATCGACAAACTCGAAAAGCTCGGCAACAAGGTCGATGACGCCCTCGCCGGCGGCCTGCCGCTCGCCGATGCGGCCGCCAAATTCGGGCTGAAGCTGGCGACTGTCGCGGCGGCAGACTCCAACGGCGCCGAGCCCGACGGGAAGCCGGTCGCGCTCCCCGCGGGCAAAGAAGAGATGCTGAAGACCGCCTTCTCCACCGAGCAGGGCGACACCAGCCGCGTCGCGCAGACGCAAGACGGCGCGCTCTTCGCGCTGCATGTCGACAAGGTAACGCCGCCGCAGGTGCGGCCCTTGGCCGAGGTGCGCGACAAGGCAGTTGCCGCGTGGCAGGCGGAGCATAAACGCGAGACGGTGACGAAACAGGCCGAAGAGCTCGCGGCGGCCGTCAAGCCGGATGTGCCGCTCGCCAAGGTCGCGGCGGACAAGAAGCTGAGTGTGACGCCCTCCCCGCCCCTGTCGCGCGATGCGCAGAACGCTGCCCCGGCGCCGGCGGCGCTGGTCTCGAAGCTGTTCGCCGCGAAAAAGGGCGATGTCGTGACCGCGACGGACGCGAGCGGCGCCTACGTCGCGCAGCTGAAGGAGGTCCAGGTTCCGGAGAACCCGTCCGACGACGTCGTCTCGGGGCTAACGCAGCAGCTCGCCGGCGAGGCGCGCTCCGACGTTGCCGGCGCATTCACCGAAGCGCTCAAGCGCCGCTACCCGGTCGATATAAAGCGCGACGCGCTCGACCGCATGTTCTGATGGGGGCCGCGTTTTAGGCGGCCACCGTCTCACACAAAACCGAGAGCGCGGCCTCCAGGATCGGCATGCCGACCTCGCCGGGCGAGGTCATCACCGATTCCGGGTGAAACTGCACCGCCGCGATCGGCAGGTTCTTGTGCTCGATAGCCATGATAACGCCGTCCTCGGTCTCTGCGGTCGCCGACAAGACCGCCGGGAAGGAGCTGCGCTCAGCGAACAGCGAATGGTAGCGGCCGACCGTGAACCGCTCGGGCATGCCCTGCAGCAGCCGCCCCGAGCTGGCATGCACGACCGAAGGCTTGCCGTGCATCGGCACATCGAGCACGCCGAGGGAGCCGCCGAAATATTCGACGATGCCCTGCAAGCCGAGGCAGACGCCAAACACCGGCACTTGCTTCTCGATCAGCAGATCGAGCGTGTCGGCGATCGCGAAATCCTCCGGCCGCCCCGGTCCCGGCGACAGCACGACGAGATCTGGCCGCAAGCCTTTGCGCAATTGCTCGCGCGCGAAATCGTGCCGCAGCGTCGTCACCTCGGCGCCGGTCGTGCGGATATAGCCGGCCAGCGTATGGACAAACGAGTCCTCATGGTCGATCAGCAGGATCTTGCGGCCTGAACCGGTGCGCGAGGATGCCAAGCCTGTGCTCGCCGCGGGTCGGCTCGTGCCACGGATTGCCGCGACCAGCGCCGCCGCCTTGAGCCGCGTCTCGGCTTCCTCGGCATCGGGGTCGCTGTCGTAGAGCAAGGTCGCGCCGGCGCGGATCTCGGCAATACCGTCCTTCATGCGCATCGTGCGCAAGGTCAGCCCCGTATTCATGTTGCCGTCGAAGGTGACGCGGCCGATCGCGCCGCCGTACCAGCGGCGGGCCGAGCGCTCCTGCTCTTCGACGAAGCGGATCGCCCACAATTTCGGCGCGCCGGTCACGGTAACAGCCCAGGCATGCGACAGAAAGCCGTCGAGCGCGTCGAATTCGGGTGCGAGCTCACCCTCGACATGATCGACGGTGTGAATGAGCCGCGAATACATCTCGATCTGGCGCCGGCCGATGACGCGCACGCTCCCCGGCACGCAGACGCGCGACTTGTCGTTGCGATCGACATCGGTGCACATCGTCAATTCGCTCTCGTCCTTTTTGGAGTTGAGTAATTCGCGGATCCGCTCGGAATCTTCGAGCGGATCGCGGCCGCGCGCGATCGTGCCGCTGATCGGGCAGGTCTCGATGCGCCGGCCTTCGACGCGCACATACATCTCCGGCGAGGCGGCAACCAGGAACTCGCCCTCGCCAAGGTTGATCAGTGCGCCATAAGGCGCCGGGTTCGCTTGGCGCAAGCGGTTGAAAACCGTGCTCGGCGCGTCCGGGCAGCGCGTCGAGAACAGCTGGCCGCAGACGACCTCGAACAGATCGCCGCGGACGAAGGCTTCCTTGGCCTTTCTGACGAGGCCCGCATATTCGCCCGGGCCGTGATCGCTGTCAGGCGGCAGCGGCTCGGAGGCGTCCGCGCGATAGGGCGCAGGCGGGGTGGCGCGCGGCAGGCCGCGCGTCGACTCGCCCGCCACTTCGAATTCATAGCGATGCACAGCCGAATGCTGGCGCATATGATCGACGATCAGGATCTCGTCCGGCAAATAGAGGACGAGATCGCGCTGATCCTCGGGGCGCGGCAACCGAAGGCGCATCGGCTCGAACTGGAAGACCAGGTCGTAGCCGAACGCGCCATAGAAGCCGAGATGCTCGTCCTCGTGACTCCCGAACAGATCGTTGAGCGCGCGCAACACCGAGAAGATGCTCGGTTGCCGGCTGCGCTGTTCCTCCGGGAAGCGCGTGTCGCTCTGGCGGACCTCGCCCGCAACATGATCCTCGCCGATATCACTGAGCTCTACTGTCGAGTGGCCGCCCAGCGCCTCGGCGATATCCTGGATCAGAACCCGACCGCGGCCATTGAGCGCCTCGACCGTGAAGCGGCGGTCGCGCGCGGTGAATACGAGCGGCGGATCGACAAAGCCCATATCGAGCCGCGTATAGCGGCCGGGAAACTCGAAGCTCGAGGACAGGAGGACGCCGCGCCGGTCGTCAAGCGTATGCGCCAGCGTGTCGTGCTCGCGCTCATAGGGGCCGATCCAGGTCTCGCGTTGGATGCGAATGCCGCCGCGGGTCGTATAGCTGGTGCCCTGCATCGGACCCTCTCTCTGAGCGCCGCCTCGGAGGGATCCGCGAAGCCTCGGCCAGAAATGGCAAAGGCCGCCCGGTGCTCCGAGGCGGCCTTGTGGGAAAGAAATAGCGTGGCCGCCCGGGTTACACGGGCCACCACCAACCGGTTGTGCGCAAAAACGCGTTCATAGGCTTAGTGTAGCAGCCGGGCGTCGCTACGGCAACCGGCCGGTCAGATCGCGCCCAGTGCAACCAGCCGGATCAGGCCGACGACAGCGACCGCTAGCACCCCGATACAGGCCCAACGCGCAATCGCGACGGCACGGAACAAGGCGAGGCTCTGGGACCGGGCGACGACCGCGATGAGGCTGTCAAACCGGCCGGCCCGCTGCTCCTGAGCGGTGTTCCAGGCCAGGAGGGCCACCGCGCCGATGCAGCCCAGGATCGCGCAGATCAGCGCCCATGCGGGATAGGCCGACATCGAACCTCCTTTGCGCCGGGTTGGGGGACGTCCCGGCAGACGAAAGGGCAACACCGCCGGCCCCGATTTCCCTCCGATTGCCGGGGCTGATATAACCGGCGCCAAGTTTCAGGCGCGCGCCGCACGACGCGGTCGAGGCCCTATGAAGGCCGATTTTACGCGCGCCGCCAAGCACCTTATGCGAGAGCAGGAGCCAATGAGCGTGCCGATCAGTGACCTCAAACCGCTGCTAGCCGCGGTCGCGGCGGGCCGGCATTTGAGCGAAAGCGAGGCCGAGGCGGCCTTCGAGATCATCATGAGCGGCAATGCGACCCCGTCGCAGATCGGCGCTTTTTTGATGGCGCTCCGGGTGCGAGGCGAGAGCGTCGACGAGATCACCGGCGCGGCCCGCATCATGCGCGCCAAGGCGCTCGCGATCGAGGCACCGCCCGGGACGATCGACACGGTCGGGACCGGCGGCGACGGCTCCGGCACGTTCAACATCTCGACCGCAAGCGCGCTCGTCGTTGCCGGCTGCGGCGTGCCGGTCGCGAAGCACGGCAACCGCGCCTTCTCGTCGAAATCCGGCGCGGCCGACGTCTTGGCGGCGCTCGGCGTCAATATCGATTGCGATATGGAAATCGTGCGGCGTTGCCTGTGGGAGGTCGGCATCTGCTTTCTGATGGCGCCGCGCCATCACAGCGCGACCCGGCACGTCGCGCCGACCCGGGTCGAATTGGCGACGCGCACGATCTTCAATTTGCTGGGTCCGCTGTCGAACCCGGCCGGGACGCGTCGGCAGCTCGTCGGCGTGTTCGCGCCGGAATGGGTGCGGCCGATCGCCGAGGTGCTGGGGCGGCTCGGCGCCGAGCATGTCTGGGTCGTGCACGGCTCGAGTATCGACGAGCTGACGACCGCCGGTACGACGACAGTCGCCGAGTTCAAGGACGGGCGGGTTGTTGAATTCAAGGTCGAGCCCGAAGACGCCGGGATAAGGCGGGCCACGATCGAGCAGCTGAAGGGCGGCGAGCCGGCTCATAACGCCGCGCTGATGCGCGATCTGCTGGGCGGAAGCCCGGGCCCGCTGCGCGATGTCGTGCTGTTGAACAGCGCCGCCTCGCTGATCGTCGCCGGCCGCGCTACTTCGCTGCGGCAAGGCGCCGAACTGGCCGCGCAATCGATTGACCGCGGCGCCGCGCGCGGGGTGCTCGAACGTCTGATCGCGGCGACCAACAGCAAGGCCGCATGAGCGACGTTCTCGCCGAGATCTGCGCCGAAAAGCGCGCGCATGTCGCGCGGCGCAAAGCAGCGCGGCCGGAAGCAGCGCTGAGGACCGATCTCGCCGCCGCGCCGCCGCTGCGGTCCTTCGCGGCCGCGCTCGAAGCCCGGATCACCGAGGGACGATACGGGCTGATCGCCGAGATCAAGAAAGCCTCGCCGAGCAAAGGGCTGATCCGTGCCGATTTCGACCCGCCGAGCCTGGCAAAGGCCTACGAGGCCGGCGGCGCGACCTGCTTGTCGGTGTTGACCGATACGCCTTATTTCCAAGGCAGCGACGACGATCTGCGTGCGGCGAGGGCGGCGTGCCATCTGCCGGTGTTGCGCAAGGATTTCATTCTCGACCCGTACCAGGTCTTGGAAAGCCGGGTGCTCGGCGCGGATTGCATCCTGCTGATTATGGCGGCGCTCGACGACGGCGAAGCGCGCGAGCTGGCCGCCGCCGCGGCCGAACTCGGCCTCGATGTCTTGGTCGAGGTGCATGACCGCGCCGAGCTCGACCGTGCACTCCGACTTGAGGCGCGGCTCATCGGGATCAACAACCGGAATTTGAAGACGCTGAAGGTCGATCTGCATACCGCCGAAAGCGTTGCGCCGCTGGTGCCGCCCGGGCGCATCATCGTCGGCGAGAGCGGCCTCAACGAGCCTGCGGATCTCGACCGGCTCGCCGCGGTCGGCGCGCGGTGTTTCCTGGTGGGCGAGTCGTTGATGCGCGCCGGCGATGTCGCGGCGGCGACGAGGCGGCTGCTGCGCCTGCCCGATCTCAGTCATGTCGACACCGAGGGCCGCGCCCGCATGGTCGATGTCTCGGACAAGGGCGAGACCGACCGCATTGCGGTGGCCGGCGCGCGGGTGCAGATGCAGCCGGAGACGCTGGCGCGCATCGAGGCCGGCGAGATCGCCAAGGGGGATGTGCTCGCGACCGCCCGGCTCGCCGGCATCATGGCGGCAAAGCGCACCGCCGAGCTGATCCCGCTGTGTCACCCGCTGGCGCTGACCTCGGTCGCGGTGGAGCTCACGTGCGTGCCCGAACGGTCGGCGGTCGAGATCACCGCGACATGCCGATTGAAGGGTCGCACCGGGGTCGAGATGGAGGCGCTGACCGCGGCAAGCGTCGCGGCGCTGACCATCTATGACATGTGCAAGGCGATCGACCGCGGCATGGTCATGACCGATCTGCGCCTGCTGAAGAAATCCGGCGGAAAGTCGGGAGATTACGAGGCCCCTAGGGAAGCGGTTTGATGATTTCGGTTGAAGAGGCCCTGGCGCGACTCCTTGCGCCGCTCATGGCATTGCCGCCCGAGCAAGTATCGGTCGCCGATGCGGTCGGACGCGTCCTGGCCGAGGATGTCGCGGCGCGGCGCACGCAACCGCCCTTCGCGGTGTCCGCCATGGACGGCTATGCCGTGCGCGCCGATGACGTCGCGAAGGTGCCCGCAAGCCTGCGCATCGTTGCCGAAATCCCGGCCGGCGCCGGTTATGGCGGCACGATTGGGGCCGGCGAGGCGGCGCGGATCTTCACCGGCGCGCCATTGCCGGCCGGTGCCGATGCGATCGTCATTCAGGAGGACACCGAGCGCGACGGCGACCGGGTCACGGTCAAAGAAGGCGCGCCGAAGGGCCGCTATGTGCGCCGCGCCGGGCTCGATTTCGCCGAAGGCGATGTGCTGCTCAAAGCCGGGCGTCGGCTGACGCCGCGCGACATCGGTCTCGCGGCGGCGATGAACCGGCCGTGGCTGTTTGTGCATCGCCGGCCGCGCGTCGGCATCCTCTCGACCGGCGACGAGATCGTCATGCCCGGCGATCCGATCGGGCCGCACCAGATTGTCAGCTCGAACGCGCTGGCGCTCGCCGCCTTCGTCACGGCATGCGGCGGCGTGCCGGTATTGGTCGGCAACGCGCCCGATGATCCCGCTGCATTGCGCCACATTGCGGCGGCGGCGCAGGGCACCGACTTGTTCGTGACCACCGGGGGCGTCTCGGTGGGCGAACATGACCTGGTGCGCGATGTGCTGTCCGAAGAAGGGCTCGCGATCGATTTCTGGCAGATCGCGATGCGTCCGGGAAAGCCGCTGATGGTCGGGCGCTACCGCGGCGTGCCGATGGTGGGATTACCCGGCAATCCGGTCTCGACCTTGGTCTGCTCGCTGCTGTTTCTGAAGCCGGCGTTGGAGCGCTTGAGCGGGCTGCCCGATAACAGCGATCCACCGATGACCGCGCGGCTCGGCGTCGCGCTGAAGCAGAACGACCGACGCCAGGATTATTTGCGCGCGCGATTGCAGCGCGCTCCCGACGGCCCGCTCGAAGTCGTGCCGTTCGAGGTGCAGGACAGCTCGATGATGCGCCCTTTGGCGGCATCCGATTGTCTCGTCATGCGGCCGCCGCAGGCGCCGGCGCTCCCCGCGGGCAGCGAAGTGCCGATCATCCCCTTCCCCGGCGGCAGCCTGCCGCTGTAGCTACGGCAGCAGCTTGCCGGGGTTGAGGAGGCCCTTGGGGTCGAGCGCGGCTTTGATGCGTCGCATCAGCTCGAGTTCGGCGCCGCCGCGCCATTCCGGCATCATGTAAGGCTTCAATTTGCCGATGCCGTGCTCGGCTGAGAAGCTGCCATCGAGCGCGCGCACGATCTCGTTCACGGCGTCCATCAGCTCGTGATCGCGGGCGAGAAACGCCACGGGATCGGCGTCCTCGGGCTGCACCAGATTGAGATGGATATTGCCGTCGCCGAGATGACCAAACGGGACGCAGCGGATACCCGGCACGAGGCGTTCGCAAATGTCGGTCGCGCGGCGGATCAGCTCCGGCACTTTGGACACCGGCACCGAGACGTCGTTCTTGACCGAGGCGCCGGCCAATTTCTGCGCCTCGGAATGCTCCTCGCGGAGTTTCCAGAGCGCGGCGCGCTGCGCGCCACTCTCGGCGATGACGGCGTCGAGAACGACACCCGCTTCCATCGCCGCCGCGAGCACCTCTTCGAGCGAGGCGCGCAACCCCGCGCCTTCGCGCGGTGTCGCCAGTTCGATCAGCGCGTACTGTTCGGCCGCCGTCGCGATCGGCAGCGCGGTGCCGGGGATGTAGCGCAGCACGAGATCGGTCCCGGCGCGCGACATGTATTCATAGGCCTGGATCGCCGCGGCGTCGTGTTGCTGGAATCGGTTGAACAGATCGAGCGCCGCCTCCGGGGAGGCGAGCGCGCAGAGCGCAACCGCGGTCTCGCGCGGACGGGGATAGAGCTTCAGGACGGCGGCGGTGATGATGCCGAGCGTGCCCTCGCTGCCGACAAACAGCTGGCGCAGGCAGTAGCCGGTATTGTCCTTGTGCAGGCGCCGCAGCCCGTTCCACACCTGCCCGTCCGGCAATACGACTTCGAGCCCGAGCACGAGATCGCGCGCATTGCCGTAGCGCACCGTGTTGTTGCCGCCGGCATTCGTCGCGAGGACGCCGCCGATCTGAGCCGAGCCTTCCGAGCTGATCGACAATGGCAACAGGCAACCCACCTCGGCCGCCGCCTCCTGCGCCGCCTTCAACGTGATGCCGGCCTCGATCTCCATTGTCATGTCGACGGGGTCGATCGCCCGCACCTTGTTCATGCGCGACAGGCTCAAAATGATTTGTGAGCCATCCTCGCTGACCGCGGCGCCACCGACCATGCTCGTATTGCCGCCCTGCGGCACGATCGGCACTCCCTGCTCGGCGCAGAGGCGCACGGCATCGGCGACCTCGGCGGTTGTCGCGGGGCGCAGCACGGCCGATGTGCGGCCGTGATAAAGCCGCCGCCAATCCTCGCAATAAGGTGCGGTATCGGCCGGGCCGGTCAGCACGCCATGCGGCCCAAGCCGCGCGCGCAGCCCCTCGATCAGGCCGTTATAGGGTGTCTCGTCCATCACCTTAAGATGGGTTCGTGATCGGGGCTGTGGGATGGCCGCGTTCTTTATCGACCCATTCCCAAACGGCTTCTTCGCTGACGTTGAAGGCTCGGCCGACATGGCGGACCAGATCGGCAATCAGCAGGCCGTAGGTCTCGTGAGTGGGGCAATGCTCCGACGGATGGATGTGGCAGATCACTTCGCCGCGCTCGTCGGCGAACATGATGACAAGCGGATTGGCGATCCGGAACGTGCCCGGCGGCGGGGGTTCCTGTTGCAACACCGGCCCGCGACGCTCGCCCGCGCCCGATTGCTCACGCCGTTTTGCTTCGCCCATATCTCCTCCTACCGCCGACGCCGAACGACATACGGCAACCACCGGATCTCTGCTGTGTCGGCCTCTATGGTCGTCCGCGGCATGTAGAACGCGACCCGATCCTGGCCGATATCACCCTTGCTGTACCGGAATCTGATTGCGACAACGCAACCCGGATGGTGTTCCGCATTTCGAATCGTGCCACATCGCTCCTCGATTGTTTTCTGCGCTTCATCGATCATCAACCGGCGCAAGAACACCGTGAGCGCCGGAGATCCACCGAAGCAACGAAACTCGCCTGGCTGCGCGTAGAAGCACCGCATGCCGCGCAACTCGATATCGGTGTCAACGTATCTCCCCGGCGCCACAGCAACATCCGAAGCATTCACCAGCTTGTAGATCGTTGCTTGCCCTTGTGGCTGAGGGTCCGGCGGACGCTGAGAGTCGTGCTGGGCCGATTGATCAGCAGGGCGCTCGTCTACGGCAGGCTGATTACGGAACTCTGGTCGCGGGATACGAAAGCCTGATCGCAGTTGCGGTTCTGTTGGGGGTACCACAGAACTCGTTGCTGGCATTTCCCGAGAATTATCCGGCTTGGAAGTCAACGATCCTGTGAAAGTACCCGTCCCTTTGAAAGTGGCGATCGGGACATCTTTGCTCCCAGGCTCTTCCTGGTACCATTCGCGCGTTACCTTCGCGAGGTTGTTTACATCGAAATGAGGCCAGTCAATTTGTTCGTAGGTCTTACGATCCATAAAGAATTCAAGGGCTTTTTTCTCACTGTTCTGGCCGTAAACATCATAAGAGGTGATCCGACCAATAAGATGGATGGGCCCCTCATCGCCGTTCGCGAAGGCGCTAACAACGCTCCTCATCGCGGAGACCCTCAGGATGGCTTCAACAATTACGCCATTCTCTGCCGCGAGGGCGAGGAGCATAGGTGGTATTGCCTTGATCTCCGGGACCTGTTCTCGGATCTCAGGGAGCAGCTCTTCAATCCGTGGCTTGCTGCATCTCACTGTAACTTCGTGAGTCGCCAGTTGATGTTCGCTCTTACAGCCGAAGCGCGAGAGCGTGGTTTCCAGATCAGCGGCCTTATCGGGTGGTCCGGCTGACGCGGTAATGGGTTGAGAGGTGCCGATGCTCAATAAAAGCCCGATCGCTATACCAGCTTGGCGAGTTGGCGAGCTCATGTACGGCCCTTTGCGTGATGTGCTTTGGGGATCCGAGCCGGTGGTTAAGTCTCGATCTTGAACGTGCCCAGCGGTGGGGCTTGCGAGTGGAACGCCGGCCCGCGACGCCCGCCCGCGCCCGATTGCTCACGCCGTTTTGCTTCACCCATGTTTTCCTCCTCATCGCGGCGTGCGGCCGGAGACGCCCATCAACGCATCGAGGCGCTGCGGCGCATCGAGCAAGTCGCGGCTCACGCCGGAAAAGACGATCGCGCCGCGATCGAGCACGATTGCTTCCTCGGCGAAGTCGAGGGCGAGCCGCGCATGCTGCTCGACAAGCACCAAGGTCAGATTGTCTTCGCTTTTGAGCCGGCCGAACGCGGCGAGCAGCATGTCGACGATGACGGGCGCCAAGCCTTCGAGCGGCTCGTCCATCAACAGCAACGCGGGGTTGCTCATCAACGCGCGGCCGATCGCCAGCATCTGCTGCTCGCCGCCCGACAAATGATTGCCGCGGTTCTTGCGTCGCGCCGCAAGCGAGGGAAACAGATCGTAGACGCGCTCGGTCGTCCATTCACCGGGGCGAGCGGCGACAAGCAGGTTCTCTTCGACGGTCAGCGACGGAAAGATTTCGCGCTCCTGCGGCACCAGCACAATGCCGAGACTGACCCGACGATGCGGGGGCGCGCCCGACACACGCTGCCCGGCGAAGCGGATCTCGCCGGCGCGCAGCAAGCAATGTCCCATGATCGTCGCGAGCAATGTGGTTTTGCCGACGCCGTTGCGCCCCAATACGGCGAGCGACCCGCCCGCCTGGAGAGCGAGCGAGATGCCTTCGAGCACGACCGTCTCGCCATAGCCGGCCTCGACCCCGTCGAGCACGAGTCCGTCGTTCATCGACCCCCTCGCCCGTGCTCGCGCTCACCGAGATAGACCTGCCGCACCTGCGGATCGGCCGCGATCGCGTCGGGCGGCCCCTCGACCAGGATGCGGCCCTGCACGAGCACCGTGATGCGCCGCGCCAAGCGGAACACGAGATCCATGTCGTGCTCGATAATCAGCACGGCGATATCCGGTGGAAGCCGCTCGATAACCTCGATAATCAGCCCACTCTCGCCCGAAGGCACGCCGGCCGCGGGCTCGTCGAGCAGCAGCACCTTCGGCGACAGACCGAGCGCGACGGCGATCTCGACGAGCCTCTGGCGGCCATAGGCGAGCGCGCTGACCGGGCGCAGCGCATCGTCCGCGAGACCGAGCGTCTCGAGCAATGCGAAGGCTTCCTCGATGACGCGGGTATCACGGCCGGCCGGGCGGATCAGACCGCCGGCGACGCCGTCGCGCTCGGCGATCGCCAAGGTCACGTTTTCGAGTGTTGTCAGGCGGCGGAACAGCGCCGTGATCTGGAACGTGCGGGCAAGGCCACGCTTGACGCGCACGGCTTGCGGCAGATCGGTGACATCGGCGCCGTCGATGACGATCTGGCCGGCGCTCGGCCGCAAGCCGCCGGTGACAAGCTCGACAAAGGTCGTCTTGCCGGCACCGTTTGGGCCGATCAGCGCCTGGCGCGCGCCGCGTTCCAGGCGGAAGTTGATTTGGTCGGCGACGGTCAGCGCGCCAAAGCTCTTGCACAGGCCCCGAGTTTCGAGCGCGAGCCCGTTCGCCGCGGCCGGAGTTCGGATCGCGGGCGTTTCGATGGCTGGCGTTTCGACCGCTCGGGTTTCGATGGTCATCGCCGCAGCCGCTCGGAAAGGCCGAGAATGCCACCGCGCGCGAACACGACAACGAGCACCATCAGCAGCCCGATCCAGAAATACCAATAGACCGGCTCGATCTCGGAGAAGCGGTTCTGCGCGATCATGTAGAGCGGCACGCCGATAAACGCACCGTAAAGCCGACCGACGCCGCCGATGATCAGCATGATCAGGACGCCGCCCGAGCGTTCGAGGTTCAGGAAACTGAGCCCAACAAAGCCGGTGGTCTGGGCGATCAGCGCGCCCGCCGTGCCCGCCAGGCCCGCCGCGATCGTGTAAATAATCAGCCGGCGGCGCCTGACCGGCGCGCCGATCGCGTGCATCCGCCGGACATTCTCGCGGATCCCGGTCAGCGAGCGGCCAAACGGCGAATACACGATGTGGCGCGCGAAGAGCCAGCAGAGGAACAGTACGGCGAGGCAGTAGAGATAGCCGGTGCGGCCGAACATATCGAAGCGGAACTGGCCAAAGATTGGCCAGACCTCCATGCCTTGCAGGCCATCGTCGCCACCGGTCAGCCAGGAAGCTTTGTTTGCTGCCTCATAAAGCAGTGTCGCGACGACAAGGGTCTGCATCAGCAACGTCAGACCGGTGGTGCGCAAAACGATCCAGCCCGACACAAAGCCGATCAGGGCCGCCGTGGCGGTGCCCGCCAGGAGGCCGGTGATCGGCTCGCCCCAGCCATGGACAGCAAGAATGCCGGCGGTGTAAGCGCCGGTGCCAAAAAACGCGGCGTGCCCCAAGGTCACGATGCCTGCGTAGCCGAGCACGAGGTCGGCCGACAGCGCGAACAGAATTGTCGCAAGGATCTGCGCCCCGAGCGGCAGATAGCTCGGAAACAAGACATAGGCGGCAATGGCCGCCGCCCAGGGCAGCGCCTCCCACCAGCGATAGCGATGGCGCCGCGCAAAGGCGTCGATCGCCTGCTGCGGCGCGAGCGGCGCTCGCGGCGCTGGTTTCAGGCGCGGCCGAACAAGCCCCTCGGTCGCCATAACAGGAGTGCCATTGTCAGAGCGTAGATGAAGAACGCCCCCAATTCGGGGAGCAGGTATTTGAAGCCGGTATCGGCGATGCCGATCAGCACGGCCGCGATGAATGGGCCGCGGATGCTGCCGAGCCCGCCGACCGCGACGACAATCAGGAAATAGACGAGATTGTCGAGCGCGTAGCTCGGGTTGATCGCCAGGAGGTCGGCGCCGAGGGCGCCGCCGAGACCTGCGAGGCCGCTGCCCAAGGCAAAGGTCAGCGCAAAAAGGCGCGAGGTGTTGATGCCGACCGATTGCGCCATGCGCAGATTGTCGACCGCGGCGCGCACCTTCATCCCGAAGCGGGTGCGCTCGAGCCCGAGCCAGAGGCCGATGACCAGGCCCGCGCCGCACAGGATCAGAAAGCTGCGATAACCCGGAAAGCTGCGAAAGCCGAAATCGAGCTGGCCGCTGAGCCAGCGCGGCGGATGCATCGGCTGCTGCAAGGGGCCCCAGACGTAAGTCGCGGCGGCGACCGACATAAAGATGAGCCCCATCGTCAGCAACACCTGGTCGAGCTCGTCCCCGCCATAAAGCCGGCGATAGAGCAGGCGTTCGAGGATCAAGCTGCCGAGCGCAGTCGCGAGAAACGCGGCGATCAGCGCCAGTCCGAACGGCACGCCCATGCGGCTCATGAGGCTCGTCAGCACATAACCGCCAAGCATCGCAAAGACGCCATGCGCCAGATTGACAAAGCCCATCATGCCCATCGTTACCGACAGGCCGACCGAGATCAGGTACAGCACCATCGCAAAGGCGAGACCGTGAAACCCGATGCTGACAAACGCGGCGAAGGTGTTGCTCAAAGTCTCACGTCCGCCAGAGTGCGGCGTCCCGGCGAAAGCCGGGATCCACTCGTCCGCCCATTGCCGATCTTATCAAGGAGAGCGCGACGTTGGATGCGTGCGGTCTGTGGCTGGGGTGGGTCCCGGCTTTCGCCGGGACGCCGGGGTGGGCGGGCGAAATCACTATTTCTACTTGGGCGGGTTCAGCTCTTTCCAGGGGTCCTTGACCTGCGGGATCGTCTCGAACTCGACATTGGCAAGTCTGCCGTCCACCTTCTCGACCCGGCGCAGATAGATGTTCTGGATAATGTCGCGCGTCTCCGGATCGATCGCGATCGGGCCGCGCGGGCTTTCCGGGTTCTTCCAGGTCTTGAAGAAGTTCATCGCTTCGTCGGGGGTGAACTTGCCCTTTGTCGCCTTGATCATGTCGAAGATCGCCGCCATGCCGTCCCAGCCGCCGACCGAGAACATGTCGGGGATCGCCTTCTCGGTGTAGGCCTGGTTCCAGGCGGAGAGAAACGCCTTGTTCTGTGGCCGGGTCGCCGCGCTCGAATAATTGCCGGCGCTGACAATGCCGAGCGGGATGTCGCCCATGTTCGGCAATTCCTCGTCGAGCATGACATCCTGCGTCGTCACGAGTTGGATCCCGGCATCCTTGAGCCCGAGATCGGCCCAGGCCTTCATGACCGCGGTCGCGTATTTGCCGGCCGGCACGAAGATGAAGACGGCTTGCGGCTTGGCGTCCTTGATGCGCTGCAAGATCGGCGTGAAGTCGAGCTGCGACAGCGGGATGCGCGTCGTGCCGATGATTTCGCCGCCATTGTCGGTGAAGCCCTTGGTGAAGGCGGCTTCCGCGTCATGGCCGGGAATGAAGTCGCTGACCGCGACATAGGCTTTCTTGAAACCATTCTTCGCCGCCCATTGGCCCATGGGAAGGCTGATCTGCCACAGGGTGAAGGAGACGCGGACGACGTAAGGCGATATCCGCGGGATGTTGACCCCGGCGGCATTCATGATGACAAAGGGGGTCTTCGCTTCCGCCGTCAGCGGCGCGATCGCGGCAGCGTTCGGCGAGGCGATTTCGCCGGCCAGGAGCTGGACGTGATCGCGAGTGATCAGCTCCTGCGCGACACGCTTTGCGACATCAGGATTGGGGCCGGTGTCGTCGCGGGTCACGAGCTCGATCTTGACGCCCGGCGGCAGGTCCTTCTCATGCTCCTTGATGTAGAGCTTGACGCCCTTGTCGAGCTCGTCGCCGGCCTGCGCGAACGGACCGGAATAGGTGTCGATAAAACCGATCTTGACGGTTTGCGCCGCCGCCGGCATCGCGAGCGCGCCGAGCGCCGCGGCAGCGAGGGCGAGGCCGGGGATCTTTTGTTGCAGCATCGGCATTTCCTCTCGCGGTTTATTCTGATTTATCGCGGATAGCTTATCGTGAATGGGCGCGATCCGGTCTCACGTCTTCTCGACATTCCACATCAGGAAGGGCGGTGCCTGGATCACGCCCTTCACGTTCTTGCGATAAGCGGTCATTGGCGTCCACTGGCCGGTCGGGATATATGGAACGACCTCGAAAGCGCGCTCCTGGATCGCGGCGGCGAGTTTCTTGCGCTCATCGACCGTCGCGGCCTTCAGCCATTGCGCCCGCAACTCTTCGATCTTGTCGTCACTCGGCCAGCCGAAATGGCTCTTCTTGCCGTTGGTGCGCAGTGTCGGGTTGCCGCCCGGATCGAGCAGGTCGGCGCCGACCCAGCCGGTGGCGAAGATGTTCCAGCCGCCCTTGTCAGTCGGCTCCATCGAGGCGCGGCGGGTGACCAGGGTGCCCCAATCCATCGCCTGCAAGTCCACATTGGTGCCGAGCTGTTTCAACAGATCGCTGACGACGAGCGCCTGCGAATGCGCCACCGGCTGATCGACCGCATCGAGGACGACGATCTTCTCGCCCTTGTAGCCGGTTTCGGCGATCAGCTTCTTGGCCTTATCAAGGTCGCGCTTGCCGGTCAGCGCGGCGGAGCCCGCTTCGTTCGCCATAGGCGTGCCGCAGGTGAAGAACGATGCACACGGTTCCCAATTGCTCTTGTCGCCGGCGAGCGCCGTCAGAAAGTCCGGCTGGCTGACGACGGCCAGCACCGCCTGCCGCATCTTCACGTTATCGAAGGGCGGCAGCAGGTGATTGAATTTGATCATGATCGGGTTGGGAAGCGGGTCGGCCCTGGCGATCGTGACATCGGGGTTGGCCTTCAGCACCGGCAGCACGTCGAGCTGCGGGTTCTCCCACCAATCGGCTTCGCCATTGTTCAGCGCCGCCGCCTTGGTCATCTGATCGGGAATGTAGAGCCATTCCACCCGATCGACCTTGACGACCTTGCCGCCCGAGGCCCAGCTCGGCGGCTCCTTGCGAGGCACATAATCGGTGTTCTTGACGTAGACGACCTGGTGACCCGGCTGGAACTCGTCCTTGACGAATTTGAGCGGACCGGAGCCGACCATCTCGGTGACCTGCTGGAACGGATCGGTGTTGGCAAGCCGTTCCGGCATCACGAACAGCGCCAGGCTCGACACTTTGGCGAAGGCATCGATCAAGAGCGAGAACGGCTCCTTGAGCTTGATCGTGAAGCCCTTGTCGCCATCCGGCTTGATCTCGTCGAGCACCAGCGCCAGCGACTGCCCGTGGCTGTCGCGCGCCATCCAGCGCTTGACCGAGGCGACGCAATCGGCGCCGCGCACCGGGCTGCCGTCGTGGAAGCCGAGACCATCGCGCAGTTTGAACTGATAGGTCAGTTGGTCGGGCGAGATGCTGAAGTCGCCGACCATTTGCGGATGCGGGGCAAACTCGGCATCGATCGCGAACAGCGTATCGAACACGCAATAGCCGTGGTTGCGGGTGATGTAGGCGGTCGTCCACAGAGGATCGAGGACGCGCAGATCGGACTGCGCGATGAAGCGCAGCGTCTTCTTGTCGTCAGCGGCGCGAGCGGGACTCTGCGGCACCGATGCGGCCAGCGCGGCGGCGGCCGCGGCCTTGCCGAAATACCGGCGGGTCAAGCGGGTCATGGGGGCCTCCTCTGCTCGATCTCTCATTGGGGCGAAGCATAGCAAGAACCGCGCCCACGCCCATATGACCGATCGGACAGGCCTCTAGCCTTCGCTCTGGTAAGCCTCCGATGCAGCTTGCCGATTTCGGTTTCGACCTGCCGCGCGACTTGATCGCCGACCGCCCGGCCGAGCCGCGCGACAGCGCCCGGCTGCTGGTGATCCCGGCCGCCGGCGAGCTGTCCGACCGGCATATCGCCGATCTGCCCGAACTGCTGCGGCCGGGCGATCTCCTGGTGTTCAACGACACCAAGGTGATCCCGGCCCGCCTCGTCGGCCGCCGCGGGCAGGCGACGGTCGAGATCACGCTGGCGCGGGATCTCGGCGGCGGTGTGTGGCGCAGCTATGCCAAGGGCGCCCGGCGGCTGCGCCCGGGCGACCATATCGATTTCGCTGCGGACCTCGCGGCCGAGGTGGCCGTGAAGGGCGCCGAGGGCGAGGTCACACTGCGCTTCGACCGCGAGGGTGCGGCATTCCGCGAGGCGCTCGTCCGCCATGGCGAGATGCCCTTGCCACCGTACATCAAGCGGCCGCGCGGCGGGGATGCGCGCGATAGGGCCGACTATCAGACGATGTTCGCGAAAGAGGAGGGTGCGGTTGCGGCGCCGACGGCCGGGCTGCATTTCACCCCGGCCCTGCTCGATCGGCTCACCGCGCGCGGGGTCGATTGGCTGACCGTGACCTTGCATGTCGGGCCCGGCACCTTTCTGCCGGTCAAGACGGATGACCCGCGCGAGCATCGGATGCACGCCGAATGGGGCGTTGTGACTGCCGCGGTGGCGGAGCGGATCAATGCGGCGCGCGGACGGGGCGGCCGCATCGTCGCGGTCGGCACGACGAGTCTGCGCCTCCTCGAAAGCGCCGCCGCCGAAACCGGTGAAATGCACGAATTCGTGGGCGAGACGCGCCTGTTCATCCTGCCCGGCTATCGCTTCCGCGCCATCGACCTGTTGCTGACCAATTTCCACCTGCCGCGCTCGACGCTTATGATGCTCGTCGCAGCCCTCGCCGGTCTCGATCGCATCAAATCCGCCTATGCGCACGCCATTGCCGAGCACTACCGGTTTTTCTCATACGGCGACGCCTGCCTGATTGAGCCCGCGGCGCACCTCCACCGCGACCGCTGAGCGTTCGCCTGCGCATGCCCGCGCGAAACCGAAAAAGATCAGGGCCAAGCGATTGATTTCACTGGATTCCATGATCCAGGTGCAGCAGAAAGCAGCAAATCATCGGTTCGGCGGTTGTATTCGGCACGGCAGAGATATGTTCATGTTATGTTCTCATAAGAAGCGCCTGCGACAGCCTGTCTCACTCCGGCTCGTGTAGGATGGCTCTCGCTACACTCAACCCTTCTGCAGCCGAGGCGATATGAAGCCGTTCCGGTTCGGCATCGGCATCGGGCAGATAAACTCGCGCGCCGACTTGGCCGAGAAGGCGAGAAAAATCGAGGCTCTGGGCTATGACACACTGACCCTGCCCGACCACCTCACGGACTGCCTCGCGCCGGTGCCGGCGATGGTTTCCGCCGCTTCCGCGACCACCCGTCTACGCATCGGCACCAACGTTCTGAACAACGATCTGCGTCATCCCGTGCTGGTCGCGCGCGAAGCCGCCTCCGTCGATCTTTTGACCGATGGCCGGCTGCAACTTGGCCTCGGAGCCGGAAGCATCAAATCCGAGTACGACGAGGCCGGCTTGCCTTTCGCTTCAGGTCGCGTCCGCGTTGAGCGTCTCGCCGAGGCGGTCACGGTGATCAAACGCCTGCTGAATGGCGAAGCGGTCACCTTTGCCGGCCAGCACTACCAGATCGCCGGCCACACGATCGCGCCGCTCCCCATCCAGAAACCCCATCCGCCGATCTTGATCGGCGGCAATGGCCGGCGGCTCTTGACGCTCGCGGCCCGCGAAGCCGATATCGTCGGCTTCTCGGGCATTACCTTTCGCGACGGCGGTGCCTCGCCGCCCGACCTGTCCGCCTGGCGTATCCGAGGCGTCGACAAGAGGGTGCGGTGGCTACGCGAGGGCGCCGGCGAGCAGCATTTCGCGCGGCTCGAGATCGGGGCGCTCATCCAACGCGTGCTCGTGACCGACAAGCCGAGAGCGACGGCCGAGGAATTGAGCCGGCGTTGGCCCCAGCTGAACGCCGACGATATTCTTCAAACGCCGTATCTGCTGATCGGCAGCGCCCAACAAATGGCGGAAAACCTAGTGGCGCGACGCGACCGCTGGGGCATCTCCTATTACGTCCTTCGCGAGACGTACCTCGACGACTTTGCTCCGGTGGTCGCCCAGCTCGCCGGCACATAGGACAGGTGGTGACCGGTATCGGGTTCGAAATTATCGCGCGGGACGGCGCGGCCCGGCTGGGGCGCCTCTCGACCGCGCATGGCGTCGTCGACACGCCCGTGTTCATGCCGGTCGGCACTGCCGCGACCGTCAAGGCGATGACCCCGGAAGGGGTCGCCGCGACCGGCGCGCGGCTCATTCTCGGCAACACCTATCACCTGATGCTGCGGCCCGGCGCCGAGCGCATCGCGGCGCTTGGCGGACTGCACCGCTTTATGAACTGGCCCTATGCGATCCTGACCGATTCCGGCGGGTTCCAGGTCATGTCGCTGGCGCAATTGCGGACGATCGGCGAGGAAGGCGTCGAGTTTCGCTCGCATCTCGACGGCAGCCGGCATCTGTTGACGCCAGAGCGCTCGGTCGAGATCCAGCATCTCCTCGGCGCCGACATCTCGATGGCGCTGGACGAATGCACCCCCTACCCCGCCACGCGCGAGGCGGTCGAGACGTCGATGGAATTGTC
>WNFW01000828.1_pt1 | contig 20335 bp, 22 predicted proteins | sample 5400131 | NCBI WGS metagenome assembly WNFW01 (sample SAMN13153362, study PRJNA577476) | soil metagenome | isolation source: 20 cm soil or saprolite under grassland replicate 1 | place: USA:California | collected 2016-06-15 | reverse complement strand
TCACCAATCCGAAAAAGGTGTTCTGGCCGGACGAGGGCTACACGAAGGCCGACCTCGTGGAGTACTACGACCGGATCGCGCCCTTCCTCCTGCCGTACCTCAAGGACCGGCCCCTCGTGCTCACGCGCTACCCGGACGGGATCAGGGGGAAATCCTTCTTCCAGAAGGACGCCCCCGAGTGGATCCCGTCGTGGATCCGCACCGAGCGCATCCACTCGAAGGACGCCGGCCGCGACATCGATTACTTCGTCGTGAACGATCGCGAGAGCCTCCGGTACGTCATCAACCTGGGGACGATCCCGCTCCACATGTGGAGCTCGCGCCTCGGCTCGCTGGATCGCCCCGACTGGCTCGTGCTCGATCTCGACCCCAAGGCCGCGCCCTTCACCGACGTCATCCGGGTGGCGCGCGCGCTCCGTCGCATCCTGGACGCGCTCGAGCTGCCGAGCTACGTGAAGACGTCCGGGGCGACGGGGCTCCACGTCCTGCTCCCGCTCGGCGCCAGGTACGACGACGAGACCACGCGGACCTTCGCGCGGCTCCTCGCCGTCCTGGGCGTCGAGGCGGAGCCGGCCATCTCCACGATCGTCAGGCCGCTCAAGGGCCGTGGTGGCAAGGTGTACATCGACTGGGGCCAGAATGGCCGTGGGCAGACGATCGTCGCGCCGTTCTCGGTGCGGCCGCTGCCCGGCGCGCCCGTGTCGTGTCCACTCCGCTGGGAGGAGGTCGCCGCGCGGCTCGACCCCAAGCGCTTCACGATCAAGACGGCGCCGCCGCGCCTCGAGGAGCTCGGTGACCCGCTGGCGCCGGTGCTGCGCGAGGGGATCGACGTCGCCGCCGCGCTCAGACGCATCGAGCAGAGGTTTGGGAGGAACGCATGACGGCCCGACTCGCCACGCCGGCCGACGCGGCCGAGGTCGCGCGGATCTACAACCAGGGCATCGAGGACCGGATCGCCACGTTCGAGACGCGCCCGCGCTCCACCGAGGACGTGCGGGGGTGGTTCGACGGCGCGCATCCGATCGTCGTGGTCGAGGACGCGGGGCGGATCCTGGGCTTCGCGTCGACCTCGACGTACCGGCCGCGCGAGTGCTACGCCCGCGTCGCCGAATTCTCGGTCTACGTCGCGCGTGACGCCCGAGGACGCGGCGTCGGGCGGCTCGCGCTGCGGGAGCTGATCGCGGCGGCGGCGCGCGCGGGGCTCGGCAAGCTCGTGTCGCGTATCTTCCCCGAGAACCACGCGAGCCGCGCCGTGTGCCGCGTGCTGGGATTCCGAGAGGTGGGGGTGTACGAGAATCACGGGCAGCTCGACGGCGCGTGGAAGGACTGTGTCATCGTCGAGCGGCTCCTGGGAGGGAACCCGAGCTCCTAGCCGACCGCGTACACCGTGTAGGCCACCTGCGTCCGCGTTCGCCTCCCGACGCCGATCGCGACGATCCTGTTCAGCCAGGCGTACCGCTCCGACGCGGTCTCGAAGCGCGGCGAGACCCGAAAGTAGTATTCGGAAGGCTCGACGGGCTCGCCCGCGAGGATTCGCCGCATGACGTCGGGCGCGCCATGGAAGATGCCGCCGTAGGCGGCGTAGATCAGCTGGCCGTCGTCGGTGCGGAGCGTGATCCGCACATCGAGCTGGCGCGACCCGTCGCTCCGTTCGAGGATCCAGTCGCCGCCGCCCGGGAGCACCTCGCCTCTGAGGCGCGGTCCCTCGAACCGGCCGCCCTTGACGACGACGATTCGTCGATGTCCGCCGGGTGTCGGCCCGACGTCGTGCGCCTCGACGTCCATCGACACCTCATAGAGGAGCTCGAGCGACGGGCGCGTCGCACCGCCCGGCCGCTCGAGGACACCACCGAGCTGCTCCATCCTGGCCAGCTCGTCGACGAGGCACCACTGCTCGGCGACCCTGCCGCTGGCGATCCGGAAGATCGAGATCTCGGCGACCGTGATCGTGCGCCCGGTCGGCGGGATCCCCCAGAAGGGGCCCCGATGGGTGCCGCGAGAGGTGTAGCGGCTGACGACGCGATCGCCTTCCTCGACGAGGTCGTCCACCGCTTCGTGCCAGTCGGGAAACGCCGCGCGTATGCGGACGATGGACTGCGCGACGCCGTCGAGCCCGTGACGCTCGGGCAGCTCGGACGTGGGTGGGAAGTGGGCCACGAAATCGTCGGCGTACACCGCGCCGATTCGGGCGACGTCGCCCGCGTTCCAGAGTTCGTGAAGCTTCAGGATCAGAGGCTTGTGGCTCACACGTTCCTCCGGCGGGCGGCGACCCGACTCTCCGGGCTCGAGGAGCGCCGGGGGCTACAGGCGGAGCTGCATGATCGTAACATCGAGCCAGCCGCCACGCCTCATGGCGACCTGCTGCTCGACGCCGACGAGCCTGAAGCCGTGGCGCGTGTGCAGACGCATGGACGCTCGATTCCCCGAGGTGATCCGCGCCAGCACCGAGCGGTGTCCGTGCGCGCGGGCGCGCCGGATCAGCTCGGACAGGATCAGGCCGCCGAGTCCCTCGCCGCGATGGCGGCGCTCGACGTAGACGGAATCCTCTACGGTCCGCGCGAACGCGGGCTTGGGCCGGTACGGCGAAAGGGAGCCGAAGGCCAGCACCGCGCCGCCCGTGGCGGCCACGACGATCGGGTAGAGCGCGGGGTGGCGCTCGAACCACTCGCGCTCGGCCCGGGCGTTCCGCGGCTCGGTGTCGGTGGTGGCGTCGGTCCAGAGGACCTCGTGGTTCCAGATCGCGGTGATCTGGGCGAGGTCTGCCTCTGCGGCGTCGCGGACGGTGAGGGCGCGGCGGTCGAGCCCGTCGCGAGGCGTCGCGTGCCGCGCGACGCTCGCGTGGAGGGCGGCCTCCGCCCGGGCCCGCGCGAGCTTGTCCCGCGCCAGGAGCTCCAGCGCGTACAGGTTCAGGTCCATGACCCATGGTCGCCCGAGGCGATCTATCAGGGAAATCAATTGTCATTATGATTTCCATCAGCTATTTTTTCAGATCGCATGAACCTCCAGCTTACCCACCTCCAGACGCTCGCCGCGGTCGCGCGCCACGGGTCCTTCTCGCACGCCGCGCGCGAGCTCCACCTCACCCAGCCCGCGGTGAGCATGCAGGTGCGCCTGCTCGAGCGAGCGCTCGGCCTGCCGCTCCTCGAGCGCGTCGGCAAGCGCGCCTTCCCGACGAAGGCGGGCGAGGTGCTGCTCGCCCATGCGGGACGCGCACTGCGGGAGCTCGAGACGGGCCTGGAAGTCGTCGCGCAGCTCCGCGGGATCGTGGCCGGGCGCATCCGCCTCGGGACGAGCGCCTCGTTCTCGATCTACCTCTTGCCGCCGGCGCTCCGGCGCTTCCGGTCGCGCTACCCGCGGACGGAGCTGGTGGTCGTCACGGGCAACGCGCCCGAGATCGCGCGCGCGGTCGTCGGGAGCGAGCTCGACATCGGCATCGTGAGCCTGCCGGTCCGCGAGCGCGCGCTCGCGGTGTCGCCGTTCTATCGTGACGAGGTCGTCGCGATCGCGCCGCCGGACCGGCGCTGGCGGCGCGGGCAGCGCGTGACCGCGGCGGAACTGGTGCGCGAGCCGCTGATCCTGTTCGAGCAGGGCGCCACGCTCCGTCGGGTGATCGACGACTGGTTCCACCGCGCGGGAGTGGTGCCCGCGCTGCCGATGGAGCTCGGCAACACGGAGGCGATCAAGAAGCTCGTCGAGGCGGGGCTCGGGCTCTCCGTCACCTCGTGGTTCTCGGTCGCGGCCGAGGTGCGGGCCCGCAAGCTCGTGGCGGCGCGGCTCGCCCCGCCCCTCTACCGCGAGATCGGCGTCGTCCTCCGGCGCGACAAGCCGCGGACGCCTGTGCTCGAGGCCTTCCTCTCGACGCTCAAACCTCGGAGGGGGGCGGCACGACGCTAAAGGTCCGCCGGTCGCTCGAGGAGGTCGAGGAGCCGGCGGGCCAGCGCGGGGCCCGAGCCCGACTCCTCGTGCTTGAAGAAGACGAACGCCTCGCGCCAGCCGGCGCCGACCCGGCGGAGCGTCGCGATCCAGCGGCGCAGGTCGTCGTCCCCGTACGCCTGCGCGCGGAGCCGCGCGTAGCCCCAGTCCGCCGTGGCGACCGCGGGCGTGGTCCCCGCCTCGGTGTCGGCGATGCAAAGCGCGGCGTTTCGCGGACGGAGCAGCGCGTAGACCTCGTCGTCGAACCAGCTCGGGTGGCGGAACTCGAACGCCGCCCTGAGCCCGGGCGGGAGCCGAGCCAGGAGGTCGCCGAGCCGGTCGGCCGCTTTTTGCAAATTCGGTGGGAGCTGGAAGAGGATCGGGCCGAGCGTGTCGCCGAGCGTCCGGGCGGTGTCGCAGAAGTACCGGAGCGGCTCGTCCACGTCACGGAGGCGGGCCACGTGCGTGATCCGCTGCGGCGCCTTCAGGACGAAGGTGAAGCCGGCGGGTGCGGCGTCGCGCCACCCGGCGAGCGTCCGGGCGTTCGGCATCCGGTAGAACGTCGCGTTGATCTCGACCGTCGAGAAGCGCTCCACGTAGTACCCGAGCATCTTCGACGCGGGCAGATCGGCGGGGTAGAACGTGCCCTTCCACTCAGCGTAGTTGTACCCCGAGGTGCCGACGCGGAACGTCAGCGCAGGCACGCGTCGAGCGGTGTCGGCTTCTCGCCGAGCGCCTCGGCGACCGCGGGATGCACGACCTGGCCGCGCCAGATGTTGACGCCCTGGGCGAGTGCGGGATTCGCGCGCACGGCGGCGACGACGCCGCGGCCGGCGAGCTCGATCGCGTACGGGAGCGTGGCGTTCGTCAGCGCAAACGTCGAGGTGCGCGGCACGAGGGCGGGCATGTTGGCCACGCCGTAGTGGACGACGCCCGACACGACGTAGACGGGGTCGAGGAGCGTCGTCGGATGAATCGTCTCGACGCACCCGCCCTGGTCCACGGAGATGTCCACGATCACGCTGCCCTCCTTCATGGTCGTGACCATGTCCTTGGTGACGAGCCGAGGGGCGCGCGCGCCCGCCACGAGGACGGCGCCGACGAGCAGGTCGGCGCGCCGGAGCACCTGGGCGACGTTGAAGCTGTTCGACATGAGCGTCACGATCTGGCCGCGAAAGATGTCGTCCGCGTGGCGCAGGCGGTCGGGATTCACGTCGAGGACGGACACGTCGGCGCCGAGGCCGACGGCCGCGCGCGCCGCGTTGAGCCCCGCCGTGCCCGCGCCCAGGATGACGACGTTGCCGGGCGGCACGCCGGGCACGCCGGACAATAAGATGCCGCGCCCGCCCCGGGCGTGGCCGAGGTAGAACGCGCCCTCCTGCACCGAGAGCCGCCCCGCCACCTCGCTCATCGGCGTGAGGAGCGGCAGGCTCCCATCCGCACGCTGGACCGTCTCGTAGCCGATCGCGATCGCGCCCGAGTCACGGAGCGCCCGCGCGAGCTCCGGCGCCGGGGCGAGATGGAGGTAGGTGAAGAGGATCTGACCCGGACGGAGGTACCGGGTCTCCGCCGGCAGCGGCTCCTTGACCTTCAGGACGAAGTCGGCGCGCTGCCAGACTTCGTCGACGCTCGCCAGCGCGGCGCCGACCGTCCCGTACTCGTCGTCGCGGATCCCGCTGCCGCCGCCGGCGCCACGCTCGACGACGACGGGGTGCCCGGCTTCGGCGAGCGCCCGGGCGCCGGCGGGCGTCAGCGCGACGCGCTGCTCGCCCGGCTTGGTCTCGCGGGGGACGCCGACGATCATCGCGGCCTCGGCGGGCCCGGGGATTCGCGGAGATCGAGCATCACGCGCGCGCGCTGCGCCGGGATCACCGAGACGTGGTCCATGTCACCTCACGTATAGCAGGAAAAACTGCGCCAGGCGCGCCGTGAAATCCGGGGGAAGCTCGCCGTGGCGCCCGCGGGCCATGAGCAGGAACTCGGCGCGCGGGTTGGCCGCGAGCGCGTCGCGCAATCGCTCGGCGTGGGCGAACGGGATCTGCTCATCCTCGCGGCTCGCGACGAGCAGGATCGGGATCGTCAGGCGCGCGGCCGCCTCGACGGGCGTGGGCCGCGTGATGTCGTGGCCGAGGAAGAGCCGCGACCAGACGCGCGTCAGGCCGACGAGCGGATATTTCAGGAGCCAGAGCCACGCGTACAGCTCCTGGCCGAGCAGCCCGAGATCGGCGAAGGGCGCATACGCGGCGACGGCGCGGATGCGCGGGTCCTCGGCGGCGGCGAGCAGCGCGACGGCGCCGCCGAGCGAGAAGCCGAACACTCCGACGGGACCGAACCCGCGCGCGGCCAGGAAGTCGACGGCGCGCGCGAGGTCACGCCGCTCCATGAAGCCGAGCGTGGTGAGGCGCCCCTCACTCCCGCCGAAGTAGCGCTGGTCGAGGAGGAGCACGGTGAAGCGAGGACCGAGGGAGGCCGCGATCGGCAGCATGTCGGCCTTGTCGGCCGGATAGCCGTGCAGGAGCACGACGGCCGGCGCGCCCGGGCGCGGGACGAGCCACGCCGCGAGCCTGAGGCCGTCGTCGGTCGTGATCGTGACCTCCTCGACGGTGAGCCCGACATCGCCCGGTACGAGCCGAACGGCGAGCCGCGGCGGCCGGACCGCGAGCCAGAAGACGAAGAGGCTCGCGCCGAGGAACCCGGCGACGAGGACCGCCGCGGAGAGCGCGAGCCTCACGTGGGGATGCTAGAGGCCGAGCTTGCGGCTGTCAACGGCCCGGAGGGCGTACTATCTCCGGGTGATCGCGGAGACGACCCTGGGCACGCTCGCGGCCCTCGGCGCGGCGGTGACCTGGGCGGCGACGGGCCTCCTCGTGCGCTCGCTGGTACGCGAGCTCGGCTCGGTGGCCGTCAACGCCGTTCGCTCGACCGTCGGGGGCGCGATCCTGCTCGTGTGGGTGCTCGTGACCGCGGGCGCGGGCGCGTTCGCCGTGGCGTCCACGCGCGCGCTCGTGCTGCTGGCGCTCTCGATCGTGGCCGCGATCGCGATCGGCGACACCGTGTTCTTCGAGAGCACGCGCGTGCTCGGGCTCGGCCGCGCGATGACGATCTCGATGACCTACCCGGTGGGCGCCGCCGCGCTCGCCGCGGCTTTTCTCGGCGAGCCGATCACGCTGCCGATCGCCGCGGGCGCTCTCCTCACCCTGGGCGGCATCGTCCTCATCGTCGCGCCGTGGGCCGAGCGGGCGCCGGACGAGCGATTCGCGTTCGGCGTGGGGACGGCGACGCTCGCGTCGCTCGCCTGGGCGGTCTCGGTGGTCCTCGTCAAGGCGCCGCTCCGTGAGATGGACGCGGTGACGGCGCAGGCGATCCGGTTGCCGCTCGCGGCGCTGGTGCTGTGGGCGACGCCGTGGGCGCGCGCCGCGGCGGGCGGCCTCGGGCGGCTCGGCGGCGCGGCCCTGACCCGCCTGGCCGCGCTGAGCGTCCTGACCGTGCTGAGCTCCGTGCTGTTCGTCGCGTCCGTGAAGTACGCCGGCGTGGCGGTGGCGGCCGTCCTCTCGTCCACGGCGCCGATGTTCGCGATCCCGCTCGCGCGGGTCTTCTTCGGCGAGCGGTTGTCGCGCCCTGCGCTGCTCGGCGCGGGTGTCACGGTCGTCGGAATCGTCGTGCTGCAGCTCTGACCGCAGGCGGGGGCCGGTTCAAGTTACGAGCCAGACGACCGAGAACGAAGTCTGGCGAAGTGAGGTGGACCGGCCCTAGAACCGCCGCCGCCCGCGGAGCGCGCGCTTGCGCAGGCGGAGCGACTTCGGCGTCACCTCGAGCAGCTCGTCCTCGCGGATCCACTCGAGGCACTGCTCGAGGTTCATGGTGCGGGGCGGGGTGAGCTTGGTGGCGTCGTCCGCGGTGGACGAGCGCATGTTGGTGAGCTTCTTCTCCTTGGTGATGTTGACGTCCATGTCGGTGTCGCGCGCGTTCTCGCCGACGACCTGGCCCTCGTAGACCTCCAGACCAGGGCTCACGAACATCACGCCGCGCGCCTGGAGGTTGTCGATCGCGTAGGCGGTGGCGCGCCCCCCGCGGTCGGCGACGAGGGCGCCGTTCGCGCGGTGTGCGATCTCGCCCTGCCATTCATCCCACCCGTCGAACAGATGGTTCAGCAGCCCTGTCCCTCTCGTATCCGTGAGAAACTCCGTTCTGTATCCGATCAAACCACGCGCGGGGATGCGGTACTCGAGGCGCACGCGCCCCGTGCCGTGGTTGACCATCTTCACCATCGTGCCCCGCCGCGGACCGACCTTCTGAGTGACCGCGCCGATGTGCTCCTCGGGGATGTCGATCACGAGGTGCTCCATGGGCTCGAGCGTCCGGCCGTTCTCCGTGCGCGTGATGATCGTCGGCTTGCCGACCTCGAGCTCGAACCCCTCGCGGCGCATCATCTCGATGAGGATCGCGAGCTGGAGCTCCCCGCGGCCGGAGACGCGGAAGGTGTCGGGCGAATCGGTCTCCTCCACGCGGACCCCGACGTTGACGCGCTTCTCCTTCATGAGCCGGTCGCGGAGCTGGGGCGAGGTGACGAACCGCCCCTCGCGGCCCGCGAACGGCGAGACGTTTGCGGAGAAGAGCATCGACACGGTCGGTTCGTCGATACGGATGAGCGGGAGGGCGTGCGGCGACTCCGCCTCTGCGACGGTCTCACCGATTTCGATGGCGTCGATCCCCGCGATGGCCACGAGGTCTCCGGCGCTGGCCTCCTCCACTTCGATGCGCTTGAGCCCCTCGTAGCCATAGAGGACGGTCACCTTCGCGGGCTCGACCCCGCCGTCCCGGTGCACGACGGCGACGCGGTCGGCCTGGCGAACGCGGCCGTTGACGATGCGGCCGATGATGAGCCGGCCGACGTAGTCGTCCCAGTCGAGCATCGCGGCGCGGAACTGGAGTCCCATCGCGGGGTCGAACCGCGGCGCCGGAACGGTGGCGAGGATCGTCTCGAAGAGCGGCTCGAGCGAGCGTCCGGGCTCCTTGAGGTCGCGCGTGGCTGTGCCGGCCCGCGCGTTGGTGTAGAGGACGGGGAACTCCAGCTGGTCTTCCACCGCGTCGAGGTCGATGAACAGATCGTAGATCTCGTCGAGCACTTCGGCAGGGCGCGCGTCTGAGCGGTCGATCTTGTTGATGACGACGATGGGCGGGAGGCTCGCCTCGAGCGCCTTCTTCAGGACGAACCGGGTCTGCGGCAGCGGCCCCTCGGCGGCGTCCACGAGGAGGAGCACGCCGTCCACGAGCGTGAGCGTCCGCTCGACCTCCGAGCCGAAGTCGGCGTGGCCGGGCGTGTCCACGATGTTGATGTGGACGGACCGGTACGTGATCGCCGTGTTCTTGGCCATGATCGTGATGCCCTTCTCGCGCTCGAGATCGATCGAGTCCATGATGCGCTCGGGGACGGACTCGTTCGCGCGGAAGAGGCCCGACTGCCAGAGCATGGCGTCCACGAGCGTGGTCTTGCCGTGGTCGACGTGGGCGATGATGGCGATATTGCGGATCGCGTCGCGCTGCTGCATCACTCCATCGTATCACGCGACGCGCCGCCTTCCCCACGCGCATCCGCGGGAGTGTCTCGCGTGCCGCCCGCCCATAGTACCCTGTCCGCATGGGCGAGCTCCGATGCCCCCAGTGCGGCGGCCGGCGGGCTCGGCGCTGCCACCGCGTCGGCGCTCTCGAGCGGGCGCTGTCGGGCGTGTACGTCTATCCGTTCCGCTGCCAGCTCTGCGGCCGCCGCTTTCGGGCGCTTCATTGGGGCGCGCGCTACGTGCGGCGGTCGGCTGACCGCCGCGAGTGGGAGCGCATCGCCATCCGCGCGCCCGTCGTCCTCCGGCGCGGCGACGCGAGCGCGCCGGGCGAGGCGACGGAGCTCTCGCTCGAGGGCTTCACGGCGAAGACGGCGGCGCGGCTCGCCGAGGGCGACACGGTGGGTGCCACGCTCGACCTCGTGGCCGGCGAGCGCCCCATCGAGGTCGAGGAGGCCGTCGTCAAGGCGGTGCGCGCCGACGGGATCGGCTTCCAGTTCGTGCGGCTCAGCTACGAAGAGCGGCGTCGCCTGCGGTCGGTCGTCGTCGGTCTGTTCGCCCGCGAGCACGACGCGGCGGTCCCGCCGGGCCCCGCGGTGATGCGCGAGGGGAGGCTCCGGATGCTCGGCTCGGCCGACTTCTGGCTCGCGACCCTCGCCGTCGTCCTGATCGCGGTGGCCTGGCTCCGGCTGTTCCCCTGGTTTGCGCGATGCGTGTATGGCGTCAGTTGTTGAGTATGTATAATGTCGCGGACGCTCGCATCCCGGAGGCCTCCCGCATGACCCGTCGCCTGCTGACGCTCGCCGCCGCCGCGATCCTCGCGGGAACCGTGCCGGCCCTCGCGCAGGCGCCGAAGCCGGCGGGGCCCGCGCCCGCGGCGAAGACGCCGCAGGCGGTGATCACGCTCGAGGGCGGCGGCGAGATCCGGATCGCGCTGTTCCCGGCGGATGCGCCCCGGCACGTCGACAGCTTCGTCAAGCTCGTGGGCCGCGGATTTTACGATGGGCAGCGGTTCCATCGCGTCGTCCCGAACTTCGTCGTCCAGATCGGCGATCCCAAGTCCAAGACCGTGCCGCTCGACCATCCGGACATGGGCACCGGCGGGCCCGGCTACAAGATTCCCGCCGAGTTCAACAAGCGCGAGTTCGTCCGGGGCGTCGTCGGAATGGCGCGCGGCCCAGACCCGAACTCCGCCGGAAGCCAGTTTTTCGTCATGCTGGGCGACGACGCGAGCCTGAACGGCAAGTACACCGCCTTCGGCCGGGTCGTGAGCGGCATGGACGTCGTGGACGGGATCAAGGTCGGCGACCGCGTGAAGTCGGTGAGGATCGTCACCAAGTGAGGGCCACAGCATGAAGCCAACCGGCGTCATCACGCTCGAGAAAGGCGGGGAGATCCGGATCGAGTTTTTCCCGTCGGACGCGCCCAAGACCGTCGCGAACTTCGTGGCGCTCGCGAAGAAGGGGTTTTACAACGGGCTCACCTTCCACCGTGTCGTCCCGAACTTCGTCGTCCAGGGCGGCTGCCCCAAGGGCGACGGCACGGGTGGTCCCGGCCACACGGTCGTCGCCGAGTTCAACGCGCAGAAGCACGTGCGGGGAACCGTCGCGATGGCGCGGAGCCAGCACCCCGACTCTGCGGGCAGCCAGTTCTACATCTGCTACGGCCCCACGCCCCACCTCGACGGAAACTACACCGTCTTCGGACACATCGTCGCCGGCATGGAGCACGTGGACCGGATCCGGCAGGGCGATCGGATGACGTCGGTGGCGATCGTCGAAGCGTAGCGCCATGGCCTGGTCGCTGCTGATCCGGAACGGCTCGGTCGTCGACGGGACGGGTGCGCCCGCACGCCGGGCGGACGTCGCCGTGGAGGGTGACCGCGTCGTCGCGGTCGGCCCCGGGCTCCGGGGCGACGCGCCGCGGGTGATCGACGCCGCGGGCCACGCCGTGGCGCCTGGCTTCATCGACGCCCATTCGCATTCGGACCTCTTCTACTTCGGGTGCCCGTCCTCCGAGTCGAAGATCCGCCAGGGTTGCACGACCGAGGTCGTCGGCATGTGCTCCTTCTCTCAGGCCCCCATCGCCCCCGGAGGGGAAGAGGCCGTACGCGGCTGGGCGGGCGGCATCGGCGCGAGCCTCGACTTTCGCTGGGGGGGCTTCGGCGAGTACCTCGACGCGCTCCGCGCCGTCCGGCCCTCGATCAACATCGCGCACTTCGTGGGTCACGGTGCGCTGCGCCTCGCCGCCGTCGGCCCGGAGAACCGTCCCGTCTCGCCGGACGACATGCGGGCGATGCAGCGGCTGCTCGACGAGGCGATGGACGCCGGCGCCTACGGCTACTCGACCGGGCTCGTCTATGCGCCGAGCGCCTACGCCGTCACCGAGGAGCTCGTCCTCCTGGCTCGCGCGATGGCCCGGCGGGGCGGCCTCTACTTCTCCCACGTGCGCGGCGAGAGCGCGATGGTCGAGGACTCGATCCGCGAGGCCATCCACATCGGCGAGGCGGCCGGCGTCGGCGTGCAGATCGCCCACGTGAAGGTGGGCGGGCGTGAAAACTGGTCCAAGATGGACGACGTGCTCCGGCTGATCGACGAGGCGCGGGGGCGCGGCGTGGACGTCAGCGGCGACGTCTATCCCTACCACGCGGGCTCCACCAAGATGGACAACCTGCTGCCCGCCTGGGTGCACGACGGAGGGCTCGGGCGGCTCCTCGAGCGCATCGCCGACCGGGCGACGCGTCGGCGCATCGTCGAGGAGTGCCTGGTGGACGGCGAGCGCTGGCACACCGTCTCCTCGGGCTCCCTCGGCTTCGACGAGATCCGCATCGCGACGTGTGGCCAGCGCGAGCTGGAGGGCCTCACGCTCGCGGCGCTCGCGCGGCAGACGGGCAAGACTCCGGCCGAGGCGATGCTGGATCTGCTCTGGGAGGAGCGCGCGACGGTCGGGATGGTCTCGTTCTCGCAGAACCTCGAAAACGTCGCGAAGGTGCTACGACACCCCGCCATCATGATCGGCTCGGACTCGATCGGGCTCTCAGAAGGGATCGGGCCGAAGCACGGCAAGCCGCACCCGCGCATGTACGGGACCTTCCCGCGCGTCCTCGGGGTCTACGCGCGTGAGCAGAAGCTCTTCTCGCTCGAAGCCGCCGTCCACAAGATGACCGGCATGCCGGCGGCGCGGCTCAGGCTCGGGGACCGCGGGCTCGTCCGCGAGGGGTACGCGGCGGACCTCGTGGTCTTCGACCCGGCGACGGTGCGGGACGAGGCGACGTTTGCCGACCCTCACCGGTACCCCACGGGCATCCCCTACGTCGTCGTCAACGGCGACGTGGTGGTCGACGCGGGGCGCTTCCGCGCGGCGGGCGGCGGCCGGGTGCTCTCGCCGCGATGATCGGGTCCCGCGCGAACCATGTGACGCCGCCCGGCGCGGCGGAGGAGGTCCCATGACTTCTGGATCGATGTTCATCGGGGGCGCCTGGCGCCCGTCCAGCTCCGGCGAGACCTACGAGACGATCAACCCGGCGACGGAAGAGCCGAGCGCGACGGTCGCCAAGGGCGACGAGCGCGACGTCGACCTCGCCGTCGCCGCCGCGCGCGGCGCGTTCGACCGCGGTCCCTGGCCGCGGATGACCGCCGCCGAGCGCGGGCGGATCGTCTGGAAGCTCGGCGACCTCATCACCCAGAACCTGGACGAGATGGCGCGGCTCGAGAGCCTCTGCACCGGCAAGACCATGTTCGACTCGGGCAAGGTCGAGATCCCGTTTGCCGCCGAGGTCTTCCGCTACTACGCGGGCTGGGCGACCAAGATCCACGGCGAGACGCTCCTGCTCCGGGAGAACGCGTTCACGCTCACGCTGCGCCAGCCGGTCGGCGTGGTGGGCGCGATCGTCCCGTGGAACTTCCCGTTCCTGCTCTCGTCGTGGAAGATCGCGCCGGCGCTCGCCGCGGGGAACACCGTCGTGCTCAAGCCGGCCTCGCTGACGCCGCTGACGGCGCTCAAGTTCGCCGAGCTCTGCCAGGAGGCCGGCCTCCCCGAGGGCGTGTTCAACGTCGTCACCGGGCCCGGCGGGCGCGCGGGGATGGCGCTCGTGCGCGACAGCCGCGTGGACAAGATCGCGTTCACGGGCTCGACCGCGGTGGGCAAGGAGATCATGCGCGAGGGGGCGGGGACGCTCAAGCGGCTCTCGCTCGAGCTCGGTGGCAAGTCGCCGAACATCGTCTTCGCCGACGCCGACATGGATGCCGCGGTCAAGGGGGCGCTGACCGGCATCTTCTACAACAAGGGCGAGGTCTGCGCCGCCGGCTCGCGCCTCTTCGTCGAGGAGAAGATCCACGATCCGCTGATGGCCCAGCTCACCGAGAAGGTGAAGGGTCTCAAGGTGGGCGATCCGATGGACCGTGCCACCCGCATGGGCCCCGTCGTCTCCCGGCAGCAGATGGAGACGGTGCTCGGCTACATCGAGGCCGGCAAGCGGGAGGGCGCGCGCCTGGTGGCGGGCGGGGGCCGGGCGAAGGTCGGCGGCGGGAAGGGCTACTTCGTCGAGCCCACGATCTTCGACGGCGTCACGAACACGATGAAGATCGCGCGGGAGGAGATCTTCGGCCCTGTCCTCTCGGTCATCCCGTTCAAGTCTATCGAGGACGGCCTCGCGCAGGGCAACGACACGAGCTACGGCCTCGCGGCCGCCGTGTGGACGCGCGACGTCGCGAAGGCCCTCAAGGCGGCGCGGGCGATCCGGGCGGGGACCGTGTGGGTGAACGCCTACAATCTCTTCGACGCCGCGCTGCCCTTCGGCGGCTTCAAAGAGTCCGGGTTCGGCCGCGAGATGGGCTCGGTCGGACTCGACCACTACACCGAGGTCAAGACCGTCTGGGTCGACCTCGGGTGATCTCCGCTCATGGGTGAGCCTCTTGGTCGGCGAAGACCGTGCACCGGGGGTGCAGGCGGAGTGCTGTGGCCGGGACCATCAGATCGACCCCGCCCTCGAGGAGCCGTTCGAGCGGCGGGCGCTTGGCGCGCCCGCTGACGAGCACGACGGCCTCGCGCGCCGCCAGGATCGTGCCGATGCCGAGCGTCACTGCCCGGTCGCTGACCGCGCCCTGGAGGACCTCGTCGGTGAGGATGTAGCTCACGGTCTCGGGCGTGAGGCGCACGGGGCGAGTCGGTGAATCGAGCTCGCTCCCGGGCTCGTTCGAGGCGATGTGCGAGTTCGGCCCGAGCCCGAGCATGACGAGGTCGAGGCCGCCCGCTCGCTTGATCGTCGCCTCGTACTCGCGGCACATCGCCTCGAGGTCGCGCGCGCCGACGTCGAACGGGTGCCAGCGCTCGGCCGGCACGCCCGCCCATGCCAGGAACTCGCTCCGCACCTGTCGCCAGAAGTACCCGTCGGCGGGGGCGGGCGGGGCGAGCTCGTCGACGGAGAAGACACGCATGCGGCTATAGTCCGCCGGCTCGCGCGCCTGCCAGTCGCGCAGGTGGTTGTACATGCGCCGCGGCGTGCGCCCCGCCGGCACCGCCATCGCGAGGTCGGGCTTGGCGGCGATGCGCTCGCGGACGAGCGCCGCGGCGGCCTCGGCGAGCTCCGCCGCGTCGCGGAAGACGACGAGCCTCATCCTACGTCGACACGACCTTGTCGGCGGCCGCCACCTTCTCGGCGAAGACCTTCGGCGTGACGAACTGCGCGTTCAACGACTTGAGGTCCTGTTCCGTGACCCCACGGGCCACCGAGCAGCGCCCTCAGACCCAAATCGGCACGCGCTGCTCGACGACTTTGCGGATCATCTCGGCGAGCGACGGCATGCCGACCGGGAACACCGCGCTCGCGATCTCCTGCTTCACCAGATAGGCGGCCTCGCCGGCGATGAAGATCTCCGGCGCGTGGCCCGCCTCGACGGCGCCCAGCGCGAAGTTGAACGGGAAGCCGGCGCGCGTCGGATCGTCGGTGCCCGAAGTCCCCACGTACAGGATCTTGGCCATCGGAGCCTCCTCGGTGCCTCTGAACGGAGTTTGGCGCCAAGCATACGCGAAGTCGCCCGGCGCGGGAACCGACGCCACCGCCGGCGCGTTTTCGGGAAAGCCGCCGCATGTATAATCGGATCCTCATGCCCGGGCGACGCCTGCGGCTTCCGCTGATTCTGGCACTCCCGGCGCTCCTCGCGCCCCTCGTCACGGTCACGCCCGCGCACGCCCACGGAGAGCCCGTGCCCGTCACGCTGGTCGCCGCCCAGCGCGCGCACGGCGTCGCGACGTGGTCGGCTCCGCCGTCGGCCGCGATGCGCGCCGGCGCCTCGGCGCTCGTCGCGGGCGCGCTCGCGCTGGCTCTCGTCGCGCTCGCGTGCGCGTCCGGTCGGCGCCGGGCGCGACGCATCGTCGCGGCCGGCCTGGGGCTGCTGCTCGCGGTCCTCACGTTCGAGAGCGGCGTCCACTCGGTGCACCACCCGGCGGCGGCGGACCCTTCGCACTGCGCCGTCGCCTCCGCGGTCGCTCACCTCTCGGGTGACGTCGCCGCCACGCTCGACGCGCTCCCCGCTCCGGCCGCACAGCGCCGGAGCGGCGCCCACCCGGACGACCGCGCGTCGGTCGTTCGTCCGCTCCGTCCCGACTCCGGCCGAGCGCCTCCTCCTCTCGCCTAGCGTCACCGCTCGTTTCAGGCGAGCCCGATCCGGCGAGACGTCCCTGCCCGGAGCGGGTCTGCGATTCCTATTCAGAACGCACGAGGGAGCAATCATGCGGCGACTGTTGGCTACGCTCATCACGACCGGCGTCTTCGTCCACGCCCTTTGGAGTGGCTCGGCCTTCGCCCAGACGGCGGCGCCGGCAGAGGTCGAGGCCCTCAAGCAAGAGCTCCGCCGGATGCAGGATCGCCTCCAGCGCCTCGAAACGCGTCGAGATAACCGCGATTCGAGCGCGGGCTTCGCCCGCGCAACTCGTCCTGGGGGAGGCTCGGAGGGGGCCGTCGAGGCTCCCTCCGATGATCTCGCGGCCCAGGCGCCGCCGACCGTGGCGCCCCGCCCCGGCGAGTATCAAGTCCAGCTCGAGCGGGAGCACCCGCTGGAGACGGTGGGGCTGCCAAAGCCGGAGGTGGCGGGAGTCCGCATCTCGGGATTCTTCGTCGGCTCGGCCAACTACAACTCGCACATCCAGATGGTGCCGGAGTTCGCGGGCAACGCGCCGGTGAGCTCGGAGCCCAAGAGCCTCGACTTCAGATTCGACCAGTTCACGATCGGCGCCTACAAGACGTTCTCGCCCTGGCTCTCGGCCGGCGCCAGCCTCGAGGTGGAGCGCCACGGCCACCGCCACAGCCACGGCCGCGACCCAGACTTCGGTTGCCCGGGCAGTTCCACCTCCTGCGTCGAGCAGTTCGGCGCGGAGGACATCGTGACTGACGTCAGCTTGCACCGCTTCAACGTCACCGGCATCGCGCCCCTGGGCAACGGGCTGGCGCTCTCCTTCGGGCGCTTCGACACGCCGTTCGGCTACGAGCGCCACGACGCCGCCTTGAACCTGACGGCGACGACGTCCGAGGTGAACCGCTTCGGGCGGCCGATGAGCATGACGGGCTTCCAGGCCGCCTACCAGTTCACACCCTGGCTCGACGCCACGGCCTGGGTCGTCAACCGCTGGGAGAACGAGACGACCGAAGACCCGCTGGAAGACAACAACCGCGACAAGAGCTTCGGCGGCCGCGTCGGCTTCACGCCACTGTCCGGGGCGCAACTGCTCAACTTCGGCGTCGGCGGGTGGTGGGGCCCGGAGCAGGACGACACGACCAGGCTCGATCGGTGGATCCTGGACTTCGACGTGACCTGGACTCCGCTCCCCAGGCTGCTGCTGGCCGGCGAGTTCGTGTACGGCGGCGACTCGGGGGTGTCCTTTCGCCGGCGGGGGGCGCCAATTGCCGCCCCTGCCGTGAACAACCAGGACGTCAACTGGCTGGGTCTCTACGCCCTCGCCCACTACGACCTGACTCCGTGGCTGGGCCTCTCGTTCCGCTACGGGTTCTTCGACGATCCGGACGCGGCCCGGACCGGCGTTGTGCAGACGCTGCAGTCGTTCACGCTCGCGCCAATCGTCCATCTCTCGCGTCTCATCCCCGAGCTCCGGCCGCTCGGCGTGACGTACGCGCGTACGCGGCACCCTCTCGACTGGGTCGACGTCAGGCTCGAGTACCGGCTGGACCACTCCAACAAGCCCGTCTTCACCGACGTCAGGCCGGCGGTGCCCATCACGGAGTCGGACCGGGACAGCCACCAGGTGACGTTGCAGTTCGTGCTCAACTTCTAGAGTGCCGGGCTGGCCGGTGGAAGGAAGGCGTTACCGATGAACGGCATCTACCTTTCGCGCTTGCCGTTGAGCGGCAAGGTGTTCTGCACGCTGTTCCTCGTCGGCATCGGCTGTGGCGCGCTCGCCGCCTTTACCCAGGCGGCGACGGCCGTGGGTCTGTCGCCGGCCGACGTGCAGGCCAGCCTGGCGCCGGCCATGCCGATGACGCAGATGGGCCACGGCCAGATGATGGGCGAGAAGGAGATCACGATGGGCGAGATCAGCAGCGCGGCCAAGGTATGGATCCGGACGCCGCTGCTCATCCAGACCAGCCACACCCATCTCTTCGGTCAGACGCTCATCGCGGGGCTCCTCGGCCTGATCTTTCTCTTCTCGTCGCTGCGCGAGTCGGCGAAGGCCCTGATCCTCGCCTTGCCTTTCGTCGGTACACTGATCGACATCGGGGGGATGTGGCTGACGCGCTTCATCTGGCCGGGGCTGTCGATCCTCGTCATCGCCGGCGGCAGCCTCTTTGCGGCGGGCTACGCGTTGATCGCCGTGATTTCCCTGTGGGAGCTCTGGATCCAGAAGGAGGCCCGGGTATGAAGCGCAGAAAGGTTGGAGCGCTCGCGGTCGTCACCGCCGGCGCTGTGATGCTCGCGAGCGTCGCCACGGCCCACATCACCCCGCCGGTCGTGCTGATGTCCGACCGCGACGCGGTCGTCACGCTCCTGGCAGGCGCCCAACGGTTCTTCGTCCGCGAAGTTCGGCTCACGCCCGCGGAGCAGGCGGTGATCAAGCGGCAGACCGGCTGGACCCCTGACGAGGACTTCTACCGCTTCTATCTGGGTCGCGACGGCCAGGGCCGGCTCCTGGCCGGGACCATCTTCGTGACCGAGTTCACCATCCACGGCCCCGTCCGCGTCGCCGTGGGCCTCGCGCCCGACGGGAAGGTGCGGGGCGCGGCGGTGGTGGAGGTGACGGAAGAGACGTACCCCTGGGTGAAGCCGCTCATCGATCGGGACTTTGCCCGCGACTACCAGGGGCAGGACAGCCGGGGCCATTTCAACCTGACCGACCGGCTCGGCCATCTGGAGACGATGCCCCAATTCTACGGCCAGGTGATCGTCGGCCTCATCCAGCGCGCGGCCATGCTCTACGATGTCGGCGTCCTCAAGCGGGGCGAGGCGAGCTGAGCGTTGCCCGACGGCCTGGACACGGCGAAGGGGTGAATGACATGAAGGGGATGTTCAGGAGGTCGATCGTCCCGGTGCTGTTCGTCCTCGGCGCGCTCGGCGCCCTGTCGCTCGACGCGGGCGCCCAGCACGCGGGCCACGGTGCGAGCACGCCGGTCTCGCCGGCGCTGCGCCGGATCACGATGGAGGAGCTGCACAGGAGCGGCGGCGTGCCGCGCGGCTGGAAGTTCACGCTGCCTTCCGGCGACCCGGCGAAGGGCCGCCAGGTCTTCGCGGACCTCGAGTGCTACAAATGCCACGCGGTCAAGGGCGAGGGCTTCCCGCCCTCGGGCGGAGACGCGAAGAACGCGGGCCCGGAGCTGACGGGGATGGGGAGTCATCATCCGGCGGAGTACTTCGCCGAGTCGATCCTCGCGCCTAACGCCGTGGTCCTCGACGGTCCGGGCTACACCGGAGGGGACGGGACGTCGATCATGCCGAGCTACGCCGACAGTCTCAGCGTGACGCAGCTGCTCGACCTCGTCGCGTACCTCAAGAGCCTGACGAACGGCGAGGGTGGTCACCATCACGGCGTCGCGTCCGAGCAGACGACCGGCGACTACACGGTCCGTCTGGCGTACGCGTCGGGCGAGACGGGCCACGCGATGCACGGTATGCCGGGGATGCCCGCGATGAAGAGCCGCGGCGCCGCGGGCGCGCCGCCGGGCCACCTGACCGTTTTCGTGACCGATCGCGAGAGCGGTGAGCCGGTTCCGTACCTCCCGGTCACCGCGACGCTCCACGCGCAGGACGCGAAGCCGCGCAGCGTGCGGCTCGCGCCGATGGTGGATGGACAGGGGTTCCACTACGGCGCGAGCGTGACCGTTTCGGACGCGACCGAGAAAATCACCGTGAGCATCGGCAAGCCGACGATGCAGATCATGCCCTCCGCGAAGGGTCGCTTCGCGAAGCCGGTGCGCGTCGAGTTCGAGTGGGAGGGCCCCTAGTACAGTCGGAGGGGGCCTCGACGGCCCCCTCCGAGGCCTCCCCCAGGACGGGGTTGCGCGGGCGTAGCCCGCGCTCGAATGATGGTTACTCCGGCGCTTCGCGGTGCCCTCCGCCTTGGCATTTCGCCCCTAGCCGGCGGCTGCCTTCGCGGCGGCGAGCGCCGCGTCGTAGTTCGGCTCGGACGCGATCTCTTTGACGTATTCGACGTGCTTGACCGTGCCGTCTCGGCCGACGACGAACACGGCGCGGGCGTTGAGACCGGCGAGCGGCCCGTCCTTGATCGCGACGCCGTAGGTCTGCCCGAAGGCGCGGTCGCGGAAATCGGACAGGGTCTTTACGTTGTTGACGCCGGCCGCGCCGCACCACCGCTTCTGGGCGAACGGCAGGTCCATGCTGATCGTCCACACCTCGACCCCGGCG